>Ga0209314_10000585_pt1 | contig 16166 bp, 15 predicted proteins | sample I19B2metaG_FD_184146 | JGI IMG/M metagenome (GOLD analysis project Ga0209314, IMG submission 184146) | Lake sediment bacterial and archeal communities from Gulf of Boni, Indonesia to study Microbial Dark Matter (Phase II) - ​I19B2 metaG... | ecosystem: Environmental > Aquatic > Freshwater >...
GCCGTTGAGACCGTTTCGCCCCGTCAAGGCAACGCCGTGTATGCCCCTGTTTGCCGTTTGAAAAAATACCTTGCTTTTTGACCATCTACGTGTTAAAGACGAACTACAAGTTAATGTTCACTAGCAAAAAGTGAGCTCTCCAGGCTCACTTTTTTTTATGGTAAAAGCTATGGCAAAGATGGATACGGCAGGACAGATCAGCGAGTTGGCGCTCCCCATTCTGGATTCCCTCGGGATGGAGCTGGTGGAGTTGGAGTACCGCAAGGAGGGGCAGGGGATGGTGCTGCGCCTCTACATCGACAAGCCCGGTGGGGTCACCCTGGATGACTGCGCCGATGTGAGCAGGGAGCTCTCCGAGATTCTCGACGTGGAGGATGTCATCCACTGCCACTACAGTCTGGAGGTTTCGTCCCCAGGGCTGAACCGGCCCCTGAAGAAGGAGGCGGATTATGTCCGCTATGCCGGCAGGCTGGTGAAGATCAGGACTTTCGAAATGGTGGCTGACGATGCGGGGAACAGGCGCAAGACCTTCCTCGGCGAGCTTGTCGGTCTCGAAGGCGGGGTTGTTGCCGTGAAGCTGAAAGAGGGGCAGTCGGCATCGATACCCCTGGATAAGATCGCCAAAGCCAACCTTGAATTTGAAATGTAACAATTCTCAACCAAACGTGCGGTAGCGAAGGAGAGCAACGTGGAGACAAGTTTGAATCTCAAACATATCATTGACCAGATCGTCAAGGAGAAGAGCATTGACAAGGCGATCGTTGTCGAGGCCCTTGAGCAGGCCGTGCTTACGGCTGCCAATAAGAAGTTTCGCAACACCCGCGATCTTGAGGCACACTTCAATCCGGAGCTGGGTGAGGTTGAGCTGTTCGAGTTCGTCGAGGTCGTGGAGGATGTTGAGGATTCTTACAAGCAGATAACCCTGGAAGAGGCGGTTGAACAGGATCCTGAGGTGGAGATCGGTGACGTGATCGGCATGAAGCTCCCCTCCAGCGAGTTTTCCCGCATCGCCGCCCAGACCGCCAAGCAGGTCATCATTCAGCGTGTGCGGGAAGCCGAGCGCGAGACCATCTTCAACGAGTACAAGGACCGGGTCGGCGAGCTGATCAACGGCATGGTGCGCCGTTTTGAGAAGGGGGACCTGGTGATCGACCTGGGCAAGGTGGAGGCTGTCCTGTACCACAAGGAGCTAGCCCCCCGTGAGGTCTATCGTCAGGGTGACCGGGTAAAGGCCCTGATCACCGACATCCGCATGACCACCAAGGGGCCGCAGATACTCCTCTCCCGGACAGCGCCGGCAATGCTGGCCAAGCTGTTTGAGGCAGAGGTGCCCGAGGTTGCCGAGGGGATCGTGGAGATCATCAATGTGGTGCGCGAGCCCGGGAGCCGGGCGAAGATCGCCGTCTACTCCCACGACTCGGATGTCGATCCGGTCGGCGCCTGCGTAGGCATGCGGGGCAGCAGGGTGCAGAATGTGGTGTCCGAGCTCAGGGGGGAGAAGATCGATATCATCCCCTGGACCGAGGATGTCGCCCGCTTTGCCTGCAATGCCCTCTCTCCTGCCACTGTGTCCAAGGTCTACGTGGAGGACGAGAGCAAGGCTATGGAGATCATCGTCCCCGATGACCAGCTCTCCCTGGCTATCGGCAAGAGGGGGCAGAACGTGCGCCTGGCCGCCAAGCTGACCGGCTGGCGTATCGACATCAAGAGTGAAACCCGCCAGGCCGAGGCCGAGCTCCTGCAGTACTCCTCCTATGACGGTACCGCCGAGGAAGAGGAAGAGGAGGGTGTTGAAATGGTCGAATCCGTGGAGTCTGCTGTGGAGACGGCGGAGCAGTAGTGGCAAAGGCCGAGCCCCAGCGCAGCTGTCTCGGGTGCCGGGAGGTGAAGCCCAAGGATGAACTCCTTCGCTTCGTACTCGACCCTGAGAAGAATGTTGTCCCCGACCTGGCGAAGAGACTCCCCGGCCGGGGGGCGTACACCTGCTACCGGCGCAGCTGTCTGGAAGCGGCCGTGGTGAAGCGCCAGTTCTCCCGCTCATTCAAGGGGGAGGCAAGAACCCCTTCTGCCGTGGATCTGCTCTCCATGGTGACCGGGCTGCAGGAGGAACGGGTTGCGGCTACCATAGCCCTGGCCAACAAGGCCGGCAGGATTGTCTCGGGAAGCGACAAGGTTATGGATGCGCTGCGCAAGGGGAGTATTGCCCTGCTGATACTGGCGGAGGACATATCGCCGGAGAGCGCGGCAAAGTTTTTGGCAATCGCGGACAAGACCGGGATTGAATCCTTCCGCTTTTCAGAGAAAGAGCGGCTCGGTTCACCTCTGGGAAAGGATCTGAGGAGCGTGGTGGCTGTCTGCCCCGGCCCCTTTGCCGAGAGTCTGCGCAGGGAATTGAAGAGATACGGGAACTTCTTCGAGGGAGGAGCTGAATAGGATGAGCAAGATTCGCGTGCATGAGCTGGCGCAGAAGATGGGGATTGACAACAAGGAGCTGATCGCCAAGCTGAAAGCGATCGGCGTGGAGGTCAACAACCATATGGCTGCCATTGACGATGAGGTTGCAAGAAAGCTCCAGGCGCCGGCCACTGTTACCAAGACGGTGCGGGACGTATCCCAGGAGGAGACCAGGGTTACATCGACGGTCATCAGGAGGCGCGCCAAGGTAGTGGAGAAGGTGGTCGAGGTCCCGGTTGAGGAGGTCGAGCCCCCTGTTGCACAGGAAGAGCCCGCTCCGGCACCGGTTGCCAAGCCCGCAGCAGCAGAGCCGGCAGAAGTGCAGCCGGTTGCAGAGGCCAAGCCGGTAGAAGAGCAATCGGTTGCAGAGACCAAGCCGGTTGCAGAGGCCAAGGAGGTCCCTGCGCCGGTCAAGGCTGAAGTTAAGCCAGCGGAGCAAGCGCCGGCAGAGACATCGATTGCTCCCCCGGCGGCCCCAGCCAAGGTTGTGGCGCCAGAGCCGCAGAGGCCTACGGCCAACCGTGCCGTTATTCTCGGCAGGGTGGAGCTCCCCTCTATGGCCAGGCCGGAACGGCCGACCGAGCGTCCACATCCCCAGCGTGGCGAGCGCCAGGGTGAGCCCTCTGCGGATAGGCCGGTGCAGCGCCGCGAGGTTATCCCCTCCAGCAGGCCAGAGTCTGCAGGCGGACGCGGTCCGGCAGCAGCTGGCCGCGACAGGCAGGGTTTTGCCCCCCGCGGAGGCCAGCAGCCTCCCGGACGCGTTGGCGAACAACCATTTGCCAAGCCGACACCACCCCCTGCGGAGATGCCGGGTGGCGGAGATGATCGCAAGGGTGGCCGCAAGGGGGCTCCCAAGGGTGGCCCCGCCGGTGATGCAGGACGTCCGGGCAAGAAGGGTGGCCCGGCTGACAAGCGCAAGGAGTTGGGCCGCAAGGAAGAGTTCGATGACCGGCGCGAGCGTGTGTTCGAACCCGGTTCCCGTGCCGGTAAGGGTAAGAGGAAGCAGGCGAAGATCGAGCGTGTTTCCGATGGGAAAAAGACAGAGATCACTACACCAAAGGCGATCAAGCGGATCATCAAGATCAGTGAGACCATCACTGTAGGCGAACTGGCCAAGAGGATGGGGATCAAAGCTACCGACCTGATCCGCGCCCTGATGAAGATGGGGCTGATGGCCACCATCAACCACCCGCTGGACGTGGATACAGCCACCCTGCTGGCCGGAGATTTCGGTTACGAGATTGAAAACGTGGCGGTCGACCTGGACGAGATCCTGGAGTCTGTTCCCGATGCCCCAGAGTCACTGGTGGTCCGCCCTCCGGTGGTTACCATCATGGGTCACGTCGACCACGGCAAGACGTCGCTCCTCGACGCTATCCGGGAGGCCAATGTCATCGCAGGCGAGGCCGGCGGGATTACCCAGCATATCGGTGCCTATGACGTGGAGTTGAACGGCCGGAAGATCACCTTCCTCGACACCCCGGGCCACGAGGCGTTCACCGCCATGCGGGCACGCGGTGCCAAGGTGACGGATATAGTCATCCTGGTGGTGGCTGCCGACGACGGCGTCATGCCCCAGACCAGGGAGGCTATCAATCACTCCAAGGCCGCCGGGGTGCCGATCATCGTTGCCATCAACAAGGTCGACAAGCCCGAGGCCAAGCCGGAGCGGGTCAAACAGGAGCTGACCGAGCACGGCCTGGTTGCCGAGGAGTGGGGTGGTGACACCACCATGGTGGAAGTTTCCGCCAAGAAACGGCTCAACCTGGAGTCGCTGCTGGAGATGATTCTCCTCCAGGCAGACGTCATGGACCTGAAGGCCAACCCGGAGAAGGCTGCCAAGGGTACCATCGTCGAGGGTAAACTGGACAAGGGGCGCGGCCCGGTGGCCACGGTGCTGGTCCAGGAGGGTACTCTCAAGCTCGGCGACTACTGCGTCGTCGGCGTCCACTCCGGCCGGGTGCGCGCCATGCAGAACGACCGGGGCGAAAAGGTTCTGGAGGCCGGTCCCTCCACGCCGGTCGAGCTCATCGGTCTCTCTGGGGTTCCCGATGCGGGTGACGTGTTCGTCGCCATGACGGACGAGCGCCAGGCCAAGGAGATCGCCACCCTGCGCCAGATCAAGCAGCGCGAGCTGGAGCTGGCCAAGCACTCCAAGCTTTCCCTGGAAGAGCTCTACAGCAAGATCCAGGCAGGGGAGGTCAAGGACCTCAACGTCATCGTCAAGGGGGACGTGCAGGGGTCCGTGGAGGCGGTCAGCGAATCGCTGCGCAAGCTCTCCACCGCCGCTGTCCGCCTCAATGTCATCCACTCCGCGGTCGGCGCCGTTACCGAGACGGACGTCAACCTGGCATCGGCCTCCAACGCGATCATCATCGGCTTTAACGTACGCCCCGAGGTCAAGGCCCAGGCCATGGCTGAGAAGGAAGGGGTCAGCATTCGCCAGTACAGCATCATCTACAATGCCGTTGACGATGTGAAGAAGGCGATGGAGGGTCTCCTCTCTCCGATCTTCAGGGAGAAGTACCTGGGTCGGGCGGAAGTTCGCGAAGTATTCTCCGTGCCGAAGGTCGGCAACGTTGCCGGCTGCTACATCCAGGACGGCAAGGTGCTGCGCAACGCCCAGGTAAGGCTGCTGCGGGACAACGTGGTGGTCTACGAAGGGAAGATGTCCTCCCTGCGCCGTTTCAAGGATGACGTGAAGGAGGTTGCCACCGGTTACGAGTGCGGTATCGGCCTGGAAAACTACAACGACATCAAGGTTGGGGATATCATCGAGGCGTTCGAGATGGAGAAAATTGCCGCCACGCTCTAAAGGCAGGAACGAGGATGAAGGAGCGAGGAAAAAGGCAGTAGTCGTTCCTCGCTCCTCGTACCTGATTTTTTAACCTGAGGATTTATGTTCAAACGTTGTGAAAAAGTGGCGGAAGCCATCCATGAAGAGATATCCGCCCTGCTCATCAAGGGGGTGAAGGACCCGCGCATCGGCATGGTTACGGTTACCGGTGTAAAGGTGACCGAGGACCTGCATCTGGCGACGGTATACTTCTCGGTAATCGGCGGTGAAGCCGAGCGCAAGGGGGCGGAGGCCGGCCTGAACAGCGCCAAGGGGTTCCTCCGTCGGGAGATCGGCAAGGTGCTGCGCATGCGTTACGTTCCCGATCTTCTCTTCCGCTACGACGAGTCGGTGGAGTACGGCAGCAGGATCGAGAGCCTGCTGAAGCAGATTCACGAAACGGACGGTATTGATGCTGAAAAAGATCAATGAGCTGATCGCAGCACAGGGGAGTTTTCTCATAACCACCCACGAGAGCCCGGATGGGGACGCGGTGGGCTCCTCCCTTGCCCTTGCCAACTACCTGCGGGAGTTGGGGAAGGATGTGACCGTTCATATCTGTGATCCTGTGCCGGATCTCTACGCATTCCTACCCATGGCCTCCGAGGTGACCACCACCCTCCCCGAACGTGACTATGACGTCTGTTTCGTTCTGGATGTGGGGGAGTTCCGCCGCGCCGGCAGGCAGGTTGCTGATGCCAGGGGGAGAGTCGGGGCGTTCGTCAACCTGGACCACCACAAGACCAGGGACGAGTTCGGTCTCTATAATCTGATCGATCCAGAAGCAGCTTCCACGGCAATTCTCGTCTACCGTCTCATCAAGGAGGCGGGGGGGGAGGTCTCCCTGGCCACAGCCCTTTGTATCTACGTGGCCACCATCACCGATACCGGCTCCTTCCGCTACTCCAATGCAAACCCGGAGGCATTTGCCGTTGCCGGCGAGATGATCTCCAAGGGGGTCAATGCCTGGGACATTGCCTCCCTTCTCTACGAGAGCCAGCCGCGTCCGAGGCTTGAGCTCCTCTCCTATGCCCTTTCGACCCTCACCTTTTCCGAATGCGGCAGATTCGCCTCCCTCACCGTAACCCTGGAGATGTACGCCGCCACCGGTACCGATGCTGAGCTTACCGACGGTTTTATCAACTATCCCCGCTCAGTTCGCGGCGTCGAGGTCGCCATCTTCTTTCGCCAGTTGAACGATACTGCCTATAAGGTCGGCTTCCGTTCCAAGGGGAGGGTTGATGTCTCCCGTCTTGCCGAGGGATTCGGCGGTGGTGGGCATCACAATGCTGCCGGCTGCGTGGTGGAGGGGGGGATCGAAGAGGTTCGCGACAAGGTCTTTTCCCATCTGAGGTCCGTACTCTAGTGCTCGACGGTTTTCTCGTTGTTGACAAGCCTGCGGGGATGAGCTCCCATCAGGTGGTTGCCATGTTGCGCCGCACACTTGGGGAGAAGAAAATCGGCCATACCGGCACCCTCGACCCTTTTGCCACCGGCGTTCTCCCCATAGCGCTGGGGGAGGGGACCAAGGCGATAACCTTTCTCGACGAGTCGGTTAAGGAGTACCGGGCAACCATGCGTCTGGGAATCAGTACCGACACCCAGGACCTGGAAGGGGAGATCCTTGAACAGCGGGGTTGGAGCCATGTTACCAGGGAGGCTGTGGAGTCCCTGGTTCAGGCATTCAGCGGCAATCTGCTCCAGGTGCCACCCATGTTTTCCGCGCTGAAGCGTGACGGAGTACCCCTTTACAAGCTGGCCCGCAAGGGAGAGACAGTTGAGCGGGAGCCCCGGGCCATCACGGTACATTCATTGGAGATGGAGCGGATCGAGCTCCCCGAGGTCTCCTTCACGGTGCGCTGTTCCCGCGGGACTTACGTGCGCACCCTGGCCCACGACATGGGGGAATCCCTGGGGTGTGGCGCCCACCTCCTTGCCCTGCGCCGCACCAAGAGCGGTCCATTTTCACTTGAGAACTCATTTACACTTGACGAGATAGCAGTAGGACCGCCCCGGGAGGTTGCCGTCAGGCATTTTGTCCCCGTCAGGACGGCCCTTGCCCACCTGCCAGAGCTGGAGCTCACGCCAGCAGGATCTGCCCGGGTCAGGAACGGCATCCCCCCTCTGGAGGGTGATCTGGCGAGCGGCTCAGCCATTCCGTCTTCCGGGCGGGTGATTCTCACTTCTGACGGCACGATTGCCGCAGTGGCGGAGGTAATCCTCCCTGGGGAGCGTCGGGGTGGGAGCCTGCTGCGCATTTGTCGCGGATTCAACCAGGTTTCTGCTTTACAGTAGTTGTGCGGATATGCTATAAGGAAGTTTCGCAAAATGCCCGAAAATAAATCCGAAAATACAAAAATTATGGAAAGGAGGTGTAATTAGATGCTGGCTACCGAAAAAAAACAGGAAATAATCAACTCGTACAAGCTGCATGAAAGCGATACCGGTTCTCCGGAAGTTCAGATTGCTATTCTTACCGAGCGCATTACTTACCTGACAGAGCACTTCAAGACCCACAAGAAGGATCACCACAGCCGTCGCGGGCTGCTGAAGCTTGTCGGTCAGAGGCGCCGTCTGCTTGACTACGTCAAGGGGAAGAGTGTCGATCGTTACAAGAGCATAATCGAAAAACTTGGCATCCGTAGGTAAGAATGGGCAGTATACCCCTGCGCAAGGGGTATATTGCCTTCTCTTTTATTTCATCATGGGCTTTTCAGCCCATTTGTTTTTGGCGCATATCAACTGTTGGGGGCGTGGATAAAGCGGCTAAGAATAGGTACGAGGAAAGAGGTTCGAGGTACGCGCTCCTCGCTCATCGCTCCTGCCTTTGCCTTTTTGTCGACGGCCCCAACACCTATAGGAAATAGGTGAGGAACGTACACATGGCACAACATACTGTAGAACTTGAATTCAGCGGGCGCAAGCTCACCATCGAAACCGGCAGGATGGCCAAGCAGGCCAACGGCGCGGTAGTCGTCAGGAGCGGCGATACCATGGTCCTGGTTACCGCGGTCGCCAGCAAGTCGATCAAGGAGGGGCAGGACTTCTTCCCTCTTACGGTCAATTACCAGGAGAAGGCCTATGCCGGCGGCAAGATCCCCGGTGGTTTCTTCAAGCGGGAGGCGCGGCCGTCGGACAACGAGACCCTGATCTGCCGCCTCATCGACAGGCCGATCCGGCCACTGTTCCCGGAAACCTTCCTCAATGACACCCAGATCATGGCAACCGTCATCTCCGCCGACAAGGATAACGATCCCGGCATCCTCTCCATGATCGGCGCCTCCGCCGCCCTTGAGGTATCCGACATCCCCTTCTTCGGTCCCATCGCCGGGGTGAAGGTCGGCCGGATAAACGGCCAGTTCGTTGCCAACCCGACTGCCGAGCAGCTTGAGCAGAGCGATATGGAAATCGTGGTGGCAGCCAGCCGCGACGCCATCTGCATGGTCGAGGGGGGTGCCAATGTCCTCCCTGAAGAAGTGATGCTCGATGCGATATTCTTCGGCCATCAGGTCGTGCAGCCGATACTCGACGCCCAGGAGAAGCTGAGATCCCTGGCCGGGGTGGCCAAGCGGGAAGTATTGCCGCCGGCAGTGGATGCCGAACTGAAGGCAAAGGTTGCTGAACTTGCCGCCGCCAGGATAAAGGAGGCGGTGAAGATCGTTGCCAAGCAGGAGCGTCACAACGCCATCGATGGGGTCATCGAGGAGACGATTGCCGCCCTTGCCGGCGATTACGAGGGGCGCAACAAGGAGATCAAGGGTTTCATCGGCGACTTGGAGTACGAACTGGTCCGCGAGCACATCATCAAGGACGGCGAGCGGATCGACGGCCGGGACACCCGGACGATCAGGCCGATAGCCACCGAAGTTTCACTGCTGCCGCGGGTACACGGATCGGCACTTTTCACCAGGGGTGAGACCCAGGCCCTGGTGTCCGCCACTCTCGGCACCTCCATCGATGAGCAACGGATCGATTCCCTCTATGGCGAGTCCAAGAAGAAGTTCCTCCTCCACTACAATTTCCCGCCGTACTCGGTCGGTGAAACCAGTTTCCGTCTTGCTCCGGGGCGTCGCGAAATCGGCCACGGCGCTCTTGCCGAGCGCGCTCTTACGGCAGTTCTGCCTAAACATGACGATTTCCCTTACACCATAAGGATCGTTTCCGAAACACTCGAGAGCAACGGCTCATCCTCGATGGCCACGGTCTGCGGTGGTTCCCTCTCCATGATGGACGCCGGCATCCCGATCAAGGCGCCGGTGGCCGGTATCGCCATGGGCCTTATCAAGGAGGGTGACGACGTCGCCATCCTCTCCGACATCCTCGGCGACGAGGACCACCTTGGCGACATGGACTTCAAGGTGGCAGGCACGGCCGAAGGGGTGACCGCCCTGCAGATGGACATCAAGATCACCGGCGTCTCCCGTGAGATCATGAAGCGGGCGCTGGAGCAGGCCAGGGAAGGTCGCTTGCACATTCTCGGCAAAATGGCTGAGACCATCTCTGCTTCCCGGGCCGACATGTCGGCCTACGCGCCACGCATCACCACCATCTTCGTCAAGACCGACAAGATCCGCGACGTCATCGGCACCGGCGGCAAGAATATTCGCAACATCACCGAGACGACCGGTGTCGTGGTGGATATCGACGATTCCGGCCGCATCAATATCGCCAGCAACGACAAGGCAGCCTGCGACCTGGCCATCAAGATGATCCGCGACCTGACCGCCGAGGCGGAAGAGGGTAAGCTCTACATGGGGACAGTGAAGAAGATCATGGACTTCGGCGCCTTTGTCGAGATTTTTCCCGGCACAGACGGACTGGTGCATATCTCCGAGCTGGACACGGAGAGGGTCAAGAACGTCTCAGATATCCTCAAGGAGGGTGACAAGGTGCTGGTGAAGTGCATCGGCATCGACAAACAGGGTAAGATCAAGCTCTCCAGGAAAGAGGCCCTGGGGCAAACCCTGCCGGAGTAACTCTACTCACTATGGCATTAACGGAAGGGCGGCATGATTGCCGCCCTTTTTTTGGCCGAATCATCGGCGGAGCAAGGTCGATAGCTCCCCGGGATGGCAATGCCAATGACCTGTTGTCTCATTGATTCAACTTTTCCTTCGCCTTGCGGAATGCTCTGTTGCGGCTATATTTAATAAATGGTAAACAGATCCCTTCTTACAAATGGCATCAGGATAATCACCCAGAATATCCCCCATGCGTACTCGGTCTCCGTAGGATTCTGGGTGGTGGGTGGTTCGCGCTATGAGCGACCGGAATACAACGGTGTCTCCCACTTCATAGAACATCTCCTCTTCAAGGGTACCGAGAGGCGCTCCTCCTTCGAAATCGCCCGCGAGACCGATTCCATAGGCGGTTTCATGAACGCCTTTACCGGCAGGGAATTCGTCTGTTATTATGCCAAGGTGCTGGTGGATTTCCTCCCCAAGGCAGTGGATCTGCTCGCCGACATCTTCCTCAATTCCAGATTCCCTGAGGAGGAGATAGAAAACGAGCGCAAGGTGATCCTCCAGGAGATCAGGATGCTGGAGGATGCGCCGGATGACCAGCTCCATGACCTTTTCCAGCGCAACTTCTGGGATGGGCATCCTCTGGGTATGCCGATCATCGGCACCACCGAGAGCGTCCAAGGGATCTCCCGCGATTTTCTCGTCGACTATAAGAACGACACCTACCGGGCAGGGGATATCATCATCACCGCTGCCGGCAAGGTGGACCACCACGCCCTTGTGGAGATGCTCGCTCCACTGCTCACAGGGGTGCCGGTTGGGAGCAGCAGGCCGGTTTGCGCCCCTCCGCTCCACAGCAAGAGGTGCTGCAAGTCGGACAGGGATCTGGAACAGCTACTCTTCTGTCTGGGAACCAAAGGCTTTGCCCAGAACCACCCCGGCAGGCACGATGCACTGGTGCTCAACACCATACTCGGGGGGAGCATGAGTTCCCGTCTCTTCCAGGAGGTCAGGGAGAAGGAGGGGCTTGCCTACTCAGTCTACTCGTACCTCTCTTCCCACTCCGATACGGGGGCAATGGTGATCTCCGCTGGGACCACCGCCGAGAAGTTCCCCCAGGTGATGGATATCGTGCTGCGTGAATTGAAACGGCTGAAGAGCGTCCCCCCCACGGAGGAGGAGCTTTCCGCCGCCAGGGAACAGCTCAAGGGGAATATCCTTCTCTCCCTGGAGAGCAGTGACAGTGTCATGTCCAAGCTGGCCAAGAACGAGATCTACCTCGGTGGGTACCAGCCAGTGGAGCAGGTGCTGGCCGGTTTCTCGGCCGTGACCAGGGATAGTCTCCTGGATCTCTGCAATGAGCTTTTTGATGAGGATTACTTCACGCTGCAGCTTCTCGGCAGGATGTCCGAAATCAGTTTCGAGGTTGATCAGATCAGCCTCTGAGGTCAGAATAGATGGAGCAGATAAGGGTTGCCATAAAAAGGGTCAGGCCGGGGAGCGACATCCCCCTGCCGCGCTACATGACAAGCCACTCGGCCGGCATGGACCTTCATGCCGACCTCGACCGGGAGACGATCATCCATCCCGGAGAGCGACTACTGGTTCCCACAGGGATCGCCATTGCCCTCCCGGACGGCTACGAGGCCCAGATCCGGCCGCGCAGTGGCCTGGCCCTTAAGCATGGCATCGCCCTGGTGAACAGCCCCGGCACCATCGATGCCGATTACCGTGGAGAGATAGCGGTCATAGTCATCAACCACGGCAGTGAGCCTTTCCTTATCAAGAGAGGCGAGCGGATAGCCCAGATGGTCGTTGCCCGCTTCAGCCGGGTCGAATGGCTTGAGAGTAACGATCTTGAGAGTACGGCCAGGGGGGATGGCGGTTTCGGTCATACTGGGCGGTGAGGGGCAGTGAATAGTGAACAGTGAAAAGTAAGTAATGAATAGCGAAAAGATGTATGGTTCCCTTTACCATTTGCTATTCACTGTTTACCAAAAGAAGGAGAATGGTGTGAAAGATCCACGCATTACCAGATGGGCAGAGGTGCTGGTCGATTATTCGACCCGGGTGAAAAAGGGTGACGTGGTGCTCATCTCCGCCGGTGGATTCGAGTCGCTACCCCTGGTGAAGGAGATCTACCGCCTCTGTCTGGCCAGGGGGGCCAGGTACGTGGAGTACGAGTTCTCCAATGCGGAAATCTCCCGCCACTTCTACAACAGTGCCAATAAGGATCAGCTCGCCCACTTCCCCCAGCACAAGCTTGATTTCATGAAGCAGGTGACCGTCTACATCGCCATCGGCGCGGCGGACAACTCCATGGTCATGGCCCGGGCCAGGCAGGAGGCGATGATCTCCTATGCCAAGCTTACCCGCCCAATTGTCGATCAGCGGGTCAAGCATACCCGCTGGGTGATCACCCGCTACCCGACCCACGGCGGCGCCCAGGAGGCGCGCATGAGCCTGGAGGAGTACGAGGATTATGTCCTGTCAGCCTGCTGCATCGACTGGAAGGCCGAATCCAGGAAACAGGAGAAGCTGAAAAAGCTCATGGACAGGGCGGACAGGGTGAGGATCGTCGCTGCCGACACCGATCTTACCTTCAGCATCAAGGGTCTCCCCGGGATAAAGTGCGACGGTCGTTTCAATATCCCGGACGGAGAGGTGTTCACCGCTCCTGTCAAGGATTCGGTGGAGGGGTACATCACCTACAACTGCCCTACAATCTACCAGGGGAAGGAGTTCAACAACATTCGCCTTGAGTTTGCCAATGGGAGAATCGTCAAGGCAGAGGCAGGGGGGATGACGGCAGAGCTGAACAGCATCCTGGACACGGACGAGGGTGGGCGCTATATCGGCGAGTTCGCCATCGGTGTCAACCCCGGCATCCGCCGCCCCATGCGCAACATCCTCTTCGACGAGAAGATCTTCGGCTCCATTCACTTTACCCCCGGCCAGTGCTATGACGAGTGCGACAACGGCAACCGATCCGCCGTCCACTGGGACATGGTGAAGCTTCTTGAGGGGGACGGGGAGATATGGTTCGACGATCTCCTGATCCAGAAGGATGGCCGCTTCGTCCACAGGGAGCTCCTTGTGCTTAACCCGGATGACATGCCATGTTAATCGCCATCAACCCGGATAACCCCCAGAAGCGGCTGATAGACCAGGTAGTCCTGACGCTGGAGAAGGGGGGGGTGATCGCCTACCCCACCGATACCACCTACGGCATCGGCTGCAGCATCTTCAGCAAGAAGGGGGTGGAGCGGATTTACCAGATCAAGCAGAGGGAGAAGAAAAAACCGTTCTCATTCATCTGCCCCAGCCAGTCTGAAATCGCCCGCTATGCCAAGGTGAGCAACTACGCCTTCAAGGTTATGAAGCGACTGCTCCCGGGGCCTTATACATTCGTCCTCGAGGCAACCAGCATCGTTCCGGACCTCCTGCAGACCAGGCAGAAGACCGTGGGGATCCGCATCCCCGACAACGCCATCTGCATGGCCCTTGTAAGGGCCCTGGGGCATCCCATCGTCACCACCAGCGCCAACCTCTCCGGAGAGGAGCCAATCGGCGACCCGGGCGACGTTTTTCGAGCCATGGGGAAGCAGCTGGACATGGTCATCGACGGCGGCATCCTCCCACCGGATGTCAGCTCCGTGGTTAGCCTGTTGGGTGACAGGCCCGAGGTGCTGCGCCAGGGGATAGGTGACGTGAGCTGGTGCAAGGGGTAGGGATGCGCAGGAGAACGGTCAGAAACGGCCTGCGCCTCCTGGCAGGGGCAGTATTCCTTTTCATCCTCGGCGCATTCTACGGCAGGGAGATCGGCGGCCTGTTCATCTTCTCCAGCGGAGGGGCGGTGGAGTTCGTCCAACTGGCCTTCTTCTGGGGTGGGATACTCGGTGGTACCGGTGCGGTTATGATCTGCGCCGGACTGATGCAGGCCCGGACAGCTTCGGACAGATCGAAAATCCTGCCGTCATTTCTCTTGGTAATGATCATGGTAGGCCTCTTCTTCATCCTCTTCGCCAGGGCGCTCTTCTCTCCGCCACCCCAGCACCCCCTGCGTCCAGGGGAGACCCTGGTCATATGAAATCAGTCCTCACTTCGCGATACAGAGTGCTCGGCCTGGCTAGCATCCGCCTGGGTATCATCCTGCTCGTCTCCCTCTGGGTGGCCACCTATCTCAACTACGATACCTACAAGGATTTCTACGGCAAGAAGCTTTTCAGGCTGCATACCTCAGATCTTAAAAGCCTGGCCGACCAGATGACCATCAAGCTCAACTTCTTCCTCTCCCAGGGGAACAGCTCCGCAGTGCAGGACGTGCTCGACGCCAGTTTCGGCCTCTTCGGCTTTGTCATCACAGACTGCGCATCCACCCAGAGGAGCTGTCCGGAACAGAAGGTCCTTCATGTCTCCGGCCCCGAATCCGCCTGGATGCGCACCCCTACTGCCGATGACCTGAACGGGGGCTCCTTTACACTCTTGCAGCGGTCGCTGCCGGTCGGCAATGAGCCGGTCCTCCCCGGCGCACCTCCTGGCCAGATAATCGGCCGCCTCTATGTGATCAAGAATATCCCCTCCGGTTTCTTCAGCGACTACCTTATCTGGCTCCGTCACCCGTTGAGCGACTCCGGGGCGCGGCGCTTTTACCTCCGCACCAACATGGCGTTTACTGCCGGTGCCATGATAATCTGGACCGTTGCCGAGTTCTACTTCATGGTGCGCAGGCGGCAGAAACGCATCCTTGCACGGCGGCAGGAGGAGTTGCGGGCCTCGGTGGACAGCTACCTCAGGCAGCTCACTGAAAAGGATCTGCAGATAACCAGGCTTAACGACCAGTCGCGCAGACAGCATGAGGCATCGGTGGCCATGATTCGCTCCCTGGAGCAGAAGATCCGCAACGAGGAGGAGTACCGCGAGCTTGCCGAACAGATCATCGCCGAGCTGGAGGTGGCCCAAGGTGAGCAGTCCTTGAGCTATGCGGCGGAGCTGGAGCGGACCAGGGATGAGATCCGGCAGCTGCAGGAGAAGGTGGAGCAGTTCGAATCCTCCTCCAGCTCTGGCAAGGAGTCGTCCTACAGGGTCCTGGAGGAGGCGGTGCGCACCCGCCAGTTCTCCAACCTGTTTGAACAGTCCATATATGAAAAGATCGCCGCCTCCCGCCAGTTCCAGAAGGGGGAGTGGCGGCTCCTGGGCAACTTCGACGTGGCGCCCGGGCGCAACTATCGCCAGTTCACCGACTTCATCCTCCTGAGCGGCGATGCCCTGGTCATCCTTGAGGCCAAGTACTACGTGGGGAGCATCGAGTCTCCTGGAGACTTTCTCAACGACATCTGGCTGAGCGTCAGCAGCCAGAGGAAGAAAATCGACTGTCTCTGGGGGGAGAACCCCTACCACCAGATCAACGAATACTCCATGAGCCTGATGAAGATCCTCAAGCAGCGCAGCCCGTGGAACTTCCAGATATTCGCGGTCATCGTCTTCCCCGACGAGGCCGACATCTCCAAGGTCGGAGAACACCTCGGCAAGTTCTACCGGGTCACCACCTTGGGGAGGCTCCTGCCGCTCCTGGACGGCATCTTCTCCGAGGCCCATCGCTTCCAGGCGGGCAAGGGGCAGAGGCGTCCCCGCCCGGAGCAGGTTGAGGAGATGCTGCGCGGCAGAAAAATATCCGCCTGAAAGATTTGCTCAAAATGCCGATTCGTGTAAAATGCCCGATCTGCAGGAAGGAGACGGAGTGGGAGGGGAACCCCTCCCGCCCTTTCTGCTCCGAACGTTGCCGCCTCATCGACCTGGGTGCCTGGTCGTCCGGGGAGTACCGGGTGCCGGGAGAGGATCTCCCCGAGCCCGAAGATTCAGAAGAGTAGGAAAAAGTCAGGTAGACGGGCTGAAGGTCGAAGGCTGAAGGT
>Ga0209314_10000586_pt1 | contig 16165 bp, 10 predicted proteins | sample I19B2metaG_FD_184146 | JGI IMG/M metagenome (GOLD analysis project Ga0209314, IMG submission 184146) | Lake sediment bacterial and archeal communities from Gulf of Boni, Indonesia to study Microbial Dark Matter (Phase II) - ​I19B2 metaG... | ecosystem: Environmental > Aquatic > Freshwater >...
CTTGGTGGCAAACTTTTTTTTCAGATTCCGATAATTCTCCTGGCATTGCCTGACCTCAGCATTTCTTTTGTCGTTTCATCAGCTTCAGTGTCATTCATATACTCAATTCTGAGCCTGCCTGAAAGATAATCAAGTACAGGAGCATGTGTGCCGAATGCAAACTTCTCCTTTCCGAATTTCTTAATAAGATCAGGCAAATCAGACATTGAACGGCCAGATGTATCCATAAGAACATCGGCTTTCTTCATAATATCAAGCTCTTCATCACTTAATCTCAGTCCATTTGCAATATTTACTATAATGTATTTTGCATCAGGCACCTCCTTTATGATCGGAATAATATTCTTCAACTGCCATTCCTTAAAAATGATGTCAGTTTTTTCACCGGGCACAAAGACTGGTATATCCATCCAGGAGCGTTGCCTGCTGTCAACCATCCTGATATCTATAGCTACAGGTACATTTTTTTCACGGGCCATTTTTACCAGCTCAATAAAAGACGGATCGTTTATCTCATAATCGTGATACTGAGGAAAAACCCTTATACCTTTCATTCCCATCTTTGAGACACACAGATCAAGATCTTCCCTCCATCCGGCATATATAGGATTGATTATTGCAAAAGGAATAAACCTTCCTTTGAATCTTTTATCTGACTGCAGCTCATCATAAAGCTCCTCATTGGCAGACTGTGTATTTTTATAGAATATCCCGTTAAGATTACTTACAACCGATATGTCAACTGAGTATTTGTCCATCCTTTCAAGGAGCTTAGCGCAGGTGTTGTACTGAAGTTTTTTAAAAGGCCAGTGGCCTACATAGGCATTGATATCAAGCAACATAACGACCTCCTTTCTTTAGAATATTAACATAGTTGTCATAGAATATCTTCCGCTTCTGTTCTTCTGTAGCATTTGATGCAAGAACTCTTCCGACGCCATGGATATAGGCACCATCAGTACCAAAAAATATTCTGTCTTCACCTAACTCCCTTATTGCAAAATCAACGATTCCGGATTCGTTATTACTGCCCCCTGTATCGACATAAATATTCGGACACTGTTTAAGTATCTTGCACTGATATTCCCAGTCACCACCACCTCCGATATGGGCAAAGTGGAAAACTCCCTCCGGATATCTTTTTGCTGAATCGACCATATCCTCAGCCAGGGTTGTATTCGGAAATCTTCCCACATCATATTTCATGCGATAGCCGCCCATGCCGAGCTGTGTGAATGTATGCATATATATAATCATTTTAAGCTCAATAAGCTTCTCAATGACAGGGTAGTACGCAGGATCATTAAGCTTGACCTGTAAATAACCCTTGTATCCAATCAGACCTGCATCCACGCATCTTTTAATTTCATCCTGTGATTCCTTCCGGTATAATGGATTAAGAGTGAAAAAACCAACATAGCGGTCGGGATATTTTCTGACCAGTTCAATAATCTTATCATTATTTTTCCTTACAACATCAGGGCCTTCAGGTTCATTCCCTGAGAAATTTGTTACCGGATTTGAAACCTGCATTTTTTCAATACCCAGCCTGTCAGCTATTTCTAGCTGTTTTTCAGTTTCATCAAAGGGATGAACATGAGCATCGAACTTCCGGTATTTCAATACGTCCTTCATAATATCATATGATACTATTTTCTCATGGTCTGCTGAGGTGCATCCGGCGATCTTACTTCCGAGTATTATACCTGTTGCTGTAAGTGAGGTATTCGCTAGGAATCTCCTTCTGTTAATCATCATTGTCATAACAGTTGTGATTTGATTTGTTTTATTTACCGAGGAGCTTGTTTGCTGCAAGTACAAGAAACATGAAGTCGGTCTCACCTCCGCCCATGACATATTCTGTTTGCTGCCAGAGGAAAGGCCAGTTATCCTTAAGCTCAGGGAAATCAGGCCTGATGATTGCCGTACCTGATGCCACCCCTCCAGGGATGTAGGAAAGATCAGCCCTGCTGGTACCATATGCCTGTAATAGAGACTTTACTCCTACTCCTGATGAAAAAGAGGCTGTATTTTCACCAGGGTGGCATCCCAGAACGAACTGAACCGAACTGAAAATCCTGTCGGGTTTGAATACCCCCGGATAGCCAGCCAGCAGAAAATAATATCTCACACCCGATGACTGAATGCTCCATCCGTCACCCCATACATCAGGTTTGAAGGGAACTCCGAACGGTGTCGATGCAGCTTCCTTATCAAGCTGGACAGCATAATCCTTTACAGCCTTATCCATATCCTTCCTGAATACAGGATCGGTTATCTTGTCATAAACCATTCCAACTGCCCAGGCTGTCCTTGCAATATTTGAAATTATAAACTCTTTTTGTGTGACAATGTCTGTAAGATATTTTGTATCTCCTGTTGTTTTAAAGAGCTCTGCATCAGCAGCAATTCTCTCAGCCACCATTTTTTTCTTAAACGCTTTTTCATAAATGTCGGTTGCAGCTGCAAGACATTCTGCAGACATCTGAGGCCTGTATGATTTCAATGCTCTGGAGGATGCTGCCAGTGTTGCAGCCCCGAGCATCTCATGTCCGGGATGATCTTCAGTGAAAACCCAGTTATCGTCCATTACTGTGGATTGATAAGCAGTTTTTGCGCCATCAGGCAGATCCCTGCTGTAAACAAGATTATCGGTCTGTGCGCTGGCATCACCCTGTAGTCCGTACTGTTTCCTGGTGGGGCTTATCATTCCGTCATAAAGCCTTCCCAGACCCTTATACCCCCCCAGAATTGTAAGTACTCCATGCTCTATCTGCTGAAGGAAGTCTGAAATCCCATCAGGTTTATGCAGGGTAACTACACGCGAATCCTGATTGACTGTTGTGGCGTCGAGATCAGCTTTGAATAGTTCGTACATCATGGCAAGTCTCCATGTAGTAACTGCCTGTGATTCAATTCTCAGGTCAAAATCACCGGCATCATGCCATCCACCGCGGTCAAGGTGAGGCACATGATCAGGGTACCTGAACTCTGTAAATGTTTCAGGACCCTGTGAATAACCGTCGAAATGGGTGAGATTTGTCGGAGCCATTATAGCATCATCGAGATGGCAGAAGTCATGCCATACTCTTGATCCCTGTTCCACTCTCACATGACACATCTGAACCGGGAGAAAATACTCCAGTGTTGGCTGCCATACATAGCGATCATAAATGTCATTGTCAATCCTGAAAATATTTGAAACAGTATTCCCGTACTTTATCATATACATTCCAGGTTCTTTAAGACTGCTGAAATCGCATACTGCATAGTTGAATTTAAGGAATTTGCCCCATGCTGAAGGCGTAACAGTTGAAACTGTTGTCTTTGAACCATCAGCATTTATCCTGATGATATCTGCATTTCCTGTAACTGACAGTTTTTTATCGAATTCAATAACAGCCTTTTTTGGTTCATTCTGCAGGTACCCTATCTGGCTTATATGAATAACAGGCTGATATACATATTCTTTCAATGCATTAGCTTCAATTTCCCATTCAATGGCATTGGTGGTCTGACCTGCCGGAATAGCAGTCCTTACAATATACCAGCTCGCTTTACGGTCATTACGTCCGTCAACAAGCTGCAGGTCACCTTTAATTGCTTTTATCCTTAATCTTTGTGCATCAACCTCAGGTGCCACGGTAAGAACTTTTCCTGTGGCATAAGGCAAAAGCTCATCACCATTGAAGGGACCATATGAATCAGTGGGAAACAATCCTGTCTTTCCATCCATATTCCAGCTTTTCCCGAAAAGAATTGGCGGAAATAGTTCCATGCTGAACCATGCCTTACCTTCAAGGGCCGGAGGTAATGGATTTACCAGGCTGGCAGTAATTATTATTTTCCTGTCTGCTGCCTTTACCCTGACTGTATACTTAAGTGAATTTTCAGGAAAAGTCACATCAGCATCAATAAAACTACCGGGAATATCGACTTTTTTCTGTGCCCTGGCCACAGGAGCCAGTCCTGTGATCCTTATATCGCCGTTTGCAGCTACGCGGACACCATTCTGTATAATAGTTACCCCGCTCTGGTGTCCTGAGGGATAATAATCATCAAAAACCATTACATCGAATCCGGAGCTTTCAAAATAGCCAAGGTCATTTACTATGAATTTTTCCTGTCCATACAATTTAACCGGTAAGGCCAGATAAATCAAAAAAACAATGAAGACACTTAAGCTAACAGATTTTGTTTTCATGGTCAGAGTATTAGGTTTGAAAGAACGATCTGTTATAAATTTAAGATAAATACTCATTCAGGGGTACAGTTATGATAATTTTAATTTTTTTTAACTCTTGTCAGGCTGTTTTTGGCTCCGCTGCTGCGCTCACCAACGAAAATTTGTGTAAATTTCTCACAGAACTTTTTAATTACCTATACTATAACCCTGATTACCATGAAGAAATTCTCTGTCTTATTGCTGATGATATTAATTGTATCGTGCAAGTCCGGAAAAGAGACAGTCCGGGAAAACCTACTGTCTTTCAAAAAGTTTCCTCTTGAAGTTCCAGAGCAAAATTCACTAATGACCGAATGGGCCGGGAAACCTGTTTCAGATTCAAAACTGATAGATGATATGGAAAGTGAAACAGGCTGGAATGTTACGGGTATCGGAGAGATGAGTTATACAACCGAACGTTCGAAGGACGGGAAAAAATCGCTCCGTTTCAGCACTTCATTAAGGGATGAGGAACATTATAAAAAAAACAGGACTGAATGGGGATCATTCGGAGGATTACAGGGAGGAAATACCTCAGTTCAACTTAAGTTCAGGGAACCCCAGAACTGGTCAGAATATAACAGGATCTCATTCTGGGTATATGTCCATCCAGCAGATATGATGACATATTACCTTGAACTCCATATAGAAAATGATGGCACTGTCTTTAATGCCACAACACCCAGCGGGGATCACAGTATACAGGATCTGAAACCCGGAGAATGGAATAATGTACTGTTTGAGATTCCTCATCTCCGCAGGGACAGGATCACTGAATTAAAGTTCAATCAGATGCTTATTGGACACCATCCCGAGGAAAATGGTATTGTTACCTATGATTTCGATAAGGTTGAACTTCAGAAAGTCGATGCTGACCAGTTTGAAGGATGGGATGTTGTGCCGGGAAAAATATCATTCAGTCATATTGGCTACAGGCCAGGTGATCAGAAGATTGCAATGGCAGGAAAAGGAGCAGGCAATACATTTAAAATAACTGACTTGAGTGGAATCACTGTTTATTCAGGTAAGGTAAGAACCCTCAGTACACTCAACGGAGAATTTAGTCAGATTGACTTTTCAGATTTCAACAAAAGTGGTTCATACCGGATAGAGACAGGCGATATAGAATCAGGAACATTCCTCATTGATGAAAATGTATGGCTCCAGCCTGTTTTCAAAGCAATTAATTTCTTTTTCTGCGAAAGATGCGGCTTCCATGTACCCGGTATTCATCTTGAGTGTCACAAGGACTGGCAGGGATTCAGGGGTGATGAAAAGAAAATAATAAATGGAGGATGGCATGACGCCGGTGACCTTTCACAGGGTTCCTGGAGAACAGCAATGTCGGCCCTTGCCATGATGAATAACCTTGAATTCATAGAGAAAAGACCAGAACTCAGCGACCTTGCTACCCGAATACGCGATGAAATTGCATGGGGGCTTGAATACCTTCTCAAAACAAGGTTTGGCGACGGTTATCATATGAGCTTCAGCGTTATGAGGATATACACCGATAATAAAGTTGGAACTATTGATGATGTGATATCTCCGGCCAAAAATATTCCATGGGAAAATTTCCTTGCTGCGGCAGTTCAGTGCAAGGCAGCAACCATGCTTGAAAAGTCACATCCCGAACTTGCAATGCGTTCAAAAACTGCAGCCATCGAAGACTGGCAGGCTGCATTTGAATCAAAAAATAAATGGGATCAGGCCGATTACAGGGAAGCATCCTGGGGAGTTACTTCCTCGCTTTTACTTGCCAAAATGACAGGAGATGAGAAGTACCGTGAGCAGGCAGTAATGTTTGGAAAAATGCTGATAGGTTGCCAGGAACAGTCATTCCTTGATGGCATTCCCATAACAGGATATTTCTATGAGACCACTGAAAGGACAAAAGTAATTCATAATCTGCATGCAGCTTTTGAAGAGGCTCCGCTTATCGCACTTTCAATGCTCTGTAAGGAGCTTCCCGATCATAAGGAGTGGATTGAGTGGTATAGCGCTGCAGTCTTACACAGCGAATACTTTATGAAACGCGGAAGCCTTATTGCGGCACCATATTATCACCTTCCGAATTCAGTATGGAAAAGGTCAGATGTAATGGCAGCAGAGGATACTTCAATGCGAAGCGATATGTTGCGCCAGTACAATGATGGCACTCAGCTGGATGAGAACTATGCATTGCGTACCTTCCCTATTTACCGTGACGGATTATTCCATGGCAATACAAACATCCAGATGTCATCATCGTGGGCCCTGGCTGAAGCATCAAGACTCAGAAATGATAAGGAAGGTATGCTGCTGGTCGGTAAACAACTGGAATGGATTCTTGGAGCCAACCCATTCGGACAAAGTCTGATGTATGGTGTCGGGTATGGTTTTGCTCCTCATTTTGCATATTGCCTTAAAGATATAACAGGTGCTCTGCCTGTAGGAATGGATTGTATGAACGGTGATATGCCACACTGGTCTGCAACAAATACTGCAACAAGCAAAGAGATCTGGGTCGAACCTGTCAACCGCTTCCTTGGTGCTGCTGCTATTTATTCAAATTACGGAAAAAGCATTGAAGCCAATGATGAACCTGTAAAAGAGGCAGAAATTAAAGCTGAATCAACGTTGTCATCTGAGGGAACTGTGAATCTGAAGGTAACTATTACAGGCACAGGCAGACATGTTGTAGCTCTGAAAGTATTCAATGCAACAGCAAATAATGACAGTCAGCAGTTTGAACTTTCAGGAAACAGCACTGCTGAAACAGTATTCAAACTTAATGTCAGCGACAGGAACAAACCATGGATTGCTGTTCTCACCCTGGACAATGATCCGTCAGCAAGAAAGGAAGTAACAGGGTCATTTGTGGAAGCATCATTTGTAAAATAACGCTGATTAGATTGTTAAATAATTAACAGTAGTTTAACCATCATTCAAAATTTTAAAATTTTAAAAATAATCCTATGAAAAGACAATTAATGATCGGCCTTCTCCTGCTGACAATTATTATGACCTCATGCCACAGACGTCAGCCTGATGAAAAAGGCGTTCAGGTAATGGCCTATTACTATACCAGGTGGAATAATTTTAAACCTGAAGCACTTCCTCTCGACAAGCTGACTCACATTATCTTTTCCTTCACGGAAGTAATTGACGGTGAAATGAAATTTCCTGAAGATACTCTGGGCTTAATGCTGAAAAGGCTGGTAAAGGAAAGAAAGAAACATCCGGGTCTGAAAGTAATGGTGGCCTGCGGAGGTTGGGCCGGATCGAAGGGATTCTCCGATATGGCAATGACCGATGAAGGAAGAAAGAAATTTGTTGAAAGTGTCCTCAGATTCATTAAGGAATATGATATTGACGGCCTCGATATCGACTGGGAATATCCGGGACTACCGGGAGACAACAATCCATATAGTCCAGCAGACAAGGAAAATTTCACAAAGCTTATGTGTGAACTAAAGGCAGCGATGAATACAATCTGCGACTACCTTGTGCTCACATGGGCCTCAGCAGGTTGGGAAATGGCCTTCGACTTTATTGAGCTCGACAAAGTGATGCAGTGCGTCAATTATGTAAATGTAATGTCGTATGATCTTGCAGGAGGTGGTGATCCATATACCTCACATCATACAAATCTGGGTTTAATAAAGATGGAGGATATACAGGGAACGCCTGCGGCAGCAAAGATGATAGAGGAAGGCGATTCCACAAAACCATTCTCAACTGAGAAAATTGTTAATTTCCTTCTTGAAAAAGGAGTTGATCCTGGCAAGATAGTAATCGGCTCAAACTTTTCCGGAAGGGCATGGCAGGGTGTTCCTCCCGAAAACAACGGCCTCTATCAGCTGAACAGGGGACGTGCCAGGTTAAGGGCCAGTTATTCAGGTATAAGAGAAAATATGGAAGACAGGAACGGATTCATAAGATATTGGGATCCTGTTGCAAAAGCTCCGTACCTTTATAATGCCAAAGACAGTCTTTTCATTACCTATGATGATACCATGTCTGTAAGACTGAAGACAAAATATCTCGTTGAACAGAAACTCGGAGGTATAATGTTCTGGCAGATCGGAGCAGATGCTCCGTCCGAGGGATTGGTTGATGCGATATATGCTGAGAAGAAAAGACAGGGATTTTAATATAACATCCTCTATAAGGAATTGGTAACAATCCTTTCCCCGTAGGGCATAGGATATTTAACTTGAAATGAAATATTATTTTTAAATGAGGCTGTCTCCAATGATCAATTTTTACCCCCAACCCCCCAAGGGGGGCTTTCAAATTGCTGATTTTTAATAAGTCCCCCCTGGGGGATTTAGGGGTGGATCTAGAAATGGGGGCTATTGAGACAACCCATTAGGGAATGTTATACAAAATTCTAAATAGAATCATATTATGAAGAAACCAACCAATTCAAAATCAGGGACTTTTATTGCATCCATCCTTATTTCATCCCTTTTTATGCTTCATGCTGAAGGATTTTCACAGGACGTGAAACAGACTGAGGAAAAGCTGATGAAGCAGGCCGGAGAAAATATTGAAAAGTACAGGAAAGGTGACGTGTCAATCCAGTTCAAAACACCAGACGGGAAACCACTTAAAAATGTGAAGATAGAAGTAAAACAGAAGAGTCACGATTTCCTTTTTGGTTGCATAATCTTCGATATGATAAGGGGAGAAAACACTTACCGGGAGGAACTATTCAAGGAAAGGTATAAAAAGATCTTCAACCTTGCAGTATTTCCGTTTTACTGGCCTTCATATGAGCCACGTCAGGGATCCACCGGCTGGGAAGATATGCTCAAAACAATCGAATGGTGCAAACTGAATGGGATGACAACAAAAGGTCACCCGCTTGTTTGGGCAACCGGATCGGGAACACCCGAATGGCTCAGGCAATACTCTGTAACTGAAACTGAAGAGCTGCTGAAAACAAGGGTAATTAACATAACCTCAGGATTTCGCGATAAAATAGAACTCTGGGATGTGGTTAATGAACCTGTCAATGTGAAGACCTGGAAACATAAGATGCAGAACTTTGATGATGAGAAAGACTGGGGCGTAACCGATACTATTTCACTCATAGCTGACTATGTCGAAAATGCATTAAAATGGGCTCACAGGGGAAATCCTGAAGCCACACTTATGATTAATGAATACCGGACCCTGGCCGATAAGGATGTCAGGAAAAGATACGATGAGCTTATTACCGAACTCAAAAAAAGAAATGTGCCACTTGGAGGCATTGGCATTCAGGGGCATGAGCCCAGACAGGAATGGTTTTCTCCTGTCGAAGTATGGAAAACCTTTGACCAGTATCAGCGTTTCGGCTATCCGATACATATAACTGAGTTCCATCCCCAGTCTTCCGGTGTACCGATAACAGGAGGATGGAGAAAAGGTAACTGGACATCGGATGCACAGGTGGAATTTACAGAGCAGTTCGTTAAGCTATGTTTTGGTCATCCGGCTGTTGCCAGCATCAACTGGTGGGGCTTTTCCGACAGGAATATCTGGCTTCCGGGGGGCGGTCTTATTGATGAGGAATATAATCCCAAGCCTGTCTACAAAATGCTTGACAAGCTAATTAACGAAACCTGGAAAACCAATACATCGATGCAGACAGACTCCCAGGGGAACATTTCTTTCAGGGGATTTTTTGGCGGGTATGAAGTGATCCTGACAACTTCGAATGGCAGAAAACTTGTTTATAATCTTCACGTATGTAAAAACGAAGAAAACAAATGGATATTCACGGTAGATTAAATAAGAACGTTATCCCAAGGAGAAAGTTCCTCGGGACAATCTCATCTGCTCTGGCTTTGTTCGCAATCCAGTCTGCAGGAATTTCATGTAAGCCGCGGAAAAAGATGATCCTTTCCTTTTACCTGGATGATACCAATCCAAGTATTGTATCATCAGAAGCATTCAGACAATTTACAGATTACTGCTCTTCAAATGGCATAAAAGGAGAATCGAGCTTCATTCCCGGTTACGGAGGAAAATCAATTTTAAGTGATCCTGATCCGAATGAGACCGATTACATTGAATTTGTAAAACAGGCATGGACAAAGGGGATCGATACTCATATGGAGATAATGACTCATAATACTCTCTTTAATTTTGATACCGGCACCGGAAATGAAGGAGGTATACATGAAGGCCTCTGGCTTCACGAACCGAGTGTTGCAACCAGTGAATACAGTGACTATTTCACACGCATCATAGATGAGGCCGGCAAAGGAGGAATTAAGTATACCGGACTTACCTGGCCGGGATGCGGATGTGAGGCATGTACTAAAAGATACTCTGATCTGAAGCAAAATGGTCCTCTCAAAATCAATCAGGCCGTATTTGATGCTCTGCTTACCCTTGCCGACGAGGGGAAGTTCAGAAACAGGGTACTTCCAATATTTTATGAGGCAAGTGAGACTGAATACGGGATTCACCAACGTGCAGCCAGGGGCAAATGCGGAGTGTATGACCTGATGCCAAATGCTATGGATCATTTCGGTATCTGGGAAAATTCAGTTGAACGGGTAAATCCCGATTACTACATTACAGAAGATGGCAAGTCTGGTATCATTATCAAACATCTTAAAAACAATGCACCCTACTGCATGTGGTATATGCACTGGCAGGGATTGAATCCTGAAAAAGGTGTTGGATGGGAGGCATTCAAAACAGTCACCCGGAGGATCAATAAATATCTTTCTGACAAGGTGATATGGATGCGTCCGGGTGATATTGTAACTTCATATCACGATGCCGGTGGATGGAATTTTACAAATGATTTGTAGTCATATATACAAAATCTCCGTATCACTCTATTTTAACCACAGGGTTCACAGAGGTTTACCACAAAGGGGACACAGAGTTTTCAATCTGATAAAACCCTGTGTCCTCTGTGAAATCTTTGTGTTCTCTGTGGTTTAAAAAAGCGTTACCTTTTTATAATATACCAGAGTGTTTTATACTGTGCCCCTATATTGAGAATCTGATCACCTCCCTTTTTGATGACTTTCACTTCTGCTGTCTCTTTTCCGGCAGGATCGAGGGCATGTACTGAAAACTTATCCATTTCACTGAATACAATCTTTGCAGGTATACCTTCTGCCCTTGAAGGAGCTTTTCCCCAGTCACCGCCAAGAGTAGTAAATTTTTCATCCCATTTCCAGCCGATATTTTCAGCTCTTCCTGCAGCAACCAGCAAAATCTTTGATGATTCCTCCACCGGTTTTCCATCGAGTGAAGTAAGTGTAATTACTGCCCAGTTGTAGGTTGTTGTATCCATCATGACAGAAACAGAACCAAGCTCTATATTTTTCCCGCCAATATAGCCTACTGCAGCTCTTACGGCTGGTGCATTTACCTTATAAACAGCATTTACCGAATCTTTATTTTCCCATATTATCTCACCTGTCTCACTTACCCATGCACCCTCCGGTATGCTCACTTTCTCCGATAATACCAGCTCTGTGGCTTTCCTTTCTACACTGACAGGATGAAGAAGGGCAACTGCGTTTACTGAACCAGCACTTTCCCAGATATAATTCATGTTTGTCACATGCAGTTTAAGTTTGGCACCTGCCTTAACAAGTTCACCTACCACTGATTTTTCAGGCAATCCAAGTTTGACATAGTGTTCTCCCGGTTTAATAGTTCCCATTCTGAACATAACAGCGCCTGCAGGTATGAAGACCTGTTTAAGAGGATGACCGCTTGTATGGAAAAAGTTATCGATCATTCCGGTATTATAGGGACCTCCTGTGGCAAAATGATATATTCCGTCAAAATCCTGGAATGCAGAGAATGAGTTTAGCATAGGATACATTTCAGAAACAAAGAAGCTTGGGGCAGGATGATCATACTCACTGATAGTCAATGGCATGCCATCAACACGATGCTGGCTGAAACGGGGCAGTGTTCCACCCTTTTTGTCAGATACCATGGAAGAGTTCCTGATGCGCCAGTCAGTTCTTGACCAGCTTTTGCCTGGAAATGACGGATGTTCCCAGTATGAATGCATATCTATATAATCTGCGTACTCCGACTCTCTTAAAACACCTGCCACCCCGCTGTAGGAAGCCTGTGTCTCACTTAAAAGAGCTTTGACTTTAAGGTCATTCCGTAAATAATCGAACATCTCTTTGGCATAGGACATCTCAGTATCAACAAGGAAACTCCACAATGCTTCTTTCTGAATATCGCTTGATCCATTTTCATAGTTGCTAATGATCCTGATAATATCAACTCCACCTGTACTCTTTTTATAATCGGGATGGGTATTGAGCCAGGTTGTCCATTGTTCTCTGAGCGATGCCATATGTACCTTGTTAAGCTTAGGCAGAAGGTACCAGCTGGAAAGTAGGGAGTTTTCATTATTTATTTCAACAAATGCAACTGCCGGTTCTTCAGCATAGGTTGTACCGGTGTATGGATTCTTATGCAGCAACAGCATATTTGCATATTGCTTCTGCATTTCAATGTAAGGCCTGTAAAAATTATCAATAGTCTTTCCGTAATTGAACTGCTCAATTCCGGTATAATCAAGTCCCGGATAATTGAAGGAAACATGAGTATTTATATTGGAGTATATGCCATTTAGTTTCAGCTGGTAAATAAGCCAGTCAAGTTTATCCAGCTGATCGGGATCCAGTGCTTTTTTCTCCTTATCCCAGATTCCTCCCGGTGCAGACTGATTATCCATATGGTGGAACCTCATCACATTCATACCAAGTCTCTTCAGTCTTACTGCCAGTGCAGTTGCAGTCTCCTTATCGGGGAAACATGAACCGAATGTCAGATTATCCCCAAAAAAACGTATCCGGTTTCCATTGCCATCGGCAAAATGACCATCCTTAAGAGTAATTAATCCTGAACTGCCGGCTATTTCAGAATTAAGAAAGGACATGTCGACAACAGTTTCTGTAGTGTCAAGATCAGGAATTACAAAATCGAACCATCCGTATTCACGGGTCTGATCAGCCTGCTGACAGGAGGTTATCAACAGAAATACGATTAAAATAAGCAGAAGAACTCCACTGCTGATTTTCAGGGTTGATGATCTTTTCATAAGTATTTTAAAATAAATAATGAATAGGGAAAAATGATACCTCAATTTACAAAAACATTCCGGAATGATTATCAGAAATACAATTTAAATATTATGGCAATCTGAATCATAATGATCAGCGAAAATCAGCGTGATCTGCGGGAAGACAAATTCAAAATTCTCCCCCTGATATCGCAGATTTGCGCTGATCAGGGATTGATTTCATTATCAATGGCATTAAGCAGACTGGTGCTGTCAACCTGGCTGTCCTGACCAATTTCCCAGATCATAATGCCGGATAGCTTATTATCAACGACATACCTGGTTTTCCTTGCAATGGTTTCGATGCCATTATAATATATGTTATTTATACGGTCATATTTGTATGCTTCAGGAGAAAGTTTTAAGATATCAGCATAAGTAATCCCTTCTCCTCCTCCATTATCAAAGTCGCGGCCATAAAAAGGCACTCCAAGAAGGATTTTTTCTTTTGGCCATTTTCTGGCATTAATCCAGTACGCCAGGCCGGTGGAATAAATTGAACTTCCTGATCCTATAGATTGTTCATATGAAGAATGAGGACCGGGGGCACTCCAAGGACCTGAAAAATCGTAACACATTACCTGTATATCATCAATATACTGCACAACGTCAGTATAAAAATGTGCTCCAGACCAGTTGGATGCTCCAACATCAATTGATAGTCCTTTATTAAAGGGTTTTAGTTTTTCCTTCAGGCTCTTCATGATATAGACAAAATTGGTACTCTCGGATTGTACAATACTGTTATTCCTGTAACCCGACCAGTACTCCCAGTCAATATCAACACCATCAAGACAATACTCAAATACATATTGAGTCACCTCATTAATGAAGCGAGTCATAAATTCCTGTTCTGTGGTGATCCAGGCAAAATTTGTTGATCCGTCACCTCCGCCTACTGAAAAATATACCTCAACACCATGTGCATGTGCACTATCCCTGAGCTGCTTTGTATTAGTAAGATCACTGGTATTCAGTGTGCCATCTGCATTTGGAATTGCAAAGGCATAAACAACCCTGGTGTATTTATCCCAGTCAATCTCCGAAACAGGAAGGGAATTATGTCTCCAGGAGGGGTAAAAACCCACAACTTTATATTGGGATGATTTTGGGATGAAAACATCAGAGCAGAGAGGTTTATCAAGATAGAAATCATCTGACTCACTATCCTTATTGCAACCTGAAAGATAAATGGCAGAGATAATTACTGATATTCCGTAATTCCGGAATAGAGTGACAACTGATCGTATATTCCGATTCACCTGTTTTACCTGTATTTATCCTGGATCTCTGTAGCCTCCCTTAATTGCTCATCATAGGAGGGCAGATCAAATTCCCTGAGGACATCATTAACCTTTACATCAGGATGAAGACTTTCGATTGTAGCCCAGTTTTCAGGATGATAGATTCTGATCCTGATTTTCCTTCCGTATTTTTTCTGGATATCATCAAACCTCCTGACCTGAGGCCAGATATGAATGAGCTTTTTCTCAAGATTGACAGGGGCACAAACCCATCTTGCAAACTCACCATCCGATGCAATTGTATCCCCGCTTATATCAATAATGCGTGCATCTTCTCCCGTTGCTGAAGCAATATAATAATGATTCATCCAGGCCCGGTGATTAAGAAGATCACCAAAAGGCCCCTGCGATGGAAACAGAACCATCTCTGCACCATCTCTCCAGAGTGACCTCCAGTTTTCATGCCAGTAACCATCCATGCATATCTGCATGCCTACAGTCCCGAAATCAGTTTTGAATGCAGGCGGCTTAAGTTCTCCCGGAGTAACTCCTCCTCCCTTGTAATACTTTTCAGGAATAATCTCTGTATCAACAGGATGTATTTTATGATAAACTCCACTGATCTTTCCGTTTCGGTCAAGAAGAAGTGAACTGTTATAATAATGTCCATCCTTCTTTGTTATAACAGGACACACTACATAACAGTTATGATTCCTTGCAACCTCAGCCATAACACTTGTTGCAGGTCCCGGGCTGGTTTCATCTTCTGCTATCTCATCCAGAGTCTTTTCTTCCTTAACCCATGAGATGTTATATGTCTCAGGAATTACAATTACATCGGGATCATATGGATAGACACTTTCCATCCTTTCAAGAACATCCTTTATTCTCTCTTCAATTCTTTCTGCCGGCCACAGATTTTTCAGGCTTATACAGGCTATCCAGACTTCACGGGGCAGGCGGTTTTCTCTTTTTACAGTCTCTTTCATGTTAATTGCTTTTAAAGTCTGTATTTAATCTGGGCATCCTCCGACGACTTAATATTCTCATCAACTGTTGACAGTTCAAACTCCCTTACCACATCCATTACTTTTATTTCAGGATCGAGGCTGGCGATTGTTATTATGCTTGTATTGTCCCTGACTTTTATCTCAAGTCTGGAACCATACTTTTTGAATATTTCCGGGATTTTATCATTTGTTGGCCATGTACATGTATTTACCTTTTCAAGGTTAATCCTTGCCCATGAGTAACGTACAAATGTGCTGCTTGAATCGATGTCGGATCCCGACATATCAACTATCCTGGAATCCTGTCCTGTGCTGGATACGATATAATATCCGAATCTTTCTGCATAGTGGTTCAGAATCCTTCCTCCGGGGAATGCAGAAGGAAACATGACAATCTCTGCCCCTTTCTTCTTACAGTTTTCCCATCCATCCACCCAGTTGGCATCATAGCATATCTGCATACCTACCTTGCCAAAATCTGTTACAATAACCGGCTGATCAAGCGATCCGGGTTTGATGCCTACATCATCAGTCGGGCCTGAAGGAATTATTTCTGATTTAACAGGATGTATCTTATTATATGCTCCTGCGA
>Ga0209314_10000588_pt1 | contig 16153 bp, 11 predicted proteins | sample I19B2metaG_FD_184146 | JGI IMG/M metagenome (GOLD analysis project Ga0209314, IMG submission 184146) | Lake sediment bacterial and archeal communities from Gulf of Boni, Indonesia to study Microbial Dark Matter (Phase II) - ​I19B2 metaG... | ecosystem: Environmental > Aquatic > Freshwater >...
GCTCTAGAAGGAACGATAATAGTTCAAGGGTTAAGGTTAAGATGCCGGTTTCGTTAAGAGGTTAAGTTTTTCGTCTTAAAAACTTATTATCCTAACCTTTAACTCTAAACGATACGGGCCCTGAACCTAGTATGGTACAGGGCGGGCTTCCTGACCTTAACCTGCTTAATAAAGACCTATTTATGACGATTGCTATTTCAATCGAAGACCTGACGTTCACCTATCGTGAAAGTGAAAAAACTGCTTTACGGAACGTTCAAGGCCAAATGGAAGAGGGCGCCACCGTTGTTGTCATGGGCCATGGGGGTGCAGGCAAATCAACCCTCTGTTGCTCACTCAACGGTATTGTCCCGAGGTTCTTCCGAGGCGACTATCAGGGTCGTGTGTTGGTGAAAGGGCAAGAAGTCGCTCGGCGCAAAGTGGCAGAGATGTCACGGATCGTTGGCCTGGTGCTGCAAGATTTTGAGGCACAGCTCTTCTCCACCAATGTCGAACTCGAAATGGCCTTTGGGCCAGAGAATCACTGCTTGCTTCGTTCGGAGATCGAGCGCCGCATCCAGCGTTACCTCACCTTTGTTGGACTGGAAAAACTTCGCCAGCGCGAACCAGCCGCCCTCTCCGGTGGTCAGAAACAGCGTCTTGCCATCGGCTCGGTATTAGCCCTGGAGCCAAAGATCCTTGTAATGGATGAACCAACGACCGATCTCGACCCTCAGGGCCGGGAAGAAGTACTTTCCATTGCACAAAATATTCGAGAAGAGGGCCGTATGCTCCTTGTCGTCGACCACGAACCGGAGACAGCCACGAATGCCGATCAGGTCTGGTTAATGCGCGATAGTCAAGTGGTGGCACAAGGGCCACCTGCTGAGATTTTGACCGACGTCCCCTTGCTTCAATCCTGCGGGATCAAACCTCTGCCATTGGTAGAGCTTTTTCAGACAATGGGCTGGCCCGGAAGCCCGCTTCTTATCGAAACGGCTATGACTCTGATCCAGAAACACAACCTCGCCAAACGCCGGGAACTGAAGCTGGCGATCCCATACTTACAGCATGCCAAAGGCGCCGCCATCCTGGAAGCTCAAGAGCTGAAGTACGTCTATCCCACGTATCAGGTCGAGGCACTGCGGAGCATCAACTTTTCAATACGGGAGGGCGAATTTGTCGCCGTCCTCGGGCAGAACGGTTCTGGGAAGACAACTCTGGCGAAGCACTTCAACGGTCTGCTCAAGCCTACTTCTGGCCGCATGTTGGTTCAGGGCAGACCAACGACAGCGTATACTCGTCGTGAATTGGCCAGACGAGTGGGATATGTTTTTCAAAATCCAGACCACCAGATCTTCGCAAGGACGGTAAAGGAAGAGGTAGGTTTCGGCCTCAAAGCATTAGGAGAGGATCCTAAAACGATTGTGAAACGTGTAGCTGAGGTGTTGGAGGTCGTGGGGTTGCATGGTTACGAAGAGGAAGCTCCCTTCGCATTAACAAAAGGGGAACGGCAGCGCGTGGCTGTGGCATCCGTTCTGGCCGCTCAACCACAAGTGATCGTCCTTGACGAACCGACGACCGGCCTTGACTATGGCCATCAGCGGAACATGATGGAGATGTTGAAGAGGTTAAATCGGTCTGGGCATACAGTAATCATCATCACACATTCCATGTGGGTCGCAGCCGAATACGCAAACCGCACGATTGTTTTAAAAGATGGCTGCATCTTTTTAGATGGACCTACTCGGCTGGTCTTCGCTGACGAGTCCCAACTGGCCCATGCCTCTTTGCGTCCTCCCTCCCTTTTACGTTTGAGCAACTGGCTTGGCACACAGGGGCTTACGGTTCAGCAGATGGTAAAAGAATTAAAAGGCCAAGGTTAAGGTTAAGATGCCAGTTTAGGTAAGGGAATAAGTCAACGGGTTTTATGTTTAGCCCTTACCCTTTGACTTAATACCAAACGGGCTTCCTAACCTAAAGACTAACTACTTTAATAAACTGTTATGAATATTTTCCTCTATCTCGATAAAGGCACTTGGATCCATCGTCTCGATCCAAGAAGCAAGATGATCAGCACGTTGATCGTCTTCGCCATCTGTCTTTGCTTTAACCATCCTTTGTATATGGGGGCTATCAGCCTGGGGGTGATCGCGCTCGCAATTTCAGCTAAGGTGTTGCTGAACTTTTGGCGAGTTCGCTTCATCTTAATCCTTCTCGTCGTCTTCAGCATCCTGCTGTGGCCATTTTTCACAAAAGGGACAACTCCATTGTGGTCATTGGGGCCTCTCCATATGAGTCAGGAGTCGCTCCTCTATGGCATCGCTATGGGTCTCCGCTTGGCCACATTCGTAGCTGCCGGTCTCATCTTTCTTTCAACAACGAGGAACGAAGAGTTAACCAATGGCCTCATCCGCATGGGCATTCCCTACCCTGTTGCCTTTGCCCTATCAACGGCATTGCGGCTTGTCCCGACCTTTGCTGGTGCGGGAGCAACGATCATCCAGGCCCAGATGTCGCGCGGGTTGGATCTGGAGTCAGGATCCATCTTTAGCCGTATCGGCAAGTTCATTCCTCAGGCAGTTCCTCTTTTCGTCTATGCCATTCGCCACACGAATCTCTTGGCCATGGCCTTAGAATCAAAGGGCTTCAGTCCTGAATCTCCTCGAACCCTCTACTACGAGCCTCAAATGCAAAAGATTGATTACGTAGTCCTCGTCCTCGTTGCAGGAATTCTTGCAGCATTGATTTATCTTCGGCTGGGATTGGGACTCGGCGTCGTCATGCCAGGTCGTATGTAGAGGGTCTTTGGCAATGGGTGGGGTGAATTCGGATTTGATCACGCTGTTCCAGACAGTGCATACGGTGATACATTAAAGTCCTTGTAATCTCTTTTTAAATCGGGTATGGTAGAGACGAAACAGAAGGAGGAGAATACGGATGGCTCAGAAGAAGGTGTCAGAGATTTTGAAACTGATCGAATTCCTTAACGAGGAGGTGAAAGAATTATCGAAAAGACTGAGCCGAGTGACACCCAAAGAGGTGAGTGAAAAGTTAGGAGCCTTAGCCCTTCTCAGGGAAAGGATTCTCACCCTTCAGGTCGACCTTCCACCAGAATTGGAGAAGAGCCTTTCCGAACTCTACCCCGCCATCGAGAAGATCAAACAGAAACCCTCCTGATCTTGTCTATCTTGTTTCTCTGGTCTATCTGGTTTATTTGGTTTCTTTGACCTATTTTCTCTCTTTCATTAACTAAATAGACAAAATAGACGAGATAAACCAGGTGAACGGAGTTAGTAAAACCCGAGGCTTGCGAAGGAGACCACGGATTGAGTCTGCGGGGTAAAGGCCTGACCATATTTCAGAAGCTTGCCTTCTTTAGCCTCGAGGACTTTGAGCATCGTATAGATGGCCGGAAACCCGCAGATCCTTCTCCGGTCTCTCTCTTTTAGAATCGATGAATAGAATCCTTCTCCATCCATCCTTTCCACGTATCCCAACATCTCCTGATCCTCTTGGGCCAAAATTCTAAGACCATATTCGCTCATCCCATCCTGATCTCCGAATTGAAGCCCCATATGCGCAAGATCAGCACTGGCGATGAAACTGACCTTTTCACCAAAGGAGGAAACCGAATCTCTTAGGGCTTCGATGAACTGCAGGACGGGTTTCAGCTCCATCGGCGAAATCCCCTTTTCCAAAGCCTCATGGAACGACCCGCACAGGATGGGAACGATCCTGAGTGGAGCAGGTTCTGGGCAGAGATAGCGGAGAAAAACACATTGAAACTCAATGGAATGCTCGCTTCGTTGGCCTCTTTCATCTCTAAAGAGATCATCAGAACATCGAGATTGGATGGTATCGATAAGGTCTTTATCCACATTCAAAGTACCCAAGGGAGTCACGAAATCCTTTCGGGTGAGACAGAAGGGATGTTCCATGAAGGTGTGACAGGTTCCAAGGATGACGAAGCAATCAGAGGAACTTTTCTCCCATATCTCCTTGTGGGCAAAGGCATAACAAGTCCCTCCCCTCTGAAAATCGACGTGAGGCGCAATCACTCCTTTCAATCCATTGGCGGCCTCTTTATCTCTGAGAGGACCTGGTCCCTCTGGTCCAACAAAGTATTCACTCAGCTTGGCCTTCAATTGTCCGGGATCACTCTCATAACTCTTTCCAGCAAATGCAGCTTCCCTGACGGAAGCCTTCGCGAAACTCTCCTCTTTCTGCCTCAATGCCTCTTGGAACCGATCCCCTTCCAAGAAAAGATTTTCCTCCAACTCACTGACAATTTCCTCTATCTTCTCCGTGAAAAGAAACTCCCCGAATCTCCTCATATATTCGGCCTGAATATCCAAGATCGAATGTTGCCCATCAAAAAGGGAGATAATGAAATAGAGGGGAGAGGGAAGGAAGAGTGCCTTTTCGCTGACGTTCTGTGGATCCTGAAGGCAGATCAAGGTTTGGCCCGACATTTGAACCGGAAAGACATTGACATTTCGGAGCTTCGGACCATCCATAAAATCTAAAAGATAAAGTTTAATAATCGTGACATCTTAGCTCTTTGAAAAACGCCTTGAAGGAACCGGCCGGAGATGTTGAAAAAGCTTTATGGCGGAAACCTTTTGTTGTCCACAAACTGAATAGGTTCGACATACATGATCGATGTACCGTTGAGTCATGTCGTGCCTCTCCCGTAAACCCTATACCGACCGCCTGATAAAGCTTTGGAAACATTTCTGGCCGGTGACCAATCAAAGATGAAATTTCAAAGTGCTAACGTATTACCAATAATCAAATTCCAATTGACAAAATTTTTGGGTAATTGGTGATTCTTGCCTGCCCTACCTACCGCAGGCAGGCGGCAGCGGAATTTATTCCTGAACCTGTCAGTAACAGGTTTGGTAATTGGCAATTGATGTTTGGAATTTTAGCAGATCACTGGTGTCTGGGGGCTAAGCTCTCATCCCATTGCTGCACTGACTACCTCTTGCACTTCGGGACGCGCTTCTGCGGATTTCAGGGCCAACTCGATGGCCTCATCCATTCGCTGAATAAATTTGAAATTCATCTGATTCCGAATGTGCTCAGGGATCTCTTCCAGGTCTTTCTCGTTCTTCTTTGGGAGAATGATCGTCTTAATCCCTGCTCGCATCCCCGCCAGGACCTTCTCCTTAATGCCCCCAACAGGGAGGACTAAACCCCTCAATGTAATCTCACCCGTCATGGCCACATCGTTTCGGATAGGTGTGTTTGTCAACAGGGAAGTGAGCGCCACAAACATGGTAATTCCGGCCGAAGGTCCATCCTTCGGAATGGCCCCTGCAGGCACATGGATGTGGATGTCGTTCCTTTCAAAGAAGTCTTCTTCAATCCCGAGCTCCCTCGATTTGGAACGGACATAGGCCAATGCTGCCTGGGCAGATTCCTTCATCACATCTCCTAATTGGCCAGTCAACATCAATCCCTTCTCTCCCCTCATCTTTGTTGCCTCCACAAAAATGATGTCGCCTCCAGTGGGTGTCCAGGCCAAGCCCGTAGCCACCCCTGGTTCAGAGGTTCGTTCTGCCACTTCGGGGAAGAATTTGACCGGCCCCAAGAATTTGTGCAAGATCTCAGCATTGATCACCGCCTTATCCTTAATGCCTCTAGCTACATCCTTGGCGACTCCTCGACAGATGGCTGCGATCTCTCTTTCCAGATTTCTAACCCCTGCCTCTCGCGTATACGAAGTGATGATCACCTGAATGGCCTCATCCTGAAATTGGATGAACTCTCCGCTCAATCCATGCTCGCTAATCTGCTTGGGAATGAGAAACTGCTTCGCGATCATCATCTTCTGGTCTTCACTATACCCGGGAAGCTCCAGAGTCTCCATTCGATCCCTGAGGGCTGGAGGGATGGTGTCGAGCACATTGGCTGTGGTGATGAACATCACCTTTGAGAGATCGAAGGGAACATCGATATAGTGATCCGAAAAAGAGAAGTTCTGCTCTGGATCCAATACCTCTAAGAGCGCAGAGGACGGATCTCCACGGAAATCCATTCCGATCTTGTCTACCTCATCCAGCATGAAGATCGGATTGTTTGATCCCGTCTTTTTGATCCCCTGGATGATCCGGCCAGGGAGAGCTCCGACATAGGTCCTCCGATGCCCTCGGATTTCGGCTTCATCCCGAACCCCGCCTAAGGAGATGCGAATGAATTTTCGGCCCATGGTTCGAGCGATCGACCTGCCAAGAGATGTCTTTCCAACCCCTGGAGGGCCAACGAAACAGAGGATCGGTCCTTTCATGTCGGATTTCAGTTTTCTGACGGCCAAATACTCCAGGATTCTTTTTTTCACCTTCTCCAGATCGTAATGGTCTTCATCCAGCGTCTTTTGGGCATTGTCGATATCGAGACTATCTTCTGTCGTTTCAGACCATGGCAGTTCAGCCAGCCAGTCCAAGTACGTCCTGGCCACCGTATATTCTGCAGATGCAGGAGGGATCTTAGCCAGACGATCTAATTCTTTCTCTGCAGCTGCCAAGGCCTCCGGAGGCATCTTCGCTTTCTTAATCTTCTCTCTCAGATCCTTAATCTCTGTGGAGTGCTCATCCAGTTCTCCAAGTTCTTTCTTAATCGCCTTCAACTGTTCTCGGAGGTAGTACTCTCTTTGAGTTCGATCCATATCCTCCTTCACCTGAGATTGGATCTTGTTTCCCAATTCCAATACTTGAACCTCCTTATTAAGAAGGAGATGGACTTTGGTCAGCCGTTCTCGAACATCGAAGGTCTCGAGGATTCCCTGTTTTTCCGTAGTGGAAAGATTGAGATTGGAAGCGATCAAGTCTCCCAGGATGGAGGGAGACCTAATGTTGCTCACCATCGTGCCCAGTTCGGCCGTGAGGTAAGGAGCCAATTCCACGGCCCTCTGGAAAAGGTTCTTCAGATTCATCATGAGGGCCTCAATCTCCACGCCCTGAGCAAAACCCTCATCGATGGTATCACATCTCACCTTAAAATAAGGTTCCCTCTGGATGTATTCCCTCACCTTTACCCTCGAGATCCCCTGGACAATGACCCGCTGACTTCCATCGAGCTCCCGGATCATCCTCAGGATGAGTGCAGCGACGCCAACGGAGTAAAGGTCGCTTTCCTTGGGATCTTCGGTCTCAGACCGTTTTTGCGTAACGATTCCAATAATGCGGTCTGCATCCATTGCATCATCGATCAACTTTACGGATTTCTTCCTTCCCACCATGATGGGCAGGATCAGATCGGGGTAGAGCACAGTTCCTCTCAAAGGAAGGATAGGAAGTTCGTTCGGGACAATAATCTTGTCATCCTTTCCCTTCTCTTCCTTGTCAGCGCCTCCTCTTGGCAAAAAAATCATCATAACCTCCCGGCACGATAATCGAAACAGTCTCACTATATCATAATCACTGCTCTTCGAAGTGTCAATCCACCCTATCCTATTAATTTATCATGTCTTTTTAAAAAATGTCTTCAGAGAAAAAATTACGTTCGTATCAGCCCTTGGCTGTTCTCCTGCTCTCTAATAAGACCTAATAAGATGTCCCGAGGTAAGGTTTCCCGCAAATGTTACAAGTCCCATCCTCATTGATGACGCCGATGCAGTTTCCATCACTGCATAATATGCGTTGAGAGAAATCAGTTTCTTCCTTCTCCATCTCCACCGGATTTCCGCACCAGCAACAAAAAGCACTCTTCTCCGGTATCTCCTTCTGGCACCCTGGACAGAGCATAAAGGGGAATGTTTCACCACAATGAGGACACTTCATCTATTCCTCCTCAATATGGAGACTTTTGATAAAGCGATCGATATCCCGCTTGTTCCTTTTCAATTCGGAGAGGAGCTTTCTGGTCGCTTCATCGGGAAAGAGCCGATTCAAATCGTAGCCCTTCCCCGGAAAGAGAAGATTGAGATCCACTGCGCTTTTTTTCTCCTGTTTAGGATGGACATCTGAGGATTGATCACTCTCCTCTTCAATATATGGACTTTGGGATTTGAAATTTGACATTTGTATTAGGCCCCATTCCTATATAGGACAGCCTTCCCGTTTTGTCAACCCATGCACCACGTAGGGTGCATGGTAGCCCTGAACCTGACATGGTTTAGGGCACCCGCCTCAATTTCGGATTGCAGATTGCGGAATGCGAAATTAATATGCGCCATCTTTATTCCGAAATCCGCAATTCAGTGGGTGCCATATTGCAGTTGATAAAGTCTGAAATAGAGACCCCTTTTTGCCATCAATTCCGTGTGGGTCCCTATCTCACGAAGCCCTCCCTTGTGGAGAACGACGATCCGGTCCGCATGTTGGATGGTGGAAAGACGATGGGCAATGACGATTGCTGTCCTCCCCTTGAGCAATCGAGCCAAGCCCTCCTGAATCAGCCGTTCCGTTTCAGGGTCGACGTGAGATGTCGCCTCGTCGAGAATGAGGATGTTTGGATCGACATATAAGGCCCTTGCGAAGGCTAACAATTGCTTCTCCCCTGTAGATAGGGTCTCTCCTCCTTCTCCCACCTTCGTATGATATCCTTGAGGTAATCGCTCAATAAACTTCTCTGCATTTGCCACTCGCGCCACCTCCCTCACCCTCCCGTCATCTATTTTCCGATCTCCCAGACGAATATTCTCCTCCACGTCTCCAGCAAAGAGGAAGGTGTCCTGCATCACCAGACCGATCTGGGATCGAAGATGAGAAATATCCCTTTCCCGAATGTCAATCCCATCGATCAGAATGCTACCTTCCTCCATCTCATAGAACCGCTCGAGGATATGGAGCAGCGAGGTCTTCCCAGCTCCGGTGGCACCGACAAGAGCAACGGTCTCCCCTCCACGGACAGAGAAAGAAACATTTCTGAGAACCTTCTCTTCTCCATTATAAGAAAACGAAACATTACGAAACTCGATATTGCCTCGAATCTCCTCTTTCTTAGGAGAGCGGGGCTCGGAAACCCTCTCATCTTGGTCGAGCAATGAAAAGATCCTTTCCAGAGAGGCCATTGCCGATTGTTGAATGTTATATTTTTCAGAGAGGTCTCGAATCGGTTGGAAGAACATCCGGATATAGGAGAGATAGGCAACGAGAACTCCCAGGGTCATCCTCTCCTGGACCACCCTCCCCCCGCCGTACCAGATGAGAAGGCCGATGGCCGCCGAGCTCAAGATTTCGATGAGAGGAACAAAGAGGGCGTAGATTCGAATCTGTTTCATATTGGCCAAGTAATGCCCTTCGTTAATCATCTGAAACCGACGATGATTCTCCTCCTCCCTCCGAAAGATCTGAACGATCTTGATCCCGGAGAGGCTTTCTTGAAGAAAGGCATTCATCTGTGCGATCTTCAGACGGATCTCCCGAAAGATATCCCTGGCCCTCTGGCTGAAGAGAAGCGTGGTGACGAAAATGAAGGGGACGGCGGAGAATGAGACCAGGGCGAGTTCTTGGTTCAGGTGAAGAAGAACGAAAATGATCCCGATCAGGAGAAGGATATCCCTGAGCAGATTAATGAGAATCGAAGTGAACATCTCGTGAACGTTCTGGATATCATTGGTCAACCTTGTGACCAATCGTCCTACCGGATTCTTATCGAAGAAGGAGACCGAAAGGTTTTGGAGATGAGAAAAGACCCTCATTCGAAGGTCATGCATGATCTTCTGTCCTGCAATCTCCATGACATAGACTTGTACGAAATTCAAACTGAAATGGACGATCAGGATAAAAACGACGAGGAGGGCAATACGAAGAACTCCTTGCACATCGCGCGCCCTCAGGGTCAAGAGATCCTCCTTCGTTAGCTCCTTCATTCGGTCGAAGGAAATAAACCAATGAGAGCCGCTCCTTTCGAGCCAAGAAGAATATCTTTTTAATACAGTTTCGTCCTCAGGCCTCTCAGGGACAAAGAGGTAATATCTGTTTTCTGAAAGAAGGCCAGATTTTTGAAAGAGGGCGATCTCCTTCCGATCCATCGATTGCCATATCTCCGGGGGAAGGAGAAACCTCCCTTTTTCCTTTTTAGGAATGAGGGCCTTCCCATATCGATTCCAGAGACGTTCTTCCGAAAGCGACCCGTCACCTCTCAGGACGACTTCTCTTGCAGAAGTCACAATGTATCGATCGATCGCTTCTTTGGTTAAGTACGGGACAAGCAGGTCCAAAAGCGCCATGATGGAAACAAAGAGAAGGGAGAGAGCTATGAGGGTCCAATAAGGTCGAACAAGCGTCCCGAGCCTTGCCATCAATTTCAGATCATAGGGCTTCCCCAACTTGCCCTCTTCCATGTAGCCAAAATCGGTGTACATAGCTCAAAACCCTAAAATACGAAATCCCTGCCTACCGGCAGGCAGGCGAATATCGAAACTCGAAACAAATTCCGAAAACCAAAAGAGGCCTAATGTCAAAATAACTTCTATTTGAGCTTTGAAATTTGAACTTCATTTGAACTTTGAGCTTTGACATTTGACATTCAATTTATTCCCTTTCCAATTCTTCTTCCAATCGCCTCTGCCAATATAGCTCCGAATACATTCCGCCCTTGGAGAACAGGGTCGCATGGTCTCCCATCTCCACCACCCTTCCTTCATCCAAGACGACGATCCGATCCGCCCTTTGGAGTGGAGCGATACGGTGAGTGATGAGAATGCTTGTCTTCCCTTTCAGAAACCTCTCCAATCCCTCAAGAATTCGCTCCTCCGTCTCGATATCCACAGAGGAGAGGGCGTCATCCAAAATGAAGATACGGGGATCCATCAGGATGGCCCTTGCAATTGCAATCCGCTGCCTCTGGCCTCCGGACAGCGTGACTCCTTTTTCTCCGATCACGGTCTTTATCCCTTCTGGAAAACCCATCACTTCATCGTAGATCCGTGCGACCCGTGCGGCCTCTTCAATCTCCTCTTCCCCGGCATCCAACCTCCCAAAAGTGATATTCTCCCGAATCGTGTCTGAAAAGAGGACGCTCTCCTGAGATACATAGCCGATGTCCCTTCTCAATACCTTGAGGGGGATGTGATGGATTTCGATCCCATCGTAAAAAATGGCTCCTTCCGAAGGCTCCAAGATTCGGACCAGCAGATCGCAGAGGACTGTCTTCCCTGATCCTGTCCTTCCCACGATCACGAGCTTCTCGCCCTGACGGACTGTCAGATCAATATCTTTGAGAAGAGGATGGTTTCCGTTTCCAGCTGAAAAGGTCAGGCCCCTAATCTCAATCTTTCCCTTTAAAGTAGCTGAACGGATCACCTCTGGAAAATCGGCGATCTCTGGAACCTCTTCGAAAATCCTATTCAACCGTCCCATCGAAGCAGCACCGCGTTGAATCACATTGATCGCCCAGCCCAAGGCCATCATTGGCCAAGTGAGCATTCCCAGATAGCTCATGAAGGCCACAAAATCTCCCGTTGAGATCGATTGAAAAATCGTCAGCCTTCCGCCCAGATAGAGGACGGTGGCCATCGAGAGGTTGGAAAAGAAGAGGAGGAGAGGAAAGAACATCCCCCACACCTTTGTCACGCTGATATTTTTCTGAATATAGTCCTGACTCAACGCCGAAAGTTTTTTCCGTTCATTCTCTTCTTGAACATAAGCCTTAACCACTCGAATACCAGCAATGGACTCTCTCACCCTCTCGGTCAGAGTGGCGAAGGCTTTCTGAAGAACCTCAAAACGTTCATGAATCACTCTGCTAAAGAAAAGGGTGATCACAGTGATCAATGGCATGGGAAGGACGGCATAGAGGGTCAGACCGGGATGAATATAGATCATGAAAAAGATCGTCAATACTCCAAGGATGATCGTATCCACAAGGAAAACCACTCCCAACGCAATCGACATTCGGACTGCTTCAATATCGTTGGTGGCGTGGGCCATCAAGTCTCCCACCTTCGTCCGAGAGAAATAGGAGAACGAGAGGGTTTGAAGGTGCTGAAAGAGGCGCTCACGGAGTGCTTTCTCAACACGGCGTGCTGCTCCTAAAAGGAGGTACCTCCAGACATACCGAAACCCGCCGATCCCCAAAGCTAAGATGAGGATCTGGACTGCATAGAGGAGGAGTTGGTGAGGGGAGATCACACCTGAGGTGAGATCGTCGATGGCATATTTGACAATCCTCGGGATGAAGAGTTGGAGAACATCGACGATGAGTAAGGCGAAGAGCCCGAACAGAATCCGCCATCGGTTCTCCTTAAAATCGTTCCTGAGGCTTTTGAACGCTTTCATACTTTATAAACTAAAGTTTAATAAGCCTCTCTCTCAAAAGTCAACCCTTCGACTCCCCAGCCTGAAGACTTGGCGTTGCCGAACGGGTCAATGGAATGGAGTGAATTCATGTCTTGACAACTCCTTTTCGTTTTGTGAAACTGAAATCACCTAACGAAGCATCGCAGAATTCTATGACCGAGCCCATCTCTCAGAAAAAGGGACTTGAAGGAATCCCAGAAGGTCTTCCACCCGAAGAGGTCGAGCGCCTCCAGAAACTTCAAGCGAAGTTAAACGATTTCGTCCTTCACCTCATCCAGGCTTTCTTGAGAACAGGATATTACACACCGGACCATCCGGAGTCGAAAAGGGCAAAGGAGGGGCTCTATCAATTGTTCAGGACCCTTTTTGAGGGCGAAGAAGAATTGACCTTTCTTGTAAGGGAAGAACAGGAGAGACGAGAGATCTTCGTGGAGGGTCTTCTTCCAGAGGCACAGAGGTTGAGTCGGATGATGATGAAGGGCATGGGCGAGCTCTACGTCCCAAAATTTGCCCATTACCTGGAACGGAAGGATTTGATCAGCCTTACCCTTAAAAGCCGGATGAGCCCTATGGAATTCAGTCGATTCATAGATATCATGAGCGATCCCTCCTTATTGGATACTCGTCATAAACAAGACAAGGAGAAACTGACGCAAGCTCTTCACCGTCAGGCAATCTTCAATATCTCCTTCGTCTTCAATGAGGAACTCATCGCTCCGGAGCGGGAGATTCCCTGGAGGGCCCGTGTCACGCTTTCCCGAATGAGGAAGGATTTAAAAATGATCCCCCTCCTTCAAACAATGGCTGAAAAAGATCGCCAAGAAATTCGAAAAAGTCTCATCTGGGACGCCCTTCGTCCTTTACGGCAGTCCGACCTTCTCTGTGCCACCCTCCGGAATAGTGATCTCGCTGCCATCCCTGAGCATGGGGAAGAGCTCATCGAGGACGAGATCACTTCATTCTTTCAAAAACAATTTCTCATCGGCACTTCCAAAATCTTTCTACGGGATCACCTTGCTCTCAAACAGCTCCGGAAGGGAGATGCCTTCGAGAGAAAATCGGATCGACTCGTTAAAAAGATCTCTCATCGACTGAAAGAAGTAGGCACCAAGGAAGCAGAGGATCTGCTCGAGGAATATTTCCGGCACGGCTTGATCGGGCTTGAAGACCTGACGCCTGGGCTAAAAGATAAGATTCTTCTCGAACGGCTGACGGATAAATTTCTAAACTACACCGACCAATTTTTTCAGAAACTCGATCAAGCCAAAGAAAAAGAGACATTTCTTACTATTGCCCATTCCTTTGTCAAGATCGTTCCAGAACTGATCCGGAGAGATCGATATCCTGAGACCCTTCAAATCCTTGAAACGTTAAAGCACCATTTTCATCAAAAAAGGATGTGGGCTCTATTGGCAGGCCAAGTCTTGGAGGAGATTGGTCAAGGCACCATCCCCTCGATACTTCAGGAAAAATTTTTAACAGGAAAGAAAGAGGTTCGAACATCCATCATCCCCATCTTCGCCTCGTTGGAGATCGGAGCCATCCCTCCCCTCCTTAAGATTTTGAAAAAGAGTGACGATCAATGGGTAAGGAAGAATGCTTGCGAGGCCTTGATTCAGATTGGACCAGTGGCAGCCGCCCATCTCCTAAAAGAACTGGAAGCTGAGCAGATTTCCATTGAAACGACCTGTGACATCCTCAGGGTCCTCGGAGAGATCAAATCGCCCCAGTGGAAAGCACCGCTTATGAAGGTTTTGGGGAGATTTATCTCCCATGAACATCCAAAATTGAAGGAACAGGCGATCCATACTCTTTACCAGATCGCAGGCGCTGAGGGAGAAGAAGTTTTTCTCTCCGGCCTGGACGACCCGGACTTGGAGGTCCAAAAAAGAGCGGTGTGGTGCCTCGGGATGATCAAAAGCAGCAAGGGAATTGGGAAGATGATGGGAATTCTCAAACAAATACCTGCTACCCCCTCTCCAAAAATGGACCAACTTGAAACCCAGATCTACTACGCCTTTGGCCTCTCAGGAAACTTGACAGTCGAAGGAAAAACATTAGAACAGATTCTCCTCCAAGCTGTGGAGGAAAGGGGAATCAAGCGGTGGTTCGGACTCTTTGAGAAGAACCCTCTCAGCGACACCGCCTTAGGAGCCATCTGCGATGCATTGGGAAAGATTGGAACCGAAGAGTCAATCAAAGGGTTAACCCATTTGGCAAAATCCCGCGAGGGCTCCTGGGTTCCAAAAGTGAAAGAAGCTATAAAGAAGATTGAGGAACGAAAAGCCTCTTCGAAGTCTTAAAAGCTTTTAAACTTAAACCCCTTTCCCCTTATGCTAAACGGGGATTGGGGGACTGAAAAAAAATCAGGATGGTTTCATCACCTTGGTCGCTTGTGGCCCTTTCGGGCCGTTGGAGATTTCAAACTCCACTTCCTCGCCGGCACGAAGAGACTTAAATCCATCACCCACAATCCCTGTGTAGTGGACGAACACATCGTCTCCGTCGGGTTGCTTGATAAATCCGTAGCCCTTCTTCGTATCAAACCACTTCACAAACCCCTTTGCCAAAACAATCAACCTCCTTTACCGAAACGATCTTTTCCAGCGGCATTTGAATACCACTAATCATTTTTGATGTCAAGATTTTATTCTGGGGAGCTCTTTGTTGCCAAGTAAACTCCGAGCAGGGTCATTCCTCCACCCATGAGCGTAATCCACAGGATCCCTTCATCCAAGAGCAGGTGGGCTCCGATCAATGTTACAAAGGGTTCCAAGTAGAGGTACAGTCCGATCATGCTGGAATCCTTTTTCTCAAGAGCTAAATACCAAAAGAAGTAAGCCAGGCCAGAGCAGAAGATTCCTAAGAAGAGGATACTCATCCACGTCGGCAAAGATAGGTGCAGAAGGATGTTCCATTCGCCCTTCAAAGCGCTTAAGGGAAAGGTGATCAAGCATCCGACCATCATGATCGGTGCAATTGTGGTAAGAGGCGGAAACCGTAAAAGGAATCCTCTTCCTCCAACTGTAAAGCCTGTCCAAGTCAAGGCGCTCGTAAGTACAAGGAGGTCTCCAAAGGTCGAGTAAAGGCGAAACAGGGAGAGAGAAAATATTCCTTTTGAGATGATCAGAAAAATTCCAAAAAAACCTAAAAGGATCCCTACGATCTTTCGAACGGTAATCCTCTCATTAAGAAGGAGACGAGCCGCGACGGTGATGAAAATGGGCTGAATGGCAATGATCCATCCCGTGTTGATGGCGGTCGTGTAGAGTAATGCATAGGCTTGAAGAAGGTTATGTCCAGCGATTCCGACGATGGCTAAGAGGAAAATTTGGACCCAATCCCTCTTTGAAAAAAATCTGAAGAATCCTTTATTTCGATTGAATTGGACGAGGAGAAGAAGGAAACCACCGATTGCAAATCGAAGCGTCAACAGTGTAAAGGGATGGACCTCCTTCAAGGCTACTTTTGTCGCTATAAAGGAAAATCCCCAAAATATAATCGCCCACAGAGCAGGCCAGCAAACGACGGACGATGGACGATGGACCATGAACCTTTTGTGGCGCCAAATATTAAGAGTTATGCATCAAATCCAATTCTTTCCAATCCCAAACACTATCTTTTGAATATTACTATCCCTGTTTTTTTTATCTCCTCAGCTAAGGCGCCACCATTCTTGAAATCTTCTGGTTTGAACGGAATAGGTTCTATTCGGCTATCGATTCTTCTCCTGAGAGGGACGATTCTCCTTCGATCCTCAAATCTGTCTCCTACAAAGGCATTGGAAATCAGCGCAACATCTATATCACTCTCGGGTTTTGCTATCCCCTTTGCATGAGAGCCAAAGATAATTGCTTCTATTATATGGATTCGATTCTTCTCTAACTCTTCAATATATCTTGTAACTATTTTTATGGTTGAAT
>Ga0209314_10000589_pt1 | contig 16140 bp, 14 predicted proteins | sample I19B2metaG_FD_184146 | JGI IMG/M metagenome (GOLD analysis project Ga0209314, IMG submission 184146) | Lake sediment bacterial and archeal communities from Gulf of Boni, Indonesia to study Microbial Dark Matter (Phase II) - ​I19B2 metaG... | ecosystem: Environmental > Aquatic > Freshwater >...
ATCTCACCCTTATAATACGGGCAGGTGAAGGGACAACCCTCCGGCGTAGCAGTCTTACGGTCAAGGATATGCTCCCAGTAAGCGTAGATATGCCAGTCACGGGCTTCCTTGGTGCCCCGCGAGCCCGCAGGTACGCCTTCGGCGTTAAGCGCCTCCGCCAGCTTCCCAGCTAAAACCCTATCCTCAGCCAGGAAAACCAAGGAGACGCCTACATCCCCGTACACGTCGTTACTCCTCCGAGGCTTCACCCGCCTATACTCCTCAACGCCGTCAAGCACCCTACGCATGTTCAAGTTAAACCGCTTCGCCTGCTCCTCCGTCTTCCTAAGCTGCACGAGGATAACGGAGCCCTCTAACTCACTCATCCGGTAGTTCTGACCGCAGAAAAGCTCACCGGGACGCCGTTCCCTAGCATATCGATCCGGTCTCCAGCATGCAGCCGTATCATGTTGGCTCTGCGCCCGCATGTAAAGCCACTCATCATCCGTTAAAACGAGGCCGCCCTCACCCGCACCCGTAATCTTATAGCTACTAAGGCTGAAGCAGCCCACATCGCCGAACGTGCCTAGGAACTTGCCCTTATACCTTCCTCCACAGGCCTGCGCGTTATCCTCGATCACGAAGAGGCTGTGCCTATCCGCGATCTCCATCAACGCATCCATATCACAGCCATTACCCACCATGTGGACGGGTACAATAGCCTTCGTCCTCGCCGTAACCTTCCTCTCAACATCCCCTGGATCCAATGTGAGCGAATCGTCCACCTCCGCGATCACGGGAACCGCGCGTGCAGCCACAACCTCAGCCGCTGTTGCGAAGAACGTGTAACCAGGAACGATAACCTCATCACCTGGACCTATACCGCAGGCTACGTAAGCCGTGTTCAAAGCTGAGGTCCCAGAGTTCACAGCCAACGCGTAGCGCACACCGAACAACTCAACCGCGTACTCTTCAAGCTCCCGCACCTTCGACCTCCGGGGGTTATAGTAACGCGCCAGATGAGGCGAAGCCATGTCCTCCACCTCAATGATATCCCGTATCTTAGCCACCGTGGAAGGACTGTAGCCAAAGGTGTCCGCGAGCTCCAGAAACTCCTCAACACCGACCTTAGGCTTCCCCTTCCCCCTAAAACCCTTAACGGCTCTCTCACCACCATTCAACGCTAAATCCCCCTCCACATACTTCCCCATCTCTACCCGCTCCTCACAGTTCAATTTCATTGTAAGCGTAACCGCATATAATTTTCTGAGACAACAAATACGCACATCTTATACCCCCTGTCGAGTATATGAATGGGAGCGGAACTCGATTTTAGCCTGATGCCCGTTCTGGATGCTTTTTCCCAAAAAAGAGGCTAGGGTACATAACAACACGGGTTTCAACTCCATAATGGTAAGCTCTGCATGAAACAATTTTAAACTAGAACCGCGTATACAAGGCTTCAGAGGTATAAACCGTGAAATACACATTCGGCATAGTCCTATCCTGTGTCGCCACCACATACGCCCAGATACGCGATGTGGCGGTGGAATGTGAACGCTTGGGCTACGACTCCCTATGGCTTAACGACCACATGTACCCAGGCTGGGGCGCCTATGAGAGACACATACGCCCGTACTTCGACGCGTGGACAACGCTCCCAGCCCTCGCCGTAGACACGAAAACCATACGCGTAGGAACCATGGTAACCTCGAACACCTTCCGCCACCCCGCCCTGCTGGCGAAGATGTCCACCACCCTCGACATCATCAGCGAAGGACGCCTCGAACTGGGCATAGGCGCCGGAGACCTACCCATCGAACATGAAACCTACGGCATCGAGTACCCCCCAGACGGTGAACGCATCAACAGGCTAAGGGAAGCCCTCCAAATCCTCATCCACATGTGGACTGAGGATAAGCCCAGGTTCAAAGGAAAATACTACGAGATTAAGGAGCCGCCACTTTTCCCTAAACCCCTCCAGAAACCCCACCCACCAATATGGATCGGTTCCATCGAAGGCAGGCGACGCATCGTCAAACTCGCAGCGGATTACGCTAACAACTTCAACATCCTCGCCGGAACCCCTGAAACCTACCGTGAGAAAATGGAGAACCTTGAAAAATACTGTAGGCAAATAGGACGCGACCCTAAGGAGATAAGGAGGAGCTGGCACGGCTTCGCCACGGTAACCGAGGACCCTAAAACCGTGGAGGACACGGTTAAAAACCTGAAAGCCATGGCGGACGCCGGCGTACAAGACTTCATCCTCGGCGTAGACGTAAAGGCTTTAAAACCCTTCGCGGAACACGTGTTCCCCGCCTTCAAATAAGAAGCGAAGCATCCCCGTTAAAACCATAAAAGCGAGACGGGTTTAAGGCTGGGCTATAACACCCCCTAAACCACGGCGATGAGGTGACCCATAAACGTGGTTAAGCTCCTCGGCGTCCTCGAAGTTGCGGACTACCTCGTAGGACTCCTTATCATAGCCCTCGCCATAATAGTTGCCAAGATAGTCCTTTACATCACGAAGCGTTACCTGAAGCCTTGGGCTGAAAGAAGCCACACAACCCTCGACAACGAGTTGATAAAGGCTACGCAGCTGCCTGCCTACCTCGCCTTACTCTTCGCGGGAATATTCATAGCCATGCCCTACTTCTCCACATACCTCCCAGCCGACGTCTACCAGCTCACGCACGAGCACATCGACATCTTAATCATAGCCCTCGCAGGGTTCATCGTTTACAGAGCCTTCCACGTCGTCACAACTTGGTACGGCCGCGTCGTCGCCAAGAGAACTGAAACCAAGATCGATGATGTGATCATGCCGATCATCAACAAAGTTGGAAAAATGCTCATCGTCCTCCTCGTCATCCTCATCATCCTCAACATGTTCAAGATCGATGTTACAGCGCCCTTAGCAGGGGTAGGAATCGCAAGCTTAGCCGTCGCCCTCGCAGCTCAGGACACCATCTCAAACTACCTCGCAGGCTTCTTCATCATGGTCGACCGACCCTTCCGCGAAGGAGACACCATACAGCTACCCTCCGGGGAAATATGCGAAGTCGTACAGATCGGGATTCGGAGAACCAAGCTCTATGACACGAACGCGCATAACTACATCATCGTCCCAAACCTAGACCTCTCACGGTGGAAAATAACCAACTACGAGCTCCCGGACAGCCAGATGAGGCTCACCATACCCATATCCGTACCCTTGGAACAGGAAACAGAATCCTTGAAAGCCCTCTTAAAACAGCTCGCGGCGGAGGCACGCCACGCAAACCCTGAACGCCCACCCGAAGTCTACCTAACAGGGCTAACGGCTAACGCTCAAAGACTGGAACTCATCATCCACACCGACTACAAGGACCGGGTCCGACTGCTAGACGAGGTTAACACGAGGATAAAGAAGGAGTTCGCAGCTCGAGGAATCAAACTCATATAAACAACTAACCAACCACCCCAGTACAACTTCTTCAATAACTAGTCTTCGACCTGAACTTGATCAAACTGGTTAACGTATGGGAATTCTATTATGCCCTTAAACCTATTGTTTAACAACCCAGTAGGCGTTGAGAAAATCAGTCCAACCCTTCCAAGCGAAACGCATCGCCTCATATGCCTCCTCATTCCTCTGATAGGTTTCACGGCTTGTGGGGAAGTATATTCCCATGCCATAGCATCCAGCACGTTCCATGGAATGTAGGTTCCGGTGATAAAGGATGGCTTCAGATAGACTCCTAAGAAGTGTTTCACTCAACGCCACAACCGAAGCTACCGCATATAGATCTATATTCTTGACGAGTGCCGCATCCAAGCTTTCATCATGAATCGTTTTCACGAATGTTGGCAGGTCGATCAGCCTATCCCAGCCGTTCTCAGACCACGGTAGATTCGCGTGACCACGTGCATCTGAAACGATCCCCGCGTAGCTATCCATGTCCATCATGATGGCGTCCGTCATGCTTCTTAGGTCCGCAACCACCCTACCCACCTTACTGACTTGGACCACGGAGAGTGTAACCGCCTGCGAATACGGCTTACCCTCGGAAGCGTAGTAGTCAATATACTCATCCACAAACATGTTGGCAAGGTCCAGTGAAGCCGTACCCGGTTGGGCTACGAGCCTCGCCAAGATTGTATCGTAGGGGAAGCCATCCATCGGGTCGTAACCCTCATTAGCCACGTAATAATCAATATCTAACCCCGATGCGTAGTACTCGTAAACAACCTCCACCGTCCCTAGGACGCAGGCACCGTATATCAACACATCGACCTCAAAGCCCTTCAAAGCGGCGGCTACCTCCTGATGCGTTAGAATGTCGAAGCCTTCAGCTGGCACATGCTCATCATACATGCAGCCCCTGAAATCGTCGCCGTGATCCCAGCATAGCAACGCGAAGCTACTGGCGGGAAAACGCTTCAAAGCGTAAGCTACAAACGTTCTAAGGGTTGCCGAGGCGCCCATATTCGGCTCAACCCCATCAAGCGCACAGTCCTTAAGCTCCTCAAGTCCGCCGCGGAGCACCCTATAGACATTCGCCGGACCACTGTACCGATCCCAGAGAACAACGATGTTCACAGCCTCCGATGAGCCGACACGCATCATCTCATCTAAATCCTTCCCAGCCCAAAACTCCAAGTTATTATCCGAGTCCAGATACACGGCTAAGGTCCAACACGCACGTGGACTAACCCTCGCAGCCTGCACAGCCGAAGACATTAAAAGAAGCGTGGTTAAAGCTAGAATAATCATCCTCTTCAAGCGCTTCGCCTCCTCACTAACTTCCTTAACCATTAGACTTAACCATTGTTCACTGATCTATGCGAATAGCTTGGAAACTAACCTTCAAATTCATCGCAGGCTGTTTGCAGCGTTACCCGTAAAGAAAGTCTATAACGGAATCAAGGAGGGAGAAGAGGGAGTGTGCAAGAGGGCTAGGAGTACTCTAAGGTTATGCTACTTGTGATGCCTTCAAGTCCAAACTTGTTCACGGTCTTCGCCTTCAAGGTGTTAAGACCCTTGTGCAGATTCCAAGGGAAGCGGCTAGGCTTCTCCACCCATTCCCCATCATCGATTTGCACAAGGTACTTGTCGAAATTCGGCGTCACGGTGTCAAGTTGAACCACCAGTTCCCCGGAGTCACCGTGTTGTATATGAAGCCCCGCTTGGTTTAAGGTCCACTCGAAATCCGCTTCCCTGGTGGAGCACTTCGTGAACCATGGGAACCACTTAGCCTTAACCCCCGGCGCCCTCTCCCACCTTGAAACCTTATCGCTCATGTACATAAGCCATCCATCATAGTTCCAAGGTCGGAATCCCTCCCCATCGGCTTCACAGGGCTCAAGGGAGCTCAGCTGATCGTTCCGCATATCCATGATCCCGTAACCGTTCCACATCATGTCAAGCCGCTGCTCAGCGGTCCACGCCGGGCGGTCCGCGACCAGCTTGATCCCCTCGTAATCCCGGTCCAAAGCGGCTTTGTAGGCTTCAAGCGCACTCATAGGAACCCCGTTATGTTCAAGGTGATAGGTGCACTTCCGCGAGTCATCCGAGTCCCCGGACATATCCATGAAAACCCATTTTTTATACTCGTTGGACCAAACCTCAGCCGTGGCGTGAACAGCCAGCATCCTACGCGCCTGCAACCCAACGGCTACGCAGCACTGGACGAAAACCGCGCTATAATGCGTGCACATACCCAACGCCAGCTTTCCCCTATCAAGCTCCAAGATAACCAAGGCGTCGGGAGGAGGGTTATAATCAATGTGGCCAAGCCTCCCACCCCAATTCACAGCGGATTTCCACCCATCATCCCATTGACTCCTAACCCAGTCCCTCAACCTGAGAAACTTCTCAAACTCCGTCCTCGCTCCCCTAACCACCCAGTCCAACTGATAACGCTCCCTCAGAATCCTCAGCCTAGCCTCATCGTAAGGCTGGTACGCGAAGGAATAGGAGCTCCTCACAATCTTCTCATTCCTAAACTCCACCATTCTTACTCTATCCACATCCGCGCTTTCCTCAACCAGAAGATCCGCGTTTAATGTAACATCATGGATCTCAGGTGTAGCCTTCGGGTTTACCGTGCTTAAGACTGCCCGCCACTGTATGTTGTGATACAACGGGTCTCCGAACCTCGCATCCTCCTCCAAGGCTGAGGGAGGTATCCAACTCGACCAAGACTCCGGTGAGTATGAGGGTGTTGACCCAATCCGGCATTCAAGTTCAACCATAGTTCCCTCAGGTTCAACTCCCTCAAAGCTAATCCTTAAGCCCTCCATATGCACATGGGGTCCGATGGGGTTGGATGCGGCTAAGGAGGCTACATCGATGAATGGGGAGGTAACTGCGCCCCTAGACGCATACCTTTCAAGCCTAAGCCTCATGAGGTACTCACCGTCACAGGAATCGTTGACTCCTAGGGCATCGTAGTTCCATGTCTTACCCTCATCCACGCTTTTGCCGCTTCTATTCGGCTGCCGCGAATTCTCTATCCAGAAGTCGAAGCCTGCGCCTCCCTCGCAGTGGAAGACAAACTCGTTAACCCCCTTCCTTAAAAACTCCACGGGAATAGCGATCTCAGTCCACTGCGTATCGTAACCCGCGGAGTAACACCACTCCTTCCTAAACGTGTAAGTTACAGTCCCCTTACCGTTAACCTCCAAGGTAAGAACCTCCCCCTCCCTCTCACAAGTGATAAAGGGGATAACCTCAGCCGAGAAAACATCCGGGTCATCTATCAGAAACTCCTTCTTAACCCAAACGCGTCCCTGGACATGCTCCCTTGTTTTCCGACCGATCCGACCGATCTCATCAGCGACAAGCACCCGCCGGCTTAGTTTTACGACGCCAGAATCACTTAAGTCAACGTTGTAATCTCTAAAGGCTTCATCAAAGTCCCCATGCCCCCTCCAAGTCTTAGAAACAACCGTAGGCTTCAAAATCCATCTCACCGCCACTAAAGCTAACCTTCACCTGCAAAGGATACGCGGCGAAGCTTTAAGCTTTGATACGCTTCATACCCTGAAGCTTACCAAACAAAGGATGCGGCTGGCTTATCATCCTCACTGTTACTCATCCAATGTTACTTCGTAGGAGCGTCTGGAAAGCTGTAGGCATTCTCCTTTAACCGTGACTTCAACGTACTCAAGCTTTTCTGCCAACGTATAAACCGTAACCAACATACGATGAAAACTTAAGCGCCGCTTTCAACATGTCTTTCCTGAAAAATGTATCTCTAATAGTAGGATTTAAAAGACTTTGACGGAGAGCGGATAGGTATCTCCGAAAACCATCAACTTGGATGTGACTGGTGAAGCTTACCAACTCATTCATCGCGTAAACACTTGAAGACACGTCTACGAACCCAGCCTCCCTGAAGAGCGCCCTCCATTCATCCTCCTGCAACGGTTGCGTGACGATACCCATCGACTCCGTTAGGAAGTTACGTAAACCCGTAGGAGGCGGCTTCAAACATGTTAACTCATTGTCACCGAAGACGCCGCCGGGTTTCAAAACCCGGTACACTTCGGAAAACACTCTTCTCCGGTCCCAGACATGAACCAGCACAGATTCAACGACTACAACACTGAAAGCATCCGAGGGGAAGGGAAGTTCACAGGCATCTCCGCGAACAATTGTCACCTTATCGCTAACACCTTGTTCTTTAACCCTACTCTTCGTTTGCCCTAGAATCTTAGAGTTGACGTCTAACGCGGAAACGGCAACCCGGTATACTTTTGCCAAGACATGAGGTATAACCCGTTCCACATCCGATATCCAGTACGCTCTGATCTGGAGTAACCTTGTATAATTCTATTAACCGCTGCGTAGCAGGGATGCCTCCCTGGTGCTCAGTGATCCCTATCTTTTCCCAGGTATCAGAGGGGGTAAATCTTTTCTTTTCCAAGATTGCTTCCGATTTCTCCATCTGCTGCATCTTTAGCCACCATATAAATTAATAAGTTAACACCTTAAACATTACGTCTTATAACAGCTTACTGGTAAAAACACAGGTTTACACCTTGTAAACCTCGATCTCGGAAAGGCTTATATTCCTGTAAAGTTAAATCAAGCACATTCCATCAAAATCCGAGGTTGCAACTTTAATGATGGGAGTCGGAGAGACGCAAAAAGAGGCTAAACTTTCATATAGAAAGCTTATTGAAAGCCTCATACCCATTGAGGAGCCTTTAAACGATGAAAAAGGATTCGTAGAAACACGTGAAGAAGCCACCTGTGAAGACGAATTATTAGAAGCCTTAAATTAACACGTGATCAAGCGTTCTCAAGTATCTCCAAAATACTCGCTCCCACTTCCCTTCCACTAACGCATCTTACGAAGCCGCATCTACACTGAATATACGCTACGCAAGTATGTCACATACTATGGTTGAGTGATTACTACGATAGCTTAACCGTCTTAGGTAAAAGTTATAATGAGCAAAACTAAATACTACGGATTCGAAGTGAGTAAGTTGACTGTTCCTTCTTCAATGCAGCAAATAACGGTGTTCACGAGTCCGAAAAAAACTTTCCTAGGCTTCAACTCCCTATCTGCGATAAGCGGGGAAATCGCGGCTTTGAACAGTGAAAAGCTTTTGATCGTTACGGACCCCGGTATGGTTAAGCTAGGCTACGTGGACAGAATCCAGGGTTTACTCCGCAACGTAACAGTAGAGGTTTATGACCGGTGTACGCGGGAACCCTCTTTAAGCAACTTAGAAGAGCTGGCGAGTAAAGTTAGGGAGCGCAACTACGATGCGGTGTTAGGAATAGGTGGAGGAAGCGCCATGGACTCAGCTAAGATAGCATCGTTCACGGTTACGAACCCCGAGCCCATATCGAATTATACAGGCGAGGATAAGATTCAGAGGAAGGGGTTGCCGCTTATCTGCGTACCAACCACCAGCGGAACAGGCAGCGAGGTGACAAGATTCACCGTTATCGCGTATGAGAGAACTAAGAGAGCCATTGCGAGCAATTTTATAATACCCGACATCGCCGTAGTCGACCCGATGCTCACAGTTTCAATGCCTCCCAAGCTCACCGCGTATACGGGGATAGATGCGTTAGCTCACGCCGTAGAAGCCATGATCTCCCTATGGGCGACGCCTTTCACAGATGCCTTAGCCCTCGCGGCTATAAAATGGATCTTCCAGTACCTGAAAAAAGCCACCTTTAACGGTTACGACTTGGAAGCACGGTACCACATGTCCGTAGCCGCCACAACAGCCGGCCTATCCTTTAACAACCCGAGAATCGTGTTAGCCCATTCCATAGGTCAAACGATAGGGCCTACCTACAATATACCACACGGTTTAGCCGTAGCATTAGCCCTACCTTACACCCTCGACTTCTACTTACCTACCTCAGTGGGAAAGATGGCTGCGATAAGCCAGGTAGCCGGAGTCTATGACCGTGAAAAAACGGATGAAGGGAACGCTAAAGCTTTGATAAAGAAGCTCCTCCAATTATATCAAGAGCTTGGAGTACCTCTATCCCTTAAAGGGTTTGGAGTACCTTTCGATGCGTTAGAAAAGATGGCTGAGGACACAGTGACCATGCAGCCCAGACGAAACAGCCCAATCCAATTTACCAAGGAAAACCTACTGAAGGTTTATGAAAAAACTTGGAAAGGAGAAGTGTGACTTAAATACTCGTTTTATGTCTTCTTAAATTATTTCATAACTCTAAGAGAGTTTTCACAGTCTTAATTTCAACCTTCTAAATGAAAGAAGGTTAAGATTTCCCTGTGACCCGTAGCCCGAAATTATGACGCCTTATAATCGTAAAGGAGCGAGCCCTCATGTTCAATGACTGGGTTTAGCAGGCTGAGCTTTTCTTCGAAGGTTAAAAAACAGGCTTTTTTTCGAATAGATGTTCAAAATATTTTTATCTAAGTAGTCAATAGTGCATGCGAGGGGATATTCGATGAACAGGGAGGAGGTTATGGAGCGGGTTAAAGGCGACGGCGTAGCCTTCATAGACTTAATGTTCACAGACATTCTGGGGCAGTTAAAGAGCGTGACCATATCGCCTAGAGAGCTTGAAGACAGCCTTAAACACGGGAAGTGGTTCGACGGATCCTCCATAGAAGGATTCACGCGCATCCATGAAAGCGACATGGTACTAGTCCCAGATGTTTCAACATACGTGATCCTCCCATGGCTCAGGGATGGAAAGCGGGCGGCGAGGATCATATGCGACGTGAAGGAACCCGGTATGACGCCCTTTGAAGGAGACCCACGGTATATACTTAAACGCCTTGTCGCAAAGGCTTCAGAGATGGGTTACGTGTATAAAACAGGTCCTGAAATCGAGTTCTTCCTCCTCAAGGAGAACAGGGTGTACCACGACACAGCCAGCTACTTCGATTTCAGCCCAAGGGACCTGGCAACCGATATTAGAGCCGTGATCACCACTACCCTCGAGGAGATGGGTATCCATGTGGAGATGAGTCACCATGAATGCGCGCCGAGTCAACACGAGATCGATACTGAGTACCTCGACGCCTTAAACAGCGCGGATAACGTGATGACGGTGAAGCAGGCGATTAAAACCGTTGCCTTCAACCGAGGCCTCTACGCAACCTTCATGCCTAAACCCGTGTACGGTGTAAACGGAAGCGGAATGCACACGCATCAGTCCATCTTCGACAAAGCTGGGCAAAACCTCTTCTACGACCCAAAGGACGCGTATAAGCTGTCGAAGCTCGCATACCACTTCATGGCTGGGCAGCTTAACTACATAAGGGAGATAACGGCGGTTCTATGCCCAACCGTGAACAGCTTTAAACGCCTCGTCCGGGGATACGAAGCCCCGGTTTACATATGCTGGGGACAGAGAAACCGCTCCGCGTTAATCCGAGTTCCAACCTACAGTAGGGGTAGGGAAAAGTCCACGCGGCTTGAACTCAGATGCCCAGACCCAAGCTGCAACCCATACTTGGCTTTAGCCGTTATGCTCGCTGCGGGGCTTAAGGGAATAGAGGAGGGAATGAAAACGCCTCAACCCGTTGAGGAAGACGTTTACGAATTCGACGACCAGAAACTCGCCAGGTTTTACATCAAAACCTTACCCGCAGACCTCGGAGAGGCCGTAGAGGAGTTTGAGAAAAGCCGGTTCATGCTTGAAACCCTTGGAAAACACGTTTACACGAAGTACCTCGAGATCAAGAAGGCGGAGTGGAGTGAATATCAAAGATACGTGACAGATTGGGAGCTTAAACGCTACGAGAACCTATGAAATCGCTTCCCCTACCTCTAAAGTGAATCGGTCAACTTCCTCCTCAAGGTTATAGTAATGGGGTGAAACACGGATTCCACCAGCCCGCGCTGAAACGATGAAGCCTTTAGCTTGAAGCCGCTTAACCAAGGCTTCAGGGTCACCGACCTTAAAGTTCACGATTCCAGAACGTGATTCAGGCTCTAAAGGACTCTGCACCACAGCGCCTATTTCCCTCAACTTCTCTATGAGATAGCCGGTTAAGGCGAGGACGCGTTCCTCGATCACCTCAACACTCCTTCTTAGGATAAGGTTGACAGCCGCGTGTGCCCCTATGAAGCCTATGATGCTCCCAGTGCCCGTTTCAAAACGGGAAGCGGTCTTCGCTAACTCTAGGCTCCTGTTTTCAAAGCTCCTTATAGCCTCAGGAGTTGCACTCGCCCACCCAGGGTAGGAAGGTTCAAGCTTCTCAACAAGTTCTTCTCTAACGTAGAGGAAGCCCGTTCCCAAGGGTGCCATAAGCCACTTGTAACCTCCACAGGCTAGAAAATCCACGTCTAAACGCTTCACATCAACCTTAAGGGCGCCCAGTGACTGGATGGCGTCAACGAGGATGTACGCGCCATGTTCATGAGCGACCTTTGAAAGCTCCTTTAAATCGTTTCGGAAACCATTACCGTACTCAACATGGCTTATAGCTATGAGAGCTGTACGGTCGTCAACCGCCTGCTCCACATCCTCTAACGCTATCCTTCCACCGATGTTTTTAACAACCCTCAACTCAACACCTCTACTCCTCTTAAGGCTGAGAAAGGGGTAGACAACTGATGGAAACTCTAAGTCCGTTGTGACAACGTTACAACTCTTCGGGTAATCGATGGCGTGTGCAGCCGTGTTGATCCCCATGGATGTGTTAGGCATAAGGGCTACCTCATCGGGTTTAGCGTCGATGAGCGTGGCAAAGACTCTACGCGCCTCCTCCATCTCATCTAGCTTAAGATCCATTGTAGCCCATGCGCAGAGGTGTGCTTCCATAGCTTCCTTAACCTGTCTTGGACAAGGCGAGATCCCGGCGTGGTTAAGGAACACCTTCTCATCAACGATGGGGAAATCCATCCTAACCTCCAAGACATCCATGGGGAACCCTCCTTCCCCCATGTGTGCCTATGGTTTTTTAAGGCTTCTCATAACTTATATATTCAACCTTGATGGATTCATGATAGAGGGAAGCCCCGCGGTTAAAGGTGCTCCAGATGATTAAGCTTTTTCGCAGGAAGAAAGAGGAGGAGCCTAAGGAGGCTTCCATAGAAGAGGATGTAGCTAAACAAGGGCTTCCCGTCATGAAACCTCAGATAACCATAAGCCCAGATGAGGCTGAAAACGCTAGGAAGGAGCTGAGGCTTCTAGAGGTTGAGAGAGACATCGCCCAGTATGCGTTAACGAAGATCTATGAGGCTGAAGCGGGGGGTAAGATCTCCGAGGGGGAAAGGGACACCCTCGCCGGACGCTATAAGGACCAAGTAAAGACTTTAGAGGAGCGTATGTCCTTCAGCAGGATGCTCGTAGACCTAAGAGAGCTCGAGGTCGGTCAAAGCGAGCTTGTAAAGATGTTTTACGATAAATTCACGGAGCTTGATAAGAGGATTCACAACGTTCGAACGAGGCTTGGACATACACCCACACCGATGCCCGGTATAGCCCCACCCGAGGAAACGGCTGGAGCGAGACCAACGCCGCCACCCTCAGCGCAGAGACGTGTGAAGGGTGCTAAACCCCCTGAGAAGGAAGCTCCGCCGAGGACGCGGGCTGAGATGGAGCTTGAAAAGCTTCAGGAAGAGGTTAAGAAAGCCCTAGAAAAGCTTGAACAGATCGAGTTAGAAAGCTAAAGCTTGGAGACTTCGAAGCCATCCCTGCGTTTAACCCTTCTACGTAGATCATGCGATAGGAGTCTAAGCCTCACGAGGAACCTTTGCCTACGTGGGACAAACTCAGGTTTAAGCTTGGCAAGGTCGAGGAGTATATAGCATTTAAGAATGTGAAGAGACTCCCTGCTTCCCTTATCTAACCCATCCACGTAGCGGTCGTAGGCTTTAAAAAGCACCTTCAAAGCGTCTCCAACGCCTACATCCCCGTCCGATTCATCTGATAAAAACGCGGCTGACCATTGAAAAAGGACCCCTGCATAATTGTATCCGAGACGTCTACGCGCTACAGCGGCAACTTCATCCGCTAACTGCAGAAGCTCCGCCTTCCTCAAACCCACCGGCATCCCATTAAACCTATTACACTTAATAATCCTATAAAGAAGGATAAGAACTTACGTGAACCCCACGCTACAAACCTTCATCTTTCCCATAGTTGAATCACTCCGCATATTCTATTTTCCAAGGAGTTATCCTTCCTAAATGAAGGCGTCCATAGTTGAAAACCTCGATGTCAATGTGCAATGTAGCCTTCTCTCCGCCTTTCCCTACGTTACGATTATATCCTACGGAGCCTTAGATGGTTGGAGGAGAGTAAAATGGACCTTGTTAAAGTTCCAGGTAAGAACCAAAGGCATAAAGTCTTCATGTACACACTGAGCACATGTGGTTGGTGTAAACTGACAAAGGATTTCCTGAAAAACAATGAGTTTGAATACGGTTATGTGGATGTGGACCTTTGCAGCAAAGAAGATTGGGAGAAGATCCGACGAGATATTCTGAAACGGGGTGGAAGCCTTTCCTTCCCAGTAATAATCATAGACGACGAGGTCTTGATTAACGGTTTCAATAAAGCCCGTTTAAAGGAGGCTTTAAAGATTTGACGACGGTTGAAAGCGTGAAGAAGAGGGCTGAAAGTGACGCTAAAAACCGTGGCTACTTCCTAAACCCAGACCCTAATGTGCTTAGAACCCTCCTTGAAGGACTCAGACAGAACGAAGAGCGTTACGGTTACCCCACATGCCCCTGTAGGCTTGCCTCCGGGAAACTTGAGTTCGACCGGGACATAGTATGTCCCTGCGACTACCGAGACCCAGATGTATTGGAGTATGGATACTGTTACTGCACGCTTTATGTTAGAAAAGACATGTCCGAAGGCGACACCGCGATGTCGCCTATTCCAGAGCGTAGACCCTTAAAAAAGCAGACGAGAGTCTACGATTTCGCTGCGGGAACGCTTACCGGTGAAAAGCCTTCCGACACCGCGACTCAGGTTGTTAAAGAAGCTTCAGGTATTAAGCTTAGGTTATGGTACTGCAAACAGTGTGGGTACGTAGTCTTCCGTGAAGACCCACCCTACATATGCCCAATATGTAGAGCTAAAAGAGAGATGTTCGCGGAGATAAGGCTGTATACGGATGTGCAAGGAGGCTGACACCGTCTACTTAATCTGCTTTCCCAGCGGATCTAAAGAGCCTCATCTTACTCCGTACCACTTTCTCTGTTTCAAGCCTCGCCGTTGCTAGAACATCCATCACATCATTTTTCCCTGAATTGTTTCCCAAAGCCCCCTTCAACCCATTCAGATAAGCTCGTCTTAAAGCCTCGCCAACGTTGATCTTACACACACCTAACTCGACGGCTTTATGAACCGCATCATCTGGGATACCTGTCCCACCGTGTAGAACTAAGGGGACATCGGTTAAATCCCCTATCCTTTTAAGGCGGTTAAAGTCCAACCTTGCATACCTCTTGTATAAACCATGTACCGTGCCAACGGAGACGGCTAACGCATCGATCCCCGTTGTATCCACGAATCGACGGGCCTCATCTGGGTCAGTCATAGAGGCCTCCGATACCTCGACTGGTAACCCGTTTCCAGCTCTAGGAACTCTGCCTAACTCAGCTTCCACAGATACGCCAACCCCATGTGCAGCTTCAACAACCTTCCTCGTTAACTCGATGTTTGTTTCAAGGGGGAAAGCGGAACCGTCGAACATCACAGATGAGAAGCCGCAGCGGATACACTGCGTTACCAATTCAAGGTTTTGAGCATGGTCTAGGTGTAGGACTATGGGAACCGTTGCTTTCTCAGCAGCCTTCTTGGCGAAGGCAGCGTAGTATTCAAGACCAGCATAGTTCAATCCCGTTTGATTGATAAGAAGCACAGCTGGTGAACACTCACCTTCCGCCGCGTTTACAACTGATTGGACAAGCTCCAAGTTCCAAGCGTAGAAGCCTCCAACAGCGTATCCCTCACAGCGGGCTTTCCTCAACATGCCAGCCAAAGAGACAAGAGTCACTGTTAACCCTCTTTGAGCAAGGAACACCCTACGCTACGCTTTGCTTTACCAGGCCTTTACATACCCCCACTTCTCAACAGCCTTACCTAACTCAGGGTACTCGGCGACGGCTCGCTCCACCGGGATTCCCTGCAACGCGGCTTCAACGGCCTGCATCATAGCCCTCCCACCAGCCGTTGACCCATCCGGATGCCCGTGAATCCCGCCGCCTGCTAGGAAGAGCATGTCGTTGCCCATAACCTCCATGTTGGCCTTGATGTTGCCTGGATGATTCCCCGCAGAGGACACGGGCAGCGTAGGTTTTATACTACCCCATTCATCCCTCAACGCTGAAAGGCAGCGCATAGTATCCAAGGTGTCGTAGTAGAACTTGCCAGCGACGCTTCCCACGTGAAGCTGGTCCCCGCCGCACAGGCGTACAAGCTTCGACATGAGGGAGGAGTCAATTCCATGCTTGGGGTTTCGGGTGTAGGCTCCGTGACCGCAGCGGTGGACATGGATTGGTACGTTCACCGAGGGGTCTTCAGCTAGGGCTTGTACCCCGCCGTAACCCGTGTAGGCCATGCATACCATCAGGTGGTTCGCTCCAGCTCCTAAAACCTTCTCCGCTAACTCAACCAGTCTATGCGGAGCGGTGGTTATGTTAACGGCGTACAAAACCTTCTTCCCCGTCTCCTCCCTCGCTCTGTCTAAGGCTTCAGTG
>Ga0209314_10000591_pt1 | contig 16097 bp, 16 predicted proteins | sample I19B2metaG_FD_184146 | JGI IMG/M metagenome (GOLD analysis project Ga0209314, IMG submission 184146) | Lake sediment bacterial and archeal communities from Gulf of Boni, Indonesia to study Microbial Dark Matter (Phase II) - ​I19B2 metaG... | ecosystem: Environmental > Aquatic > Freshwater >...
GCTTTCAATGATGTAACACTCCTGTCGTCAAGCCTGAACATCTCTCGAACATCTTCCTGAGAGAGTCTCTTCTGTGATCTCAGGAACCTGCGAAACATCGTGTCAGCTGAGAGTGAGCCGAACATTGAGAAGAGCATTTGAAAGTCTTCGGGGTCAGCTCTTCGAATGAGCACAGTTGAGCCATCTTTTGGAGTGATCGTGTGGGGCAATGTGTCGTTGGATGCGGGCCCCAATTGGAAGCCTCCGCCTCGTGCGGCCTCCATTTGGTCCTACGGTAGCAGGACTATTTTCCCGAAGTGCTCCCTCTTTTCCATCCTTGCCTGAGCTTTTGCCGCGTCCGTAAGCGGATACACCTTGTCGACGACTGCCTTCAGTCGTCGCTGCCTCACGAGGTCGACCACCTTCAGAAGCTCTGCCTTGCTGGCCATGTAGGAGCCTAGGATTGAGAGTTGCCTGCTGTATACGTACCTGATGTCTGTCTGGCCTGCATAGCCGGTCGTGGCACCGCATGTCACAAGCCTACCCCCAACCCCCAGTGCCTTGATGCTTTTTTCCCAAGTCGCCGAGCCGACGTGCTCAAAGACTACGTCAACGCCGCGTCTTCCGGTCATTCTTCGTGCTTCTTCTGCGAGCTCCTGCTGGCTGTGATTGATGACTTCGTCGGCGCCTAGTGCTTTTGCAAGTCGTAGTTTTTCGTGGTTCCCAGCCGTGGCAATCACGTACGCGCCCCATAGCTTCGCTATTTGGATCGCTGCGCTTCCGACGCCGCTTCCTGCCCCGAGGATGAGTACCGTCTCCCCTGGCGCGATCCCGGCCCGTGTGACTAGCATATGCCAGGCTGTCATGAAGACCAGCGGTATAGCCGCGGCCTCCTCAGGTTTCAGCCACTCGGGTTTGGGGATGAGATTTACTTCAGGGACGCTGACCAGTTCAGCGTATCCGCCGTCCACCAGATACCCTATAATCTTGTAGGAACGGCACATGCTGTCGCGCCCTGATAGGCAGTATTCACACACACCACAACTCAGACCTGGTGACACCATGACAGGATCCCCTGGCCGAGCCTTCGACACAAGCCTGCCGGTGCTGACAACTTCTCCGCAGATGTCGCTCCCTGAAATGTGTGGAAGCGGAATCTGAACCCCGGGCAGGCCAATCCTCCCCCACAGATCAAGATGATTGAGTGCGCAAGCTTTGACGCGAACGAGAACCTCATTGTCCTTTACGACGGGGTCCGGCCTATCTTCGTACCGCAGTTTGTCAGTACCTCCGTGTTCGTGAAAGACTACGGCCTTCACCGGGAATCCCTGCTCAAATCGACTCCTTGCTCCGTTCAGGCTGAAATTTACCTGTTGCTAATTCGCATCGTATTCCTCACCCAGTCGTCCCCGAAAGTCGTGGGTTCATTACAGTCCTCGTTGCGGCCGTGTTCACTGAACGTAAAGCAGCAATGATTTAGTCTAGATGCGTGGTTTCGTCGTTGCGAGGAGGTTGTTTCATATTGTCAGTCGAGGTTGGACAGCAACCGCCTGACTTTCAGCTACCCGACCAGGACAGAAAGCAGCGCGGTCTGAAGGATTTCCTAGGAAAGAAGACCCTCCTGGCGTTCTTCCCAGGCGCATTCACAAGCGTTTGCACTAAGGAGATGTGTAGCTTCAGAGACTCAATGCAGGTCCTCAAGAGCTTGAACGCTCAAGTGGTTGGCATAAACGTCAATGACCCTTTCACAAACAAGGCGTTCGCCGAAGCAAACAAGTTGCAGTTCCCAATCCTAAGCGACTACACCAGACAAGTCGTGAGGAAGTACAACATCTTCCACGACAATTTCGCAGGGCTCACTGGGTACACTGCCGCCAAACGGTCGGTGTTTGTCCTGGACGACAGGGGCACGCTACGCTACAAGTGGGTTTCAGAAGACCCGGGAAAGCAACCGGACTACGAGGAAGTCAAGAGCATACTAGCCAAGATCTGAGACTTCACATCGGCGCATGTCAAGTCTCTTCTCTTCATATCACGAACGCTCGTAGGGGATTCATGGACCATTGTCCGTACCATGACGGGCAGCGCAGCTCAATGCTATAAGACACTTCGATGAAAGCTTTTGGCGGTGAGATGACGCATGGGCAAGTTTCGAATGGTCAAGAAGCCCAAGAAGAAAGAGGAGAAGAAGTCCCAGTCTCAACCTCAGCAGACCGCGTAGTGTTTCTAGCTCTGGTGACGCCGTCTCTACGTGATAGCTTCAATCGGTCTATAGTGGAATTGAGAGGGTGGATTCCACTCAAAAAGAGGTGGAATACACCCTGCTTCAATGTTTCCAAGGTGGAACTGAAAGACGGGCGTATCTAGTACTTCTCCATCTCCTCTAGCTTGGCTGGAAGATATTCGTCCACGATGTAAGCGAGGCCGTATCGGCTGAACGCCTCCTGTTCAGCTTTCTTCTTTACCTTCAGGAACGTGTCGATCTCCCGTTTCCAGAGCTTACCGTCGTACCGTGGGTCCTTCTGGAGTTCGTACAGTCTCTTCACGTCCAGATCGGTCAACTTGTCGCTGGGCAGATCGTACTGCACGATGTCTGATGCCCAAACGCCGGCCCACTTGGCGTCAGGTGTGTTCAGATCACGCAAGTGCGCGGCGTTCGCCGAGCCTGAGATTATGACCATGGCGATGTGCATACCCCAGGGGTCAGCGTCACAAAATATGTAGACCGGCAGATCCAGCTCTTGGCTGAGTCGTCTGATGAGAGATCGCGTTGCTCTCGGAGCTTGGCCTGCGGTGTGGACTAGGATGGCCTTGTGTTTGTCGTGAACTTTCTCCTCTATGAAGCGTGTGAACAGTCCGCCCTTCTCTATGGCGATGATCTTGTCTGCCTTGCATTCGACGAACTCGGCGTTCGTGAGAGCTGGGCCTATCATCATCCCGTCGGGATGCGAGGCGAGGTTGAGTCTCTTCCCTTCGTACCCTGGTACGGTGTACTCAATTACGAGGTTGCCGAAAATTGCTGATCGTTCTTCTGGAAAGACGTTGAAGTCCTCTCGCGAGTGTCCGACGACTGTTTCGAGGTCCGTGATGATGTTGTCACTTTCTGTTTGATCCGTGAAATTCATGTCGTAGGCCTGTGCCGAATAGAAAACGTCTCTAAGTGTCGACGTCCTATCCTGCTGTCTGAGCTCGTCCACAAAGGATGCTGTCCAGACCAGCTGACTCAGCGGTCGAATATGCTTGATGTTTCTTGAGCTTCGTTTGACTGTCTTGTCGCCGAGTATGTACTGCCTCAGGCCCGGGTCGTACTGTATATTGTAGATGGATCGATTTGGCATCTGTATCCATGGAAACTGCCTGTGCACGATCTGGTTGTAGAGTTGGTCCCCGAGCCCCGTGAGGGCTCCCAGGACCTTCGCTTTCTTCTCCTTAACCAGCCCGATCTTCTTTGCCCGCTTTGCCGCTATTCTCTTCTTCCCTTTCTTCATACTTTAACACATTCTTTAACAATGGTCTAACGTCAGGTTCCTTCTTCTTTCCGGCCAGCTTGGCCGAGAACGAAGCTATCTTGGGCAGATACTTCTCAAAGACGTCTAGCCGCTTCTTCTGCCGTTCGATAGTGTGCTTCCGCGAGAGGAAGACGGAGAGGCGTCTCGCGACCTCTCGCAGAGCGTTCAGGATTTCTCTTTCCACGTCGGGTCGGTCGGCGATGAACTCCTTTCCCACGGTCTTGTACGGGACCTTGGTGGAGCAGAGGTGAACAAACACGGCAATGGGCATGTCTGGCAGAACCTTGTAGTGCCTCCAGTCCACCAGAGAGTTCACTACCTTCCACGAGACATCGCTTGCCTCATCAAAGAGAAGCGGAATCTTGTTTGCGAACCTGTAGAGTGCTATTCCGCCTGTGTTTGGGATCTGCCCACCGTAGGCTACTCCAACCTCGATGATGAATGGGAAGCCCGAGTAAGCGGAGGGTTTTCGCTGGTAGACCTCCACGTACTCTGGCGACAGCTCCTTCTCGATCCCTGCCTTCAACAGCTCCTCGCCCAAGGGCGAGAGACGGCTTGAGTCCGGCGGTAGGAAATCTTCGAAATTCTTCATCGCGTTGACGAGGCTGACGATTTCCTCGCTCGTCATCTTCTTCGGGTTCTTCTTGGCCGGGATGCCGGCATAGTCGAGAAATCGGCGTGCGATTGTGTCTCCTACTCGCTGAAAGTGCATCTTCATGAAGGCATGAAGCGATCGGGCTTGCGTCACCTCGATGATGCGCTTCATGGTCTCGACGTCGACGCCGTGCGGGTGAAGAGTCGTCTCTTTCGGAGGCGGTGGCATTTGAGTCGTCATACGCTCGAACTTGTAGAGTCTTCCTCTTGGGTCCACGAAGGTGAGATTTGCGTAGGGTGCGACGATCGCGGTCTCCTTGAGATAGTCGAGGATCTTGGGCATTGCGCGCGTATAGTCCGCCTCGGTAGAGAACTCCACTATGGTGCCGTGCCAACGATCTGGATTCGGGTGAGTGATCTCCCTGATCTTCTCCGGCTGATTACGTTGAATGTCTATCCGAAGCCTCAGCTCATGAATCTTCGTCGGTCCAGTGCTCGAGATCACGATCGCCTCTGAGTGTGTTGTGATCTGGCCGTACAGTATTGCCATCTTGCCTCCGAGGCCAAACTGGCCACGCGTCTGCCTAAGCTTGTACTTTGATCCAAAGAGGACTTGGCCGAAAGCGGAGGGTATGAGCTTGGAGGGGACGCCTATGCCGTTGTCTGCAACTCTAATACGATACACTCCTGGTCCTTCAGCTGGACCGGATTCGTGCGAGATTCGCATGTAGATGTCAGGAGGTATCCCGTGAACTTCGCACGCGTCGAGAGAGTTCTCGATTAGCTCTCGTATTGTGGAGTAGATTGCCCGGGTCGGGTTGGTGAATCCAGCGATGTCTCGGTTTCTGTAGAAGAAGTCAGCGGGGGAGATTTCCTGGAAAACCTCAGCTGATTTCATCGCGAGATTCCACGTGCTGGCATCTCATCTTGCGTTTCTGCTCTCATTGCTAGAACCCGAAGGCTCATCGGGGCGGCTTCTCCCACAGCTCCAGTGTCTTTCTCTTCTTGGTCTCGCCCTTTGTTCTTCTAAGGAATTTGTACACGGACGAGTGCTGTTTTCCCTTGATCAACATCTCGATTGCCTGCCTTGCAGCGGAAACCGACTCGAATTCCCCAATCATCGATATGGTCGAGCCGTAAACCGAGACCTTCGCATCGGTCATTTCTTCTAGGAGTCGACGCATCTTTCCTTCGCTGCCGATGACTCTGCCTTTGATCCGGTTAATGTCACTCTCACTCTTTCCAAACAGTTCACGGAGGTCTATCACATCAAACACCATGTCATCATCTATCAGCACCATCGCCCGTTCAGGGGAGAAGCCTCTTCCCACGGCGGTGATCACGTCTCTTGCCCGCAGTATCGTGGACGGGTCATCATTCTCATCGGAGGCAGTAACGTCAATCGTTCCTGAATCACTGCTCACATTCAATCTAACCTTAAACGCACGTTCAATCTCCGCTTTCGTGGCGCCGTCTCGACCCAAGACCACACCTATTCTCTCATGAGGAATCATTGTGCTAGTCTTGGTTGACACTCTTCTTCACCACTTGTTCGAACACAGTATTCTCTGGTTGGGTCTCGACCCCAATTTGGCCGAAGTACCGATTCAAGTTCAGGATGTCCCTCATAAGCAGTCGCTCAGCCAAAGGGTGTTCGGTCGAGACTGCCTGTGATACGTCGAAGAGTACGGGTTGGCCGCGCCACATCATTATGTTGTACTCGCTCAGGTCCCCGTGAACCAGCGACGCCTTTTGGTAAAGGAGCTGAACGTATGAAACGAGATCTCGGTAAGTCTTCTTCGGGTCTCTCAGCAAGGTCTCCCGCAGTAGCGGAGCAGGTGTGCCTCTCCTTCCTATGAACTCCATTAGCAGGACATTCTTCTGCACGCTGATCGGGTTCGGAACCCGGACGCATGCTTCGCGTGCTTGCTTGAGATTCTTGAACTCCTTCTGAGCCCACGTGTAGACTAAGGATCGCGTATCGGTGCGAGTTCTCTTGAATCTCGGATCTCCTTCTATGTATGCGAGTCTGCCTTTCCTGAATTCAGCCGACAATGTCAAGTAGATCTTCACGGCGATCTCCCTCTTCCTGGGGCCGAGAGCCCAGTATATTCTAGCTTCCTTGCCCGATCTGACGACACCTGAGATCTTGGCCAATTTGCCGGTGTCGAGCATGTGGTAGATTACCATCAGTGTGGACTTGTCGAAGACCTGTTCGAGTGCTTCCAGCTCTTCGCTTCTCTTCTCTCTCATGAGACGAGTAGTTTCATAACGAGTCTGTCTCAGCCTCAACCGTTCCTCAGTCTTCGACCTCGACGGCACACGCAGGCACCCTTAGGCGACATCACATCGCAAGCTGACCCTTTGAGCGCAGTATCTCAGCCTGGGCCTCCGTATATCTCCAAAGGATGTCGCCGCGGGTTTGAAATTGGAAATCCCAGGGTGCTACGAGAACTACGTCGCCTACCTTGATCCAGACGCGTCTCTTCATCTTCCCTCGTATTCGGCAGACTCTCTCGTGTCCGTCTGCACACTTGACAAGCAGTCTATCGTATCCAAGCATCTGCAGCACGATTCCAAACATCTGACCCTCGCCTGGGGTCACCATCTCACGAAGCTGGCCTTCACTGAGGACTTTCTTCTTTCCCAATCGCTCACTCTCAAAGCTCGCGGGTTCGTCTAGTCCAGAGGTGACATTAAAAGGATATACTAAGCGGTTCCGGGTTCTACAGTCTCACCATTTGAACGTGCGGAATTCCGCCAAAATGGATTACCGCTTCAGAATCGACTAGGCCTTTGTCGACAGCGGCTTTGATGGCAGCTTCGCCGACAAGGTTGGCGACATCGGCCCCTGCTAGGGCTTCCATGGCTTCTTCAATTGAGCTCAAAGGGCCTCCGTAGAACTCTCTACTCACCTCAAGTCTCATTTTCCCTTGTCTGAAGGTCTGGCCTAGCAGTCCGGCGTCACAGATTGCTACCAAGACACCTCTTCTGTCTTGGATGACCCTCAGATGGACTTCCACTGAAACACACTTCTCAGGTCATAGATATGGACGATCTTGCGCCACATGCCTCGCAGACAAGAAAGGTGTATCGCTCCTGCTTGTCGATCTTAGTATCCGGCCGTTTGCATACCGGACATATCACAAACCTTTGTGTGTATATGTTCAGAAGTCTGTTCATCGACTCGACTTTGAACACACCCTGAAAGATCGCCCGAGCGCCATCGATCGTCGCGGCAGTAGCCAGCTCCTTTGAGAGGAACTTCAGAAGATGGTGCGGGTCCCGGTTCATGCGGTCGGCGATCTCTTTGAAGTTCTGGATGATGGTTCTGCTTCCGATCCTTACTCCTTGGACTCTAGGCAGCTCGAACCTTTCTCCCGATGAAGTCTTCTTCGGAGTCTTCTCGATCGCGCTGTCCAGAAGCTTCGTGTACTCGTCACTCATGGCAATCTTCCTCATCACCACATTGTCTGCGTTCTATTTGTCAGTTCCCGTTTGACACTCCGACCAAAAACGTTAATCTACTCTGGACCCGCGTATCCGATGCTTGTGCTTTGGAGGGGTAGCTTCTAGACGCCAGCTCGGTCGCGTGGCAGTTGCGATCTAGCAGCGCCTATTGCTGTGTCAAGGGGCTGTCGCGGAGGAAGTGGGAATGGGTAAGTGGATAGTCTGTTCAGCGTGGCCGTACGTCAACACGCTTCCCCACCTTGGCACTTTCATTCACCTACTCTCGGCAGATGTCTTCGCGAGATACCTGTCGCTCAAAGGTGAAGACGTGATCTCTGTAACAGGATCGGACGAGCATGGGACGCCGATCGAGGTTGAGGCGATAAAGAAGGGGGTGCCGCCGAAACAGCTCACGGACGAGTATCATGCCGCGATATGTGACCTGCTTGACAAGTACCAGATCCGGTTCACAAATTACACGAGGACTGAGAACCCGGTCCACCGGAGAGTCATTCAGGAGTTCTATCGCAAGGTTTACGATAACGGTTTCATCTTCAGCGAAACGGTCAATCTTCCATTCTGCCCAAAGGATGAACGGTTTCTTCCGGACAGGTTCGTTGAAGGAATTTGCCCACACTGTGGCAAGGACGACGCGAGAGGCGACCAGTGTGACAGCTGCGGCAGAGTTCTAGATCCGCTGGAATTGAAGTCGCCCCGTTGCGCATTCTGCGGCACGCCGCCAACCCTTAAGCCTTCAAAGCACTGGTTCTTTGATCTTCCGAAGTTTGCCGACCCCTTGAACCGATACATCGATTCGAACACTCAGCTACCGGAAAATGCCCGCAACTTCTCGAAACGATGGCTCAAAGAAGGCCTAAAACCTAGAGCACTCACGCGAGACAATACATGGGGAATTCCGGCACCTTTCCCTGAGGCTGAGGGCAAGACGATCTATGTCTGGCTCGAAGCGGTCCTCGGGTACGTCTCTGCCGCTGTCGAATGGGCAGAAAAGAACGGGCGACCAGAAGACTGGAAGCGATACTGGTTCGACAAGGAGACAAAGAACGTTCACTTCATCGGCAAGGACAACATACCGTTCCACACGATAATACTTCCAGCTCTACTTCTGGCAACAAGGGATCCATACGTCCTCCCCTGGTCGGTGTCTTCGACTGAGTTCATACTATTCGACAACAAGAAGTTCTCAAAGAGCCACAGAATCGGCGTCTGGATGGACGAAGCGCTCCAAGTGGCTCCCTCGGACTATTGGAGATACGTGTTGATCGCGCTTAGGCCTGAAACCAAAGACGCCAACTTCACTTGGAAAGAGTTCCAGACGAGGGTGAACGTGGACCTCAACGATGTGCTCGGGAACTTCATCCATAGGACCTTGACGTTCATCAAGAGCAACTTCCTCGGATCAGTCCCTGCGCCCGGCGAGTACGACGACCGCGATAGAGCAATTCTGACTAGACTTCAGGAGTCCCCGGCAAAGGCCGGAATGTTCCTTGATCAATGCAAGCTGAGAGAAGGCCTCTCAGTCGCGATCGATCTTGCTCGCGAGGGGAACCTCTACTTGAGCGAATGCGAACCTTGGCACGCCATCAAGCGGGACCCCGTTCGCGCTCGCACGACGATGTTCATATGCGCCCAACTAACCAGATCCCTTGCAATTCTGATCGCGCCTTTCGTACCCACGACTGCGGAATCGATATGGTCCCAGCTCGGCCTAGAAGCTAGCGTCAGAAGCGTGCGTTGGGAAGAAGCTGGTGAGATACGCCTCCGTGAAAATCACCTCATCGGCGATCCGACTCCAATATTCAAGAAGATCTCCGACGAGCAGATCAAAGACCGCATCATTGGCGTCAGCTAGGAAAGGATTCCGCCCGATGAGATTGAAAATCGATCTTCACGTCCACACCACAGGCTCAAAGGACGCGTTCGTGGAAGCAGAAGAACTGCCGTTCATCGTTAGGGAAAGAGGTCTTGACGGCGTGGCCGTCACAAATCACGACGCATTCACCTCGGTCGCTTCCTCAGACGCAGTCCTCGTTCCTGGAATCGAGGTCTCAACGCGCGAGGGGCATATTATCGGACTTGGTGTGTCCGGGCCGATTGAAAGAGGAAGATCAGCCGACGAGACTATCTCCTTGATTCACCAAGATGGAGGAGTTGCAGTGATTCCTCATCCCTTCGATCCAGTATCTCCCTCTGTCAACGCCTCCAAGTTGAGGTCTAGGCCTGAAGCAATAGAGGTGATCAACTCTGATGCCCTATTCTTCAGGCTCAACACAGCTCTTGCAAGACGAATCGCCCTCAGGCTGGGGCTGCCAATGGTCGCTGGAAGCGATTCGCACATACCTGAAACCGTCGGCGACGCCTACACCCTGATTGAGAGCGAATCTAGAAAGGTTGAGGACGTTTTGGACGCGATAAGAAGGGGGTCTGTGCAACCAGTCGGCGCGCCGAGTTCACCGTCCAAGAAACTCCTCAAGCTTGCAAGGACGCTTCGGAGCCTCTACGACTCTTCTAGCTGATCCAAATCTAGCTCGAGGTCTATCGCTTCATCCTCTTCAGCGTCAGGCTCCATCTCATACATGTCTAAAGGCAGCCTCCTGTATCCGCCGGGGATGTACGGGTATACTGCTCCGGTTAGCAGAATTGAGACCTGACATCCCTCATACCATGACCCGTCCACAGAAGCCCCCATCACTATGGGCAGATTCCATCTTACTCGCTCTGCCAAGAGCTGGGTCGCCCTCTCTGCTTCTTCGTTTGTGAGACTCGAGTCGCCGCGGACATTCACGAGCGCCCCCCTCGTCCGCGCAATGCTGTCGTAGAGCAGAGGGCCTCTTAGCGCTCCCATTGTCGCCTCCTCCACTCTCAGAGCAGATGATGAGCGAGCGATTCCTATGTGAGCGATTCCTCCGTGTATCATGAGCTCTCGAAATGCCGCAAAGTCAATGTTCACAGCGCTCGGACAAGCAAGGGTTTCAGAGAGGCCTGAAACCACATCCACGACAAGCCCATCTGAAAAGTCGGCCGATAGATCAGACGGATACGCCAGAAGTCCTGTCGACCGACTTGTGTCTACAATTGCGAGGGTGTGACAGCTCTTCCTCATCCTGATCAATTCCTGGCGCGCCAGGAATCCGCTGTCCCTTTCGAATGGGGAGGGCATGATCGCGAATCCAACAGTTACGGCACCTATCCGTCTGGCGATGTCCGCAATGGCTGATGCTGTGCTAGCTTCGTTCTCTTCGCCCATTTTGGCGACGATGAAGGTGACATCTGCGCTCGTCAGGAGCGGCATTACCAGACTTGCGCATTCCCGAGCGGGTCTTTGTTCAGCTCTTGTGTTGTCGCCTGTGATGTCGGGTCCGATCAGGATCTTTTCGTGAGCGTGGACGTGTTCGAGATGTCCTTCGTCGGCGTTGACCGCTATACATTGTGCGGCTGCGCTGCCGCCCTCGAAGATGCTATTGACAACGCTGTTGCCCTCCTCGCCTAATCCCACGATTGAGACACGCGGGAAGGTTGCGTAGAACTTGGACGAGCGGGATAGCGTTGCGTTGAGTGCCATGGCTAGGGCTCCCGGGATGTGGAGACTGTTGGGGGTCTCCGGAAGGTCACGTGTGGGCTTATATAGGGTTCCGTATTGCGATCGAAATACGCCTGAATCACGGCACCGACGACGCCGCACAACGGAAACCGCGTCAGCGCAAGACAAGCATCTCTCTCGCAATACGCGGTTTCGTGTCCGTCGGATCTTCAGGCCATCATGGCAACGATCCTAGCCGCCGCCTACTGGCGGAAGAATCGCGAGGCTGCTGCCCTCTCTCAAGGCTGTGTCCAAACCTTGCATTAACGCAATGTTGCGGCCGTCGATAAGGAACTGTAGATATCCTCTCGGTTTCTTGGAATCTGGGTCGAAAAGGTACTCTTGGAACTTTGGGCCGTACTCGTCCGACAGTTTATCGAGAAGAACACGCACGGTAGCGTCGTCGTCGAGGTCAACGGTCTCCTCTCTCTTTCCAGTAAGTTCTCTCACAAGGGCGAAGAACTTGACTTTGACTTTCATAGGAGCATCCGGCAGAACTTCGTCTACCCTTTGGACTTTGAGAAAAATGTTGCGTTCTCTAGGCCGATTCTGCTTTGTGTGCCCAAGTCAAGCGCATGGTCTTGGGATGAGAAGCTCTTGCCTCGTCGATTCGAGTGACAGAAGTGTTCCTAGGCGCATTTCTTACAACATCAGGGTTCGTGTATGCTTCAGCGCTTGCCTTTGAGAAAGCCGTCACCGTCTCATCAAGTTCTTGCTTGCTGACAGTTTCTGTTGGTTCAATCATCATGGCTTCCTCCACGATGAGAGGGAAATAGACCGTGGGGGCGTGGATGCCAAAGTCAAGAAGTCTCTTCGACAGATGCGCGGCAGTGACGCCAGTCTCGTGTGCCATCCTAGCGGCGCTGAGAACAAACTCATGTTTCCTGAACTTGCCCGGAAACGGCAGTTCAAGGCCGCGTATCTCACTCAACCTCTTCGCGAGGTAATTTGCGTTCAGAGCGGAGATGTCCGCAACTTCCTCAAGCCCGTCCCGTCCCATCATTAGGATGTAAGCGTAGGCGCGGACGAGGACCGCTGCGTTTCCCCAGAAACTCGTGATCTTTCCGACGCTCTCAGGGCAGTCAAACTCCAGGTAGTATGCTCTATCAGTTCGCTCTACGGTCGGAACGGGCAAGAATCTCTCAAGCTGCTTGGTGACGGCGATCGGACCGGAGCCGGGTCCTCCCCCTCCGTGCGGAGTCGCGAAGGTCTTGTGAATGTTGATGTGGACAATATCGAACCCCATGCGCCCGGGCTTTGCTTTACCCAGCATAGCGTTGAGGTTCGCTCCATCGTAGTAGAGGAGACCGCCGGCATCATGAACCAGCTTTGCGATCTCTGAAATACCTGCTTCGAATATCCCGAGCGTGTTCGGATTCGTGAGCATCAAGCCAGCGGTTCTGGGCGAAAGTGAGGAGCGAAGAGCCTGCAAGTCCACGCACCCTTCTCTGCTTGACGGTATCTCAACAACCTTGAACCCTGCCATCGCGGCACTCGCTGGGTTCGTCCCGTGGGCGGAGTCAGGCACGATGAGCTCGTCTCTCTTCTCCAAGTCCCCATTCCGTCTGTGGTGGGCTCTCATGATCATGGCGCCCGTGAATTCGCCGTGTGCACCTGCTGCTGGCTGCAACGAGACTTTGTCCAATCCAACTATCTCAGCAAGCCATTGTGAGAGGTCATAGAGGATTCTCAGGATTCCCTGCACTGAATCGATATCCTGCAGCGGATGCAGGTCCTGGACCTTGGGCGTCGCGACAAGCTTGTCCAAGAACTTGGGGTTGTATTTCATAGTGCAGCTTCCAAGCGGATACATTCCCAGGTCAACACCGTAATTCTCCTGTGACAGTCTCACATAGTGTCGGACGACTTCAGTCTCGGAGAGTTCCGGTAGCCTAGCCGGTCTCTTCCGAAGAAGTTCGGGAAGGATACTCACTGTGGGAGTTTCACATATCGGAGACGAGAAGCCAACACGGCCCTCGGATGATCTTTCAATGATGAGCGGTTCGTTCCAGTGAGCTTGTTTGAAAGTCATCATCGTTCCTCCAAGATAGCCCTCGTCGCTGCAACAAGCCGGTCTATGCTTTCACGGGTATGGAGTTCGGTCACGCAACAGAGCGCAGATTGACCAAGCTCAGGGAATTGGTGATGCAGGGGAATTCCTCCTTGGATACCTCGTTGGAGTAGCTTAGCGTTGATATGTGAGGCCGAGAGCCCAGTGCCTTCGAAACCCACGACGAACTCTTTGAAATGCTGAGCCTCGAAGAGCGGTGCCTTCACGCCATTTAGTCTCTCCAGTTCTCGCATTGCATAGTTTGAGTTGCCGAGTATGATCTTGTCAAGTCTCTCAAGTCCTCTCGGCCCCATGAGTGAAAGATAAGCGGCAGCGGCCAATGCGCAAAGGGCCTCATTGGTACAGATGTTTGACGTGGCTTTCTCTCGTCGAATATGCTGTTCCCGCGTCTGGAGGACCATGGTGAAAGCCTTCGAGCTGCCGTCTTTCGTCACCGTCATTCCGATCAAGCGGCCTGGGATCTGCCTGAGCAGTCGTTCACCTCTGCAAGCGAAAAGACCGAGCAACGGGCCGCCGTAGTTCATGTGATTGCCAAGCGGCTGGCCTTCGCCGATGGCAATGTCGGCGCCTAGCTCGCCGGGAGATGCGAACAATCCCAGAGATATCGGGTCTGCCCCGACGATGAATAGTGCTCCCTTCTCGTGAGCCACATCCCCTATCCGTTTGACGTCAGCTTGGAAGAACCCAAGATACGACGGGGTCTCTATGTACACTCCCGCCGTCTTCGAGCTGATCTTCTGCTGCAGGTCATTGTCCAGGATCGCTCCAGTTCGTCTGTCTTGCCTGACTTCGAGTATTCTTATTCCTGCAGGCTCTGAGAACGTCTTCAGGGTTTGAAGCCTATCTGGCTGGATATAGTGGGGCACTACGAACTCGTCTCGGCCTGTTACACGAGACGCCATTCTTGCGGCTTCGCCAAGCGCGGTGGCCCAGTCATACAGCGAGCTGTTTGCATACTCCATTCCCATCAGCTCCGCGACCATGCTCTGATACTCGAACATGGCCTGCAACATGCCTTGCGAGATCTCCGGCTGATACGGCGTGTAGGATGTCAGAAACTCGGATCTGGAGACTATTTCATCCACAGCTGCAGGAACATAGTGAGGCCAGACCCCTCCTCCCAGGAAAGAGGTAATGTCTCTGGTTGAGACATTCCTCGACAACAGATCCTCAACTTGTAGCCTCGCTTCCATCTCAGATACGGAGTCATGCAGTTTCAAAGCAGAATTCTTTCTGATGGATTCGGGGATGTCAGCGAAGAGAGTCTCCACATCGCGGACTCCTATCTCGTGCAGCATTTCTGCTTTGATGCTGGCCGCGCTGTTAGGGATGTAGGGATGCGTTTCGCTCACCGCTCATCAACTGAGCGTAGTGAGGTTGCCTCGGAACCAAACTAATATCTTGCGCTAGAACCCCATGCGCTCAGGGTTGGCGTTGACACGAACGTCCGCACAGGTGGAGACTGGCGCGTGGCTTGACAAGGATGTAACGTTGTCTCCAGGTTGTGTCATCGGTCAGGGCGCAAGACTGTTTGGGCGCGTAGAAGTGCACGAGGGGGTACGGATACAGCCAAACACGGTTGTATACGGCCCCGTGAGGATCGGACCAGGCTCGTTCATTGGGCCAAACGTGACTCTAGGCTTTCCACCAAGAACGCAACTGCTGCAATCTATCAGTCAAGGACGAGACATTCACGACCGGCCGGAAAGAGGCCGGCTCATCATCGGACGAGATTGCATCATCAGGTCTGGGACGTGCATATACTCTGACGTTTTCATAGATGATTCCGTCTCGTTCGGGCATAATGTGATGGTCCGCGAGCACGTAAGGATCGGGAAGCGGACCTTGGTTGGAACAGGAGTCGTGATCGACGGATCATGCCAGATCGGCGACCGAGTCTCGATCCAAACTGGCGGATACATTTGCACCAATTGCAGGATTGAGGACTCAGTTTTCCTTGGCCCTCACGTCGTGCTGACCAACGACAAGTATCTAGCTCAGAAGAAGACGAAGCTTGTCGGTCCAACGATTCGTCGAGGAGCAAGCATAGGAGCCAACTCGGTCCTGATGCCGTCAATTGAGGTTCGCGAAGGATCAATTGTCGGAGCTCACTCTCTAGTGATGCGCGATGTCCCCCCTAACTCAGTCTATGCTGGATCACCAGCCAAGAAGCTGAAGAAGGTCCCACGGAACTGGCGGACATCCCTCTCGCAGCCCTGAATTGGTCGCGAAAAATCCCAGAACTGAATGAAACGAGTTCGGCATTCTTAAATACAGATCATCCGTTGAGTTGCCGAAAAGTCGTGGACAGCGACATACAGGCGACCGAAGTACAGAAGCCCCAACCGGGCTCATCGCGCTGACGTCGCTCACGATTGATCAGAATAACACTGAAGCCAACCGGATGGGTCCCCCAAAATGAGAGAGAAGGCGATCATGTGTGCCACAGCTCTCATGATCATCTTCCTCCTTTCTGTCGGACTTCCAGCGGTGACCGCGGAGCCCGCACCCGCGTACGCCATCAGAGTTGACAGAGTTGTGCAAATAGGCGGTTGGGGGCTGGTGACGGTAAACGACACCTTCACCTTGCGGAACAACTCGACGGCACCACTGGGCGATGTTCCGATTGGTGTACCTAGAAATCTAACGGCAGGTTTGAGGTATCTCGGTGCTAGAGACGATCAGAATAGGACCCTCACCGTCGAGAGGGATATCGTTTCATCAAGTGGAACGTACTGGTACAAGGTGAACTTTGCCAGAGCCTTGGCCTACAACGAGACCTACGTGTTCACAGTGACACAAGTCTTCACCAATGTGTTGGTCACCGGCGCGGGCGGGTTCCAGTACAAATTCGTAACGACCCCAATTCTTCAAGTTAGGGGTACCTCTGAGA
>Ga0209314_10000592_pt1 | contig 16092 bp, 17 predicted proteins | sample I19B2metaG_FD_184146 | JGI IMG/M metagenome (GOLD analysis project Ga0209314, IMG submission 184146) | Lake sediment bacterial and archeal communities from Gulf of Boni, Indonesia to study Microbial Dark Matter (Phase II) - ​I19B2 metaG... | ecosystem: Environmental > Aquatic > Freshwater >...
CTTCAAGGCAAGGGGCAAAGTGTTGACGTTCAAATACATCAACCCAAATGTCGGAACAAAAATCAACGGGTAAATATAGCCCACGAGCGATTGAGCGCTCCGCACATCTCCCGCAAAGGCAGACACAATAACCGCTAATGCCAAAGCTGAAAGCAAAGTAACAAAAAGCGACATTCCAAGAAGCAGATAACCCAAAAGGGAAGGAACAAGCCCTAAAGCAACCAAATCCACAGCTGCGCCAGTTGGAATCACCATGAAAGATCCGAGCATATAGTTATAGCCAACCATGTAGGCCACGGCGCCGACACCAGCCACGAATATGGTGCTTGACAATTTCCCCATAAGAATCGCAAGGCGATCCATGGGCAAGGTTAAGAGGGTCTCCAAAGTCTTCTCTTCCTTCTCCATGGCCACTGAAGTTGCAGCTATCTGCATGGCATAAGTAAGCAAAATCATTATCGTAATCGGCATAGCGATGGCCTGCGAAAGCATCAAACTGGACAACGTTGCAGGATCAACGCCTTCAGCAATTTTTCCTTTAACAATGGCTGATTTTTCAGTATACACAACATCGGGAGCCCAATCCCTATTATACTGGTACACCAGACGATCAACCACAGAAGACGCGGTGCCCTCGAAGATTCCGCTCCCTGAGAAGATCCCATAAAACTTCACCGAGGCCCTTATGCTGCTGTTACTCCAATGCGCATCTATTCTTTCACTAAACCCGCCGGGAATCTCTACGAACTGCGTAGTATTATACTCTGAAAGCAAATCCTGAGCCAAAACCTCTTGCGGCGTCGTATTATTACGCACAACAACCTTCACGTAAAAAGCAAGACTGCTTATGAAGATATCAGACCAATTCCCGCCGTCATTATTCAAAACCAGCAAAGCAGCTTTTTCAACCCGCTCCCTTTCCGACTGAATTGAGTAGTTCATGATGCCGCCCAAAACTGGAAACATCAGCAACGGAACAACTATCATTCCTAGCAATATTTTCGGGTCCCTAACCAATTCTTTAAGCTCTTTCAGAAGAATGTTCCCAAAGCCCTTAAGCAAACCCAACCACCTTCGCGAAGACTTCTTCCAAGTTCGCGCTTCCAAACCGCTCCTTCAACTCCTGCGGTTTCCCCTCAGCAACAATCTTGCCCTTATTCAGCAAGGCAACCCTATCACATAGGTGCTCAACTTCAAGCATGTTATGGCTCGAAAGCAGCACAGTAACGCCGTTCTCTTTCACATTCCTCCTAATTATCTCCCTAATGTGGTACGCGTGCAAAACATCCAACCCACTGGCAGGCTCATCCAAAATAGCAAGTTTAGGCCTAGTCATTAAAGCCCGCGCCACAAGAAGACGCCGCTTCATTCCTTTACTATAAGTCTTAGCCTTATCCTTTAGCCGATCGCCTAAACCGCAGATTTCAGCTGCTTCCTTAACAATTCGGTCAATCTCATCCCTGCTTTTGCTGTTAAATCTAGCCATAAACTCCAGATATTCCCAACCTGAAAGGTTCGGGTAGGCCCCTGCCTCCTCAGGAAGATACGTTATGATCTTGCGAACCTCAGCCGCATCATGAACAACATCTAAGCTAAAGACTTTCACATCCCCAGACGTGGGCAGAAGCAGCGTGGAAATTACACGCAGAGCCGTTGTTTTTCCCGCACCATTTGGCCCAATAAGCCCGTAAATTTCACCATATCCAAGACTGAAGCTTAAGCCATCTAAGGCCCGAATATTACCGAAAACCTTAACCACAGATGTTGCCTCAACGGCAGCACTCAAACTCATAACACCTTAGCCCAAAACCTGCAAAGAATTATTTAAGGTTTTATTAGCGCGCGCGACATTAAAAAGATCTAAAGGAAGACGATTGGATCACGATAATCACATGCGGCCGAAAACTCCCACATAAAGCTCAACGTCACACTCTGAAATTGGCTATCCAAGCCTTTGTGACCATTTTCACTCTAAAAAGATTGCTGGATGAAAAGGCATAGCCATAATTGCTCTCTGCTTCGGATCATAGCGTTTCTTGTCTTCCTCATCGTAGACTATGATTTGCGTATTAAATCTTTCTTTCAAGAATTCCGCTGCATCTTCGACTACTTTCTTCTCTTCTATCATTCCAATCTTTAAAGTATTTGCCTTCCTGTTCTCAGGTACCTTACTCAGCACCTTTGTCATTTTCGTAGCGAAGTTTGCAGCTGCCTTAAGGTTTGGTCTTAATTCTTTGTCTGTGGCTAGCTCTCTCATGATCTCGTTTGTTTTCACTTCGCCATGCGTTGCCTTTTCAAGCATTTTGAGGTATACTTTCCATTTCCATGAAGAAGCCGTGTAATAGTATATTTTTTTAGGAGTAATTTTTGTTGCTTTCAAAACGTTTAAGGTGTCTTCCATCAAGTCGGCTATCAGGTTTTCTTTCTCTTCTGCCCGTATGTCTATTCTCTTCTCGTTTGTTTGCGGCCATTCAGCTAGCGAGATGAAGCTTTCTTCTCCCATTTCACTCCATAACTCCTCGCATAGGTGCGGGGCGAAGGGCGCGAGCAGTTTTAGCCATATTTTCAATGCGTCCATGAGTGTTTTCGCTTCTGCCTTTCCTTTTCTGCGAGTGTACCAGCGGAAGTCGTTCCAAGTCTCGAAGAAGGCCATTTCTAATGCGGTTCTCGTTTTCATTTCATCGAGGTTTCTGGAGATTTCACTTATACGGTATTGCAGTCTACTCATTAACCATTTTTCCAATTGGCCTGCTTCTTCTTTTTTCGCGTTTTCAAATAGGGTTTTTGCAAAGCTGTAAAAGGACTCAAGCTTGTTTTGCATGTCTCTGACGTTTTCGCTTCTCCAGTCTGGATCATCCATTCCTTCCGCCGCAAGCAGAAGTGCACATCTTGTGGCGTCCGCTCCGTATTGTTCCACAGCGTTTTTCATTGTTATGAAGTTTCCCTTTGATTTGTGCATTTGTTTGCCCTCAATCATGAGCATGCCGTTGACGCCTATGGCTTTCGGCCATTGTTCAGGTGGAAACAGCGCTACGTGCTGGAATATGCAAAAGGTCAAGTGGTTAGGCAAAAGTTCTTTTGCTGAAACTCTCAGGTCAAAGGGATACCAGTAAAGGAACTCTTCACGCATTTCTTCAAGTGTTTCCGCGGTTATTCCTGTTTTTTCGGCTATTTCCCTGATGTCGCCTTCTCCATAGAAGACATAATCAAAGGCTTCTTTTTTGAGTTTTTCTGGCTCTATATTATATTGTCTTATGTGCTTGTTTATGGTATATAATGCCATGTAGATTGTGGAGTCACTTAGGGTTTCGATTATCCAGCCTTTGCCCCACGGCAGTGGCGTTCCGAATCCAGTAGTTCTTGCGCATGCCCACTCTTTGAGCCAATCGATTACTGCGATAAACCATTGGGTTGCTGTCTCTGGATAGATTTTCATCCGGTTCACTGCTTGTTTTGCTTTCTCTTTCCATTCTGGATCTGAGTAGTTCAGGAACCATTGATCTTGCAGGACTTTCACTATGCACGGCGTTAGGCATCGGCAGACTACTGACTGGGGCAAATCGTACATGCTATCTGCAGCGCCGAGTTTTTTGAAGTCTTTTATTAGCGTTTCTTTGACTTCTCTCACCATCTTTCCAGCGTATTGCCTGCAGTTTTCTTTGAGGATGCCGCTGTGAAACTCTTTTTTGTAGAGAATTTTTGTGGCTTCGTCAGCTTTGGGGTCATGCTGATCGCTTATTCCCATCTGCTCCGAGATTTCCACGGCGGGGTATTCCCCAAAGCCTTCAACTTCGATAAGTGAAATAGGTTCTATTTTCTTCACAGCATCGGTATCCAAGCCGAACTCTTTTAGTACATCTAATTTTTCTTTCAGATCTTTTAATGCAAGCCAATCGTAGGGCGCGTGGGCTGGCACGCTGTAAACTACGCCTGTGGCTTGTTTCGGATCGACAAACCATCCTGGCAGTATGAGAAACTTTTCTTTCGTAACCGGGTTTTCGAAGGTCTTACCTATGAGCTCTCTTCCTTTCAATGATCGTTTTATGCGTATAGTTTTTCCTTGTTCTTTGAGTTTTTCTGCTGCCTCCTGGCTTATTATCCAGTTTTCCGTGTCAACTTGGGCTTTCACATAAGTGGCGTCGGGGTTTATCCACATGTTGGTTACGCCATAGACTGTCTCCGGTCTAAAGGTAGCTGCTGGCAAGTAGGTTTTCTCATCAAGCTTGTACTTTATTAGCGTGTACTCTTCTGGAGTGACGCCTTCTCCTACTTGACGATCGTGGTCTCCTGTTGGGCTTTGACATTTGGGGCACCAGACGACTGGGTGTGTTCCCTTTGTAACGTAGCCTTTTTCTCTTAGACTCATGTATTGCCATTCTATGAATTTCTGGTATGTGGGCATTATCGTGTTGAATTCTCTTCTCCAGTCTATTGAGAAGCCTATCTTTTTTGCTGCCATGCGGCTTTCGTTGGTGTAATAAGTAGCCATACACATGGGGTCAGAGAATTTTTGAAGCTCTTCTTCTGGAACGCCGTCAACTTCTCTTAAAACTCTAATGAATTCCTTGTCACCTTTAACAACGCGCTCGCTTGCGCCTGCTAGCGGTTGACCTGTCCAGTGCCATGCCCATGGCCAAAGTACGTTGTAACCTTGCATCCGTTTGAACCGTGCACAAGCGTCCACCCGCGTGGCTGTAAAGGTATGACCTACATGCAGTGGCCCGTTCATGTATGGGTATGGAAAAGTTACGAAGAATTTCTTTCTCTTTGGATCTGGGTTTGCTTCGAATGCTCTCGCGTTTTCCCAGTTTTGCTGCCATTCTCCCTCAATTCGTTTCAGAAAGCTCATAAAACTTTTTGAACTGGGTTGAGGGCTATTAAATGTTTTGCCTTCACGAACAGAGAACGCAGTCCCTCACATTAGACACCGCAAAACAATCAACACAAACTTTGCTTTAAACCTTACCCTCACTTAACAGAATTAGAGCGCGCCTATCGCAGATACCATAGACCACCATTCCTAAGGATGCAATCATCGATCAAAGCGGTATTCACTGCACTCTTCACCATAGGCCTTGTTGGAAAAGCCTGTCACTTTAATGTGCATGCTACATAAGGCATCTTTTGCGCGCGCTGGCTGGGCCAAGCTTCTATGTCAAGCACACTTCAAGTGATCCTGTCCTCATAATCAAAATATGAGAAGGAAATAAGCATAATTAGCACCGCGCTGATTTTCTCATAAGGAAGGGTGATGGGAATGTTGGTCAAAAGCCTTAGGGACTTGCCGACGTTGACGGCTGAAGATGGGGCCGCGATAAAGGAAGTGCTTCACCCAAGGAACGACCCAATAGGGAACCAGCTTAGTTTGGCGCATGCGACTGTCGAGAGGGGTCAAGAAACCAAGAACCATGTTCTCGAGATCGTCGAAATATACTACATACTAAGCGGGCAAGGAGTCATGACCATCAACCGGGAACAGAGAAAAGTGAAGAAGAACGATGCTATATACGTTTATCCGGGCTCCGAACAAAGGATAAAAAACGTCGGAGACGTAGCCCTCAGATTTCTCGTCATATGTGCACCGCCCTTCTCAGAAGACAAGTCAAGAGTTGTTGAGTAGACTCCGCGCGCGTAAACAACACAATATGTAGCGCGCGCGCGTCTAGTGGCAAATAAAGCTGGAGCTGGAAACATGTAATTGTCTGTGTTAAATGTTTTCTAGGCATCTAACAGCTTTTTAGCGATAACTTCGTGCAGATTACCTCTGTTTTCGTATGAAACAACATACATTTCTGTGTCTCCTCGTTTTTTCACTTCTTCTATTAGCCTGTCTTTTGCCTTCCAATGGACGACCGCGATCACGTGTTTTCCGCTTTCAACAGCTTTCTTCACCGCTTGCTTAAACTTTTCAGAAAACAATTCCATCGGTCCAATCTCGTCTATCGCAATTACATCACATTTTTCAACGGCCGCAATTATGGCTTCTGCACCTATACTATTCAGGTTTTCTAGATTAACGCGATACTTACCCACTCGTGGGCCGCCTTCCTGGTTGGCATGTGCAAGCCACCCACGTTCAGAGCTTCTCAAATCCAAAATTTCGAAGCCCACGCGCGTTCCACCTTCACGGACTTCACGGCTTAGCATGCCGCCGATGCTGTAGCCCTTATCCTTTAAATTTTCAACTGTCTTCAGCAAGACTGTTGTTTTTCCCACACCTGGATTACCAGTCAGAAGTAATAGGCGCTTTTTCATCCAGTTCCATCCTCAAACCAGAAATCTAGTATTGCCTTAATTAATGGTTTGTCAATAATCAAAGCTGAGGCGCAATCAACGCATGAACGAAGGCAACAGTACCATAGGTTTTCCGACGGAACTAGTTCAAGAGGGAAAAGTCAAAGTCTTAGTTCCAAAGCTTAAAGCCTTCGCAAAATTGCCTTCAGAGTACGCGCCCTCAAAAGCACCCGTTTTTTATAATCCTGTGATGGAATTGAACCGTGATATGGCAGTTTTAGCTCTCCAGACTCATCAGCAAATGATGAATCGTGAAATCTCCGTTTGCGAGCCCCTAACCAGCTCAGGCATTCGGGGAATACGCTTTGCAGCAGAAGTTAAAGGCGTCAAGCAAGTTCTAATTAACGACATCAATGAAAAAGCCATTCAACTCGCAAGTCACAATGTGCAGATGAACGGATTAAATGGGAAAATAACGATGCAAAATGAAGATGCAAATCGTCTTCTAAGCTGCTACAATGCGCCTCTTAAAAGATTTGACGCCATTGATGTAGACCCGTTTGGCTCACCCGCGCCCTACATAGATTCTGCCCTTAGAGCTTTACGTGACGGAGGCCTCTTGGCTTTGACAGCAACGGACATGGCGCCCCTGTGCGGTGTCCACCCAAAAGCATGCATAAGGAAGTACGGTGGAAAACCATTACGCACGGAATATTGCCACGAACTGGCCACCAGGCTTCTGGCAGGATGCCTAGCTACAATGGCAGCAAAACAAGACATAGGTATACGAATACTCTTCAGCCACTGCACAGACCACTACATAAGAGTTTACGCAATAATAGCCTACAGCGCAAAAAAAGCTGACGAAAGCATAAGAAACATGGGCTACGTGCTACACTGCGCCAACTGCTTCCACAGAGAAACCACAAAAGGACTTTTCGGACTTCAGCCTTCTACAAAGTGCAGCGAGTGCGGCTCGAAAATTGACTTCGCAGGGCCTTTGTGGCTGGGGAAAATTATTGACGGACAGTTTTGCGAACTTATGGAAAGAAAAGCCAAACACATACCGCTTAAGAATAGCGGGAAAATTTGGAAAACTTTGACACTGACAAAATGTGAGGCAAATGCCCCAATTACCTACTACGTTCTCGACGCCATAAGTGACAAGCTGACCCTACCGGTACCTTCGGTCAATACGCTTCTCCAAACTCTACATCAAAAGGGCTTTCAAGCGGTTCGGACGCACTTTGATTCTAAGGGAATAAAAACCGACGCATCCGCGAATGTTATGAAGGCGCTTCTGCGGGAAGTTGTTGCAGCCAATTAAACGGTAGATTTTTTAAAATGCCTTCCTAATACAAATAACGACAACAGCGAAAATTAGCGTGAGGATTCTAATGTTGACGCCGATTTACTAGCGATATTCTATAGGTGCGCATACTGCAAAATAATATGGAGCAAAGAAATAATTCGGAGTAAAAAGAAGCAATTTCCAAAATTTTGTTAAACGTTAGCGATCTTCCTCAAGCTTTCTGTTTCCATACTCCTCATAGAAGACAAAGTCTTTAACTGATTTCCTCGGCGGTGGATTCGGAGTTTTTTCTGGATAACCTAGGGGTAAGAGTTCGACGACAACTACATTCTCTGGAACCCCAAGAATCTTCGCTGCATCCTCTGCGTTAAAATTTCCGACGTTCACTGTTCCCAAGCTCAGACTATAAGCTGCAAGAGTTAGATTTTGTATTGCTGACCCCATGTCGAACATGTACCAATCACCTTTACTTGTCGTTGGACGATTGTGGTAAAATCCAGCCAAGCCTTTTTTAGCACATGCGACCAAGACCAAAGGCGCTGAGGCCACAGCTTTTGTCGCAGAATTACCCTTAGAAAGGGTCTCTGAGAGCCGGCGCTTTGTTTCAGGGTTTTTGATTACTATAAATTCCCAGCATTGAGTATTAGCCCATGAAGGAGCCCACTTAGCGGCCTCCAAAATCTTTTCTAGTCTTTCTTTTCCAACGCGTTGTGATTTGTAGCTTCTCACGCTTCTTCTACCCTTTATTGCTTCCATTAACTCCATGACAATCACCAATGTTACTTTCAAACCGTGGGCTTATTATCTTTTATTGAAAAATCCATCAACATAAACGATTAAGTAATAGAATTCATATCTCTAATTGCTTAATCAAACTGGAAAAGTTGGAGGTGCAGTTAAACTCGGGAAAGTTTTAGTCACATCCGCTTGGCCCTACATAAACGTTACACCCCACATTGGCAACCTTGTAGGTTCAGTCTTGTCTGCAGATGTGGTTGCCAGATATTATAGGTTGAAGGGAGAGGACGTTTTGTTGGTGAGTGGTTCAGATGAGCATGGTACGCCAATAGAAGTTGAAGCCATAAGACAGGGAATATCACCTAAGGAGCTAACTGATAGAAACCATGCCAAAGTAGCTGAACTATTCAAGAAGTGGGAGATATCTTATGACAACTATACGCGAACTGAAAGCCCTGTACATCAAGAGTTTGTACAACACCATTTGATGAAAATCTACAGAAATGGGTACATCTTCGCTCAAGAAACACAAATGCTTTACTGTGAAAAGTGCAACCGCTTTCTGCCAGACAGATTCGTCGAAGGAAAATGTCCCTACTGCGGCTCCGAGCGGGCTCGTGGAGACCAATGCGATGCCTGCGGAAGACTCTTGGAAACAACCTTCCTAATTGATCCCTACTGTGTAGTATGCAAAAGCAAACCAACTGTGAAAACGACTAAGCACTGGTATATTGACTTGTCAAAGTTTTCTGAAGAACTCAGCAGGTACATTAGGGACAACGCGCAATTTCCGAGCAACGCCAAAAACTTCAGTCTTAACTGGATAAAAGAAGGACTGAAACCCAGAGCTGTTACGAGAGATGTTGAGTGGGGTATCCCAGCGCCGTTTCCAGAAGCAGAAGGCAAAACAATCTATGTCTGGGTTGAGGCAGTTCTGGGCTATGTTTCAGCAACGATTGAATATTTCAGAAAAATCGAACAACCAGAAAAATGGAAGGGTTTTTGGTTCAACAAAGATTCTAAAACGCTCTATTTCGTTGGAAAAGACAACATTCCATTCCACACGATAATACTTCCCGCACTGTTGTTGGCCTCAGGTGAAAGCTACAATTTGCCATGGAACGTCTCAGCCACAGAGTTTCTCCAGTTCAAAGGCGAAAAAGCTTCCAAAAGCCAGAGAATCGGTATATGGATCGATGAAGCCCTGGAACTTTTTCCAGCAGATTATTGGCGTTTCTTCTTAATGGCAATTAGACCTGAAACCAAGGACGCCAACTTTTCTTGGGACCTCTTTATTGAAAAAATCAATTCAGACCTAAACGATACCTTTGGCAATTTTATCCATAGAACATTGGCCTTTATAAATTCACAATTCGACGGCCAAATTCCACAGCCAGAAACCCTAGACGCGGATGACGAAAAAGTCCTTAAAACACTTAGAGAAAAAGTGGAAGCAATTGCTCAAGACATTGAATCTTCAAGACTTCAGTCCGCCGCAAGCACTCTGATAAGCATAAGCCGAATGGGAAACCAATACCTCAACGAAAAAGAGCCTTGGAACCTGATCAAGAAAGACAAGAGGAAGACGGCGGCTGTTCTCTACGTTGCAGCACAGATTGTTAAGGCTCTCGCTATCGTTTCAGCGCCTTTCATTCCATCCACTGCGGAAGAGCTTTGGAAGACCCTCAACCTGCCGGGAAACGTTTACCAACAGAGATGGAATGAAACCTTAAAGCCTATTCAGGCCAAACACAAAATAGCTAAGGCTAAACCTCTCTTCCAAAAAATAGACGCGGACGAGCAAAAATTGGACGAGAGACTAGCAAAAGTTAGAGAACACATGGCAATGACAGCCTAAAAGAGACAGGGCAGCGTTGAAAAATTGCAGATAAGAGTAGACCTTCACGTCCATACTCAATACTCCTATGACTCTCTCATTACACCAGAAGACCTAGTCTTCTACGCTAAAAAAAGCGGGTTAGGCGGAGTCGCCATAACAGACCATGACAGGCTGGATGGCGCTCTAAAAATAGCCAAAAAAACAGACTTCGCAATTATTCCAGGAATTGAAATTTCAAGCCTAAACGGCCACATAATTGGCCTTAACCTTCAGGAGCCAATTCCCAAAGGACTGAGCGTCGAGGAAACGGTTGACAGGATCCACAAAGCCGGCGGCATAGCAATCGCTTGCCATCCAACAGCCCTTCTCAAAGGAAGTTTAGGAAAACATGCAAACTCAAAGTTTGACGCAATAGAAGTGATAAACTCTTCAGCCTTCCCTTTCAGCTATTCTGTAAGGAAAAATCAACAAATTGCTTCCCGCCTAGGCATTGCGCATGTCGCTGGTACTGATGCCCATTATGGTCCAGAAATAGGCTACGCATACACCTATATTAATTCTGAAATGGAAATTGACGCGATAATAAAGGCGATAAGCAAAGGGCTATGTGAACCCTTCGGTAAATCCATACCCACAATATTAAGGTTGAAAAGAGAGTTTCTAGTGCTTAAAAGAAAATTTTAACAAAAATGGGAAAGTTAAAAGTTTTCCATTTGATAGAGATCCAAGTCAATATTCAATGATCTCTCCAGTTCTGAGTAAGCTTCAAGATTATAAAGTTGTGGAGCGATTTTTCCAAGCGCAATCGGAGTGGACGAAGAATTTATACCTGTCATCACTAGAGTAACTTTCAACTTTCCTTCCGTTTCTGGGTTAACTCTCGCTCCCCAAATAACTAAAGCATTATTGTCCATCATTTCCGTAACGATTTCGCCGACGCGGTTTGCCTCTTCTATAGTCATATGATTGTCGCCTGTAACGTGAATTAAAGCGCCAGTTGCACCTGCATAATCTACATCCAACAAAGGACTTCTCAAAGCATTCCTCACGGCCTCTTCCGCCCTGTTCGGCGCATCTGATTCGCCTACGCCTACAACAGCTAGCCCGCCTCTTTTAACAATGGTTTTGAAATCCGCAAAGTCAAGGTTGATTAGACTTGGAGCTGAAATAGTCTCAACTATTCCCTTAATCATGTTTGCCAAAACCAGGTCAGCGACCCTGAAGGCCTCATTTATGGGCAACTGCGGCACAAGCTGCATAAGCTTATTGTTGTCGATCACCACCACAGTGTCACAATGTTTTCGCATCTCCACCAAAGCAGCATTAGCATATTCGTTTCGACCTTTCTCAATGCGGAAAGGCGTGGTTACAACACCTACAGTTATCGCTCCCTTCCTTCTGGCAATTTCCGCCACAACTGGTGCTGCTCCAGTCCCTGTTCCACCACCCAAACCAGTAGTTATGAAAACCATGTCTATATTGGAGAGCAAATCTTCAATACGTCTCCGCGATTCTTCAATAGCTGCCCTACCTAGTTTAGGATCACCACCTACGCCAATACCTTTAGCAAGTTTTTCTCCTACCAAGATTTTCTGGTGAGCCTTTGAAGCCTTCAGATGAACAGCATCTGTGTTTATAGCTATGCACTCTGCGCCAAACATACTCATCTCCATCAGTCTAGTCACCGTATTGTTGCCGGCTCCTCCAACACCAATTATGGCTATGCGGCAACATCCGGGAAATTGAATCTCACTGGTTGCTGCGTCATCCCAAGCATACCTTAATATGTGCTCGGTAGGACCCAGTCTAGTCAACAGTTCTCCTCCGCCAAACTTCAGCACTTATTAAGTCACGTATAGCTACACGAATCGCTTCAGCTCTATTAGGATAGAATCTATCGCCAACAAGCTTATCTAAAGCCTTTATATACGTTTCAGGCAGATAGAGTGTTATTAACTTCATATTTCTCTCCCTCGGTGAACTACACAAAAACTGTCTTGGGTTATACTTCTATATAATATGCTCTAAATATGCTATAAATATGTTCGCGAATTCTTTTATAAGGTTTACCAAAAACCCTTTCAGATTTCTGTTAATTATTTATTTGAGCAACCTTTATGTTTTTATCCCTTGTTAAAGCATTTAATGAATCACGATGGAGAATTATGAAGGTTTCGGTTAAGAGCTTTGGCTGCTCTGCGAATCTTGCTGACGGACAGGTTTTGGCCGGATGCTTAGAGGAAGCTGGATACAAAATAGTGGATTCTGTTCAGATAGCAGATTTGGTCATTTACAATACTTGCGCGGTTAAAGGACCGACAGAAAACCGCATGATCGAAATTTTGAAGGTGGTGCCTAAAGGAAAAAAAGTGATCGTGACTGGGTGCTTGCCCTTGATTAATCCGGAAAGATTACACAAGGAGGCGCATCCTGATGGAGTTGTTGGTCCTGCAGCAGGCGGCAGGATTGTTGATGTTGTGAAACGCGTTTTAAGGGGTGAGACAGTTGTTGACTTGAAAGGAGCTCTGAATGCTAAACCAGGGTTGAATCTTCCAAGGTCGCAATTAAATCCGTTAATCAGTATTCTCCCAGTTAGCTATGGCTGCCTGGGTGCGTGCTCCTATTGCTGTGTGGTTTTCGCAAGGGGTCGCTTGAGAAGCTACGAAATCGACGAAGTTGTTGAAAGAGCACGAAAAGATTTAGCCTCAGGAATACGAGAATTCTGGATCACTTCTCAAGACACTGCTTGTTATGGTAAAGACCGCGGCACAGACTTGGCTGAACTTCTTAATGTCTTATGCAGTGTTGAAGGTGCCTTCAAGATTCGAGTCGGCATGATGACCCCAAACATGACGCTGACGCTTTTAGATCGCTTGATTGAGGCATTTAAAAGCGAAAAAATCTTCAAGTTCCTCCATTTGCCGGTGCAAAGCGGCGACGACCAAACTCTAAAGCGCATGCGACGATTTTACACCATAGAGGATTTTAAAGGAATTGTAAGTGCCTTTAGAGAAACTTTTCCAGATATAACGCTGGTAACGGATGTTATTTGCGGCTTTCCGGGAGAAACCAGAGAAGCGTTTGAAAAGAGTCTGCAGCTGATTAGCGCGGTTAAACCAGACATAGTAAACGTGTCGAAGTTTTTTGCAAGACCGCGAACGGAGGCTGCTAAAATGCAGGATTCTGTCTCTTTACCAGAAGTTAAACGTCGGAGTAGTGATGCAGCAAAATTAGTTAGAAAAATCGCTTTGGAGAGGAATCAACGTTGGGTTGGGTGGTCAGGTGAAATTTTTATTAACGAGATTGGCAAGTTGCCGAACTCTTGGATTGGTCGCAATTTTGCCTACAAACCAGTTGTCATTAAAAGTTCAAACAATCTGTTTGGTAAAACCTTGCGCGTTAAACTCATTAAAGCCTTCTCAACACATCTGGAAGGTGTGATCTCTGAATAAATTATTTATGCATATTAATGGTTATTCTTGTTTTAGGAGATGAAATGTTTGAGTGAAGAAAATGTTGTTGAAGTTGGGCGCATAACCCATTTCTTCTCAAAAATCAGCGTCGTCGTTGTAGAGGTCACAGCTCCTTTGGCTGTTGGTGATCATATACTCATTAAGGGGCCTTCCACAGATTTTGAGCAAGTGGTCGAATCAATGCAGATTGAGCACAAAAATATTCAAAGAGCCGAGGCTGGGCAAAGCATTGGATTAAAAGTCATTCAGCCTGCAAGGGAAAAAGACGCAGTCTACAAAAAACTGTAGCCGCTCCCTCCTTTTTTCACGTTTTCATTAGCAATCAATAGGTTCTTCCCAGTCAGTTTGACATCCGCCTTGAGGAACTAAAATTATAGTCGTTTCGTTTGGCAATGGCATTTTAGGGTTTTCTCTTACGCCCAAGAATGCTTTTGATATAGTGTATGCTTAAGTAGCAACTTGCTTATAGAATCTATTCTCATGAACATTGTAAACCATGTGAAGTAAGCTCTTGAACGTCTTCACCGGGAATTTTTCACACTTTCGTTTGATTTCTTCATCCACAGCCTTAATAGCGTCAAGGACTGACGCGTTATCCTCTAAAAGAAGCTGAAACCCCCCAGTGAATATCTTGCTTATTTCAGTTTGTCGAACAACTAGTGTAACTTTTTTCATGTACCATTGTCACTTCCATGTTATGATTAAAGTTTTTAAAAGTATAACACACGTGCACACTGCAGGTAGAAGGCCAGACCATTTTTACGGTTTTTGGTCGTCATTGAAATTTGTTGCCTAAGCGATTATCGCGCGCGCGATCAAGCTGGTTGGGCAGATTATTCTAGGCTATATGTTTACTCCTGCTTCTCTTAGTGCTTCTTTCAGTGTCTCTTTGCTTGGGCACACTCCAATTATGCGAATGTCATTATCGATGACTATGGCTGGGCTTGTTTGTATATCGTATTCTTTTAATTTCTCGTTTATTCCGCGATAAATCTGCAATTCTATTTTGTCTTTGTACTCTTCCTTTATCTCAGCAATTAGCCTTAATAACAATCTTCCGCCTGAGCATGGTGGTTCGGAAGTAAAGACTTCAACTTTTATTGGCATGTTTCAAACCCCCATCTCCTTAAGTGAAGCTTCAATTGTCTGCATGCTTGGGCATACTCCCATTATTCTTATTTTTCCTTCATTGAATACAATAGCTGGCACCACTGTTAAGTTGTATTTGCTGAATTCTTCGCATGGTCCAATATGTTTTATAACTTCAATTTTTTCAATGTATTTCTCTTTAAGCAAATCTGCAATTTCCAAGAGTTTTGAACATCCCGCGCATGGTGGTTCTGCAGTGAAAACTTCTACCTTCACTACCAACATTTTTTCCTCCTTCAAACTATTTGTTCAATCACGCGTCTTGAAAGCGCATCCACAAAATCTGTTGTAACTAAATCAATGATTTCGAATATTTTGTGGTCAGTAACAGAATAGAGCCTCCTGTTTCTGTCTTTCCTTTGCTTCACTAATCCGCAGTCTCTTAGAATCTTTAGGTGGCGAGAGACTAGAGGCTGGACGATTCCAACGTGTGGAATTATTTCGCATACGCACTTTTCTCCTTGGCGCAGAAACTCGATTATTTCGAGTCTAACTGGATCGGAAAGGGCGTAGAAGATTTTTGATTTGAATCTGTTCTTGTTTTTCATTCCTTGGATGCACGTTCCAAGTTAAGAGAATAGCAATATTTAAATATTGCTATATTCTCTGCTAATCAGCAAGGCAAAAAGGCATGAGAGAAGTAAAAGTTGAAGTTTTAGGACCTGAACCAGCCTGTGTCCGATGCCAAACCGCTAAAAAAGTGGCGGAAAAGGCGGCTGAAAAACTTAAGCAAGCGGGAATAAGCGTCAAAGTGGAGAAGGCCAACATTATTTCAAAAGAAGTTCTCAGCAAGTACGGAGTTTTAGTTTCTCCAGCCATAGCTATCAACGGCGTAGTGAAATTCATGGGAAGAGTACCCAGCGAAGGAGAGATTGAAAAACTGATGCGGGACGCCGCCGAGAAGGTGCCTAAGCGTGGATCCAGAGCTCGCAAGAAAATTTAGAACAGCACTACTCTTGCTATTTGTGCTCGTGGTAATAGGGTTACTTATTTACAGCAGAATAATGGCTTACTCCCTCGCCCCGACGCTTAAGCCCGCAGACTTTTCAAAATATGCTTGGTATGAAATTCCCTTCTACTATCTCTGGGATTACATAAGCCACGCTTGGATTTGCCTCCTATTCGCCTTCACTGCAGCAGGCCTAGTTTACGAATTCATGCCGAAAGACGTCATAACGCGGTACATGGGCAGTAGCAAAGCTGCAGGATACCTCATCGGAGCTGGACTTGCCCCATTCTTCACTGTCTGCTCATGCACCATGGTCCCCTTGTTCGCAGGAATACTTTACACTGGAGCGGGAATAGGTCCGGCAATCACGTTTCTTTTGATGGCGCCAGCTGCAAAC
>Ga0209314_10000593_pt1 | contig 16087 bp, 12 predicted proteins | sample I19B2metaG_FD_184146 | JGI IMG/M metagenome (GOLD analysis project Ga0209314, IMG submission 184146) | Lake sediment bacterial and archeal communities from Gulf of Boni, Indonesia to study Microbial Dark Matter (Phase II) - ​I19B2 metaG... | ecosystem: Environmental > Aquatic > Freshwater >...
CCTCTGACCAGTTTGACCTCGTCGTAATGGCCCATGTATTGGAGCACCTGGCCGATCCACGAAGAGCGCTGGAGGAGACCGCGCGGGTGCTGAAGCCGGAGGGGGTATTCTGCTGCTTGGTCCCGAACCTTGAGATCGGCGCAGACGTGACGGCGCTTTGGATGTTGACGAGCAGAGACGCGGACATGCTGACCTTGGCGATCTCCTCGCCAGCCACCGTTGCGGGCAGCAGGTCCAGGCCTGAGCCGCCGTACTCCGGCGGCGTGCACATGCCGAACAGCCCCTGCCTCGCCATCTTCTCGAACAGGTCCGTCGGGAACTTGTTCTCTCGGTCGATCCTGTCTGCGACTGGGGCGATCTCCTTCTCAGCGAACTCCTTCGCCATGCGGCGTATGGTTTCAGCCTCTGGGGTGAACTTGATCTCCCATGAGTCGAGCATGTAGGCCCGATAGAACGGTTGAAGCCCTTAACAGCTTTGGACTCCATATTCCACTAGACGAGCCGGTACTCGATGTCCGCGGTGCGGACGCGCCGGCGGCTGGGGTTGATGAGCCGACTTTGAGAAATGTCTGCAAACGCGACGTGACCTATGTTCCTTATCGGCCGAAGCGAGTACTGAACGTTCACAGGCACGTGGACGGCGGCTGGCTGTGGACGAAGTACAGCGCTCATCCGTACGTTGGCTGTCAGGAGGGATGCGTCTACTGTTACTGGCGCGAAGAGAAGTACAATATGCTGGCGCGTGACCCGGCGGCGCGGCGTCTCCCGGACCCGTTCTCTCAGTACATCAAGGTGAAGACGAACGCGGCCGAGCTGTTGCGAAAGGAGCTGTCGAAGGTTCCGAGGGACATCATAGCGGTCGGCGACTATCAGCCCGCCGAAGGAAGATACGGGCTTTCGCGTGAGATGCTGAAGGTCTGCGCGGAACTGGGGTTCCCAACGCTCGTGCTGGAGAAGTCCCCGCTCGTCCTGAGGGACCTCGACGTCATCCGGCGCATCAACGAAAGCGCGTGGGCGTGCGTGATGTTCAGCATCGTTCGCGCCGACTCGAGCGGGTACGGTGAGGTATTCGAGCCGTACGCGCCGAGGATCGAGGGCCGATTCCGAGCCATCAGAAGGATCGCTGACTCGGGAATACTGACCGGGACCGCGTTCATGCCCATCCTCCCGTACATCTGCGATGACGACTCAAACCTTGAGGCGGTCGTTAAGAAGACCGCGGACAACGGCGGACGATTTGTCCTCGCCGCCGGGCTGACGATGAGTGGGGCGCAAGCCGCGTACTTTCTTGAAGCGTTGAAGAGACACGAGCCCTCACTCGTCGCGAGATACGACGCGCTCTACAGGGGCGCGTACAGCCCGCCTGACAGCAAGTACATTGCCACCATTGGATTGAAAGTACGGCGCCTGTGCGCGAAGTACGGCATCCTTGACCGGATGCCGCGCTACGTTCCAGACGGCCCGTTAGCGACGAATAAGCGAATCGCGGAGGACATCTTCAACAGATGCTACGAGATGGAGTTGGAGTGTGCGCGGTCGTACAAGGTCTGGGCCTACAGGCGGGCAGGCTGGACGGTCGACGAGCTCGACCGCGCCATCATGACACTCTACGGGAGACGAGGCGTCAAGGGCTTGGAGGCGCTTCCGAACGTTGGGCCGAGCTTAGCCGCTTTCGTGGCAGAGAGGCTCACCAAACTCAGTCAATGAATCGAACCGAACCTCGCTGGCGGGGAAGAGGTCAGGGCCGCGTGAATTCGATCTACAAAACAAACTCTGTCGAGTCCCTCCGGACCCGCCACAAACATTATCCCAGTCCCTCCTTTCGGCTCGACAGTAGCTTGACGAGGATTTCGGAGGTTAGGATCCCGCCCGGTCCACTATTCCCAATTTACGCTCGATCAGGTTAAGATCACTTCCTCGGAAGTCGGTGATCTCAACCTGAAGTATGGTGGACCAACCATGTAGCCGCCTTGGCCCTACTGAACAAGCAGCCAACACAAAGAGCTAGAACTGCAACTACAAGCAACCCAGCAGAGCGCACGACCTAAACCGACACCTCCTAACGCTCCCTAATCTGCCGTCTTGGAACTATAATGCGCTTCTCGAATCGCTAGGGGACGTTTCTTGGCGACCACAACTGCGGTGCTCATGCAGGCGACCAGACCGATGACTGCAAACCACGGCACCACGGAGAATGCGTTTGCAGTCGCTACTTCGCCACCTACGGGAACGAAGGCGGGTAGCCGCTGCCAGTCAGGAACGCGAACGCCTGCTCTAAGCTTAGGATCGTGAGCCCAAAGAGTCAACCCAGTCGGTGTGCCTGATCCGTCAGCGTTCACCACCCAGATGCTGCCTGGGCCATCTGGTGTTCTCCATCCTCCTCATGAGGCTGCAAGCAAGAACAACGATCATACAGAAAGCGGCGGGATGGATTCCGATCGAGCGCATGAAGCGATCGGTCTTGAGTCTGCCAATTCGTATCTATAATTGTTCTTTTGCCGAGGGGCAGCTACAAGACAAACCGCCTAGTGCGCCCGGTGAAACGAGACTTCCAATCTCTTCACACAACACTTATGAATCAATTGAAACGTGCTGCCCAGCAGTTCCGTAGAACGGGACATCGCCATCCTGGGATGATGAGGGGTTGGAGAGACGGCGTTTTCTGAAGTATGCAGGAGCGACCGCAGCAGTTGTTGGAGTCTCAGCACTTGGGTTAAGTTATGTGATACAACACCAATCTATGGTGCCCTTGGTGACGACTGCGAGAGAAGGCGTGCTCATGAAAGACGAGGTTGTGATCCCTGACGCTCCTGAGAACTACCAAAAGATACGCCACTTGGTTCTGCGAGGCTCCAATCGGGATATAGGCACGGCCCTCGGCGAGATCGCCCGCAGAGACTTAGGCGTGAGCAGGTTGGCGAAGTACACGGATTCGATCTACGGTGAGGCGCGTCGCATGTATCTCAAGCACAACTTCCCAGCACTGTACGAGCGGTCTCTAGGTGTTGCTGATGCCTTCGGCCTTGCAGAGGATGACACTGGCTTCGACACGACAACGCTCCCGTACGATATGGGTTCTTTCGCTTGTTCTAGTGTATGCTACCCGCCGAACACCACGGCCAATGGGCATACCCTCGTCAGCCGCAACTATGAGTGGTACACAGTCAGCGCGGCCGAGCTGTTCACCGGAAAGAAAGACCCGGAGGAGCCTCTGATGGGCAAGCACGCCTTCATCGCGGAATTGTATCCAGATGAGGGTTATGCCAGCATGCAGACAACCGACATGGAACTCCTCAACTTCCCGTTGGACGGTATCAACGAGCACGGACTCTTCGGCACATTTTTGGTCGACCAGCAGGGCCTGCAAGAACTGACCCCCGTTGCTGGCGTCCGTAACTCTGGCTTGAGCTCGGCGCACGTTACCAGCTTACTCATGACCCAATGCAAGACCGTGAGGGAGGCCAAGCTCATGATCCTGCAACAACGGATCTTCTTCCCCGGCGAAGCGATACACTGGCTCCTCACTGATGCTACCGGTGCTTCCACAATCTTCGAGACGGACAGCAAGACCGGCGAGTACGTGTTCGTGGACGGCATCGAAGGGAAGCCGCAGGTGATGACTAACCACGCCGTCCATGTCTATCCAACGCCGGCCAGCTTTCCCGAGACCGACCCGAAGGCCAGCTACAATACCTTCAACCGGTTCCGGATCCTGCAAGACGCGGTCGATTCGCACCAAGGCAGGTTCACGGTGGACGACTGTTTCCAGATCCAGAGCAAAGTCTACGGCGCCACCGATGATGCGGAAGAGGCGGGAGCCCACGTCCCACACCCTTGCCCGATGCGAACCATGTGGACATTCGTCATGGATCTGACCGACCGAACAATATACATCAGGTACTACCTGCGGGATGCCGGCAGGATCGAGGGCACCAAAGATGTGAATCTGCTGCTCACTGATCCCTTCAAGATTAGGCTCGGCACATAGCGCGTGATCTCTCACTTCTGCCCACAACGGATAACGCACACAAATCAGCACTCGACGCACCTGCGAAAATGACCCTTTTTCTGGAACACACGAGGCCGATTGATCTGTCTGTGTGTGAAGTGATGGGGGTCGGCTGGGCAATGCGTCCTAATCTGAACTCGACAAGAGACTTCAATAGCATCGACAATAGGACCTCGCAACCTGCGAGTTCGAACCCTCATTGATTCGAACCCTCATGAATCTCGAATCTTCAGCCACAGATTTTTCATGGGCCCCATAGGATACTCAGGTAACTGCGGCTGCTCTGGTGACATTCTCCTCAGAGGTGTCGCTATGGCATTATGTGAGCTTGATTGAGCGATGCCTTTGATATTGACATGGAGATGGTGATCTGAACCTAAAGTATGGTGTACGCCCGGTCCACCATTGAAAATGTTTGTCGGCTACGATTCTGGATGTTGATGCTCTGGTTGTCTCTTTCTTCTTGCAGGGTCGACTTGACGATTCGTTGTAGGTTCCTAATCTTTCTTTCGAGGACCCAGCGGAGATACTTGTTGCCCTCCTTCGTGATATGGCCGCGCACCGTCTTACCTGCTGATGATCTCATGCCTGGGGCGAGGCCTGCGTAGGCGACAAGTTGCTTCCGTTCTACACTTAGTATCGTCTTCTCGATTGATGGTAGCTGAGGGTTGCGTAGCCATTCTCTGCCGGATTTGCCCTAGAGGTCGCTGTACTCGTGTTTGAGGTTGTGTCGGTCGAGGAGGCTGCCGGGGGAGGAGGAAACCAATCAGCCTTGGGCGGCTACACGCTGCCAGCAATAGGGATAGTCGCAGCAGCCGCCGCAGTCATCATCATCTTAGCCCTGAGGAGTCGCGAACGAAAGCGCCCCGGACTCCTGCTCTGCCTAGAACGACAGGCGCAGCGGGTTTCCGCACCAGTTGTTCCGGGTTCTATCCAAAGTATGGTGAAAAAATTCGCAATGCTTGACGTCAGCGTTGGTTCAGAAAAGTCTGTGAGGGTCAGTCACTCGCCTCCATCATAGTTGCTGATACTCTTGGGCCTGAGGTCTGTCAGGGGCCATCAGACGATACAAGTCCAGACTCGCGCGATCGGATCAGAGTGGCGGGCTCGCAGGGTTTCTGGACTCATTTGCGTTCGTACATCTCTTTCCCACGGCTCCAAACAGTCACAGCGCTCATCTGCCTACCATGTGGCCTAGAGATCCAAGGACCTTTGTCGCTAGGAGGCTTGGTCTTAACTAATTTAGACTCCTTCGACCCATCTCGCCCATAGGTAACCTCTGCGGGTCTTCATCGGCGAGAGTTTAACAGCTCCCCGCTCCGTGGAGAATATCCGTGTCAGAACCTGCCTCTAGATTGACGTGCCTCTCATGAATGGTTGGGAATCCGTCTCTTGAGATTTCTGCAGACGATTCGCTACGCGACCAAACTTGCAGTCTGGCACAGACTGCCTAAGGTTCGTCTCAGCCGCCCTACCTTCATGGTCACGGGAGATATGGACGACTGTGCCAACGTAACCGATAATGTGACTGCGAATCTTCGGGTGGTGCGTGATCACGGTCTGCCATACACTGTCTTCCTCACTCCTACACCACCTGAAAAGCTCCCTGAGACGACTATGTTGTTGGAGAAGATGTCTGCTATTATTGAGTCGCATTCATTCCACGTTGACCACTCAACGCTCAGCCGCAGTCAACAACTGCAGAACTTCGTTGAATCAAAACGCATGATTGAAGAGTGCGGTCAACGTGTTCTTGGAGTTCGTGTGCCTTGGCTGAGTTGGAACGGAGACACCTTCAAAGCTGCCGAAGCCGTCTATAGGTTTGACTCGAGCGTCTGCCTCAGATCACAATCGTTGGCAAGGCATGGCAAGTTGATCCTTGTTCCGGTCACTCCCCCAACAGATACCTCAATGGTTGAACAGCATCTGCCCGCCCATAGGATACTCCGAAGGTGGATGGAGACGGCGGAAGAGCTTTTGCCTCTGAACGGCCTCTTCGTCCTTCAGGCTCACCCGCTCAACCCGCTAGCCCGTGTGCTTGATAGGCTGCTCTCCTATGTTGGGAGCCTCGGCTTCAAATTTAGCTCGCCATGGGCTCTCGTGGAGGATTTGGGTCTTGCAGATTAGGTATCCATACCAAACCGAGCAATGGTGCCAAACCATGAAGAGGCTCGGGCACGAGTACATGAAAGTGGATGGTAATTATGTTCACTACAAGTCTGTGCCCCTCGTTGGTACTTTCGTGAAGTGTTACTATCCGTTGGTCCGTCTTGACGTAGATCACATAAAAGAGAAGTTACCGGGAATCGTGAGCGTAGAATGCGTATCTGACGAATCCCTTGCCGGTTTTCAGAATGAACCGAATCACACGGTCTGGGTTAATCTTGGCCAGAATGAATCTGTGATCCTCTCTTCTTTTAACAAGACTGTACGAAATACTGTACGAAGATACATCCGCAAAGAGAAAGACAGCGGCGTGTCAGTAGAGAGCGATAGAAGCTCTGATGGATTCGAGGCGTTTTGGAAGATATTACAGCACACTGCACAACGAGGAGAGTTTCACTGTCCAGCGAGACCCATAGTTGAGACCGTCTTTCATGAAGCATCTCTCTCCCATCTCTTCATCTGTCGGCATCGAGACAAACCCATTGCAGCGTTCATGACCGTGCACTCTAAAGACGTGGCCTATTTCTACTATGGAGGCACATACGCCGACGCTTTCTCAACGTACGCGAGCTACGTGGGCCACTGGACAATCATCAAACACTATAATGAGCTAGGCTTGAAGGTCTACGACATGGGCGGAGTAGGCTACAGTGACAGGTACCACTTCAAGAAAGGGTGGGGTCAGCTTGTCACGCTCTACTGCTCGAGGAGAGTGGTAAGCCGAGCGCCGTACGCTCTGTTAGGACTTTTCAGAAGAACCCAACTAATACGTAGCCTGTACTACGGTCTTAAGGCGAAGCATTATGGAGATTGAAATCCAGAGGGCATCTTTCGTTCGGGCTAGAACGTATAGGAGACTTAGAGAGAGATGCCTGGGCACGCAGACGAAAGGACTTGCTAGATTCACGGCTTCAATGATTTTGAATGACTTTCGCAGGGTTTTGGGCCTTGATGCATTAGATATATTCATCGGATATCAAGGACATGTTCCGGTCGGGTACTTCACCATCAGAAAGACCCTAGATTCAATGAAGCTAGAGAGCATAGGCGTCATCCCCGAATACCGCAAAGCTAGAATAGGAACGAGGATGATGCGGACGGTCGTTAGCTACGCGGCCGGAAAAGGGTGCAATAGACTGTACTTGACCGTCGACGCGAGCAATGAGCCCGCCATATGTTTGTACCGTAAGCAAGGAATGACTTGCACGCAAACGAGCGGAACCATCCTGACGATGACTCTAGCGATTCGTGAAGAAAAGGCATACGTCTAGGAAGCTTGGATCCCTCGGTCGAGTTTCCCTCATTGTCACACGGCCCCGTTAGTTGGCGCATCGCTCGCAGCTCTCGCAGTTGAGACAACGTCCTCGAGTCAGTTCGTGTTCGAAATTCGAACAGGTCTCGTCTGAACTCGTGTGGATCACTCAAGTTTCTGAAGCTAAAACGGAGAAAGGCGAGTTCCAGTAGCTCGGTGAGTCCCAAGTGAAAGAAAACACGATGTCCCTACAGTTTCCCCGTAGGCGTTTCATGTTCCTGGTAGTCCAGAATCAGGTGACTGTGGGCAAATGCTCAAAGACATCTTGAGTTGCGATTAGGTCGGCCACTGATTCTTCAGGGTCAGAGTCTGGAGCCCCCGAACCCAAGCCTTTGCCTATTCTGTTTTGCTAGAAGAAGGGCCCTCACTTCTGTCTGTTCACGGAACTTTCAGTGGGTGTGTGAGTTCCTCTTTGGAATGACCACTCATTGAGGGCCAATCTGTCTTCTGTGTCACGTCCCGAAACGGACGAAGAATATCCTAGTCTGCATGAGCGCCCTTCACATCCCCAGGGTCAACTTCAGCACTATCGGAGTGGTCAAGCACGTACTTCCCGTAGACCTAGACAATGAAGGGAAACCCTTGCTAGCGGCGCGGACGAAGTCAATCGCACGACCTTGCCGTCGGATACCCAAGCCCTAGCCGGCAGAGTCGCGCAATATGAGAGGGCTTTCCGGTCAGGCGCCGCAGCAGGTCTTCACGTAGGTGCTGGCTTGAGAGAACTCGGAAGAAACCGCACAAGATCTGGGGAGGACTATCACGGAAGAAAGATATGGTCTCAATTTACGAACACGGTGATTTGGCGGGCCTGCGGGGAGCCGCAAGATTCTTGTCGTCAGAACGAGTTCCCCAATTTGTGGTATGCAGCGGGGGATGGCTTGATTCATACGTTCGGCCAGAACACGAAAAACCAATTGCCATCCCGGTCTGCGGAGCGCCGGCGCACACCAATTCGCTGAGGAATCGCTAATAGGCAGATACCACAGACAATCGTGCTATGAGCAAGGCGAAGATATACCAAGGAAAATTTACCGTCGTTCTTCGAAAGGAGAAAGAGGGCGGTTACTCCGTTCAATGTCTTGAGCTGCCCGGCGCGATCAGCGAGGGGGACACCAAGAAGGAAGCTCTAACTAACATCAGAGAAGCTGTCCAAGGCTATTTGGAGGCGTTCCCTGAAGAAGCAGAGCGCCTCAAGCTTAGGAAAGAAGTGGTGGAGATTACCCTCTAGTAAACTGCCTCACATTGGATGGAGGAAGATCATCAAGACGCTCAACAAGAAGGGCTTCTACGTCATCCACCAACGTGGCAGCCACATCTTTCTGACTGACCAAGATCGAAAGCACAAGGTATCCGTGCCAAGGCATGACCCCGTAAAGACAGGTACCTTGCTATCCATAATTGAACAGGCAGGATTGACGAGAGACGAATTCATTGACCTGCTTGATTAGGTGGCTACATGTCCGAACCGTCCACGCGACATTCTCTTGCAAGAAGCGATTCAAATAAGACGACGCGAACGGCGGAGAACAATCGCAAAGCGATTTGAGAAAGATGGCAGGCCCGCGGGGATTTGAACCCATAATCTTTGGCCCGAGATAGTACATGCTTTCTCTCTTCTAGCCAGGACGACAAAACGGAATTGGTTTCTGAGCTAAAAGCCTCAAGTACTTCCTTGACCATATCAGGGGTGGCCGCGTCCAGCGATGAAGCGTGAACTGGAACCGCCCAAGGAGTCTGGTGAGCCCCTCCGGACCCGCCGCCAATTTGGTTCAGTACATCCACCCAACCATCCGCTGTCTGATCTTGACCGGACAAAGCATGGCTAAGGTCAGGCTCTAGCTCACTCTGAGAACTCTCAGATTGTCATTCCGCCTGAGCCTATCTGCAACGCTTCCATGCGAATCGAACACTACAATCCTCATTGCAGGATCTGTCGCATGGGAGCATTTCACAAAATAGCTGAGAGCAGCTTCCTTCTTTGTGTTCCGGCCGAAACGAAGTCAGCATCCCAGCGCCATGTGTAAGCTTCAAGTGAACTGTTGTACGAATACAACATATGATGGGAGAATACAACATCAACCAGACGACGCTCGTCATCATGGTTTTGTACAGGAGCAACTATCGGCGAGCCTGCTACCTGCGGGAGATTGCTCGGGATGTCGGCATCGACGTGAAGGCGGTGCAGATCTCTGGCGACGTCATCGGGCCAAACCAAGCCTCCACGTTCTTTCATGTACCGATAGAGTTCTTCTTTCAGCTTTCCGGAGCCGGGTTTGGCAGCCGATTCGATCTCAGCTGAACCTCTTCTGACGGTATCGCGGACGAAGTCGCTTGAGTTTATGTATACTCCGGATCTGACGATACGCCTGATCTGGTCGTACTCCACGTCCGAAAGCTTCGCCGCAACCTGCGATATGCGTGATTTCCGCTCTGCCGCTCACCACGTCTCGATGGTCAGGCCCATGTCTTCTCGAAGTGGTCTACGTCTTTGGTGACTATTGACTGGTTATGAGCCAGAGCCATTGAAGCTATCATGATGTCCAAGTCTCCTATCGGAGTGCCAGCAGCCTCCGTCTCTTCTCTGACCCTTCCGAATCTCTCGCAGGCTTGAATGGCAAATTCAAGCAGTCGCATTCGCGAGAGAAGTCCTTTGACCCGTCTGGATCTCCAAGTCTCTTCTGCTGGACTTGTAGGCTCCGGCGAAGAGCTCGCAAGCACATATGGGTATGGTCGATATCTCCTCTTCTTCTTGTGTGTATGATTCAAGTTTCCTCTCCGCCTCGGGGCTCCGTCTTATCAATGCTATCAGAAAACCAGTGTCCACGCAAACCAAAACTAAGGCCCTCAGAGTTGGAGGGCTCTCACGCGAGACTGCTCTCTACTCCGCACCATCTCTTCCAGAGTCTTCGCAAATTCCTCGTCGGGCCGCATCGAGCGAACATAGTCCAGGAGTGTGCCCCTTCGCGCCTTGGCGGTGAGTCGCAGAATCACGTCAGTGAATGACTCTCGTCGGTCCTTCAGTCTCACCAAGGCGGCGTACGCTTCCTCTGAGATCTTGAGGCTCTTGTGGGCCATGCCAATCGGATGCATTTCGTATATCTACGTGTATTTGAGCCAGCACCATCGCTCGGATGACCGTCTCAGCTATTTTCCGCCGATCAGCCTAGACCGATCCTCAGAGACCCAGGAAATACAAAGCCGGGGTGAGAGACCGCAATTTCGATGATGTGAAAAGCTCCGAGCTTAAGGGCACGTTCGAGCCTTCTACGATTCGAACCTCCCAATTCTGGCACGAGAATGCTGCGGCTCTCATCGGACTTGACGCGCGGCATCCAAGCCGAATCTAACCTACTGAGCTTTGATCAGCTTCGCGGGTTTCACACGCGCCCTAACCGCAAAGAGGAGCATCGGCTCCGTACGAGTGCGGATGAGTGAAAAGGGGGGAAAGGTGGAATGCGGCTGTGTTCAGGTTTGGGTTACGGTCAACGTTGAGTTAGCAACTGTTGTTGTTACGGTTATCGTGGAATTTGCGATTGTCGTGGTTTGCGTCTCTGTGACGGTTACCGTGGCTGTTGAGTTGGTCACGGTCTGTGTTGTGGTTTCGGTTACTGTTTGGGTTACCGTGTCCGTCAGTGTCTGGTTTGCGGTTTCAGTGGTTGTCACAGTGCTCTCTTGAATCTGCGTAACGGTTTCCGTGACCGTGTCTGTGACGGTGTTATTCTGAGTGATTGTCACGATAGTGGTTTCTTCTTCATCGCTGTCGCTTGTGTCCGTGCTTGTGGTACTCTTGGTGAAGGTGGCTTCGCCTTCCAGCGAGAGGAAGTACAACGAGGACAGCTTGCTTTCCGGACTGCTGAACAGCACGTTCTTTCCTTGAATGTTGCCGTGTAGGACGAGTTCGAGGTTTCGGTTCCCGTCGCCCGTCTTCGCGTTGATCTGAACTTTGCCTTTCTTGTTGACCTCTCCTTTGCCGCTGAAGATAGAGTAGTTCGTTGAGCCTATCTCGAGGCTGCCAACGAGCCCGTCGAGCTCGACGTCATCGTCTCCTTCGGCCTGCGCGGAGCCCGACAGTGTGAATCTTGCGCTGAGAGCTTTGTTGGTGTTCTTCGACTTTCCGTTGTGGTTCATGAACGCCTGGCCGTCGGCGTCGATGGTTATGATACCCGAGCCTTGCTGCGGCTTCTCAAGCGTCATGGTTGGGTAGACTGCCATGACTGAGGCTGCGAGTAGGAGCAGGGGGAGTATGAGTTTTGGTTTCTTGGCGGTCATCGCTTCCACTTTTCTTACTCCGGGGTGGCATGGGGGTGAGTATATCAATGTTCCGCACTCGGCACATGGACGTTCCATACCCAGCAGCGCCATACGGGCCCTCGTTCGAAAGAATACTCTCGCTTGGGTTTCGCGGAGACGCCCGGCGATTTGTGCTTAGGCGTACGCTTGGGCTCGTTTCCCGTCGGTCCATCATGAAGACCTTGACGATAACAGATCACGTGTACAGAAAGCTGCTTACCGTAAAGAGGAGAGATGAGAGCTTCAGCAAACTATTCGAGAGACTCGTCGAAGGAGCAAAGGGGGTCGAGACCCTGCGGAATCTCAGAGGATGCGTCGAGTTCACGAACAAGAATAGACTGCCCTCTGAGATCCAATCAATGAGAGCCGAACGCAGGCCATGATAGCTCTTGATACGGACGAATTGATCGAAACGGCGGGGCGAAACTCTGCACTTTCGACTCGAGACACTTCGAACCTCTGAAAGAAGACGGACTTGGCTTCTTTCATGACGTGTCGGCCTGCTGCCGCAGGCCCATAACTCCCCGAGTAAGAACAAGGAAAAAAGCTGTCTCAACATCGGTGCGTGCGTCTGTCAGCGTGTTTGCTCTTCCAGTCGTTAGTTATTGTATGATTCCGTCCTCTTGCGTTACTCTTTCAACATGCTTGACATTGTGGTTCATGAATATCTTCTCAGTCCACGCCACTTCGGCTCTTGGTTCAAGCACGGCGTAGTTTTTCCAATCCTTGACGGCGACCTCCAGATTGTCAGGTCTGCCCGTGGCGGGTTCCAGCGCTATGTGGTAGTAGCCTCCGTATCCGCCGTGGTTTATCCAGACGAGTATGTATGGCAGGGCTTGGGCTTGGAATGAGAACCCGATGACTTCCTTTCGTGACTCATTGAAGGCCGCGCACCATGACTCTCTCAACTTGGGCGTGTAGAGATTCTCTCCAGTTCCTTCGCAAGGCTGACCTATCTTGCTGAGGTCAACTGTCTTACCGTCCCTGTCAACGGTCACTGGCCACGAGATCTCATCGCCCATGTTTCCGAGACGATCTGTGACTGCCATTCCACGTTTGACCCTCGTCACTTCGCCTGGAAGGACTATTCGGTAGTTCGGGTTTATGTTAAGGGTATTGTGACCGCTGTAGTGGTATTCGAGCAGCTCGTCGAACAAGTTGACCAACCTGTAGTTGAGCGTCAGCGTCGCTTGATTCTTGACAATTGTCAGAGACTTGTGGACCACGAGTGGGTATTCCTGACATTTTCGCTGCATCTTCACAGAAACCGAGCGACCGGTCTTCTCCTTTTTCATGACACGCCAAGGCTCAGAGGCAACCTCTCCGTACATCGGAAGTTTCCTTCCCTTGAAATTGCAGGGCTCGCAAGTTGGCACACAGTCGAATAGGCCGCTCATATCCTCAAACTCGGGTTGATAGGTAGGCCTCATCACAGGCACCCGTGGGTTGTGCCACACAAACTCGGTCTCAGTCGGCTTGTAAATCAGGCTGAGAATTCGTGCTCCGAATTCCGGTGTGACAACGATTCTCACTTTCTCATTCTCGAGGACAAATGCCCTCATCCCACCGACCATGCTTGGCACAATCGACGGATACAAGCTGCAACCTTCTTCTTGATCTAGAGCACGATACCAAGGCCTGTTCCATATTAAGCGTTGTAGGCACCAGCTCCTGCAAGACTCGGTTCACTGCCATAAAACCGCACAAGCGTTAAATCCAATTCGCACGTGAAACGGACCGTGTGAGTATGCCTTGAAGGTAAAGCTAGATCACATCGGCATACTAGTCGAGAAACTCGACGAGAAGATTATCGAATTCTACAGAGAAGCGTTGGGCTGCGAGCGCCCGAAATACTTCCACGTGAGCAATACTGATGAAGAGATCAACTACGTCTACCTGCCGTTTCCCAAAGGTGAGAATTACGTTGAGTTGCTTGCTCCTGTGAGGGGACCAAGTCTTGAGTGCTTGAAGAAGAAAGGTCCCGGCACTATGTTCGAGCTTTGTGTCGAAGTTGACAATATCGAGGAGTTCTATGACGAGATGAAAAAGAGAGGGATGACACTGGTTGACTCGATGGGCAAACCACTTCCACCTGAGAAGAAATGGTGCATGATACCAGGCGACGATAACAAGTACGCATACCTGCCTGTCGACAAGACCTTCGGAACCACCTTAGAGATTCTAGAACGTTGCACGTGGCGAAGAGATACGTACTGGTAGAACAGCTGGCTCGGCTTCCTGCTTGAGGGCTTTGCCCCTAGCTCTCAGTGCAAGAAAGACTGCGTGATATGCTAAATTCGACGGTGCTACTACAGGCCGGTCTCGTCCACTTCTCTGTACCATCGTTGTTTTGTGCCCGTCTTGGCCCTCATCTTCCAACCAAAGGATTTGTTGTGCTTCTCGATGGCTCCTGAGAGCTTGTCGATCTTGGCGCTGATGTCTGACCTGTCCTCGCGAGATAGTCCCTGGTATTCCGGCAGGAACGCACTGACTTTCCCCAGGTTCGTCGTGACTGTGTACCAGAAGCCCCAATCCCCTGACAATAGCCCGGAGACGTATTCGCTGTCGATCATCTCCTTGCCTCCCGTGCCGATTTCGTGTTCCCTCAGCATGACTATGACATCCTTGATGTCCTTCTCGTTTATCTGAACGATCTGCATCTTCTGGAGAAAAATGTCGCTTAGCGAGATGGTTGGGTAGTCGATCTCGAGCCGGCCCTTGAAGTCGATTGTGTGGCAGAACTCAAGCTTATCGAAGAATACGTCTATGTGACGCTTGTTGGTCGGGTTCTCGTACAGGTACCTTCCTAGGAACTGGAACATGCGCATCCGTTTGTCCGCCGCATAACCCAAGCCTTCAAGCATCTTCAGTACACCGCTGTTCTGTTTCCCGTACGCAATGAAGTCTATGTCAGTGATTTCTCTCTGCAACGCGTCATGCATATACGAGAACTTTGGGCAGTGAATTCTCACCGCTGTTGCGCCCATGATCCTGAGGACTAGGCCTTTCTCCTTGGCGACATCAACGATCCTTGTGGCTTCTTCCACGAAACTCGCTGCCGTCGTCGAGGGAGCCGACAACAGTGCCACGCGCCGCCTGTACGCCTCGATACCGCTATTTGATCCTTGCCTTCGAACCTGCAAAGTTTCAAATATTGAGACACAGGCAAGTACTGACGAGGAAAAATTCTCATGTCAGAGAAATCCGTCTTTGTCCGCAAAACTAGCGGTCTCGTAAGACCCTACGACGCCAAGGACACGGTTCTTATCTACACACTGATCATCTTCTCAATCCTTAACACTACCCTGCAGTTTCCATGGTTCCTCGGCTTCTGGCCCGGCGCCGACCTAGTCGGTGCGCTGGCCTTCGCAATGATCCCCATGGGTCTCCTCATGATCTGCTACTGGGCCATAGCTCTAGCAATGCCCCGTTCGGGCAGCGACTACGTTTGGTTCGCAAGAATAGGACATCCCTCACTTGGATTTGCGTGGTCACTGGTCTACTACTACATGCTCCTAGTGGTTGGTCCTCTGACAGTCTGCTTCACTTACGGGTTCACAATCTCCATCTCACTCGTCGCGTGGGGAACACTGTACAATGCTCCTGCCCTAGTCGAGTTCGCCACATGGTTGAATACGCCGATAGGCAGTTTCGCCTTTGCTTTCCTACTGTTCTGCATGTACACAGCATTCGCAATCCTGGGACACAAGCTAGGAAAGGCCCTGCTCTATACGGGATGGGTGATTCAGGTGATCGCCCTGATTCTTATGTGGGCGATAATGGGCACGTCTAACCCAACTATCTTTGCTCAGAAATGGGACACCTTGATGTCTAGCTACATAACATACGGGGCAGTCTTCGATACCGCAAAGTCGGCTGGCTGGGTTCTAGCGCCGGTCACGCTCGGCGCAACGATATCGAGTGTCACGTTTACCTTCATGCTGATGTCAGGCGCGGCGCAGGGTGCAGGGACAATCTCCGGCGAGATCAGAAACGTTAATCGTTCGATCCCAATTGCATTGTTGCTGTCCAACGTCTTTGCCTTCATCATATGGGCTATCAGCTACCTAGCTGAGGTTGCTGCGACTGGTTACGGTTGGCTCGTCGCCATGTCTTGGATGTGGGACAACGTCCCAACAACCTACCCATTGCCGTGGGCGCCAAGCATGCCCCTGATGCTGGGGATTCTGACCTACCCGAACCAGACGCTTACTCTCGTAGCTTTAGGAACGTTCATCCTCGCAAACATTGCATTCGCATACATCCTCATAGTGACAGTCTCACGATACTTCTTCGCTTGGGCATTCGAC
>Ga0209314_10000595_pt1 | contig 16064 bp, 14 predicted proteins | sample I19B2metaG_FD_184146 | JGI IMG/M metagenome (GOLD analysis project Ga0209314, IMG submission 184146) | Lake sediment bacterial and archeal communities from Gulf of Boni, Indonesia to study Microbial Dark Matter (Phase II) - ​I19B2 metaG... | ecosystem: Environmental > Aquatic > Freshwater >...
ACCCTGACCCGCCCTGCCCTTGAGGGGGAGTTCACGGTTAACGGTGTCAGGTGCCACCCGGCTTTTCACCTTTTGAAGAACCACCTAAGGCAATACGAGCCGGCGTGGGCGGCTGAGATTAGTACCGTACCCGAAGAGACGATAAGGCGGCTGGCCCGGGAGCTCGTTGACGAAGCCAGGATAGGCAGTACCATTGAGATTAACGGTAAGAAGATACCCTATAGACCGGCCTGCGTCGTTGGTTACAAGGGGGCGAATTCGCATACCAATGGCTTCCACCAGTATGCGGCATTAACCCTATTAAACTCACTGCTGGGTAATCAGGATGTCTGCGGCGGCATACTTGGCTCGGGGACAGTGAGGAGTCTTGGACACCCGGAGACAGGTCGTCCCAGCTTTCAGCCCTATGCCAGCTATGACGGAATGCTGACCCCGGGGGTCTGGTTCTCCAAGGCACCATGGCCGCCCCCGAAGCCAGCTGGCCCCGGTCTATTGAACTTTACCGATATCTTCCCCCATGCCGGGAGGAATCCATATCCCTATTGTGACGATTGGGAGGAGCTCTGGAGCAATGCCGGGCGTCCCTACGAGCCACTGGCTCTGGGGCTCTACGGTGCCAATACGGTGATGAGCGCCGGCAATTCAAGAGCGGCTGAGGGCTTCCTTAAAAAGGTGCCTTTCATATTCTCCATTAATACCGTCCACAATGAGACCACCGAGGGGTTTGCCGACATAGTACTACCCGAATGCCATTTCCTGGAGAATCTGGACCCAAGCGCATCACAGGGTTTCTTTTTTAACTACCCGCTGGGCATGGATAAATGGAGCTTCCATGTGGGGATGCCGGTTTGCGAGCCTAAATATGAGAGAAGGTGTACTCTGGATATACTCTTTGATTTGGCTGACAGGCTTGGCATCAGGGAGCAATATAACAGCTTCCTGGAGAATTGGTTCTCCACCAAGCTTATGAAATGGGAACAGGAGGAGGCTAGACCAACCAAATTCGACATTGTTAGACCCGAGGAGAAAATCAGAAACTACGAATTCACCGACCGCTCGTTGAAGTTCTATTTCGGTGAAGGGCGTGGCATAGAATGGTTTGTGGGACACGGAATGATGAGCTGGGAAAAGAAGCCTGAAGAATGCTACTGGAGGTATTATGTTGATGCCCGGATACCCATCTACTATGAGATTCACGAACAGGACCGGGAAGAGATACGGGAGAAGGCGGAAAAAATCGGAATCCATGTGGACTGGGACCAGTATACCGCCCTTATCAGCTACTTCCCGGCAGTCCTGTATACCGATGTAGCTCCCGATTCGGAGTTTGACCTGGTCGCAATCTCTATCCGGGACGTTTTGCACACTCAACGATTCTCAGCCGAAAATCCCTGGGTGGACGAACTGAGCCAGACCAACCCTTATACCTACAACATAGTAATGCACGAGGAAGCGGGTAAGGAAAGGGGCTTTGCCGATGGGGATATAATCTGTCTGGAGAATTTCCGGGGGGACAAGGTAACCGGCCGTGTGAAACTATCCCGACTGGTGCACCGTCAGGCGGTGGCCGTAGTTGGCTTGGGTGGTTGGGCTAAGGGGCGGCCAATCGCCAGGGGTAAAGGCGTAAACTTCAATGATTTATTACCGGCCGACCACAAGCACATCGACCCCGTCTGTGGCGCTTTTGAAATATGCGTGAAGGTGAAGGCATACAAGGTGAAGAGGGCAAAATGAGATACGGCATGGTGATAAACCTGAATAAGTGTGTGGGGTGTTACGGCTGCGTCGTGAAATGCAAGCAGGAACATTTCCTGCCCCCAGGTATGACGTGGGGGAAGCTGATGATTTCGGAAACTGGCACCTATCCCAATATCATAAAGCACGTATATCCGGTGTTATGCAATCACTGTAAAGAACCAGCCTGCGTGGAAGCCTGCCCAACCAATGCCACACAAAAGCGCGAGGACGGGATAGTCTGGGTTGACCAGGACAAGTGTATCGGCTGTCGGTATTGCGTGGATGCCTGCCCTTATCAAATGCGCTCATTTCATTCTGACAGGAAAGAATACTTCCCCGGGCAGGGTGCTACTGATTATGAGAAACTGGGGGAAAAGCTATACCCTCTCCGAAATGATGTCGTCCTGAAGTGTGACTTCTGTGTGGAGAGAATTGACGAGGGCACCAAGAAAGGGCTGAAGCCAGGGGTGGATAGGGAAGCGACTCCAGCCTGTGTCAACATTTGCCCGGCGAAGGCGAGGTTCTTTGGTGACCTGGACGACCCTGATAGCGAAGTATCGAAGCTAATCAGCGAGAAAGGAGCCATTCAGCTTCATCCGGGGTTTGGCACCGACCCATCCGTGTATTACATCTATGCCGGCGTTATGCCCCGAGAGCGCTTCCTCTCCCGCTCCTTCTTCCCGATTTCAGCGAAGTACTCTCTGCCGCTCTTTCTTATGACTGCCAAGAGGGTACATCAGGATATTCCACGGGAAACGTAGCGGCTCCAGCCCTTGACGACGGTCATTTCGAAGTCGCACGGCTCGCCCTTGGCTAGATTCCTAGCCGCCAGATAGATTGTCTCCCGGCAACCGTCGATGTCGTTCCGCAGGTGGGCAAGGTATTCCTCGTTGTATTGCTTAACTTCACCGGGCATCTCGGACTGGACTCGGGTCTCGTAGTCTTCCGCCGAAAGCTCAAGCAGCCGCTCCCCCGCCCCCAGCATTTGAGCGGACAACATGACGGTTCCAATCTGCATAGACCGTGACAGTGGTGCCCAGCCGCCGTTCAGCTTGCCAATGATGTTTTCCCTGAGAACGCAAACCTGGTTAAAAATAACCTCACACTGGTTGTCACCGGTAGTGGTAGCGAGCCGTGTCACACTGGTGCCCGGGCTCTCGGCACCAATGAGAAACAGTGTTATGCCATCCTTCGGATGAGCGCTTGCCCTCGTTCTGGCAGGAACCAGGAAAATGCTGGCAATATTAGCATCGTGGACGAACCGCTGAACGCCATCGAGCCGGTAGCCCTCGCCATCTGGAGTGGCTGAGATTGTCACACTCTTGGGGTTCCACTCCATACCTTCCCAGCTCGCCCCCGGCTCGCTCAGAGCCAGAGCGATGATTGCGTCCCCTTTAATTACCTTCGGCAGTATGTCAGACTTCTGCTTGTCATTGCCGGCTTCAAGAATCGTCAAGCCGCTCAGTACTATGGTGGACATATACGGGCTGGGGAACATCGCCCGGCCGAACTCTTCATAGAGAACGGCAAGGTCACCAACATTCATTCCGGCGCCGCCGTACTGCTCCGGGTAGACAAGTCCCAGCCAGCCCAGGTTGGCAATTTTCTTCCACAGGTCTGGAGAATAGCCCAGGTCACTCGCCTCTATCTCCCTGACGACACTTTCAGGGCATTCCTTCTCCAAGAAGTCACGAGCCGACGCCCTCAGCATCTCTTGCTCTTCGGTGAAATTCAAATCCATATCTCGGTTCCGTATTCTGAATGTGCTATCATTATACACAGCGGTGTCCCAGCCAACAAGCACCATTCTCCGCAATCTTGGCTGGTTACCTTCGGGAAAGAATTTTTAAGAATTAATTAAGGAATTTTCAAGATTAAGTATTGTATTTTTTCAATTATTATGGTAGATTTGGGACTACCGTAGTGTTTGAAAGTTAAAACGAGAAGACTTGTTAGTCCGTGGTAAGGGGGGTGGGAAATGAGATAAGATGCTTAGGTGAAATCGGTTTACTCAACAGACAGGAGGAAAACAAATGACAAAGAAATTACTGATGGTGTTGGTCAGCTGCTCAATGGTCTTGGTGCTGGCATCATCACTTTTTGGTGGAGGCTGTGCCGAAAAAGCACCGGCCAAAGATAAAATCGTTATTGGCGCGGCCAGACCTATCTCCGGCCCGTTAAATCAGATTGGAGATTACGCCTTTGGGCCCATCATGACAATGTGGGCTGAGGAAGTCAATGCCGCCGGCGGGATAGATGTAGCCGGTAAGAAACTAAAGGTAGAGCTAAAGGTATATGATGATACCAGTGATTTAGGCACATCAGCGAGATTGGTTGAAAAATTGATTCTAGAGGACAAGGTTGACTTCCTGTTTCCCAACTGCTCCACCGCATTTCTCTATGCTTCCGCGCCTCTGGCTAACAAGTACAAGTATGTCTACCTGGGAGCCGAAGGCGGCTGCACGACCCTCACCGCCATGCTTCCTGAATTGCCCTATGTATTTGGCGTCTTGAATTACTCCGACTACTACCAGATACCAGTCCTGGCTGAAATCCTTAAGCAGAAGGGTGTGAAGAATGTCGCTATCATCTACATCAATGACCTGCACGGCGTAGAGTATTACCACACATCTCTCAGCGAATTTTTAAAGGCAGGCATTAATATAGTTATGGCTGAGGCCGTTCCACCTTTCTCGGACGACGTAGAGCTGGTATTGAAGGCGGCGAGGGACTCCGGCGCTGATGCCCTTTGCGCTTACGTCTATCCCCCGACCACCATGGCGGTGGTCGGCCAATCGATGGCGATTGGCTATAACCCCAAGGCAATGGTACTTGGCCCCGGGGTCAACTTCCAGTTCTTCGTCGATATTTTTGGCCCACAGATACTAGAGGGGTTAATTGGTTTTGGTGCCTACAACAAGAAATCCTCTCCCGAAATCGGCGAATTCGTTGATAAGTTCATCGCCCGTTGGGGCCTAGGCAAGATGGATTGGTGGGGAGCTGCCTTCTATTATGCGGCGCTACAGTGTTTTGAGCAGGCTATCACGAAGGCGGGCACCCTTGACAACACCAAGGTCAGGGATGTAATGGCCAAGGAGCATTTCCAAACGATTCTGGGAGATACGTGGTTTGATATGACCGCTGAAGGTAAAGGTGGCGGACTTCTGGCGAAAGAATGCCATCCCGGGGAGGTCGGTCAATGGCAAAGCGGCACCTATGAAGTCATCGGTCCGGCAGGTAAGATGACTACCAGCAAAATTATCTACCCCAAGCCGGCGTGGCCAGCACCATAGTAGATTCAGAATATAGTAACAATAGTAGTCAAGGAGGCTGTCTAAGGGGGTGCAGGAAAATGCTTGCACCCCTTTGGATAGTTAATTCTTGTTTTTGATTACCAAAGCCGGAAAGCTATTATTATGGATTTAGTGACAATCCTGGATATAGTAATTGGCGGCCTGTTGATTGGCGGCATTTACGCCCTGATTGCCATGGGGCTCAGTCTTCAGTATGGTGTTTCCCGAGTACTGAATGTGGCTCATGGTGAGTTTATTATGCTGGGGGCTTTTATCACCTGGGTGCTGTACACCACGGTTCACATCAACCCGCTAATTTCGCTGGCTATTGTCGGCCCTATTATCTTCATCATAGGTTTTTTGCTGCACAGGACCTTTTTCAGACACCTCTTAACCTCGTCACCGGTGTTAGGCGAGATTATCATACTCGGGGCATTGATTTCATGGGCAATCTATGAGCTACTTAAAGTAACCAATACCGGGAATCCTCTGATTGCCATAATAATAGGCATCCCCGTTGCTGTCGTCTTGGACTTTATCTTCCATAAAACCCTGTTTAAAGGCATGGGCACCTCGCCACCATCCCCGGCTGCCTTTGAGGGCAGTTCTCTTCTGGCTACTTTTGGTCTCCTCTATATCATTCAAAATATAGCCATAATAGTCTGGAGTTCTTCCTCAAAGGGATACTCCTTTTTAGCTTCTCCAGTCAATTTGGGGGGAGCGGTATTTGGCGCTAACCGTCTGGTAACCCTTGGCTTTGCCGTAGTCATCGGTTTAGCCTTCTATCTCTTCTTAGTTCGTACCCGCTTGGGAAAAGCCATCAGGGCTGCGGCTCAAGACCCGACGACAGCGGGACTTATGGGAGTGAACATCAACCAGGTGCTGGCTTTGTGCTTTGGGTTTGGTGCTGCCCTGGCTGGCGTTGCCGGTGTGCTTTATAGCATGTGCTTCTCCATTTCGGCAACTATGGGGCTGGAAAGAACCATCATAGCCATCATCGTGGTTGTCTTGGGCGGGTTAGGCAGTATCCCCGGCAGTTTTATCGGTGGTCTGTTACTGGGTATTATTGGCGAAATAGTAAAACACTTTGAGCCGAGCTTGGCACTGGCTGCCTACTATATTATCTTCATACTTCTACTCATGATAAGACCAAAAGGCATTATGGGAAAATAGAGATATGAATATTACGAGGGTTACATCTAATAAGGGGTTCGTTCTGGGGTTACTCGGCTTAATCCTGGTCCTGTTAGCCACTCTACCCCTTTATGCCCCCGGTTATACTCCCGTATTGATGACCTCCTTCTTTATGTATATCGTACTTTCGGTGAGCTGGACGCTATTTTCCAGCCCTACCGGTTATATGTCGCTGGCTACAGCGGCTTTTTTCGGGGTCGGTATTTATACTGCTGCTATGCTGGGAAAGGATGTCCCCTTATCTGTCTTTATTATTGTTGGTGGCTTAATCAGTTCTATCGTCGCCATTCTCGTCGGTGCTTTGACGTTGAGGCTTAAGGGCGTCTATTTTGCTATCTTCACCTTCGGACTCGTTATGCTCATCCCGCAACTTCTTGTATTCTGGGAACTCCATGTGTACGGCACGCGCGGTCGCTTCGTTGTCGTCATCGATTACAATACCATTTATTACGCTATGCTCATCATTTCTATGATATTAATGGTTGCTGCCTACCTTATCCGGCGCTCCAAATACGGATTAGCCCTGCAAAGTATCGGCGAATATGAGGAAGCTGCCGCTCACACCGGCATTAATGTGACTATGATAAAGGTCATCACCTTTGCGGTGAGCGCTTTCTTCATCGGGGCTGCCGGAGCGACCATGGCCACCAGATGGACATATGTTGACCCGTATATTGCCTTTAATCCGCTCTTTTCCTTCTTACCGGTTTTGATGGCTATCTTTGGCGGTATGAGGCAGCTTTCTGGTCCAATCATCGGCGCGATTATTTTCGCTTACCTACAGGAGAAACTAATAACCACGTTTACTGAATTATATATGCTTATCTTCGGTATCGTATTAGTGGTGGCTATCTTATACCTGCCCAATGGACTGATGGGGCTAATACTAAGGTTGTGGAAACGGATTCAGGGAGGTCAACATGCCAATACTTGAAGGTGAAGGGGTGACCAAATATTTTGGGGGCTTAGCCGCAGTATCCAATGTCGACTTTCATGTCGAACAGGGGGAGATTGTAGGTCTGATTGGTCCCAATGGAGCCGGTAAAACGACACTTTTTAATTTAATATCGGGGGCTCTGGTTCCTAAATCAGGGGTCATAAAATTTAAAGATAAAAACATCACTAGGCTAAAGCCGCACCAAATCTGTAGGATGGGAGTGGCGAGAACTTTTCAATCGGTTAAAGTCTTCGCTAATATGCCAGTTATGCAGAATGTATTGTTAGGCTCGCTATTCGGTGTTTCAATCGGTATATCATCAGCCGGTGCTTCAAGGGAAGCTACGGAGTTATTAGAGTTCGTCGGGTTATCAGCGGTGAGGGCGACCCCCGCTAAAGACCTAACCCTGGTTAACCAGAAGCGAGTCGAAGTAGCCAGAGCGTTAGCCACCAAGCCAGAGCTATTGTTGCTTGACGAGTTGATGGCAGGATTAAATACCACCGAGGTAGCTCAGGCTATGGAGTTGGTCACCAGGATTCGGGATAAAGGGATTACCATTTTTATGATTGAGCATGTCATGAAGGCAATTATGGGCGTATGTGACCGAATTATGGTACTCCACCACGGTGAGAAGATTGCCGAGGGAACACCGCAGGAGATTGCTACCAGCAAAACAGTTATTGATGTATACTTAGGAGAGTAGGCTTATGCTGGAAGTTAGCCACCTAGATACTTTTTATGGCAAGGCTCAGGCTCTGTGGGGCGTTTCTTTAAGAGTCGATGAGCGAGAAATAGTTGCCTTGATTGGTGCCAACGGAGCCGGTAAAACTACCCTGCTTAATACTATATCGGGTGTGCTGCGTCCAGCTTTGGGTAGTGTGAAGTTCCTTGGTAGGCGGATAGATGGGCTAACCCCGCACTCCATTGTTGAGCGGGGGATTTCTCATGTACCTGAGGGTAGAAAACTTTTTCCCGAGATGACAGTGCGGGAAAACTTGGAGATGGGTGCCTATCCTTACCACGCCTGGAAACAAAAAGAGGAAACGCTTCTGCAGGTTTATCAAGTTTTTCCCGCATTGAAAGAAAGAGAAAGACAATTAGCTAGAACATTAAGCGGTGGCGAACAGCAAATGTTAGCTATGGGTCGGGGTTTAATGTCAAGACCGAAACTGTGCATGTTTGATGAGCCGTCGTATGGTCTGGCACCGAGATTAGTATTAGACGTTTTTCAGGTTATAAAGTCGCTGCGTGAGCAGGGACTTACTATCTTACTGGTTGAGCAAAATGTCCGGCGTAGCCTGGAGATAGCTGATAGGGCGTATGTGTTAGAAAATGGACGGGTGGTCTTGGAAGGTCCCTGTCGCGAATGCCTCGAAAGTGAGCATGTGAAGAAAGCCTATTTAGGACTATAGCTTAACTGATATAATATATCTTGAATTCTTGCGGACTAAAAATACCGATATAGGTCAAGGAGGTAAAGGAATATGGCTAAAGATCTGATTAAAGCACTGGCTGATTTGAAGGAAAAAGAGGCTCTTGAGATTGTGAAAGGTAGGCTGAACGCTGGTGAAGAGCCACTCAAAATCCTGGACGATGCCAGACGTGCCGTGGAAATCGTGGGCGAGCGCTTTGCCAGCGGCAAGTATTTCATACCTGACCTGATATACTCCGGTGAAATACTGAAGGCAATAAGCGATATGGTTAAGCCAAAACTAACCAAGGCAGCGGAGGTTAAACGTCTGGGCAAGATTGTTTTCGGCACTGTTGCCGGGGATATCCATGACATCGGCAAGGATATTGTCGTCTTTATGCTTGATGTGAACGGTTTCGAGGTTTATGACCTCGGCGTGGATGTCCCGGCACAGAAGTTCGTCGACAAGATAAAGGAAACTGGTGCCTCTATTGTCGGCTTAAGCGGATTCCTGACGCTGGCTTATGATTCTATGAAACAAACCATAGAAGCTATAAAAGCTGCTGGTCTGAGCGACAAGGTAAAGGTGATGATTGGTGGTGGTCAGATAAGCGATGAGATAAGGAAGTATACTGGTGCTGATGCCTATGGCAAAGATGCCATGGCCGGAGTATCCCTCGCCAAGCAATGGGCAGGAGCTAAGTAAGAATCCTCAACAGAGAATGTGCAGGAGGTAACAAAAATGGAAAAGAAATGGGAAGAGATGTCACCGGATGAAAAGAAGGAAGAGCTAATTAAGAAGTGGCTTTCACCGGAGGGCGTAAAGTATAACAGCCCTGAAGCCGAGAAGTTGTATAAGGAGAGAGTGACCAGGTTTGTAGATGCTATTCAATTGAAGAAAGAGCCGGATAGGGTGCCGGTCTTTCCTGTTTTTGGCTTTTTCCCCGCTTATTATGCCGGGCTAACCCCTCAAGATGTCATGTATGACTACGACAAACTCCTCTCGGCATGGAAGAAGTGTCACCTGGACCTGCAGCCGGATGCGCACGGTGGCGCCGTCGTGGCTCCGCCGGGGAAGCTCTTTGAAATTCTTGACTACAAGCTATACAAGTGGCCGGGTCACGGCACTGCTCCAGAACACTCCTATCAGTGCATCGAGGGAGAATACATGACAGCGGATGAGTATGATGCCTTGATTCAGGACCCGACGCTATTCTTCATTACCACCTACTTTCCGCGCATATTCGGCGCTTTAAAGCCTTTGGTTGCTTTTCCTACTGTCACCAATATCACCGAGATGTACGGGGGTTTCTCCGCCGTTAATTTTATACCGTTTGGTCTGCCGGATGTTCAAGCGGCTTTCAAGGCTCTTTTTGATGCTGGTGCTGAAGCCCTGAAATGGATAGGACCTGTCGGCTCATTTGGTGCAGAAATGACTGCCGCGGGAATTCCCAGCTTTTTCGGCGGAGGTTGCAAGGTGCCTTTTGACACCATTGGCGATACCTTGAGGGGGAGTCGGGGGATAATGGTGGATATGTACCGCCAGCCCGGTAAGCTCCTTGAAGCCCTGGAAGCACTGATGCCGATAATGGTTAAGATGGGAGCGACCGCAGCAAGGGCGAACGGTAATCCCTTGGTGTTTATACCTCTTCATAAGGGGGCTGATGGTTTCCTATCTGATGAGCAGTTCAAGAAATTCTACTGGCCCACCTTCAAAAAGCTCCTTCTGGGCTTGATTGATGAAGGCTGCATACCGTTCCCCTGGGCGGAGGGGGGCTATAACTCCCGCCTCGAGGTAATAAAGGATGTGCCTAAGGGCAAGGTGATCATAGGTTTCGACCTGACCGATATGGCCAGGGCTAAGAAAGTACTCGGCAATGTTTGCTGTATCGGCGGTAATATGCCCATTGATTTATTGACTGTCGGCACACCCGAGCAGGTGAAAGACCGTGTCAAGAAGCTCATCGAGACCTGTGGCAAAGGCGGTGGTTATATCATGATGAGCGGGGCGGTAATTGAAAATGTAAAGCCGGAAAATGTCAGGGCGATGATAGACGCTACCAAGGAGTATGGCGTCTATAAATAGAGATTTTAGAGAGGGGGCGAAGCCCCCCTCTCTTTGATTCTTCATTATTACCTGCGGTCTATTAGACTATCGTCACTTCCATCGGTATTTTGCTGACGCACTCAGGTTCGCCCTCAGTAATGATGTTGGCGTCACCAAGGATGTGGCCGAGATGTCCCTTCTTGGCTTTCATATCAGCCTGGGGAGGGTGAGTCCAGGGGTGAATTTCGTAGACCATGCCCGGTTTTAACTCAAGGTCAAAATTCGGGTCAGCGTTGAGTGAATCCAAGTGCTGGAACCCGCCGGTGGCATGGGAGAATGGTCTTCTTGATAAGGCATATTGCCTTACTTTGGCATCCACATCGCTAAGAAAGTTTCCCGGACGAAAGCCCTCACGTCCAATTTGATACATTCTCTTATGGATTTCAAACATCTCCATGAAGTCATCTGAGGGCTTTCCTAAAGAGATGGGTCGACATAATTGAATATAATACCCACCGAAACAGGGGGTAATTTCGTTAAGGATAACATCACCTTTTTTCAGTTTGCGATAGGTTCCGCCCTGGGGGAAACCCCAGCCATCAGGCCACTTTTTTGAGTTAAATAAAGTAAAGGAGCCCACTTCGGCGCCAGCCTTAATCATCGCCGCCTCGCACTCGGCAGCTAACTCATAGTCGGTGATGCCTGTCCCAGCGATGTTGACCATAGCTTGGAATCCCTTGTCAGCGCATTCTCCTGACTTGCGGACGTACTCCAGTTCTGCCGGGCTTTTAATCCTGCGGCAATCTCGCAGAATATCACCGGCTTCGACGATTTTGGCATTAGGCAGTTCCTTTATCAGATAGGCATAGAAATAAGCCAGCATAGTCCTGGTGTTGGAGATTCCTATGGTGCCTCTCTCTAAGCCCAGTGATTTTATCTTCTTGACCACATCTTGAGCCGGGGCACGGGCAAAATCGTTGCTTGAGCAGGTAACAATATCCTTGACCCAGCTTACTTTCTCTGCCCAATACTGGTGCTGTATCATATAAACGTAGAAAGTTGGCTCTCCCTTAAAAGGAAAGACGCAATATTCGTCATCGGACCAGTTAATGAAATTGGTGACATACCGGAGGTCGGCGTAGGAGGCTTTTGAGATGGCGGTAGTTCCGCTTATAATCAGGCAATCAATTTCGCGAGCCCCCATCCTTTCGCGGATTTTTCTCCATCTTCGCCTGCCTTCTTCTTCAGTAAATACTGGAATCTGCCATTCCTTGCCAATAGTTACCATTTGTCCTCTCCTTTTCCGAATATTATATCAGCTATATTTGCCGTCTCTGAGCCATTCAATGTAAGCCCGCATGGCTCGCTTCAGGTTGTATTCAGGGGCAAAGCCCAGGTCTGATTTGATGCGGTCAATACTCATCGGCGGAGGTTCAATATCTCTTTCTGACCGTATCTTGCCAAACTTGATTTGTGTGCCTGGTATTACCTCTTTTACTGCCTTGGCAAAGTCGGCAAGACTATGGTTTTCTCCGTCCGAAATATTGTAGATGCCATATCTCAGGGATGGAGTTAGGTGCACCAGACTTATCGCCCGGACGCAATCCCGAACATAGATATATGCTGATTTACTACTGCCATCAACGCTGGAGAAATCCGATGGCTTGCCCGCTATGGCATTCTCTACCATATCTTGAATTGGACTACGGTGTGTCCAGTAAAGTGGCCCCCAGACCTGAGGTGGTCTCACCACCGGTATACTGAGCCCGTATTCTTCGGCGTAGAGCTGGCATATCTGTTCGCCAGCCTTTTTCGTCCCGGCTATCCAGTCGGAAGATATTACTGGCAAATCGTTATCCTCACGCAGGACTTCAGGCGTTCCCCGGTACGGCATGTAGACGGCGATTGAGCTAATAAAGGTAACTCGCTTCAAACCGAAGATACGAGCAGCTTCCAGAACGTCAGTCGTACCTTGTAGATTGACCTTTATTGCCTGATACAGGGTACTATCACGGCTACCCTTGCTGAGCACCGCAGCGTGCACGATGCTCTCGACATTGTATTTTTCTATTAACCGGTGAAGAACCGATGGGTCTAAAATATCGCCTTGAGCTATTTTGACCCGGTCACCAGCGTAAGGGGCCAGAAAAGAGGGAGGTTCGAAGGCATGCCTTCGAACCAGAAGTACCTGCTGAGCCCGGTCAACTAAGTCCCGTGCCAGGTTCAGCCCGATAAATCCTCCACCACCCGTAATAAGAATCATAGGTACCTGCCTCCCTGTAGGATTTGCATCTTAGTGCCCCTGTTTGATATGCCCGATAGTTTGAGGCTGGCCTTTCAATGAAGGCAAGGCTTAATAGTAGTATGACTCGCAATCTCCGTAGCTTGCCTGATATTGGTCGCTGAACTCAGGTGGCATAGTGTAAAGATAGAAGTGTTTGTATCCCTTGTCGAAAGTTTGGACAGGCTTCCATCCCGGAACGGGGAACGATTCCATAACGACCCTGGCCCCTGGCTTAAGCTCTGACTCAAGCTTCGGCTTCAGAGCCGCCGAGGCCGAGTTAGATAGGTAACACAGTATTACTGAGGCGTCAGCTAAATTCGCTTCCATCACGTCGGCTTCCAGGAAGGTAACTTTATTGTCTAGCCCTTTGCTCTTGGCTATCTCCCTGCCTTCACGAATGCGCTCAGGGTCTATGTCGATGCCGACCGCCTTGCCTGCCCCCTTGTCCAACGCCGCAAACAGCAACCGACCATCACCCGACCCGAGGTCATAGACCACATCAGACGAGGATAATGATACCAGCTCAAAGAAACCGTCGATGTCCTCGTTGGGCGTCGGGATGAAGCTTATGAATGATGGCATTTCTCTCACCTCCTCATATATCGCCTTAAGAATTATAGCAGAAATAATAGATTGTCTAATAATACAAAGAATCCCCGTTGCTCTTTTCAGCTATGACTGATAATATTAACTCTTGTGCTCAGGGACAGGGGTGGCGAGAAGGAGTAACTATATACGATGAGAGGAGCCGGAGGTTATCCCAGTAGAGGGACAGCACTTAAGCGGGACTGGACAAAGGGTAGCATCATCGGCAATCTCTGGTCTCTGTACTGGCCCATGTTAATCAGTAATACCATCAATATGGTGGGTCCTACTATTGACATGATATGGGTGGGCAGGCTTGGGGCAGCCTCTATTGCCGGGGTGGGGGTTTCGGCCATTGCGGTCATGGTAGTGACCTCGTTGATGACGGGGCTCTTCACCGGCACGATGGCATTGGTTGCCCGCTTTGTCGGGGCAGGTGATGAAAAGAATGCCAATCGTGCCGCCCAACAAGCCTTCGTTGTCGGTATTTCCTTCTCCATATTCATGGCGATAATCGGTATCTTTTTCTCTAAACCAATATTGACCCTCCTGGGGGTGGAGGCTGATGTTGTCACCGAAGGGGCGGCATATATGCGCATCCAGCTGGTGGGCATGGTGACCATGAGCTCGCTGTCGGTGGCGCAGAGTATTATGCAAGCGTCAGGGGATACCTTAACGCCAATGAAAATAAGCATCGGCTACAGGCTTTTCCATGTGGCGCTCTGTCCCTTTCTGGTCTTCGGCTGGTGGGTATTCCCTCGTCTGGGTGTCAGTGGTGCGGCCCTGAGCAGTGTCATTTCCCAGAGCCTGGGAGGAGGCATCGGGTTGTGGATTCTCTTTAGCGGGCGAACGCGGCTGTCGGTGACATTGAGGAACTTCCGTCTTGACCGCAGTATCATATGGCGCACGGTGAAAATTGGCATCCCCGCTTCGGTGACGAATATGGAAAGAAACTTTGCCGACCTGGTGTTGGTACGGTTTACTGTTCCCTTTGGCACCTTTGCTGTGGCGGCTCATTCTGTGGTGCAGAGGATAGACCAGTTTGTACAGATGCCTTGTGGGGGGCTGGGCATGGCGGCTGGTGTGCTGGGTGGGCAGAACCTGGGTGCCAACCAGCCAGAGCGAGCCGCTAGAACTGGCTGGCTCGCGGTTGGTTTGTCCACAGGTTTGACGGTCATCTGGTCAGTGGCAGTATGGTTTTGGGCTGAGCATCTAGTGCGCATTTTCAATGCCGAGCCCGGTCTGGTGGAGATAGCCAGCACCTTCCTCAAGATACAAATAGCAAGTTATGTGCTGTGGGGAATGGTTATCGCTTTGAGCATGTGTCTGAACGGGATTGGCGACACGATGATAACTATGCTGACTAACCTGACAACTATGTGGGGAGTGGCGATAGTGCTGGCTTACTTCCTCTCGCAGGTTCCCAGTCTTGGGGTTTATGGAATACGGTGGGGGATAGTGACTGGTATAGTGGTGAGGGCGGTCATCTACTCAACCTATTTCAAGATGGGACGATGGAAGCACAAGAAAGTCTAAGGCGGTTTGACATTTGCTTTTGAGCGCCCCATAATATTTAAGCTCTTTAATTCCCCCTTTTTACATAACATATCAACAAAAGAGAAATTTTTGGTAAAGGAGTAACCAATGGCTAAAAAGACCGTAGAATTAGAGTTGCTTAACCCTCGGGGCGAGATTGAGCTTGCACCAATTTACAAGCCTGCGCCTCGTGTCAGAACATTAGCCGGCAAGAGGGTCGGACTTTATTGGAATGGGAAACAAGGTGTGGACAACTTCTATACTGTTTTTAAAGAATTACTGAAGAAGAAATTCCCCAGGGCAACGACCACTGTGCTGAGAGGCGCCTTCGAAATCAGGGACGAAGAGGCAAAGGCCTGGGCATCAGAAATAGATACCTTCGTCTATGGGGTGGGGGACTGAGGGTCGTGTACGTTTGCCGGCGTGGCTGGCACCATCAAGTTAGAAAAACTCGGCAAACCCGGGGTGGTTATTGCCTGCGATACCTTTGCCGATGACGCAAAATCAGCATCTCAAGACAACGCCATGCCTACGGTGCGTATCCGGACCATAAGTTCGGCAGAGTTTTACCGGCTTCGGGGAAGTGTTAAGGAAGTGCGCCCTATGGTGGAGAAGGCTTTTGATAGTTTAATTGATGCCCTGACCCGTCCCTTAACCACCGAGGAGGCAAATCCACCGCGAGCGAAAAAAGAAGAAGTCGGACCAGCTCAGATTACGGTTACGGCGGAGTCTTATCCGGAGGCTCTTGAAGAATTCAACCGGATATTCCTTGAGAATCGCTGGGGCGATGGTTTACCTCTGGTACCCCCGACACCAGAGCGCGTCAAGTGGATGCTCTCAGGAACAAGCCGTTCGCCCAGCGAAGTAATCGGCAAGGTTCGTCCCAAGCTAGGCGTTGCCACTATAGAGAAGATTGCCATTAATGCGGTAATGGCTGGAGCCAAGCCAGAGTACTTACCGGTGATAATTGCCGCTATGGAAGCCCTTTCGAATGAAAACTTTGATGCCCTCCATATACTGGCATCAGCTGGCTCCTTCAC
>Ga0209314_10000596_pt1 | contig 16036 bp, 14 predicted proteins | sample I19B2metaG_FD_184146 | JGI IMG/M metagenome (GOLD analysis project Ga0209314, IMG submission 184146) | Lake sediment bacterial and archeal communities from Gulf of Boni, Indonesia to study Microbial Dark Matter (Phase II) - ​I19B2 metaG... | ecosystem: Environmental > Aquatic > Freshwater >...
TGCACCCAGAAGGAGTGCCCCACGGCGATGGAGATGAAGCAGACTAAGGCCTCGTTGCTGTGCGCCACCCGGAGGACGTCCAGAACCCAGCGGGGGGCGAGGGCCGCCCCCACTTCGGGGAAGGACAGGAAGAAACCGGAGAGGCCCATGACCGCAATGCCGTAGAATACCGCCAGGTACTCGAACTTCTCCAGATAGGTGTAGCGGCCGAAGTCCGGCGGGGCCTGGCGCCAGCCGAGCAGGTAGGCGAAGTGGTCGCCCGCGTCGCGCAGGTCCTTGAGGCTGGGCAACATCGCCCAGTCCAGCCGGCGGAAGTTGAAGGCAATCCAGAAGAGGTGGTAGACCCCGCTCAAAATCATCAGGGTGGCCGCCACCAGGTGGATGCTGAACATGACGTCGAAGCCGCCCAGCATCCGGGTGACCACCGGAGCCCACGGCTCAAAAGCGTATTTGATGGGGAAGCCGGTTAGAATCAGCACCATGATGCTGCCTGCCAGCAGGATGTGCTGCAGCCTCTGCTGCGCGTTGAACCGGATAATCCACCGGGACGCATGGCCAGACGGCCGGCAGTCCGCCTGCTCCAGCCCGCGGGCTGTGCTGTCCCGGGTCCTCTGCTCAGTCATGGCTCTCCCTCCCCACCACGGCGGCGGTGTGCGAGGCATCACGCCATTGGCGCAGCAGCTCCAGGGTGATCAACACGGCGTTCTGCGTCACGTCCAGGAGGATGATGGCCAGGAAGATCTTCCACGTCACCCAGAGCGGGAACCCCGTGCTCCGCTGGTGAATAGTGGTGTGTTCCGGGCCCCGGGCAAAGTTGGCCCGGGGCTTCACATGGCATCTGGCACAGGTCCCCGGCAGGTTCGCCTCATTCACGGAGGATGCCGGGCTGACCTGCGGCAGGATGTCGTGGCCGCCGTGGCAATCGACGCAGGTGGCGGCCCGCCTGCTGCCGAGCTTCACCGCGGAGCCGTGAAAGCTGTAGCGGTACGCCTCCGCAATCTTGGGGTCATGGCAACGCCCGCAGGTGGTGGCCACGTTCCGCCGGCTCACCGCCGCCCGCGGGTCGGAGGCCTTAAAGATGGCGTGGCTGCCATGGCAGTCCGCACACTGCACGGCGGTGTGGCTGCCGGCGGCAACCGTTCCGTGCGCCGACCCGGCCAGGGCTCTGTCAGCATCCTCGTGGCAGGTACGGCAGGTGCGGTCAATCCCCAGCGACCACTCGCGGGTGAGCGCAATGCCGCCCTGAGTTGGAGCCGCCGCCTCGGCCCTGACCGAACCGGCCGGCTGGCCGTGGACCGAGGCGTGGCAAGCCACACAGGCCAGGGCCTTGTGGTTGGACTCCTGGTAGGTGGTGGCAAACGGTTCGCCCGGGTGGCAGGTGAGGCAGCGCCGGTTGGCGGCGGCAGCCTCGGCAATGGGGTCCTCGCCGGCTGCCCGCGCCCGGGCCGCCGGCAGCACAGTCAACAGGGAGACGGCCATCAGGAACAAGACAAAGCGGCCGCGCACCTGAAGTCACTCCTTCCGGGGGAGGTGAGTGGCCCCAGCTCAGAAGGCGACGGAAGCAAGTTAGAATATCCAGGCGCGCGGCGGCCAGAAGAGGAAGACGAAGGCGATCATGGCTGCGAACGCAAGAACAGGTCCAAGCAGGAGCACCAGCAAGGGGCGGAGCCAGTTGGAGCGCAGGCGAAGCCACCGGTAGACGACGAACCAGGAGGCGACGTAGCACAGACCGGCCAGCAGGAGGAGTCCCACGGAAAAGGCGTCCACAAGTCAACCCTCCTTCGAAGACGAAAACAGAGGGCTGGCAAAAAGCCAGCACCCCCGTTGGATGCTGGCCTCAGGACTGAAAAGTCTCGGGACTGTCCTATTCAGTTGGGGTACTGCCTAGCGGCGCGCAGGCGACACGAGCCCCTCGCGCGCCGGATCCTCCGTGTAACGGATCACCATCTGGTTGTTCTGATCCAGCTCAATGATGATGTAGCGCTTGCAGTGGCGGCACTTGATCCGGACCCGGTTGCCGTCGTCAACCTCGGCGACAATCTTCCCGCACGGGCAGCGAACGACCTGGAAACTACCGGGGCTTTCCATCAAGGACCCCCCTGTTCTTAGCTCAACCGCACGCACGGCGGACAGCCCGTGCGATATAATGAAAGCTCGTAAAGGAGCAGGTTGCCTATTAGTTACGCCGTTCACATTCTCCGCTTTTACCATAGCACTGCGATGGTCTGGGCGTCAACGGCTTTTCCGGGCCATTTCAGGGAGTAGCTCTTCCTGCTCTCGCGACCACCTGGGAGGGCAGGGATTGGACCGGCGCTTACAGAAGTCAGATGGCACGCTGAATTCATTGCCGCATTGAAGCAGACTAGCAGCGTGAGGTGACGCAGATCGTGATGGAGGGAATTGTCGGCGCTCCCGGCATCGCCAAGGGGAGTGCCTGGCTTTACCTGAGTGAGGATCTGAGCTTTGAGCGTCGCGTCGTGGACGACCGGCCGGCGGAGGTCGGGCGCTTTGAGGAGGCACTCCGGGCGTCCCGCTCCGAGCTGGAGGAACTGGCTGACAAGACCGCCCAGGCCATGGGCGACGAGGCGGCCGGCATCTTTCGGGCCCACCTGGCCATGGTGGAGGACGAAGCCCTGATCTCCGGGGTGCGGGAGGTCATTCAGAGGGAAGGACGTAACGCCGAGTCCGCCCTGGACACGGTGGTGGAGCAGTTCGCTGCGATGTTCGAAACCCTCGAGGACCCCTACATGAGGGAGAGGGCGGCGGACGTGCGGGACGTCGGCCGGCGCGTCCTCCGACATCTTTTGGGGCGTCAGGCGGTGTCCCTTCAGGATGTGCCGCCCGACAGCGTGCTCGTGGCCGAGGACCTGACACCCTCCGACACGGCCAATATGAACGCGCGCAACGTCCGGGCCCTGGCTGTGGAGAAGGGCGGGGCCACCTCCCACACCGCCATCCTGGCCCGGACCCTGGGCATTCCCGCTTTGATGGGCCTCTCCGGCCTGACGCAAACGGTCCACACCGGCGACTTCCTGGTCGTGGACGCCGGCACCGAACGCCGGGGCCGCCTCTTCGTCAACCCGCCGGCGGCGGAGCTGGCGGACCTGGATCAGCGGCTCGGCGAACAGGCGTCCCGCCGCAAGAAGCTGGAGAGCCTGGCGGATCTGCCGGCGGAGACGCGCGACGGGCGCCGGGTCATTCTGGCCGCCAACATCGGCGGCCCCGCAGATGTGGATGCGGTGCTGCAGTTCCGCGGTGAGGGCGTCGGCCTCTTCCGCACCGAGTTTCTGTTCATGAACGCCACCCGTCTGCCCTCCGAGGAGGAGCAATACCGGGCCTACCGGCAGGTTGTGGAGCGGCTGCGACCGAATCTGGTGGTCTTCCGCACGTTGGATGTGGGGGGCGACAAGGAGATCGGCTACCTGGGCATCCCCCGCGAGAGCAACCCGTTCCTCGGCTGGCGCGGCCTGCGCTTTTGCCTGGACCGCCCCGACGTCTTCCGACCGCAGCTGCGGGCCATGCTCCGCGCCTCGGAGGGAGCCCGTATCGCCATCATGTTCCCCATGGTCTCGACCCTGGACGAGATCACCCGTGGCAGGGCCCTGGTGGCCGAGCTTCGAGAGGAACTGGCCAGGGAGGGCAAGGCTATAGGCGAAGTGCAGGTGGGCATTATGGTCGAGGTTCCGGCGGCCGCTGCGGCCGCTGACATCCTTGCTCACCAGGCGGACTTCTTCAGCATCGGCACCAACGACCTGACGCAGTATACCCTGGCCGTGGATCGCACCAACGAGCGCGTCAGCGGCCTGTACGACAGCCTGCATCCGGCGGTGCTCCGACTGGTGGCGGACGTGATCCAGGCCGGCCGCAAGGCGGGACGTTGGGTGGGAATGTGCGGCGAGCTGGCGGGCGACCCGCTGGCGGCGCCGATTCTCCTTGGCCTCGGACTGGAGGAGTTCAGCCTGAGCCCGCCGGCCTTGCCCCGGGTCAAGGAGGTCCTCCGCTCGCTCACCGTACCCGAAGCCGAGGCCGTGGCGCAAGAGGCCCTGGGCCAGCCGGACGCCCAGGCGGTCCGGCGCCTGATCCGGGAGCGTTTTCCTCTGGCGGCGGGCTGAGTCCGCCGCCCCCTTCAACGGGAGCGGTTCGGCAGAAACACCAAGAGGCAGGAGCGTTGAAAGATATGGCCAGGAAGCGGATTCTCGTCGCCTGTGGCACGGCTATCGCCACCTCCACGGTGGTCGCGGACAAGATTGAAGAACTTCTGAAGCGCCGCGGGTTTACGGACTTCTCGGTGGACCGCTGCAAGGCTGTCGAGGCCTCGGCCCGGGCCGCCGATTACGACTTGATTATCACCACCACGCCCATCCATGACGCGGGCGGGACGCCCGTGATCCGAACGGTCAGCTTCCTCTCGGGCGTGGGAATAGATCGAGACATCAACGAAATCGTGCGTCGGCTCGGTTGGTCTTAGCCGGCGAAGGCCACGGGAGTGTGGGGCTGTTGTCCTTTTCCCGAACCGTGAAGGAGGAACTGGCCCGGGTGGCGCCGGACAAGGGCTGCTGCCAGGTGGCCGAACTGGCCGGGCTGGTCCGAGCCGCCGGCACCCTGGAGATCGCCGGCAGGGACGCCGGACCGCCTTCGTCGGCTCCGCCTGACGAGCGCTTTCACATCTGGGTGGAGACGGGGCAGGCCCCGGTTGCCCGTAAACTGATTCAACTGGGCAAGGCGGTTCTGGGCAGCAATCCGGAGGTGCTGGTGCGTAAGCAGCGGCGCCTTCGCCGTTCTCGCTCGTTCAGCGTCCTGCTGGCCTCGGCGCGGCCCCGGCAAGACCTGGTTCGCCTTGGGGTCCTGAACCCGGGGGGCGGCTTGCGGCGGGACATCCCGGAGGAGCTGACCGTCCGTGGTTGCTGCCGCCGGTCCTACCTGCGCGGACTCTTCCTCGGATCGGGGTCCGTCACCGATCCGGGGCGGAGTCACCACCTGGAGATGGTCCTCCGGGACGAGGCCCTGGCCGACCAGGTCGTCCAGCTTCTCTTCAGCCTGGGAGTCATGGTCAGGCTCACCTCTCGCCGCGGCGAGATCGTCCTGTACCTGAAGGAGGCAGACCAGATCGGCCAACTGCTGGGTCTGATGGGCGCTCACCAGGCGCTGCTGGCCTATGAGAATGTGCTGGCCCTGAAAACGGTGAAGAACCGCGTCAACCGGCTGGTCAACGCCGAGACGGCCAACCTGGAGAAGACCGTGGATGCAGGGGTGCGCCAGGCGGAGGACGTCAAGCTAATCCGCCGCCGTTTGGGGCTGCATACCCTGTCGCACTCGTTGCGCGAGCTGGCGGAGCTGAGGCTCAAGCACCCCGGGGCCAGCCTCAAGGAGTTGGGCCAACTGTGTGAGCCGCCTGTGGGCAAATCGGGGGTGGCCCACCGGTTGCGGCGGCTTGAGGTGTTGGCCAGCGAACTTAGAGGAGAAACGGCGACAACGTCGAAACGGACCAGATAGATTTCACAGGAACAAAGTGAGCCGGCTCGGAGACGGTTTGGACCTTGGAGGACCACCGGGCTTATTGCTAAAATTCACTGGTGTTGCGGGTTTTTGACCAAGGCGCTACGGAACAAAGCTTGGAGCTGGTAAGAGATGGAATCCCAGGCCCTGACGGCCAGGGTGCCGACGGTCTCCCTCTTTTCGGAGATCGAAAGGGACCTGCCTCGCGCCGAACAGTATATCGAGGAGGCCCTGGCCAGCCAGGACCCCCTGCTGGTGGAGATCAGCACGCACCTGCTGAAGGCCGGAGGCAAGAGGCTCCGTCCCGCCCTGGTGATGCTGGCGGCCAAGGTCCACCGCTATGATCTGGATAAGATACTTCCGGCGGCCACAGCCGTGGAATTGATCCACATGGCCACCCTGGTGCACGACGATGTGGTGGACCACTCGCGCCTGCGGCGCGGCCGGCCCACGGTCAACGCCAAGTGGTCGGACGGGTACTCGGTGCTCGTGGGGGACTACCTCTTCGCCAGGGCCTTCCAGCTGTTGGCCGACACCGGAGACAACCGCCTGGTGCGCGTCATGGCGGACGTGGTGTACCAGATGAGCACCGGCGAGATTCAGCAGGCGGCCACCGCCTTCCAGGTGGACCAGACGGTGGACGACTACTACGACCGCATTGCCAAGAAGACGGCTCTCTTCCTTTCTGAGAGCTGCCGTCTGGGCGGGCTGGTTTCCGGCGCGCCCGAACCCCGGCTGGAGGCCCTGACGCAGTACGGTTACGGGCTGGGCATGGGGTTCCAGATTGTGGACGACATCCTGGACTTCACCGCCACGGCTCCCACCCTGGGCAAGCCCATCGGGTCCGACCTGCGGGCCGGCATCCTGACACTCCCGGTGCTTCACGCCCTGACGACGTCGCCGCGGGCCGCCACTCTCAGGGAAATTGTGGAGAGCCGCGCCGTGGGCGATGCCGAGGCCCAGGAGGCCAGCGCCATCGTCCGTGAGAACGGTTCACTCCAGTACGCCTACCAGACGGCGCACAACTTCATTCAGAAGGCCAAGGACCACCTGGCCCAACTGCCTCCGGGCCCCGCCGTAACCAACCTGGCGGTAGTGGCGGACTTCGTGGTGGATCGGGCGTTTTAGGGACGCGCCAGAGCCCCCAGCCGAGGCCCGCACCCCGCGTAGGGAGAGGGTGTGCCATGAGAAACCCCAAGATCCCCGAGGCTGCAATCAAGAGGCTTCCCGTGTATCTGCGCATTCTGGGCGACCTCATGGTGGAGGAAGTGGAGATTGTCTCCTCCGCCGATCTGGCTGGGCGCACTGGATTCTCCCCGGAGCAGATCCGCAAGGACCTGGCCTACTTCGGGGCCTTCGGGACCCGCGGCGTCGGTTACGACACGGAAATCCTGTCCCGGCGCATCAAGCGAATCCTGGGCCTGCACAAGGGCGTCAACGCCGTTCTGGTGGGCGCCGGCAACCTCGGCACCGCTCTCGCGCGTTACAGCCTGGCCAAGCACAAGGACGTCCGGATTGTGGCCATCTTCGACAATGATTGGGATAAGATCGGCAAGGAGATTCAGGGGGTCGAGATACAGCCTCTGGGTGACATCTGTACCAAGTGCCACGACCTCAACGTGCGCATCGGCATCATCACCGTCCCGGCGCCCGAGGCTCAGGCGGTGGCGGACGTGCTGGTGCGGGCGGGGATCGAGGCCATTCTGAACTTCTCCCCCAGCAAGCTCAAGGTGCCTCCGGGCGTCTACGTGCAGAACATCGACCTGACCATAGAACTGCAGAGCCTGGCCTACTACACGTCCGTGGGCATCGAGCCCGACCTGGACGTGGATACGGACGAGGACGCCGACAAGTAGCCCTGGCACCCTGCGCACCCGGCCCCCCAGGGGGCCGGGTTTTGTTTCGCCGCCCGCTGCCTCCAGAGGTCCCGTCACTCGAACATGCCTGTCCTGTCGATCCTGGCCCTGACGGACACCTGTATGTCAGCCGTCCGGAACTTCTCGGCCCAACTGTCCGGGTTCCAGTCATAGGGGTCGGCGATGCGCATGTACTCGCCAAAGTTGAAGACGTCGGCCCCCGACTTCTGGGCCACCGCGATCGCGTTCATCGCCTCCTCCTTGACCTGGTTCGCCAGTTTCGCCTCAAACCGGGTATACAGGTCCGGGGGAATCGCCAGCCCCAACTGGTCATTTTCTTCGATTTGCCCGTGCACATCCAGCGACAGGCGGATGTGGGCCTCGCCCCCGTCCCACCAGGTTCCCGTCAGTCTCCGCCCGACCTTCTGGACGCGTACCGTGACGCTCCGATCGCCCGTCTTGAGCGCGAAACTGCCATCGCGCACCTGGCCTCTAGCCAGCGCCAGCCCCCGCGCCTGTGCCCCCGGCAAGTCTCCGCTCAGACGCCCGTTGGCGATCAGGCCAAAGCCCTCCAGGCGGAACTGCCCGTCGGCCAGGGTGACCCTGGGGATGTGAGCGGCGTGGGCCGGCATGAGCAGGTCGTGGCGCACCCGCCAGATGGGGACGTTCTCCGTGGACTCCGGGGTCGGCTTGGAGCTGAAGAAGGTCTGGAAATACATCGCTGGGGTTAACTCTCCGCGCACCGGTGCTTCCATAATCTGCCTGGCATTCCTGGCCAGGACCACCGCTGCCCTGCGGTTGATGACCGCGTATCGCTGCAGGCCGTCGATCACCGGGTTGATGCCCTGTCTGGCCATCTCCTCGCCGACGACGATCACCTGAAGATGACCCAGGTACAGGTGGCGCGATGTAATCTTGTTGATTTGCGCCAGGGCATCCCAGGGGGTGGCGCCGGTGGCCGTGATGGACGAGAATTGCTCCTGCGGTGCAACCGGCGACTGGCCCCGGGCGAAATTGAGGGCCTGGGGCCGGGGCAACTGAACCGTGCACTGCACCTGCCCCTCCGGGGTGAGGTCAAAGCCCACGCCCAGGACGAAAGACCGGTTTTCTATTTCCTCCAGATTCCAGCAGCCGGTCAGGAAGATCATAGCCAGGACGGCGGCGGTGAGAAGCAGCAACCGTCTAAGTGGATTGGGCAACTTTGTCCGCCCGCCTCCTCAGGAGAACCACCAGCAGGCCGAGCAGGGGGAGAAGGCCGAGGGACAGAGCCACCCCAAGCAGGGCGACGTTCACGACCAACTGCTCCCCAACACGCGGGTTGGGGATCAGCATGGCCCCAACCGCTACCACCAGCGTCACACCCGCCAGGGCGACCTTGAAATTTCGCACGCCAACAATCTGTTGGACGCCGATCGCAGAGATAAACATGTCCAACATAGCCAGCTTCATAATAGCCACCACCCAGACGATCCCGAAGAACAGGGAGTACCGCGACAGGAACATAAGGGGCTGCGGCATCCGCAGGACCTGGGAGTACTCGAAGGTGGGGTAGGCCGTGAGGCGGACGGTCTCCGGCCCGAAGACCCCCAGGGTGACCGTGGTGGCGCCCGTGATGATCAGTCCGGCCAAGGCCAGGCCCACCAGACTGGGGCGCAGGGCCCGTTCATGGTCACGTACATAGGGGAGGAGGCCAAGCGGCGCGTGGGCGTAGCCCAGGTAACTGCCCAGGGCGACGAGGGGTCCCAGCAGCCAGGTTCGCGTGTCCAGCGGATAGAAGGGCATGAAATGGGTCCAGGTGAAGGAGGATGGTCCCAGGAGCAGCAGCGGAACAAGGACCAGGTACTCCAGGTAGACAATGATCCGGAAGAAGCGGGAGAGGGCTTCGATGCCCAGGTGTACGCCGTAAAACGCGGCTGCCATCCCGCCCACGATGATGACCGGCAGCGGTGTCCGGTCGAGGAACAGCATCTGCAGCAGCACAGCGAAGTTGTACGCGTGGACGCTCTGGAGGGCCAAGAGGTAAAGGAGCAGCGTCACGGCTGGCACGTAGCCCAAGGGGCCGAGCAGGCGGATGATCCACTGAAATGCGGTCAGGTGGGGGAACCGCTGGGCCATCTTGACGGACAGGATGATGACTCCAACCGCCAGGCCCAAGCCGAGGGCGCTGAGCAGGGGGGAGGCCTCACGGCCAAATTCGACCAGCATCTTCGGACCCACGATGATGCCGTAGGCGACTGTGGCACAGTAGACGAGCGGCATCATTTCGTTGGACGATATAAGCTTGTTTCCCGCCTTGACTGGCTTCACGCGGCCTCCTCGCTCAGGTCTGCTTCTGTCGTTTGGCGGAACGCTTCATGTCGCTGGGGTGATAGGTCTGCGGCCGGCGGGTCATCAGGAAATGGGGGACCCGGGTGAACGTGTCCTTGATGTCGCCGGCCCTGTAGGGCGCCAGGGGGCTCATGTAGGGGACGCCGAAGGAATCCAGGCTGCAGAGGTGCAGCAGGATGACAGTGAGTCCGAGGACGTATCCGACCAGTCCCAGCATGACGGTCGGAACCAGGAGTACGTACTTCAGGATGCGGATGGCCTGGGCAAAGGTAAAGTTCGCCGCGGCAAAGGACGCCACGGCCGACAGGGAGACGATGATCAGCATAGTGTTGCTGACGATGCCCGCCTGGACGACCGCCGTTCCCAGAACGATGCCACCCACCACGCCGATGGTCTGCCCGACGTTCCGCGGCATCCGCACGGTGGCTTCCCTGAGCACCTCCATCATGAGGTCAAGGATCAGGACCTCGAAAACCGCCGGGAAGGGGATGCCCTGGCGCGTTCCCAGGATGGACAGGGCCAGCTTTGTGGGAATGACCTCAGGGTGATAACCGACCAGGGCCACGTACAGCGACGGGAGGGTGAAGGAGAGGAAGAAACTGATGAAGCGCAGCCAGCGGGCGAAAGTCGCGAAATAGACGGGCGTGGAGTAGTCGCTGACGCTGCGGAAGAACTCGAAGAAGGTGACGGGGAGGATCAGGGCCTGCGGGGTACGGTCCACCATGATCACGACCTGGCCCTGCAGCAGGGCCTGGGCCACGGCGTCAACACGCTCCGTGTCCAGCATGGTGGGGAAGGGCGACCAGGGGTGGTCCTGGATGCGCTCCTCCACGTACCGCGACTCCAGGATGCCGCCGCACTCGATCGCATCGATGCGGTGAACGACTTCCGTGACCAGGTCCGGGTCGGCCACATCCTGGAGGTACACGACCTCCACCCGGGTTCGAGTGCGCGTGCCCACCCGGCGGGTGATGGTGCGCAGACGGCGGTCGGGCACCGTGCGCCGCACCATGGCCAGGTTGTCCAGGAGCGTCTCGGTCATGGACTCCTGGGCGCCGCGGATGACCGGGTCGACCCGGGGCGGCTCCGGCGACCTCTTGGCGTACCCGTCGACGGCTACTGCCAGGACCCGGTCTTCGCCGTCCAGAAGCAGCAGGGCGGAGCCGTTGAAAAGCTCAAGAGCCGCGTCCGACAGGTCCCGAACGGTGCTGGTTTGGGCCGCCGCCAGCACGCCTTGCGGCCAGTCGTGCAGTTCTGGCCGGGCTTCCCGGTGGGTCCTGGACCAGGTCGACAGGGGCTGCATGATCTCCACGGCGATCTTCTCCAGGTCCGCGAGGCCGGAGGCGAACACAACGGCGGCGTCCCGTCCGGAGACCTCCAGGTGCTGCAGCTTGATGGTCTCCGGCGAACCGAAGGCGTCCTGGATAGCCTGCAGGTTGTCTTGCAGGGACTTATGCCACTGGTACCCCTGTTGACCAGACGGGCCGGACTGACCGGACGAGCCGGATGGGAAAGGGGCCTCCTCCTTGTCCTTGTTGGCGGCCTTCCGCCGCCTTCCGAACAGTCCCAAGCTCGCCACCTCCTGCCTAGTGTCACTGCCGGGGCACGGTCCTATACCGGGCACGGCGCCGTCGGAGAGAAGCTTATACTGTCGGGCATAGAACTTGTCCCATGAATCTGTTAAACTTGGAATAACGACTTGATCAGGGAGGACGCCCCTTCCCATGATCTCTTTTCTCCGCTCCCTCAGCCCCATTGACATCCTGGCCGCGGTGGTGGACGTCGGCGTTGTGGCCTATGTCCTCTACCGTCTTTTCCTGTTGATTCAGGGCACCAGGGCCATCCAGCTGCTCAAGGGTGTCATCGTCCTGGTGGCGGCCACCTTTGTCAGCCAGTGGCTGGGCCTGAAGACGGTGTACTGGCTCCTGGGGAAGGTCACCCTGGGCCTGGCCGTGGCTTTGCCTATTGTCTTCCAGCCGGAGCTGCGCCGCGCCCTGGAACAGCTGGGCCGCGGGCGGCTGTTCCGGCCGGACGCGGACCAGGCGATCGACGAGGATCAGGCTCTGGTCATCAAGGAACTGCTGCGGGCGGTCGAACAGTTGTCCAAGAACAAGGTCGGCGCCCTGATGGTGCTGGAGCGCGAGACCGGGCTCAACGACTATGTGGAGACCGGCATTCACATCGACGGGGTTGTTTCTTCCGAGTTCCTGATCAACATCTTCATTCCCAATACGCCCCTGCACGACGGCGCCGTCATCATCCGCGGCAGCCGGGTGCTGGCGGCGGGGTGCTTCCTGCCGCTGACGGAGGCCCAGGGCCTCTCCACCGAACTGGGCAGCCGGCACCGCTCCGCTCTGGGCATCACCGAGCACTCTGACGCCGTCGTCGTGGTCGTGTCGGAGGAGACGGGCACCGTCTCCCTGGCCAACGCCGGCAAGCTCATCCGCCATCTGGAGACGAAAACACTGGAGGAGATGCTGACAGCCCTCTTGAAGCCCAAGGGGCTGGCCATCCACCTCTTCAACCGGGGGGCAGAGTCCTAGTGGATCGTTGGCTGGAACGGGATCTGACCCTCAAAATCGTGGCCCTGGTTCTGGCGGTGTTCCTGTGGCTGTACGTCAGCACCGACCAGAGCCAGCAGTCGCGCAAGACCTTTGACGCCGTCCGCCCCGCGGTCAGCAGCCTGCCTGCCTCGCTCACCCTCCTGGATCCGAACACCCTGCCCGCCGTTCGCGTCACCGTGGAGGGCAGCGCCCTGGCCGTCGGCAAGGTGCGCAGCAGCGATATCCACGCCACTCTCTCGCTGAAGGACGCCAAAGCCGGGCTGGTTCCGGCCACCGTGGACGTGACCGTTCCGGACGGCGTGCGTCTGGTGGATGTCTACCCGCAGTTCATCAGCGTGCAGGTGGAGCCGCGCAAGACCGCCCGCGTGCCGGTGCAGATCAAGCAGGTGGGCGAACTGGGGAGCGACTATCAGGTCCTGGGCCTGACCCCCGCCGACACCACCGTGGTGGTGGAGGGGCCGGCCTCGCGCGTGGACCAGGTGAACTCCGTCTTCGGGCCGGTCAGCCTGTCGGGGGTCGCCCCGGACAAGCAGGACCCCGGCGACTTCAGCCTGGACCGCACCGCCAACCTCGGCGCCCTGGACAGCAAGGGCCAGCAGGTGCCCGGCGTGACCATCACGCCCAGCGCCCTGCCGGTCACCGTGGCCATGCGCCGTCTGCCGCCGGGCATCGACGTGCCGGTGGAGGCGCGGGTCACCGGCCAGCCGGCCCCCGGCTACCGGGTGGGCGAGATCACCGTGGCGCCCAAGACCGTCAAGGTGCGGGCCACCAGCCTGGATTCGCTGCGCGCCATCGGCTCCACCCTGACCCAGCCCCTGGACATCAAGGGCGCCAGTGCCGACGTCAGCCGGGAGGTTGGGCTTCAGCTGCCGCCCGGCGCAGAGATGGTCCAGCCGCAGACCGTGATCGTGACCATCCGGATTGAAGCGGATACGCTTACCAAGACGTTCGACGCCGTGTCCATCGGGGTCAGGAACCTGGCGGACAGCCTCAGCGCCACCGCCACGCCCACCTCCGTCACCTTGCAGCTGGAGGGGCCGCGGCAGGTCATGGCGGCCTTGCAGCTCTCCGACATCGCCGTCTACGTCAGCGCCCAGGGCCTGGACGCCGGCGACTACCAGCTGCCGCTGCAGGTGGCCACGCCGCAGGGCGTGCGGGTGGTGGACATGAGCCCCCGCATCGCCTCCGTCACCCTGGAGGCCAAGACGGCGACCAAGACCACCAGCACGGCGCACTGACGCGTCCAGGGTACGGGTGCCCACTCGCCTTTAAGAGGCCCGGGCCGCCGGCGCCTTCGGGCCGGCGCCATGCATAGAATATTGAGGGACCGGCTGTCCCGAACGGCGCCCGCGAGGCGCCGACGGGCCCTACCGGCCCCTTCTTCACTCCGCATCCCAGAGAGGGGCGACTCGATTGAGCCGCATGTTCGGAACAGACGGCGTGCGCGGCATCGCCAACAGCCATGAGCTTTCTCCCGAGCTGGCCTACCGCCTGGGGCGGGCCGGCGCCTATCTTCTGACGCAGGAAACCGAACCGACCCAGGGGCGCCCACGGCTGGTCATTGGCATGGACACCCGCGCCTCCGGCGAGATGCTGGAGGCGGCCCTGGTGGCCGGCATCTGCTCCGTGGGGGTGGACGCGATTCGGGTTGGCGTGGTCACCACGCCCGCCGTGGCTTACCTGGCGTCGGCCCTGCAGGCCCAGGGGGGCGTGATGATCTCCGCCTCCCACAATCCGGCCGAGTACAACGGCATCAAGTTCTTCAGCGCCTCCGGCTACAAGCTGCCGGATGCCGTAGAGGACCAGTTGGAGGACCTGGTGCGGTCTGAGGAGGACACCCTGCCCCGGCCCACCGGCGGCGGGGTGGGACGCGTGGTGGAGCAGCCGGACGCCGTGGAGGCCTACCTGGCCCACGTGGTGTCGACTGTGGCGGCCAACCCCGAGGACCGGCCCTGGCAGGGGCTGAAGCTGGTGGTGGACTGCGCCAACGGCGCCTCCTACCGGCTGGCGCCGGAGGTGTACCGCCGCCTGGGGGCCGAGGTCATCGTTCTGGCCGACAGCCCGAACGGCGTCAACATCAACGTGCACTGCGGCTCCACGCATCCCGAGGACATGCAGAAAGCCGTCCGGCTGCACGGTGCCCACCTGGGCATCGCCCACGACGGCGACGCCGACCGCGTCATCCTGGCCGACGAGAAGGGCGCACTGGTGGACGGCGACCACGTCCTGGCCATCTGCGGACTGCACCTGCTGCGCACCGGCCGCCTGCCGGGAAAGGCCGTGGCCGCCACCGTTCTCAGCAACATGGGTCTGGAGCTGGCTGTCCGTCAGGCGGGCGGCAGCCTTGTCCGCACCAAGGTCGGCGACCGCTACGTCCTGGAGGCCATGCTGGAGCAGGGCCTGGCCCTGGGCGGGGAGCAGTCCGGCCACGTCATCTTCCTGGACCACAGCACCACCGGCGATGGCATCCTGACCGCCTGCCAGGTGGTTCGCATCCTGACCGAAACCGGCGAGCCCCTCTCCCGGCTGGCAGCCCAGATGGAGACCCTGCCCCAGGTGATGGTCAACGTGCCCGTCGCCCGGCGGGACGGAGCCCTGGAGAATCCGCGCATCCGGCAGGCCGTGGCCGCGGCGGAGCAGGCTCTGGCCGGCCAGGGGCGCGTGCTGGTGCGGCCCTCAGGAACGGAGCCCCTCATCCGGATCATGGTGGAGGGGCGCGAGCACGACCAACTGCATCACATTGCGGCCGACCTGGAAGAGGTCATCCAGGCCGAAATGGCATAGCATACAGCGACCGATTGGGCCCATGGGCGCATTGACGGCCGCGCCGCCGGGCGCCTATAATCGAACCACACGCCGGGCGCAGTCAGGCGTAATGACCCCAGGCATCAGAGGAGGTGACCGTTACCGGTTCCGCCACAATTGAGGACACGGTAGTGTCAACAGCGCCAGGACTTGGCACCAGGCGGCCTCGCGGTGATTCGGGTGTCATCAGACGCCCCGGAGAGCGGCGGCCGTCGCCAAGTTGACGAGGAAGGGGATCTCGAATTATTCGGCGGGTGACCCTCGGTCTCTTCACGACCGTCAAAGGCCTGACAAATCCCGGAAGTGATTCCGGGGACAATAAGGCCGGGTGGAGGTAGGAGCGGAGCAGCGCAAGCACTCCGGTTCGGGTCCAAGGGGGGAGTCTATCCCTACGGGCCCGGGACGGTGCCGGCACTCTCTGTACCCCTGCTTTCCTCGCCGTGTCCTCATCTCTACGAGAGGACACGGCTTTTTTGCGTCCTCTCGCCGGTCCTTCTTCCGCCCGGCCGGGGCCGTCAGGCCCGGCGCCGGGCACACCAGGCAGCGACGAAGGGAGCTTGATTGCATGTGCGGTATTGTCGGGTATATCGGCGAGAAGCCGGCCATCGACTTTCTCATTGACGGCCTCAGGAAGCTGGAATATCGCGGCTATGACTCGGCCGGGGTGGCGGTGCTGGACAGCCACGGCACGCAGCTGGTGAAGAGTGTCGGCAAGCTGAAGAACCTGCAGGAGAAGGTGGAGGGCAACGTCAACGGCGGCATGGTGGGCATCGGCCACACCCGCTGGGCCACTCACGGCCGTCCCTCCGACGCGAATGCCCATCCCCACAGCGATTGCACCGGCAACATCGTAGTGGTGCACAACGGCATCATCGAGAACTTCCTGGAGCTCAAGGAGGGCCTGCTGCAGCGGGGGCACCGCTTCGAGTCCGAGACCGATACCGAGGTCATCGCCCACCTGCTGGAGGAGCTGTACCAGGGTGACAT
>Ga0209314_10000597_pt1 | contig 16033 bp, 13 predicted proteins | sample I19B2metaG_FD_184146 | JGI IMG/M metagenome (GOLD analysis project Ga0209314, IMG submission 184146) | Lake sediment bacterial and archeal communities from Gulf of Boni, Indonesia to study Microbial Dark Matter (Phase II) - ​I19B2 metaG... | ecosystem: Environmental > Aquatic > Freshwater >...
GGATGTTGTGGGCGATGTTGTTATAAGCTTTAATAGGCAGATGCAGAGGCAAGAAGACAGGCTTGGTGTTATTTCTTATAAAACCGAGGCTCTTTCCTCTAGAAGTGCAAAATTGATGGGAAAAGTAGAGAACCATGATGGGCAGCTAGCAGAACTCTCTGCAAAAATTGAAGGTTTTTCGGGAATTGATCAGAAAGTGTCTACACGAATTAATGGAATAGATAAAAAGGTTGATGCTGTGGCCGCACACCAAGAGAAGATGATGCAAAAAATTGCAGAAATCGAGAAAAGAGAATACAAGGTCCCGGCGATTCCTGAAACGAAAGTAGAAGCAGCAGTTCCTATTAAGCGGGAAAAGGTGCTGGCTCCCTTAACAGAAACCGAGTTAAACGTGCTGGAAATTCTTGCCACTGAAGGCGGAAAGACTGCCCCTGAAATTAAGGACAGAATAAAGCTCACTAGGGAGCATACTGCTCGCTTGATGAAGAAGCTTTATGAAGAGGGATATCTGGAGCGAGACGCACAAAAAATACCTTACGCTTACCGCGTCAAAGAGGAGATGCGCAAAATCTTAAAGAAGGCAGAAGTTAAGGCTTAACACAAATGCTGCGGTTAATATTTTACGTTCATTGCCGTGTAACAAGGCTTTCTCCCGCTTGACGAAGCTTACGAAGCCTTTCGTCCATTTCAGAAAGCACTTCCGAAGAGGGCAGTTTGTAATTAACCTCCCCCCTCTCGTCCAAGTATTCTGGATAATGAATGACCCTTATTGGGACTGCGAATCGAATTTTGGGCTCTGAGATAAGTAAGGCTTCTCCCACGTCAAGCATCTTGATCTCTGTGTCACTGTACTCTAGGAAGGGTGTATTTTTTGTAAGGTACCCTCTGTCTTGACTCAGCTCTGTCTTCATGATAACCTTGGTCCAAAGCTCAGCGAAGACATCAAAGTTTATTCGCGAAGGCCTGGGCGTAACAGCGTTAAGCCCAACCCGGTACTTTCGGTACGTTAGAGCAATGTCTGAGAATATGGTCTTGGGCTTGTTGGGATCAAGAAACTCGTGGGCTTCCTCCAAGGTTATTAGAAGGGTGGGTAATTTTCCCCACTCTTCGTAGCTTTCTTCCCACATCCGCTTATAGTGGCGTGCTACACTAGACGCGGTTAGACATGTGACGTCATACTGCTCTTCGGAGCTTATCCCTGATATATCCACGAGGCAGGTGATCCCTTTGCTGACGTTTTGGGTCACGTCATCAATGAAGCTGTAGTCGGATGGTGGAAACAGTTCTGGCGAGAGGTCAGAAAGTTTGTGCATTAGGGCCTCGATCACAACCTTGGACTTGTAGCCGGTTATCTTTCCAACTCCGGCGTGCCCCTCCGCTCCATAAGCTTCAAGCGCATCCTCTATCCAGCTCTTGCCTAACCTTTCATAGAGCCTCTTAGCCAGCCTGTATTGAGGAAGGCCTATCTCAGGGAATATCGTTTGAAGCTTGCCAGGATGGAGAGTATGCAGCCCTACACGAAGCTTGCCTTCCCTAGCTGAGTAATAGCGGACCTTGCCGTGGAAGAGCGGATGATCTCGCAGACCCCTTTGAGGCTTGATCTCCTTCCCCTCAAGAAGCTGACCCGCGAAGTCGAAAATTAGGCCAACGGTTTTTGGGCTATGGTCTATGATTTGGGCGTTCAGGATTAATTCACAATTTGTTTTTCCTGAGCCTGTCATCCCAAACATGCCCATCATGCGAGGTATAGCTTCAACATCTATGCCTACTGCCCCGAGTACGTGCTCTCCAGAGCGCAATCGCCCGATCTCCAATTCTCCCGCAAGCCTCAGAGACGAGCAGTCTTCTTGACTGGCGGCGTACACCTTATCCCTATAGTTGGGGTTAAAAGTTGGAGAACGAATTCTTCCAGCCTTCTTTTCGAGAAAAAGAATGCTATCAACACTTCTGTAGCTGGAATATGGGCCGAACGCCTCCTTGCCTTCCGCTTCACGAAGCTGTTCGATGGTTCCAAGGGTAGAGCTACTTTGCGCGTTCACAACTCTCGCGTAGAAGCTCCTTCCACCAGAATCTATTCGAACTATCTGGCCAAAGGAAAGGGTTACACCTTGATTGAGAAAGAAGGAGATTCTATCTCCTTGCGTTCCGCACACAAAGCCCACTACTTCAGACATTTTCTACCCACTCCCATTCAAAGGCATGTCTCACTCCATGAAGCTCATCTGGAAAGCTGCACGAAAGCTCCTCCCTACGGAGTGCATCCAATAACCCTGCTTCGCTTAGCGCTTTTTCAACTTGGTCATGGTAATGAAGCAGCATTTCTTTGGATGGAGCAGAGAACTCATGAGCAAGCCAGAGAGGGATGGGATATCCCGGACATCGCGGATCCTCTGAGATAAAAGTAAGGGGAGAAAGTAACTCATCTACTTCACGATCAGCCAGATATTCCATTATGTCGCAACGAAAAACACGTGGGCTATCTTCACATAGCTTTACGACAGTCACATCACCGTACAGACTTTGGTCTTTGTCTGCTTTTCTGATGGGATGGTAAACCCAGATGTTATATGGGGAAAGCAGGGTCGTAGTAGCTATAAAGTCCCTACCTTTCTCGTCATGAAGCATCGGGGAACTTTTGCTTATAGCAAGAAGTTTGATCCTCTTGCTTTTACATTCTTCATACAGAGATACACGAAATTTTCTTTCCCCACCGAAGTAACCACCGCCATCTAAAAAAAGATAGTTACTACGACCATCCCTATAGTCGTAGTAAAATGTTGTAACCTTACCTCGAAGAAGACCCAGAGCCATCTGACTTTCCAACTCGATTCTAAAGTCTTTCAAGAAATTACTACGACTATACGCGTCTCCAATCACAGTGCACGTTCTCTCTTCATAACCCCAGTCTACGCTGTGCCCTTTTACCAAGGCGTATGCAGGTCGCATGAGGTAGATGCCCCAATTATTTGCCCTCTTTAATGTCCTCGTTGAGCAGTCCACCGCCAAGAAACATCCTTCATAACTATCCATTTTTCTTAAAGGCTTTATTTTAGACTTATCTGGCCTAACTGCAATTATTGGTTCCTCTCTCGCATCCGCATAGCCTGTTACTCGCCCCTTATCAATATACTCAGCCAACTTCTTCGTCATCTCAGTCAAGTCTTTTTCAATTCCGCTCTTCATTCAGTCTCCTCCATACAGAGAGGCTCTTTCTACTCATAATCTTGCATTTTAGAAGAGGAATACCGACTCTTCATTCATTTAGAATCGGTCGCTTACTTATTTACCTTTTATTAAACTTAGTGTTCTTTGAGATATTTCCGTCATCATCTTGTATCGTCGGCTGTTGGATGCCCCGCTCTTGGCGAGAACTCCGCGATCAGCCATTCGAGATAGGTATGTGGAGACGGTGCTCAAGGGGATAGGTTCCTTGAACTCTTGTTCATACACGGATTGAACGTCCTTGGATGAAAACCAGACGATCGGGAAGTGTCTCTCAGTAACCAGACGAATTTTATCAAACTTGGAAGACTCAGAAGTGGCGCGATCACGTTCAGGGCTTAACCCAGGCATGCCTCCAAGAAGTTCAACGAGGTCCAATAGGCGGAGGGCCTTTTCCCTGGTCACGTGTCCCTCGAAGGTTATCGTGTAGCGGTTTCCACCTCCGTCGAAGACCTCTACCCGCATCTTCCTAGCTGGCATCCCGAACACCCATGACAACGCAAGATGTAGAAGTTGTTGTTCACATGTTATAGAGATTACGGTAAAGAAGAGAAGAAGAAAAGGCCAAAAGTGCGCTTCGACCCGAAAAAGGAGCAAAATTTGCAGCTTTTTAATTTCACAAACTTCGCTTCATCAAAATTTTCTTAAACGGGAAAAGGAACAACATTATCCCTTTTTTCCAGTAGAAGCCTAGGGGTCGTCCCTTTGCATAGAATACGACATAAAAAAGTTAATCCCAAAGAAAAAAGCCCAACGAGAAAACCTTAAAGAAGTCAAATTTCATGATCTTCACAAAAAGTTAATGTTTAACAAATAAACACTGAATGAAAAAACCAAAAAAGAGAGAAGAGGAGCCCCACCGTTTTATTTGTGAGACAGGGAAGCGACGTACATTTTAACAAGCATCATTGCCATAGAAAATCGCGAATATTTAAAGGTGAGTTTAAAGGTGAGAGATGCTGCTACGAGGACAACCCCAACCCCTTGGTTTCCACTGGACCTACAAAATTTCTTGTCAAACTTAAAACAGCGCTTTCAACAAAAAATTTTAAAAAATTTTAAAAGAAACACAAAAAGTTCTACGAAAATTATTAAATGATGATCGTCAAAATGAGTCTTCAGAGTATTTTCTTTTTATGTAAGAAACAAAATTATACAGCAATCTTCAGAATATTCCATAGGAAATATAGGGGTGCGGGGGCATCTGATATCTGGTTTTTGCTTCTAATAGCCTCTGCTTTAAAATAGGTGGCTGCTTTTGCTTCACCGTAGAGTTTCTGCGTGTTTTATCTAGTTTTTTATACGGGAGTTTTTATTTTTTTGTTCAAGCGAAAGCGAGGCATTACGCTCACAGTCAAATATTGGGAGTTCCTCCTTCTATGAATGAATCTAGTGTGTTGGATAACGTTTTTGAGCGTTTTTTAAGGAATCCTAGTATTTTTAAGGATAGAGAGGTACTACGGCATGACTATGTGCCTGAAAAGCTTCCTCATCGTGAGGAGCAAATTCGTTATCTTGGCGAAATTGTTGCTCCCGCTTTAAGGGACTCTCGTTGCTCTAACGTCTTTATTTACGGAAAAACTGGCACGGGAAAAACCGCAGTTATAAAGTATGTATTAGGCAAGCTGTCTAATAAGGCTCGTGAGTTTGGAGCGCCGGTTAAGGTCTGCTATGTAAACTGTCGGCTAGCTGGCACAGAATACAGGGTTTTCTCGAGCTTATGCGATGCCGTAGGGGAGGAGGTCCCGTTTACTGGCCTAGCTGTGGGCGAAGTATTTGATAGGTTTAAGATTGGCTTAGATTCAAGTGAGCGCCTTTTTATGGTGATTCTGGATGAGATTGACGCGCTCATAAAGGCAAGGGGCGATGTCCTCCTCTACGAATTGACTAGAATAAACGAAAACCTTCGTTATAGTAGGGTCTCTCTTGTAGGAATTTCTAACGACCTTCGCTTCAAAGAATTGCTTGATCCGAGAGTCTTGAGCTCCTTAAGTGAGGAAGAAGTGGTTTTCAGGCCGTATGACGCAGCTGAGCTTCAAGACATTCTTCGAGACCGTGCCCGACTCGCGTTTTATGATGGTGTGTTATCAAATGGTGCAGTAAGTTTATGCGCTGCACTAGCAGCTGCCGAGCATGGTGACGCTCGACGAGCTTTAGATCTTCTGCGTGTTGCGGGCGAGTTGGCGGAGCGCGAAGGCTCTAGAGGCATCTTGGAGGACCACATACGGCGCGCTGAAAAAAGGATAGAGCATGATCGTATGGCGGAAGCTTTGAGAGATCTTCCTCCTCACTCGAAGGTCGTTTTGTGTAGTGTTTATCTACTGGGTAAATCGAATATTTCCTCTGCGATTACAGGCGACATCTACGAAATTTACTGCGAGCTTTGCCGTGAGTTAGGGCTTGCACCATTAACTCAAAGGCGGGTAAGCGGTTTGATCAACGAGTTAGACGTGATAGGGGCATTAAACTCAAGGGTTGTAAGCATGGGGCGATATGGGCGCACGAAAAAAATTCGTTTAGGTATAGCGCGTAGTATTATTAGAGAAGTCTTTACTAGTGATGATAGACTTGGGCGTCTGATAAACTATGCGCCTAAATGTTTGGCAGGAGCTACAAGTAGTAGGAGTTGAGGACGGAGGGTTCTCTAGGGAGGCATTAGGTCGAAGTGACCAAAGAGCCTTGTTTGTCTGCGTTTTGTTGCGAGGGGCTCAGATCGAGGATTTTCGAGCAGATATGATTGCAGTGGATGGGTTAGATGCCACCAAGAAGCTTGTTGCCATGCTTCGTAAGTTGTCTTTTGATGCAATTATGCTAGCCGGGGTTTCTTTCGCGGGTTTCAACTTGGTGGAACCCACTGCAGTTTTGGAGGAGTTCCACAAACCTGTTATTATAATTTCGAGGACAAAGCCAAACAACGTGGCTGTGAAAAAAGCGTTGTTTCAACACTTTAGAGATTGGCGGGTTCGATGGAGCGTCTTCGAGAAACTTGGCGCTATCCATGAGGTTGTTTCGATGCCTAATGAGCCACCTATATACGTAGAAGTTATTGGCAGTACACTTGACTGGGCAATCAAAATGATTTGTGCGTCGGCTTTTTGCTGTAGGATTCCTGAACCCATACGGGTGGCTAGGCTCATCGCGCGCGGACTTACAATTAGGGAGAAGTAAAGTTTATGGGTGAGACTTGTAGGGTTTGAAGATTTATGATCGGGGCGATTCCGGGAGTGGGTTCCAAACCCATCTTTCTTTGGTAGTCGGTTTGTTCCTGCCAAGCACCTGAGTTCACCATGAGAATTCCTCGGTATGTATCATATTTTAGAACGTGAATGTGGCCGGTGTGAAAAACGTCCGGAATTCTTTCTATAACCATGAAGTCCCTTTTTTCCGGAGCTATGGGGGTTCTTTGCCCGTAAATAGGCGCGAGGTGTCGGCTTTGCAGAAGAAGGCGCATGGCCTTGTCTGGCGTGTGAAAGCTCACGTTTGGTACAACCGCAACAATGTCGTCTAGGCTACGGCCGTGATATAAAAGAAATTCCACCTCGTGAAGACCGAGTACGCACGGGTTTCCAAAAGAATATACCTTCCTGGACTCGTGAAGTGGTTCTGCGTATTTTCGAGGGATGGAGGGTTGAGGCAGAGCCTTTCGAGACGCGTCATGATTTCCGGGGATGATGATTAATTCAATATAATCTGGGATTTGTTCAATGAACTTCGACACCGCTTGGTATTGCTCATAGATGTCTCTTATCGCTAGTTCCCTTGCTTGTCCTGGATAAACACCGATTCCATCGACAAGATCGCCTGCAACGATTACATATTTGACATGGCTCGCTATATTCCGTAAGTTTCCATTCCCAAACTTACCGTTCAACCACAATAAAAAACGATTAAGCTCCTCGTGCATAAACATCTTGCTTCCGACATGCAAATCTGATATAAGAGCTGCATAGACGGGTATCGAAGCTTTATGCGGGGGCTTTTGAGGCACATCAGGCCAAATGAAATCTTCCACAATGAGTAGGTTGTTCCTACCTTTAATGGCGTGGACACAAACAACCTGATCTAACAATAAGGCATGTGCCTTTTCCATAACTTCCGGGGTTGCACTCTGGGGCACGAGTACCGTGGCGCTGGCTTCTAAATCCTCAATCCTCAAAAAGATTCTTTGCTTAGATTCTCGTCGTTCAGTGATCATGCCAATAATCGTAACTTTTGAATTAACCGAGGCTCTTAAGGCCTCGGATATAGGCATTGCATCTTTAGCGTCCATCCTTTGTCTTAAAAATCTTTGTAACCTCTTAAAACGGTCTTGAAAATACTCTAAAAATTCCTCCACAGATCCCGTCGCGCATATTTTATCCGTGGGGTCCTCCATCACTTTTATATCGGCATCCACCTCTTTTGCGTACGCACGAAAAGCAACCTTTCTCTCTTCGAAGAAGGGTGGTGGAGGAGGGGGAGGCTGCTTCACCTCTTCCATTGCGGGAAAAGCTTCTTTTATTATTGTCTCTAAGAAGCTTCGGCCGATAAACAAAGGCTTTTCGGGAAGACTCTCCATCCTCGTAATTGCCTCTTCTATTAACTTCATTGGGTCCTCTACTTGTAGCGATGTTCTTAAAAAATCGAAAGCCTCTTTATCGAGTTGATATCCTGCCGCTATCGCGAAAGAAACAGCCTTTCGAAGCTTCTCACTCACCGCCTTGGCGTCCTCCCGTCGTTTCAGCGTAGCAACAATACTCTTTCTTGCTTCTAGTAATTCTGTTTTTCCTCGTAAGTAAGATTGTCTTGTTGACGTTGATGTGACTACTCTCAAGAGGTTCGAGGAAAGTTGTGATTGCGTATGAGGTTGCTGTTTAGTGTATTCTTATTTATAACGAGGGCATATTTTTATTGAGGGGTTGCCTTTGGAACTTCGCAAAATTCAACGAACAGGCGGCGGAACGTTTTTTGCGTGTCTTCCTAAAGGTTGGGCTGAGCGAAACGGACTTGACCGGGGCTCTCTTGTGGCTCTCTCCGAGACGGTTGATGGGCGGCTTATAATCGACGCGAAATATGGTGTGGAGCCGGCTCCTCGAGTAGTGGTAATTAAGCCTACGCCGCATCTTGATCGTGAGATTGTTGGAAAGTATCTGCTGGGATACGACATCATTCGGGTTGAGGCAAAGGAAAGAATAAGCCCGGGCGATCGCGAGCGTGTTAAGCAAGCGGCAAGCCGTTTGATTGGCTTAGAAATTATCGAGGAAGACTACGCCAAAATCGTGATGCAATGTCTATTGGAACCTTCCGCTTTTCCACCCGAAAAGATTCTTCGACGTGAATACTCCATCGCTTCAAGCATGCATCGGGATGCGGTAACTGCCTTGGTCGAGGGCGATGTCCATCTGGCCAAAAACGTGATATCGAGAGACAATGAAGTCAATCGACTGTATTTTCTTTTAGTGCGTATCCTTCGGACAGTTGTTCAAAACCCAGGGCTGAGTGAAAAGCTGATGATCCGTCCTATCGACTGTTTGGACTATCGTTTAACAGCGAGCCTAGTTGAGTCCATAGGTGACCAGTCCGCTAAGATTGCTGAAAACGGGATTAATTTGGGCGCAAAAATCGCGAAGGAGCCTTCACAACTTCTCCTAAAACTTCATAATGTTGTTTACGAATCGCATGAAAACGCTCTGAAGGCGTTGTTTTCTCGTGATGTTTTAGTGGCGGAATCGGTAAGAGCCAAGCATGAAACTGTCACAGCAACTTTTCATGAGATTGAAACGATTGCCCACACCCAGCCGATTGAGCTTGCTCCGCATGTTCTTGCCGCTGCCTCCTCGATGAACCGAATCTATGATCATAGCGTAGACATAGCTGACCTCGTCATGCCAAAGCTTGTTTGATAATAGATATGCCTCTTCTCACCAGTTCCCGTAGTCGTTGCTTATTTCTTCCCTCCGCATATAGGCGCACCTTGGGTTCAGTTCCAGAAAGCCTCAACAAAAGCCAGGAACCGTCCGAATAATTCACTCTTATCCCATCGAAGGTCCAGACGCTTGCTACCTCTTTCTCTTTGCTGATTTCAGTTTCTATCAGTTTCCTAACCTTCGCCTTTTTTTCATCTGGGCAAGCAAAACTCATTCTGCATTGTGGGTAGTTTGGGATGTCAGCAAATAATTGTGTAACGTTTTTACCGCTTTCATCCAGCATTTCCACGATGCGTGCCGCGGAGTAAATACCGTCACCCCATAAACCCCATCGAGGGTCAATTATTTTCCAGGGTTCCGCCGCTAACACCGCTTGCCTCTTTTCCCTCAAACTTACATGAATCTTGCCTAGCCTCGTCCGTTCAACAGTTCCTCCAAGCTTGTCCACAATCCAATCTATGTAAAAAGAGGTGTCAATTGACGTGATCACGAAACCTTCCTTGAGCTTCTCTAAGGCCCTCTTCGCAAAAAGGGCGATAACCCGATCGTTTAACACAAACCTCCCCCTTTCGTCAATGATGGCTAACCTATCACCATCTCCGTCATGAGCTATACCGACATCTGCGTGCGTTCCCCGCACGATGTGGGATAAAACGTGAAGGTTTTCTGGCGAGGGCTCAAGGGGACGACCGGGGAAAGAGCCGTTTAGATGATCGTTGATGGCAAGAACCTCACAGCCCATCCGTCTTAGTAAAACTGGTGTAACCTCCGAGGTTGTACCATTCGCGCAGTCAACCACCACCTTTATTCTCCTCCTTAATGGAGCACCTTTTGAAAGGACGGCTTCGATGTACTCTTCCTTCGCGTCATAGAGGGCGGTTACCCTGCCAAGTCGGTCCCATGAAACGCCTCGGTATGTCCCAGTCATTATCATATGTTCAAGCGTCTCCTCCTCTTCTGGGATGTACTCCATTCCCTCATTGGTGAAACACTTCAAGCCGTTGTCTGTGGGAGGATTGTGTGAGGCAGTTATCATAACTCCCGCGTGCATTTGCCTCATCTTAGTTTGAAAAGCCAAAACCGGGAGCGGAGCCAAACCAATTAACGCAACGTTAAATCCGCCAGAGAGCAGGCCAGCCGTTACCGCTGCCTCAATCATTTTTGACGAAGTTCGATTGTCGTGCCCAACCATAACGTCTCCTGTATTTCCAAGGTGCGAGGCTAAGGAGGCACCAACCTTTAGAGCCAACTCTGGAGTGACCTTCGTAAGTATGTCGCCTCGAATGCCTGCGGTGCCGAAAAGCTTAGACATCTTCCTTCATATTCTACAACTATTCTCTTCCACATATTCTTTGTTCAATCCGCTTATAGTGTTATGTGGTAGCTGAGGATTAAGAAACATGAAGGTTAAAATTTGAGCGTATATAAGATATCGAGATGCTGAGGCGATTTCGTATCCGTTGGATACCCCGAAATCGAGTGCAAAAGCGTGCTCGGCAAGGGCTTAAGCTCTGTGGACCCTTGGTTCTGGACGAAATACTCCCTAAACCCCCTATCGCGGTTGTGAGCACGCTTGCGAATACTGCGATGCAAGGACGCACGAGTACCTAATCCACGATGGCCCCGAAAGTGTCTCCACTATTATTTTCGTGAAAGTGAACGCTTCGGAGGTACTGGCTGAGGAGTGGAGTTCCTAACCGCTGGCAAATGCGAATACTACGAGAGCTTAAAATCAACGAAGACGGATGGAACCTGGCCTATCTCTGTTAAACCTCCGAGGGCAAAGGAAAAATAGAGAAGCTGAAAATTAATTAAAATTATAAGAAGCGTGAAAACATGGAAGAGAAGTCATTAGTCGAGTTTTTGGAGAAGGCGCCGCTTTCACGTTTCCATTATGGGATACTCTTGCTAGGCAGCCTCATTTATGGTTTTACTGCTATGAACGTTATGCTCATAGCAGCCGTCCTGACGCCAATAATCAAGGAGTTTAGACTGGAACAACAACCCCTCATGTCAGGTCTGCTTCTGAGCGTTGGTTATCTGGGCATGTTTGTCGGCGCATTGTCTTGCGGCATTCTTGCCGACCACGTAGGTAGGAAGAAAACGCTCCTTTTCACCATATTAACTATGACGGTTTTTACCGCACTCAACTCGCTCGCCCCAGACACTGCAACCATGGCTTTTCTACGTTTTCTAGCCGGAATAGGATTAGGAGGCTCTCTTCCACAGCCTGGGGTTTACGTTTCAGAATATGTGCCAGCCAAGTATAGAGGGCGCTTCTTAGGTTTGGTTGAAACATCTTGGGTATATGGGGCACTGCTATCGCTAATTTTCCCCTATGTCCTATTTCCAACCTTTGGGTGGCGTCCCACGTTTTTGGTGACTTTAGTGCCTCTGATTCTGATTCCTATTGTCATATTTCTTGCACCGGAGTCACTACGATATTTACAGCTTAAGGGAAGGACAAGCGAAGCGATAAGCTCGCTTAGAAGGCATGGACTGGTTCCCGTGGATTTCGATGAAGGAAAGTTGCCTATCGCTGCTTCCAAAAGATATAACGTTGTAGAAGCCTTAAAGGAACTCTGGTCTTTAACCTATTGGAAAAGAACACTCCTACTTTGGATTTCCTGGGCTGTCTTGGTTTACACTTACCATGGAATTTTCACATGGCTTCCCACATTTTACGTAAGAGAATTAGGGTTCACCGTTGTGAAATCGATTGAATGGGTACTTATAGTCACTTTAGCGCAGGTTCCAGGTTACTACAGCGCGGCGCTCCTACTCGACCGTGCTGGCAGAAAACCCATCGCAATCACTTACCTTACTTTAGCTGGTGTGGGAAGCGTTCTGCTTAGTCTGGCTTTTGACCCAATATCCATACTCTTGTGGAGCATTGTCATCTCCTTCTTCAACCTAGGCGCTTGGTCGGCCTTATACGCGTACACGCCAGAGTTGTATCCGACCCGTGTCAGAGGAACTGGCTCAGGTGCAGCTGCGAGCATAGGGCGCATCGCTGGAACAGTTGCACCCACAGCCACTCCACTCTTATACGCTTATGGAGGCTTGACAGCTGCCTTCGCAATATTTGCCATAACTCACTTATTTGGCGCCGTTGTGGTAGCGTTGCTTGGTGTTGAGACGAAGGGGAGGATTCTGGAGGAGATAGCGAAGTAGCTCAAGGCTGTCAAATTAATAAAGCCGGCTACTTTCTATGTGTTCTTGGTGATAGGGTGTGCACGGAACGTCGGCGGAAAAACCCGTGGTTGAGGAAAGGCAGTACCACATAGCCTGTAAACATGGAGACCTCGCCAAATACCTTCTTGTTCCAGGCGATCCTGAGAGGGTTCCGAAAATTACGAGCTTCTGGGATGAAGCGAAGGAGATAGCGTATCATAGGGAGTTCCGGTCTTTCACCGGGAAATATAAGGGCGTGGGTATCTCTGCCACGTCCAGTGGTATTGGACCCGCCTGCATCGCTATTTTGGTGAACGAGGCGGCCAACATCGGCGTTGATACTTTCATTCGGGTGGGTAGCACCGGAGCGATTCAGAGGGACATTGGCTGTGGTGACCTTGTCATCTCAACTGCGGCCGTTCGCTTAGATGGGACAAGCCATCACTACGTCATGGCTGAGTATCCTGCAGTTGCCCACTATGAGGTGTTGATGGCGCTGATCGAGGCGGCTGAACGCTTGGGAGTTAGATACCACGTGGGGGTCACGGCGACGACTTCTGACTTTTACGCTGGTCAGGCGAGGCCGTCCTTCCAAGACTTTTGGCAACCGCGACTTGACAACATCATCCCGAGTCTTCAAAAGGCAAACGTGTTAAACTTTGAGATGGAAGCCGCTACCCTCTTCGTGTTGTGTAACCTTTTCCAGCTTAGGGCGGGTGCTGTATGCGCTGTGTATGCAAACCGATGCACCAAAGTCTTTGAACCAGGCGCTGGAGAAGAAGAGTGCATCAAGGTTTCAAACGAGGCTGCAAAAATTTTAAGCACATGGGACGCTGAAAAACAAGAAAAAGGGAAGAGGTGGCTCTACCCCGGACTTTTAAGATAGTTTGGATAAGATTTCCAGCGTTACTTTAATAGCCCGTGCAAATTTGCGTGCGTACCTTCCCCTAGACCCGGGTCCTCTCTATGATTCAAATAGGCTCTAAATATACCTGACTTTAGCGTTAAAACAAAATCCTTTTAGTCTAGAGGTGCGTTCAAAAACTTTCAGCGCGCCGGGGTGGCAGAGTGGCAATGCGCTGGACATCCTCAGAGATGGGAGGAACAGACTCGAGATCCAGTGGGCCTTCGGGCTCACAGGGGTTCAAATCCCTTCCCCGGCGCCATCTTTCTTAGCAAAATAACGTGTTCTCAAGGACGTTTCGAAGAAACGCAAGCAAAGTGACCCTAGCACACAACAGCCTGATTTCTAAACCCAATTTCCTTCAAAATCAAAAACAGTGCCCTTTCAGCATGGTGGTGAACAAAATCTCCTCTTAGTGCACCACCAAGAAAATTACACAACTCTTAGGTTTGTTTCTCCACAGGAGTCTTTCTCAAAGGTTTTCTTTTAAGCTCAGTTCCACAAACTTGACAAGACTTGAGTTTATAGTCAGAGGGGTACTTACGGCGGCAAGCAGGACAATACAGAAGCCAGTGTAAGCGGTAGCGTATTCCAAAAGTCATTAGGGAAGCAAACTCTATTCCCATCTGATTAGCCACATTTTGGATGGAGTAGTCGTCGGTAACGATTAACGGATTATGGCCTTCTCCCCTAAGTTCAAGAGCCAAAGCCAAGACTTGAAGGTCCACCCGGGAAAGGTATAGCACATCTCCAACCATTTTGGACGACTCCTTAACTTCCTCGAAAATCCGGGCCATAGGCGTCCTCACCTTCAGTCTTCCACTCTCTACGGCGGTGTAAAACCGCACCCAAGGCAACGAGTTATAGGCCAGCTCCTCCTTCACCATGGGAACCGAGTATTGTTCTTCATCGACGGAGAGAGGGTCAAAACCAGCGATAAAAGCTGAAGTGTCAAGGACGATGACTCTGTTTTTCGTGTCAGGGACCCTCCCCTCTGAAGAAAAGAAGCCTACCCTTTAGACGATGGTAAAAGTTACTCTTGAACCGAACGAAGCAAGACTCATACTCCGACTTAGTGATTGTTATTCGCGGATTCTTAGTTCTGATCTCCCTTCGATAATGTCCATCGATCACCACAACCGCCCTCCTAGGCCTCAGCACCTCTACACTTATCGTAGACTTTGCGGAAAACACCATCGGTCGAAACGGGGCGAGCGGACAAACAGGAGTTAAAACGAAAGCGTTAACCTCAGGATCGAGAACAGGACCTCCCGCCGACAAGGAATATCCAGTAGACCCAACTTGAGACGTCACCATGACGCCGTCGGCTCGGCACTCTGCCACTGCAACGCCGTCCTTCCATATGTTGGCGTACAGAAGCTTCACCGGGGCGTCAGGCGTAACGAAGACCTCGTTCAATGCGTCGGGCAAGCGGATGTCTCCTATGAAAGACGCGAGCTTCATACACCGATCAAGCAAAAACTCTCCTTTTAGACATTTATCCACCGCCTCCGGCCCCTCGTCAGGTGACGCCTCTGTTAGGAAGCCGCGCACACCCATGTTGATGGCGAGGATGGGGGGTTCCGGCTTGGGAACGAGGAGACAGGTCCTTAAGACTGTTCCGTCACCACCTACTGTGATGATTAAGTCCGCCTTCATTTCCTCCAACGGTATAGCGGCCTTGATCCTGTTTGCATACTTCGCCAGTTTCGGCTCGAGAAACACCGATAAACCCCTCGCCTCTAGATGAGCCAGCAGCTTCGTTGCAAATTCCAAGGCTTCCTTTCGGTCCACACGCGCGACCAAGCCCACATCATTAAACAACGGGGTCACCACAATAGCATTATAGCGACAACTTAATTAACTATAAATCTATGTTTGTAAAAGTTTATGTGTAGCGAGGAAATGGGAATGAGCAAACCTGTCGAACTGGGAGCTCTAAAAGTGGGAAGCTTTGTGATGATTGAGGATGAGCCATGTCGCATTGTTGATTATGCCAAATCCAAGCCGGGGAAACACGGCTCTGCCAAGGCTCGAGTTGTTGCGATCGGCGTGTTCGACAGGGTGAAAAGAAGTTTTGTGAAACCAGTCGACGCGCAGGTTGAGGTGCCCATCATCGAGAAGAGGAGTGGCCAAGTCATCGCGCTGTTGCCCACATCGCTTCAAGTAATGGACCTTGAAACGTACGAAATCCTTGAAACACCTATACCAGAGGAGGAAGAAATAAAGTCAAGGCTGGCTTCCGGCGTTGAAGTGGAATACTGGCGAATTCTAGGCAGAACGAAGGTCATGCGAACGAAGGGCTAATTGTCTACTTGTCGTTCTTATCATAATTGATGCTGTTTTCTTTTAAGGCTCTAATGTGTTCTGTAATTGTGGGTGGAACTTTGAAGTATGTGAAGCAGATGCAGCTACGACGTGGAATCAGCGTAGGAGAGCTCGTGAATGAAATGAAGGACTGTGGCGTGCTCGGAGCTGGGAAAATCGGAAAAGCAGCCGAACTAGCGTCTGAGATGTTCAGCATCCCAGACTACACCGTGTTCTTGACTATGGCGGGGCCGCTGGTTCCTGGCGGGCTCCGAAGGATTATCGGCTACCTCATCGATCGGGGGTACGTGAATGTGGTGGTTACTACTGGGGCTAACATTGTGCATGATATGGTGGAGGCGCTTGGCTACAAGCATTTGAAGGGCACCTTCTTAGCGGAGGACAAAAGACTTAAAGCTAAAAGCATCGGCAGAATCGGCGACATCTACATCGAGCAGAGGGCATTTAAGCACTTAGAAAAATGGATGCACCAAACGCTGGAAGGCATACCGGAGGAAAA
>Ga0209314_10000599_pt1 | contig 16022 bp, 13 predicted proteins | sample I19B2metaG_FD_184146 | JGI IMG/M metagenome (GOLD analysis project Ga0209314, IMG submission 184146) | Lake sediment bacterial and archeal communities from Gulf of Boni, Indonesia to study Microbial Dark Matter (Phase II) - ​I19B2 metaG... | ecosystem: Environmental > Aquatic > Freshwater >...
CATAAAACTTGGCGTTTGGGAAGGACGCGTTGTTGCCGCAGTGGTCAAAGTGTAGGTGTGTATTGATGACGATGTCGATGTCTTCCGGCTTCAAGCCGTGTGTTTGTAGTTGAGCCTGGAGCGCTTGACCCGGCTTCCTCTTTATGGTGTGAAACTTTCTATGCTTCTCCGGGAGCTCGCCAATTCCGGTGTCTATGAGAATCTTCTCTGTATCTGTTATGACCAGCAGGGGTTTGAGAGCTGCTTCGTAAATTTCCCCTTGATACTTCGTGTAGACCAGAAAGCTTTTGTCGATGGTGAAAAAACCATCGCTAAGAAGATACAACTCCAACGTTACCATGCCTCTTATCCGCTTTTTCCTTCAATTGTTTCAAAATCAAAATAAAAGAGTTATGGCCCCATCAATTAAGCTGGTCGGGCTTCAGTTACTGCTTTATCGCTCGGTTAGTTTCTGTATTAGGGTAAGCAGTTCAGTGAAGGATGAAACTAGGTAAGTGGCCCCAGCACGGGTTAACTCTTCTGGAGAGGAGATTCCAGTTGTCATGCCTACGGCGACAACGCCCAGCTCCTTAGCGCACTTCATGTCTCCCGTGCCGTCTCCCACAACGATCGCCTCTTCTGGCTCAACGTCCAGCGTCTTCAACACGTCTTCCAGGTGAGCAGGGTCCGGCTTCACCGCACAAACATGTTCTCGGGTGATCACTGCATCGAAGAAACGTTTGAGGCGGAAACATCGAAGAATGTAGCTTGTCGATTTTTCGCCGTTCACAGTGAAAAGCGCTGTTCTTAACCCCATCTTTCTCAACTCTTTGAGCGCCTCGAGGACGCCGGGCATCAAGCTGGTCGACTGGGCTGCCTCCAGCTCGTGACGACTCGCTAGTGAAAGCGCGTCCTCTTTAACCTTGATAATGTGCTGATTTTCCTCGCCTTTGTTCCTCATGTAGATCTCCGCTTTCTTCAGCATCTCAAATATGCTCTCGTTAACGGAAAGGGTTGAGGAGGGGAAACCTCGCTTGGTGAGGAACTGTATGACATCGGCCCTCACCGCCTTGTAGTCAAGGTTGAAGTTCACGATGGTTCCGTCGAGGTCAAAGATCACCGCCTTGATGGTCAATGTGGTCCGCCTCCGCCGTGTTTTAAACAGCTGGGCTTTACTGCTGAGCCTCGGGAAAATATACTTTACGGTTCAAAATCCTTCTCGACAAGGGATCATCAGTGAACTAGAGAAAATTAATTGAGCATGAAAATCATCAAGGTTGTGTAGGGTGAAATGCATGAGCTGGGAAGAATATGTGAGGAACCCCTTGTGGCCGGTTCTTGTAGAAACGGTTCGCGCAATGATCATGTATCCTCATCATAAGGCTTACACTCGAGACGTGGTTCTCCACGAGCAACCGGACGTAAACCCCCAAGACTTAGCGATAAAACTGGGCGTCCCGCTGGGCGAGGCACTTGTCATTCTATATGAACTGAAGACATCGAAGGAGAAATCTGGAGAGTCTCTATCGAATGGTTGAACTTGGATTAATAAAGTCGGGAGGATTTGGGAGATGAAAATGCTATGAGATTATTGTTTGAATTCTTCATCTACAATTTTATCTTTTCTAAACTCTAGATTCGCACTTGCCCTTAGCGTCACATTTATGGCTCGCTCTTGAATAAAATACCCATTTGGGAACACTCAAAGAATAAACTAAAACTCCATTTCTCCCTTTCCCTTACATTTTGCGGAGGAAAAACCTTCCCTTCAAGAGCAAACTGATAATTTAAACCGATATTTTCCTCTAGTCAGATTCGTCATTTTCATTAATTCGAAATGAGAAATTTAAACGAGATAAGTCACGTATCCCGGGCTACCATTCTACCGTGGACAGGTCGAGGTTTAAATTCTCGGAATTTTTGTGACCCAAATAGTCATGTGCGCAAATTTTCAAGCCTCTAAAATTTTTGGACCGAAAGGACAAGAAGCATCTGGTCCTAGCCAGTCTCCATGAGTGATATATGCTGTGTATCTGCAACCGCCGCATAGGTCGCTGTATGCGCATATTTTGCAAGAACCTTTTCGCGCTTTTCGGTTTCTGATATAATTTAATAGTTCATTGCGAGTCCAGATTTCTTCTAGGCTTTGTTCTAAAAGGTTGCCCAGTTTTATTGGGGCAGGAACACAAGCGAGCAGGTCTCCCGAAGCAGCGAGCCCTGCGTATGTTAAGCCAACCGAGCATCCGCTGAAGCCTGTTGCAAGCCCTCTCACAATCTTGGAAACTTCAAGTCCAAATTTCTCTTGAAACATCTTTTCGTATCCTGACAAGGCTTCGCTTACTGTGAAAACTTTGCCTTTTGAACGTTCGTGCCCAAGGCGAGCGTAATAGGTCATTCCTCGAGCGTAACACTGCATTCCGAATCCTTCTATTACGCTCTTGTAGAACTTGTTATGCAATGTTTCCAGAGCCTTAATTTTCTCTCTAGGCGTCACGTCAAGGTGACAGGCCTCTACTCCGCGACCAGCGGGTATAAGCCGGTTTAGGTAGAATCTCGTGGCTCCAAGCTTTTCTGCTAAATGCATGGTTTCTTCTAATTCGTTGATGTTCTTTGAGTGCAGAGTCATGGTGGTTGCCAACTCGTCAAAGCCTACAGCAGCACAGTTTTTTATTCCCTTAATTGTCGCTTCAAAGCTTCCATGCTTGTTTCTTAGGAAATCATGGGTTTCAGCTCTTGCTCCGTCTAAGCCTATCTCTACTCTTCTTACACCTGCTTTAGCCAGTTTTTTCGCTACTTGAGAAGTCATGAGGGTTCCGTTAGATGCAATTGTACACAGCACGCCGTTTTCGCTTGCTCTATTAACTGCGTCATAAAGGTCCTTGCGCAATAATGGTTCGCCTCCTGAGAAAGTTAGTATAGCTACTCCTGCGTTGCTCATGTTGTCTATTACCTTGAAGGCTTGAGAAGTCGTTAGTTCCGAGCTAGAAGATGTGGGCGAAGAGTCTTGATGGCAGTGCATGCAGTTGAGGTTGCATCTGTTGGTGAAGTTCCAGACGATAGTTATTGGAGCGCCAGTCGGCTGTGGATACCTTATTCCGAAGTTGGCAATTCCCTTCACCACACTGAACATACATTTACGGATAAGCGAGTCTTTCAGTAGCCGTTTTATTGTGTTGCCATTAACTGCGAGACGGAAGAACAGCAGACGAATTAAGGGCGTTAGAGCTGTTGATGTCAGCAAGCAACTTTCACAGCGCCGACTTGACGAGTAGATATCAAAGACTGAGAGCAATCGCTCTTGTCCACATTTTTCGCATCTGCTTGTCAAATAACGTGCGAGCGTTTTCCAAAGAGGGTTAAAGGTTAGAGTTAAAGAGTGATCGCCATCAGGTATTTTGCCCATTGTTTGCCCAGCCATCTTTCCTTGTCATAACTCTAACGTTCTTAAAAGGCTTCAGTTAAGATCGAGATCTTGCGTCCTCATAACCATAAATAAGGATGATTTGGGAACAACTCCAGAGTCCATGCATTCTAACACTCTTTATTATAGCAACACTACTAGCAGTCACAGTCTGCAGAGCTGAAGTTTCTTCCACAAGTCATAAAAACTATAGTGTCTATCTCTTGATTTCCAGCTTAGGAGGTTATTCAATGGTTGACTATGCGTTGGTCGGCAGATGTGGGATTTACTATGGTGCGTGTGGAGCATATAGAGCCTACAAGGACAGAGAGCAGAATGGATTCGTTGTGAAGGCTGTCATGCGTTGACACCTGATTGTGCTGGATCTCAATGTAAGGTTGTGCAATGTCTCAACTCTAAAGGTTTTGAATATTGCCACGAATGCACAGAATATAAAAACCAGTCTTGTGCGAAATACGAAGACATCGCAAGAAAATGTAAGGGGATGTTTGTGTTGGTTGGCCTCTTAGTATGTGTGCGCGCATGTTTGAAGTTGCCGTGACTTGCTGCTTGAGATAATCTTTGCCTTAAATAAGGGGTATTTGCCTGCTCTGAAATGGAGAATATTCTACTCTTGCAATTTGAAGTGGCTACCCGAAGATTACAAAGAGCTTATCAAAGAAGCAATGAAAATTAAGAACTTTTCAGTAAGGGATTTTGACCTAGATTGAAAGCCATACGAAAAATATGGCATAATATTCTGCCTAAAATAAAAGATGAAACCGGACTGACGCAGACCAGATCTCTAGATACTACGTTGAGACGATTCGGCAAACTACTCGCAGAAGCGACTATTCCCAATAAATAGGTATTAGTCTCGCCAAGCTGTTTTAGAATGTAGAATAGCCTTTGAACAAATCAGGTTCATTTATTTCCTTCAAGAGCCTTCGAAATATCTCACGCATTGGTTTGCTGATTTTCATAATATCTTTCCATTTTCTTGAGGAGCCTTTGATAGCGTACGCACGTTATGGCATATCTGGTGATGATGAAGGTTGTTCCAAATGTGGCTACCAGAACAAAAATCCACCAGGGGAAGGGGGAAAAATAGTTGAGCGGATCGGTGCCCAACCGATATTCATCAAGGTTGGTTAAACCGTCACCGTCGGGGTCAAGGGCCGCATCAGTCGCATCAAGCGGGTCTAATCCATAAGATAGCTCCCCTGTGTCGGGCATGCCGTCGCCGTCATCATCTATATCCGTTGCATCAGGTGTTCCGTCACTGTCGGTGTCTTTGAGAACGGTGACAGAAACTGAATTGGTATTTTTGTTGCCCGCGACATCTTCAACCGTTAACCAGACTACGTAATTTCCTGGTTCTTTGTAGGTGTGGGTGGTTGTCAGGCCGGTTCCTTTGGACCCGTCCCCAAAGTCCCACTCATAGCTGACAACTCCTACGTTATCAGAAGACTCGCTGGCATCGAAGGTCGCAAGGATGTTTTGAGCCACGCTTCGGTCGCCGCCTGCGTTAGCGACTGGTGCAGTTTTATCTAGTTTGACATCGATTATGTGATGAGCCTCTTCGTTGCCAGCTCCGTCCACGCTCCAGTATTCCAGTTTGTTGTTGCCTTCTGCTGTGATGTGTGGCTGGCCGTCAGCTTGTACGCTCTTAGTTGGGCTGTCGTTTGTTTCGTAGTAGATGGCTTGCACTCCGCTGTAATCATCCGTAGCTGTTAGGGTTATGGCAAATTCTTCAGTATGCCATAAGCCGTCGTAATCGTTTATGCTCATTGGAGGAATTGGATCGTAAACCTTTGATGCCACGTCGATTGCGCCGTCAACGTCAGTGACAACCAGCTTAATTATATAAGTGCCGAGGACCTCATACTTGTGGGTTGAGTTCTGATCGGTGGATATGGTTCCGTCTCCAAATTCCCAATACCAAGATACGATTGATCCATCGGGGTCGGAAGATCGGTCCTCGAATTCGATGATTCCTTGGGGTGTTGGTTGGTGTAGTTTTGGTGGAGATATAATGGTAAAGTCCGCCTTTGGTGGAACGTTCAGCACGGTGATCCGCTTGGTGATCTCGCCTTGCTCGCCGTCATTATCGCGAACAGTCAATATTACGGTGTAGTTTCCATTGTCCGCATACTGGTGAGTGGGATTCTTTTCAGTTGAATTTGAGCCATCGCCGAAGTCCCAAAGCCACGAAACTATTGAACCGTCTGGATCATGTGACTTATCCTTAAACTGTATTGTATCCATATCTGTTGGAGCGCTAGGAGAATATGTAAGGTTGGCTCTCGGCCGCTCGTTCCCGCCACCACCACGACGTAGCTCAGGCGAAATGGCCACCTCACCGTCAAAAAATACGTTGTCTGCGGTGTCGATTTCATCCGGAACCACGCTGGCTTCAGCGCTTATTGTGTACGTACCGGTGGCAACGCCTTTTGTGTCCCATGTGAAAGTTAGGGTTGTGGTCGATTCTGCGCCCAGAGATACGTCCATTCGTGTATCAATGGCAACCGATTCATGGTAGATGGTGACATTGAAGATTTCGCTGAAGTCGCCCTGATTGACTACAGTCACTTTAATGGATACGGGGTTGCCAGCCTCCACAGAGGTCGAGGAGACGGTTACACCTATGATGGCAATGTCATTTACCAGTGGAGGTGAGACGGTTAGATCGGCGGTGGCGAAGTCAGTTAGTCCATCATCGTCTGTAACGGTCAAAGTTGCAGTATAGGTTCCCTCCACTGAATAAGTGTGGGTTACGATCATGCCAGAGTCAGAGGTTCCATCGCCGAAGTCCCACATGTAGCTCTTGATGGTTCCATCAGGATCATAGCTTGCTGATGCGTTGAAAGTCACGATCTCGCCCTCAACTGGTTCGATTGGCGAAAATGTGAAAGAAGCTACCGGAGGTTTTTTCCTCGCCTTTGCGACGACGATTACCTGACCGTCAGTGAATGTGTTGTCCTTCGGATCCTCATCTTCAGCGACGGTGCTGGCCTCCACCTTTATTGTATAGGTGCCCTCAGCGACACCGGTTATTGCCCAAGCGAACTTCAAGGTCCTGATGGCGCCCGCATCTAACGATACGCCAGTCCGGGTCTCGATGAGCTCCGTGTCGTAGTATACGCTCACGTCAAATGTTTCCGCTACGGTACCCTCGTTTTCGGTCGCAACGGCTATTGATACGGATTCGCCGACCTTTACGCTGGCTGGGGAAGCCGTAACACTTGTGATGGCTATGTCGTGGACGATTGAAGTTGGCGTGCTGAATTGCCAGTTGTAAGGTAGCTGTAGATGGTTGCTGGCTAAATCCATTGACCCGGTACCGATGGTCACGCTATATGTTGTCCCGTATGCCAAGTCTGAACTTGGGGTGAAGATCAGGGTGTTGTCGCTCCAGCTAAACGAGCCTGGTACCGACGGAGAAATAGAAAAAGCTTTTTGTACCGAAGTCTTATCCATGGCCTCACTGAAAGTAACCGTCATTATTGTGGTTACGGGCACGTCGGTACCGATTGGCGTGTGATCAACTACGGTGGGAGCCGTGTTACCGATGGTGAAGACGCCGTCAGACTGATCCCAGTCGGAGTAAAGCTCACGTCGTTTTCTCTCTTCGTAGGCTCTAACTCTGATGAGATAGTTGGCGCTATCTGGATAGGTGGTGGTATCCCATGAATAGGAGGTCTCGGAAATTCCAGTTGCTAGAGGATGCCACGTACCGCCGCCGTCGTATGAGTATTCAATCTCGTAGGTTATTGGGTCACCATCTGGATCGGTTGAGGCGGTCCAAGTGACGTCGTGGGTTCCGCTCCAAATTTCCCCACCATTAGGCGAAATAACAATGGGAGGAGTGGGAGGAGTGGGCGGAGAGGGCTCAGCTCTTACGTTCTGTGCAAATAAAAGGATGATTAGGAAGATCGGAATTTCTAAAAGTGTGTTGCATATTTTCATAATATTTCCTATTTATTTCTAATTTAGCTCATAGGTGATAAATTTTGCGTATCATATGATTCTATAACATAATTTATTTATTCTATAATATAATTCTATAAATTCTGTATGGTACGCTCGTTTCAGCACAGTTTTTTATGAGAGTCTGTTAAGCGTATCCGTTGATGATGTACATGTACCTCATATTTCGAAATTCCAACGCAAGTGAAAAAGCAACCTAAACGGGAAATTTCGAGTTGAGATAGCTTTTTAGGGCAACCTTGGTGATATCCCCCGCAAACCCCCCTTCTTTTTTCTGTTGCGGCGAGCATCCTACCCTAAAACGTAAAAAAGCTCGCGTAAAATCTTTGTGGCTGTCGCTTCGAGATAGAAGTGAATTGTTCTAGGAGTTTCTCTATTTTTATATCTGTTGAATGTCTAGAAAGAGTAGGGGGCCGTCTATGGATTGGAAGAGATTGTTGTGTAAACTTGGATTTCATGATTGGAGTATGCCCAGAGTCACCTACCTCAGCGGTTCTAACGTAAAAGACTTCACCAAATACTGCAAGAGGTGTGGGAAACAAAAGAGATGGGTCGAAACCGCCTAACTCTCGCGCCGGGGTCGGATTTGAACCCAGCACAAAGTGGCGATGTCTCCCGCAAATCTTTTTTTCCTGAAAGAGGCCATGTGGTTAAAAAATTATTTTAGCTCTGCAAGCACTCTCGAGATTTCTTGTGCGCTTATTCCTATTGCGATTGAGGCTTTCTCGATGTCTTCTTTTGTGATGCTTTGTATTGTTTTTCTTGCTTGTTCTTCTGGGTGAATGGAAAAAAGCTGTTTCTTGAGTTGTTGTAATGTGATGTCACAGTACCAGAGAAGAGCGTAGATGTCGGCTATGTCTTTGATTCTCTTGTTTTCTTTGTCTCTTTTGGGTGCAGAGTTTAGCTTCATTGCCAACAGTACGTGTGGTTTTGGCAACAAGACTGTCTTTTCGAAAAGAATGGTTTTAGTATGCATTTTGTCTTGGAAAACCAGTGACAGAAGTGGTTCGTCGATTGGCACGAAACCTAACAATTCCTTGATTTTTGGATGGATGTAATCTACAATCGGGTCTGCGTATAATTGGAAGATCTGATACAGGGGGAGGCGAGTTGACTCTTCTGGTGTCAATTCCGTTCCTGTGTCCAAGTCGAAATCTTTTGCCAATCTGAAACTTATGTATCTGAAGCCCATGTTTTCGATGGTTTTTATTGCAGTTACGAACTTTGATTTCTTCAGTTGTTTCTCAGTCCATTCTTTGTCTATGTGAAAGCCAATGTCAATGTCTCGTGATCCGATGTATTTCCTTCCATTAGCCTTTTCGAAGTTTTTGTTCACGATGTGGTAGGTAGCCCATCCTCCCAGAAGGCATATTGGACCTGGTAGCTGTTTGAAGATTTTCTCCAGTTGTTTTTCTGAAGTTTTGATCTCATTTGGTTCGTATAGCACGTTGTTTCACCTTTTCGAGTAGTTTTTCAGCGGCTTCTGTGCATACGCCTCCTTCTTCGAGTAGGTCAACGATTAGTTGTGGGATACACACAATGGTTAGTCCTTGACGCTGGAACGAGCCGTAGAAGACAAGAGCGTCAGCCACAAGTAGTCTTACGTTGCCCTTTCCAACCAGACCTTCATCTGCTATGAGTTGATGCCATTTTTCTATGTGTTCGTCTTTGATATACAGGTCCGTGCGTGAGGGAAAAAGATATTGTTGAACAAGGTTTTCTGCCTGGTAGGTCGTGAGTGCGTATGGCATTTTTGCTTTCTTTATCAGGCTGATCGGGTCTCTGTGCATGTATTCTTTCTTTTCAGGCTTGATCTTGACTTTGAGCCAGTATTTTAGAAGGTCTGTGTAGTTTGTGACCTTTGTCCCTTTTACGAGTTCTAACGCTTCCAGTTTGCCCAGCAACTCGTGAGTCCATGGGAACGAGCATTCTGCCTTCTTAGCCAGCTGATATTTGGTGAGCGAGCCATCTGGCTCAGTCAAGAGAACCCTTATTATTCGTTCTCTCATTATGCCCCGCTTCACATTTGCCACCTGTGTATATCGGTAAGTCATATTAACCATCAGAGTTGCCGATATATCGGTAACGCTGGGCATTTAAATATCTTACCGACATATCCGCTGCATTGTTTTGTAAACCAGTATTCAAGGAACTAAACTCACAATGCATTGTTGGTTTTCAGCCGGACAGAAGAGCTCTCGCGCCTCTTTCTATTTTCTTTATGGTCTGACTCAGTGTAAGTTGTCCTGCTCAACAGATTGAGCATATATATAGTTGATTGAGCAGGGCTGGGCAGCATTTTGTAGGCCGATGAGGGAGTGTTCGCTTGAGAATATGAACATTCGCTATCAGCGAACGAAACCTGCGCGCGCGCCAAGTTTTTGGAGGTCTCTAACGAGAAAAATAGGTGTTACAGCAGTGGGAGTTCAGTTCTTTCTAATTTTCTCCCATTCGCGCGCGCGTGCGAAACACTTTTACTCCCGATAATCATATCAAACCATGATTCGCTATGTCCTCGAAGACAGCCTTGAAGCCGTTCGTCGTTGTTCTTTCGTCAAAACCAGCAGTAAGACTGCCCCAAAACCTTGGAAGATTGGAGCTCAATTTCGCCGAGCCAGACGGACTTAAGAAAGTGTGGATCACTAAAATAGAAGAAAACATCAAAGGAACATCTGTCCAAACAGGCCTTCGTTTTAGAGTCTTTCTAAACGCCGAAAACATACGTGATGCCATTGATTCGGCGAAAGGCTTGACTGATGGAATCGTCAGCTTTCTAACTATGATGACTGGAAGGGGAATGGAAATCCCCAGAGAGGAAATCGCTTATGAGCTTACTCCAGATGTTCAAGAAAGAGACTTTGTTCAGGTCTTCTATGATACTCCAATAACCTTGCCTTCTCGTCGTCAAGTCGACCCTCAACGTCTGATTGATTTCATTGACAGACAGATGAAACTTGAGGCGCCATTCGCTGAGCATTTGATACGGGCTATAAGGTGGTATCGTTTGGGGGCTATGGTTACTGACATTTTCGATCAATTCAACTGTTTTTGGATAGGTTTGGAGAGTCTAAACCCTATGCTTCAGCAAAAACTCTCCGTCAGGGATGACCCAGCAGTATGTCCTCATTGCGGGCACAAATGGGTTGCGACCCCCACAGTCTCTGGAATCAGGGTCTTTGTTCAAGACAAGATGAAAGAAGGAAAGACACTGTATCGAAACATCCGTCAATTGAGGATCGCCATCATGCACAGCACGAAGAAACTGCATGATCTTCGCGAGCTCGTTTCAGTCTATGCTCCCAAAACTGGAGAGACGCTCTTCAGGGCAATCTGTTACGCATCAGGATTCGAGGAATGGGAAAGCATGGCACATGGCGCGATTCTGAGAGAATTTCCTATGAGAGGCGAGGTTCAATGCCTGCTCATTGGCGGTGAGCCTTCTTCTTTAGGACCTAATGGCGAAGATCCTCATTTTGAACTGAGTCATGAATTGAAAGATTTGAAATTGGCTGAAGACGGAAGCGTGACTTACACAGTTACAACATCCCTCAAAGCATGCATACACCCCAATGTACAGTTCAGGCCTCGAGAAATAAGATTATACGGAGACTCTGAAACCAAAGGAGCGATACTCAGCAAGACCGTGCGAACAGCTGGTGGGGAAGAAACGCCTATTTAGGAAAGGAGATTAGCGCGCGCCTACTTTCTTGCCGCGATCTTGATCTTTTTCGGGTTGATCTTCAGGAAAGGCGTAACACTTCCGTTGGTGAGTAAATATTATTTTGGTGCTGGTTTACTGGCGTCTATCTTGTGCATAGCTTTTTAGGGCAACCTTGGTGATCTCCCCCGCAAACTCCCCTTTTTTCTGTTTTTTGATGTGGGTTTTGGATTCTCATGGTTAGGGTTCAGTTGAGTTATCGTTTGGTACCGTATGAAATTGAGATTGAAGCTAGTGGCCACGCCCGCGACTTCAACTTTGCATTCTATACCTATGCTCGCCCACGCGCGCTCGCTGGGCATCGCTGCCGCCAATCAAGCCTGGCCCCTTTTCCGCACGCAAGAGGACAATGGCCAGCACCAACACCCATAGCATAGAACCATAGACGTCCATGCGCTCGATAAGCCCGAACCACTGCGGAGGCGCAGTGAACCCTTGTTGGGTAATCTGGGCACCAGCCATGAAGCCTATCACAGCGCCAACCACAATGAGTGTCAGGAGTGTCCCGATCGAGTAGAGGCGGAACCGCTTTCCGCATGCGAAAGCTCCGAATCCCATCGCCAGCAGATATAAGAGACCTTGCACACCCGCGATAACTGAGTGCATAGTATTGGTAAACGTTGCCTCGGCTGCACCTAGGTGCGGTGGGAATGGTACTCCCACCAAGCCGACTGCCCCGATTCCCACCAGCAGGCCTCCGATGAAGCGCAGAGCGCGCTTTCGACTATATCCCCAGACGCCCAATCCGAATGCGATCATGAGCACATCATACGTGATGTAGAGTGGAACGACGAGTGGTCTCGTCGGAGCGCCGATACCAGACAGCTCACTGACGGCTTGATGGGTGAAGCTGTAGCCCTCCCACAGCGTACCTGCGAGTATGTCAGTACCGACATAAAGCAGCGAAGAGAGGATGCCGCAGATGAGTAAGGGGTTTCGTAACATCCTTGCAGTTTCTACCATTTCGAATCCCACTGATTGCTAGTGTTGGATTGCTCCGCCGCTTGAATAAATGACAAAGGTCATGCTGTTATTGTCTAGCCTTCCTAGAGAGTTCCTTAGCCCAATTGCGGATCTCATCCCAGTTGCGTAGGTCATAAATACCTTCTGCAACCTTGAAGCCGTCTTTTTCAAGTTGTGGCTTGAAAAATTCCATACCTTTGCGTGCTATGAAGCCCATTTTGTTATAGTCGATGACTCCGCCGAAAAAGCCTAACGCTATTGGCTTGAGACTGTACTTTGCAACCTTGTCCTCTAAGGCAAGCTTTCGAGTTCTTGCAACGTCATCTATCTTGCCTTCTCTTTCAAAAAAAGGTATCATTGTAGAGACAAACAAAGCCAGCTTTTTGCCTTCGAATTCCTTCCTGAAGTTTTTCAGAAAATCCTCAGCCTCACTTGCATATCTGCAGTTTCCCATGCCACTGCCTACAATGATTAAGTCATATTCTGATATGTCTTTGATTTTTTCTTCTTTCAGGTTAACTATCTTGGTATCAAAGCCTTCCTCTCTTAATACCTTGGCTATTTCCTTTGAGGTTCCAGCAGTCGCTCCATAGCGTGTGCCGTATGCAATTAACGCTTTCAAAGTATCACCTGAACGGTAGTTTTCAATTGGATTTATAAATATTGGCTTGAGCCGTGCACGCTTCGTTCGCCAGTTTTTTTGATAGAAATTCTATTTTTTATTCCTTCAATTTAGTAGCGAGTCCCTTTGCATACTCTTTTGTCCGCTCGATTTCGCCATCTATGAGCGGCCCCTTCATTCCCAACACAAGGGCTTTCAGAACTGGCAACAGTTGACTCATTTTCTTGTCTCTGAGCTTTTCAGCAATCTTTTCGGCTGCACTGCCTTGTTTCTTCTCAACGTTTTCTGGATTTTCAGTGTCGAAAGCTGCGAAAGGCTTGTTCATCCATTCCTCACTCTCCACCTTGCCTAAAAAGAACCTGATTGCAAAGCTCATTGTGCCAAATTTGGTTGGAGAACCGAGAACCAGAAAATTGTAGTCTTTTGCGCTTAGCTTCTTTACGTCTTTCACGTCGAAGAGGTCAACTTCTATTCCAGACACATCAGTGTCTCTGCAATGGTTTCTGCAATTCTCTTAGTGTTTCCATAGGAGGTGTCATAAATAACTATGCCCTTCATTTTCAAACCCTCCGCTTGAAGGCTAGTGTTTTCTTCCCTTTATCCCTTTTTTCTTTCTGTTTGAATCCGTTTCTTACCACCTTTTTTGAACGATTTTGTTGCGTTCCATCTAGTATGATAGGCCTTTGCACCTAGGTTGGTGCAGCAGCTGACGTTGTCGGTTGTGCCTGTTGGGGTCTTATCTGGAAGAAGGCGATTGCTAGTAACAGTGCAGAAATCCAGATTAGGATTAACCCTATGCCGAAAAGAATGATTAACACTGCGCCTATGAGAAGTAGTACTCCAGCGGTTGAGAATAAGCCAACGCCCGATTTTACTGAAAGCGTTCCAAGCGAGCGCCTGACAAAGAATGCTGCGATTATAGTGGATACCCAAAGGATGATTAACACTGCGAAAATTCCTGCAAGGAAAGTCGTGATGTTGTCCAGAGACAAATTCGACGGATTAGGGGTTAGACCTGAAAGTGCCGTCCAGTCACCATTCCAGTCCGGAAAGAGCGCGTATAGGAAATCAGTTAGCGAAGTCAGAACCGTAATAATAACCGCGGCTATTGAGATTACGCCGCCAACTATTCCTGTTATCAATCCGTAAAGTGCGTTGTTGAAAATGCCTCCTTCTTTGTAATGGCTAGCCAAATTGTATAGAGCAACCATGACAAGTATTAGACCTATTAGCTCGATGGCTCCGAAGTAATTGATGTACGGTAAAATTCCAATGAACATCAGTAGTGCGCCGACTCCGCCCAATATTTTGCTAGTTTCTATCGACATTTTTTTGTCCTCATAGTCTATGATTTTGTTTCTGTGTATTAAGACTATGTGACTGTGGCAATACAGTAACACACAGAGCTCCCTAGCTAAATTTACTGAGCTAAGAGTGTCCCGATTGCAAAAAAGAGGTCAGCAAACCCAATAAATCGTGGACTTATGGGATATTCAAAGTGTAAGCTTATTCATGCGAAAACTATGGCACAGACTTTAGAGAATATCTTCAAGCTAGAAAACACAACGCCGTCGCTGCTTACACGCTGTTCTTAGCAATGCTTGGCCAGAAGTGGGAACCTCCAAAATGTTGTGTGACGCGGAAGTTGCCTTTCATACCAACGGAGCAGGAGATAGATGCCCTAATAGCCGGTTGTGGAAAGAAAACTGGAACGTTCCTTCAACTCCTTAAGGAAACAGCTATGAGGTCAGGTGAGGCTAATAAACTTGAATGGACCGACATCGACACCAATAATAGAATAATAACGCTGAACAATCCAGAGAAAAATAGCAACCCAAGAATCTTCAAGGTCAGCTCCAAACTCATCGACATGCTCAACGCCTTGCCCAAAGTAAGTCGAAGAGTTTTCGGAGACGGTCCGACATGGCATAAGAAAACAACTTTCTACAAATCTAGGAAAGTCATCGCCAACAAATTGCAGAACCCATGTCTGCTTAGGATCAAATTTCATACGCTACGCCACTGGAAGGCTACCGTGCTCTACCATCAAACCAAAGATATCCTATATGCCAAGAACTTCCTAGGACATAAGAAGATTGAAAACACGTTACTCTACATCCAGCTGGCTGAGGTTATCTTCAAAGAGGCAGCAGACGAGTACACATCAAAGGTGGCCACAACCATCAAGGAAGCATGCGACCTAATCGACGCCGGATTCGAATACGTTTGCGACATGGACAACGTCAAAATATTTCGTAAAAGAAAATAGCGTGGCAAGAGATAACCTAAACAGGAAAAATCGAGTAGAAATAGCTTTTTAGGGCGTCTTAGAATAAGTTTATTGAATTGTTTGGAGGCAGAAACAGAGGTGCTTGACGAACAAAGGCTTAGTGAAATTGTGAAAGAAAGGGAAAGGTGGGAGAAAACAACTGTTCCGAGGTGGGTGCGTACACACCCTGAAAGGAGGAGTGGGTTCTACACGTCGTCCGACATACCTGTCAAGAGGTTGTACACGCCGGAGGACGTGAAAGACCTTGACTACTTGAGGGATTTAGGCTTTCCCGGGGAATTTCCGTTCACGAGGGGTTTGCACGCCACCATGTATCGAGGCCGCTTATGGACCATGCGACAGTTTTCGGGGTTCGGTACCGCGGAGAAAACCAACGAGCGGTTCAAGTATCTACTCAGGGAGGGCGAAACCGGTTTAAGCATCGCCTTTGACTACCCCACCATCATGGGCCGTGACTCTGATCATCCCATGGCCAGAGGTGAAGTAGGAAGATGTGGGGTGGCGGTTTCCTCCCTGCGCGACATGGAGGTTCTGTTTGGCGGGATCCCCCTAGACAAAGTGAGCACCTCGATGACCATCAACGGTCCAGCCGCCATGCTGCTGGCGATGTACGTCGCCATAGGTGACAAGCAGGGGGCACCTCGAGAAAGGCTAGGCGGCACCACCCAGAACGACATGCTAAAGGAGTTCTTTGCTCAAAAGCTGTGTATCTTCCCACCTAAGCCTTCGGTGAAGCTGGTTACGGACATCATCGAGTACTGTGCAAGGCATTTACCTATGTGGAACCCCATCAGCATCAGCGGATACCACATTCGCGAGGCTGGCTCAAACGCTGTGCAGGAACTCGCCTTTACGCTGGCGGACGGAATCGCCTACGTGGAATCCACGTTGGACCATGGACTAAAGGTAGACGACTTTGCTCCCCGACTGTCCTTCTTCTTCGCCTCTCACAACGACTTTTTCGAGGAAGTCGCCAAGTTTAGAGCTGCACGAAGGATGTGGGCCGAGATCATGAAGGAGCGGTTCAAGGCTAAGAGCCCCAGGTCGCTGTGGATGAGGA
>Ga0209314_10000600_pt1 | contig 16018 bp, 22 predicted proteins | sample I19B2metaG_FD_184146 | JGI IMG/M metagenome (GOLD analysis project Ga0209314, IMG submission 184146) | Lake sediment bacterial and archeal communities from Gulf of Boni, Indonesia to study Microbial Dark Matter (Phase II) - ​I19B2 metaG... | ecosystem: Environmental > Aquatic > Freshwater >...
GTGCGTGCCTTCATGGAGAAAATCGGCAAGACGCCGGTTATCCTGAAGAAAGAGGTGCCAGGCTACCTCGCAAACCGGCTCTCCTCAGCGCTCTGGCGCGAAGCAGTAGACCTTCTCGACCGAGAGGTAGCAAGCGCAGAGGATATCGACAAGGCCATCAGCTCTGGGCCAGGCATAAGATGGGCGATCATGGGCCCATATTTGACCTATCACTTGGGAGGAGGCTCTGGAGGGATAGAGAGCTTCCTGAAACAATTTGCTCCAGTACTCACGGGCTGGCTTGAGGACATGAACACTTGGAAGAAAATCCCGGAGACAGCATTTGCCAAGATCGTCGAGGGAGTCGGTGAGATGACTGCTCTGCAAAAGAGATCCATGAGTGAAATGGTTGATTGGAGAGATCGGAAACTCATCCATCTCCTGCGAACAATCCAAGAGCGGTAGAGCCTGCACGCTTACGTCGGTACTCCATGAGTCTGATAACAGTACAGACTTGATCGGTTCATCTCAGATGGGCGAGGGACCAATCCTCGGATTCTGCAAATCCCGTAAGATCTAAATTACGCTCTTCGCCGCCTCCAAGAAGGTCTTTACCTCTTCATCCGTGTTGTAGTAGTGAGGCGATACCCGGATACCTTGATATCTGCCTGAGACTGAGACGCCCTTGCTAGCAAACCTCAAGACCGCGTCGTGGGGATAGGGGGACCTGTATACCACTATTCCGCTCCTGTGCTCAGGTAGCAGTGGCGAGGTGATCTTTCTCCCGAGTGCTTTCAAGCCGTTGATTATTCGATCTGTATGTTTCTGTATCCTGTCGTAGTGACTGGGTGCCTGATGTTTAAGGCAGAATTCGAGTGCTGCTTTGACTCCCATGACTGTAACGATTGAAGGAGTTCCCCACTCAAATCTGGTAGCAGAATCCGATGGAATCGCGTCGCTTAGGTCGAACGGTTTGTCGAAGACGTCTCTGCCTTCAGCGGCCCTTGAGATTACGGCATCCTTCACTCCCCACCAGCCGGTGACCGTGGGGTTAAACTCCGGAATTAGATCTCTACGCATGTAGAGGTAGGCGGCACTGTGAGGCCCCATTAACCACTTGTATGAGCCCGAGACGAGAATGTCTACGCCCTCTCGCCTTACATCGATGGGAATGGCGCCAAGCGCTTGAAAGGCGTCGACTAAGACCAAGGCTCCGTGCTTGTGTCCAATCTCAGCGATCTCACGGACCTGCTGTCTACAGCCGTTAACGTAAGAGACGTAGTCGAACGAGACGATCGAGGTATTGTCGTCGACGGCCTTCTCAAATTCCTCAAGAGCGACACGCCCATCCGTCTGCCTCAGCATCCTAACTTCTTTGGCGTATCCGTGCCTTTTCCTCAGATGCCACATGTAGATGTTGGTCGGGAAGTTGATCTCGGTGATGACGATGTTTCCGTCGCGCTTATACTTCATGCCAGTAGCAACGGCTGCCAAAGCCGTTGTGACGTTCGTCGTACAGGCTATCTGTTCGGCTTTGGCCCCGATGAGCTCTCCGAAGAGTTTTCTTGACTCTATTATTGCGGGAAGCCACTTCTCCCAGTAGGTTCCACGGTCCCTCCATTCTCCTACGAACTCTTGCATCGCCTTCAATACTGGGATGGAGGCTGGTCCGGCGCCAGCGTGGTCAAGATATGTCAGTCTCTTGGTAATTGGGATCTGTCTTCTGATGCTTCCGAGATTCAGCTTCCACACCCGAACGCTACAATAAGAGCTGACAGCTAATAGAATTTGGTCTGATCACCAACTCCCTTGGAGGAGACGAGGACGACGCTGAAATTCAGGAAGATGCGGAGAGAGGACGCCCCTCAGATCGCATACCTGCACAGGAGTGGGCCCTTCAACTTCGACACCGAAGACATAGTAAAGAAGTTTCTCGACGAGAAGTTCGACCCAAGTACGATCGTGGTCGCTGAAGAGGACGGCGAAGTCGTCGGAAAGATGGAGTTGACCGAGGGGTACAACACTAGATTCGGAAGATTCCTGATAATTGGAAGACTCGTCGTCGCAGAAGGGAGGAGAAATCAGGGAATAGGCACGAGATTCGTGCAATACGCCATAGAGGAAGCCAGAATGCGGAAAGCCAGCTCAATCGACTTGTTCGTCTCAGAGGCCAACACTCAAGCCATCAAGCTCTATGAGAGACTCGGCTTCAAGAAGAGGGACGTAGATATCCACATGAAACTCGAGCTTCAAGGCATGCCAGCCTAAGGGCGTGGAGAGGAATACCAGCCTTCGAGAAGACCGCCTTCCGAACTCCAACTTTGAGTCGAGGAATGGATCGGAGAAGATATACTCATTCCAGTCCGATATCCTGTAGGGGATTCAGTATGAAGACTGAAGAACTGGTTAACCTACTGGACTCCCAGTTGGAGATAGAAAGAAAGGCCGTTGAGGAGATTGGAAAAACAGTCAAAGCAGCGAGAAACTCTGCTTTCAAACTTCTGCTCAACAAACTAGTCCTCGACTCTCAAAGGCATGTCGATATGCTTCTCACCATCAGGGACCTGACAACGGGCTCGATGATCTCACTCTCGGAGAAGGATCACTTCAAGAAAGCGATAGAGGATCATCTGAAAAACGAAGAGAAGATGCTCGGTAGGGTTAGGGAGAATCTCCGAAGGATAGATGAACCTCGGTACTCTGTGTTGATCAGACATATTCTCTCTGACGAGCGTAGACATCACAAAATGCTGAAAGACCTGCAGAGAGTCTTGGAGTGGAAGACAGAGACTGATGAACAATGGTGGGATCTACTCAACAAGTGGGAATGGCTGTATTGACCTAGATCTTCCCGTACCGCTTTCACTTGTCGGAGAGATCATCTCCAGCAAGCCATCGTACCTCCAATTTCATGACACCACCGGTGACGGACGCCATTGTCAATATCCTAATGAAGAAATCAAGCGAAGATGCAAAGACAATTAGACGTGTCTCAAACGGTGGCGCTGAGCTTGTCTATCGAGCACAAACCTCTCTCTGATCAGCTTGAAGAGGCGAAGCGAATCGTAGATGGAGGTAGATCAGCTGGGGTGACGATACGGCTTCTAGGTGGGATGGCCTGCAGACTTCACTGTCATGGCCCTCACTCTCATCATCTGAGGAGCTATCATGACATAGATATCGTAGGCCTCAAGAAGCAGTATGAGAGGATAGAGCGTATTTTCGACGAGCTTGGCTATGTGCCGAACAGAAGATTCAATTTTCTCTACGGAGGCCAAGGGCGACTCCAGTTCTATGATCGCTCGAACAGCAGAAATGTAGATCTCCTCCTAGACAAGTTTGAGATGCAGCACGTCGTCGATCTGAGGACTAGGCTTGACATAGACGAATATACAATACCTGTCACAGATCTTCTGATAACGAAGCTGCAAAACGTCAAGTTGGAAGCAAAGGATGTCCTAGACCTTATAGCGATACTCGAGGATCACGAAATCGACGATTCAAACAACAGTGAATCAATCGACCTAGAATACATCTCAAGGCTCAGCTCCAGAGACTGGGGGCTCCACAAGAGCCTAGTCACAGGACTTGACAAAGTCGAAACGCAGCTAGAAAACTTCGGTCTAAAGTCATCGGCGCGTGAATCCCTCCATCGCAAAATAGACCAAATACGTAACGCCGCTGAGTCCAGCCAAAAGACTTTGAAATGGAGGCTTCGAGCAATAATCGGAGCCAGAAAGAAGTGGTATCGAGAGGTCGAGGTGGGCGACGGGGAACTATAGGAGGAACAACAAGTGAGAACATTCTCAACGGATGAGTACCGCTTCACAAGAAAGCAGAGAGTCGCAAGGATAGCAACGCTTGATCCGAAGGGCTTTCCTCACGTCGCACCAGTCTGCTACGCGTCAGATGAGAGCGACATATACGTTGCCTCGGACTACGGGTCCAGAAAGACGACGAATCTAAGAATAAACAAGAAAGTCTCGATCACGATCGACGAATATGATGAAGACTGGACAAACTTGAAAGGAGTCCACATATTAGGAGTGGCAGAGATAGTCGAGTCAGGCCCCAGGTTCAAGAAGGCGAAGAACCTGTTGGAGGCGAAGTACCCGCAGTACGCAAGTCTTCCTATCAAAGAAGGAGAGACAGCCATTATCAGGATATCGCCAAGAAAGGTGGTAAGTTGGGGCCTCACCAAACGAAAAGAGTAGGCCCCCTTCGAAAGGGAGGAATCTAGGGTATAGTCAACTAGAAGCGGCCGAATCTGATTATGTTCTAATTCATCGGACTCGAAATATCTCCTTGGGACCTAAAGGAAGAAAAGATGATGCTAGGGCATCTCTCGAAGCTCGTGCATCTCGCTGAATCCCTTGTCACAGGATTGCTGCTTATCATTGCCTTCGTCTTCGCCCTCGTCTACAGATGGGGCCCAGCATGGTTTTCAGCCGCGGCCTTGACAGGCGCAATCATCTTCTCTATTCTGGCTATTTACGGACTGGTCTTCTCGATAAGTCATAGGATAAAAAAACAATCGTTGGAACTATCATCGAAGATCTTTGAGGTGTGGCCCGACGGGAGCCGCCTTCATGAGGTGTTCTTGGATTTTCATGGACTCAAATGGAAGATACTCTTCGAGAAGCCACAATCAAGGTTCGACTCCGGCAGTGAGAAGATATGGGTCGAAGGCCCGAAATGCCCGAGGTGCAGGAGCGCCTTGAGCAGTGAGAATGTTGGAGCTATGGTTAGGTGGAGGAAGCTTTGGTGCTCGAAGTGCGGTTTCAGCACGATTCTTCTTCCTTGGCAGAATGTGCATTCGATGAGCGAGACGCTCCGGAAGAGGATATATTCGTCCAGCCGTGCCGCCTTGTCTTCTTGATTTTGGAGGACCGCGCTTTTCGGTCGGGTCTTTATACAGCATAACTGTTAAATAGTTGATCTACATCTAGCTATCGTCGAGAGCCCTTCCTCCCTCCCCCCAGATGTCAGGCCGACTCCAAACACAATGTGGAGTCGCCTGCGTCTAGGGAACCGATGTTTTGTGAAACGAATCTATCGAGGACGTCTATGCTTCTTCTCCTCTTGTTCGGGAGGCACTTGATCCTTCATCTTTGAGAGCTGAACCTGCTGGCCCAGACCCATGATGAAAACTGAGACTCCCAACAAAACGACTATCCACCAGTTTTGGAGGTACCGCACGTAAGGTGAAGCTGCCATGGCGCCCGACATGAACATCATTACCAGGCCTATGCCTGTGAAGATAGGACCTGAGACCAAGCTCGCATACCGGCTGATTCTCATCTGCCTTAGCATCCTCTCTGCTCTCCTCTTGTCCTCTTCGGTCACCTTCACTCGGAATCCGCAGTTAGGGCACTTCGTCTCCCACTTACGATAAGAAGATCCGCACTTCGGGCAGATCCACTTGGACATCAGTCTCGGTCCTCATAGACGGGTTTCGCATTTTTGCATTAAAGCTTTCCCTAAGTGTAGCGTCGCCATTGCAGTGCGAAAAGAGCTTAAGTGTCTTGATAAATTTCGAAAGGTTTTTAGCGTCTTGACTGTCTACTCAACCAGCAAAGCCGCTAGCTTTTGAGCAAAAGACAAATTTGGAAGTGAGACAATGGCTATGTTTGCTGCACCAGGTGCTTATGACAGAGCGATCACCGTCTTCTCGCCCGATGGGCGTCTCTTCCAAGTGGAATACGCTATGGAGACCGTGCGAAGAGGCGCCACTGTTCTAGGAATAGCTTGTCCGGAAGGTGTGGTTCTCGGTGCAGAGGAGAGGCCGATCGCTAAACTGCAGGATCCGAACTTCGCATGGAAGCTCTTTCAGATCGATGAGCACGCGGCGGCTGTTATTGCTGGGCTCAGTTCTGATGCACGGATATTGATTGATCAAGCCCGAATCTATGCTCAGAGCAATAGGCTGATGTATGATGAGCCGATTGACGTGGAGATGCTGGCACGTAGAGTTGGAGACATTATGCAGATGTACACCCAGCACGCGGGTGTCCGACCTTTTGGAGTCTCCATGCTTTTCGGCGGCGTGGACAGATTCGGGCCTAGGCTCTTCCAGTCCGATCCCGGAGGTACTTGCTTCGGCTTCAGAGCAGCAGCAATCGGAGCTGGAAGTGAGACAGCGCGAGAGGTTCTTGAAACTGGCTACAGAGACGACATTTCACTGGAAGGCTCGATAGGACTGGCCATCGAATGTGTCTCTCGAGTTGTCGAAGGGAAAATCGACGCCCAGAAGGTGAAGATAGCCGTCGTGCCCACGAGCACCAAGAAGTTCAGGAAACTAACCAACGAAGAGGTGGATAGTTACCTTTCAAAGCAGGAGTCCAAGAAGGCTGCGGGCAAGTAATGGGCGAGCGCTTCACTACGGCTCGCATAGTCCAAGGCGGGGAAAGATTCGAAATTCTGGTCCACCCGCAGAATGCCCTCGACTACAGGCTTGGAAGGAACGTCGAAATATCACAAGTGCTCGGAGTTGACTTGATCTTCACGGATGCTGGTAAGGGAATGAAGGCGTCGGAGGACAAGCTTCTCAAGACTTTCAGGACAACGGATGTCTCCACAATTGCCAAGAAGATTCTCGATCAGGGTGAGTTGCAGCTTACGACTGAGCAGAGACGCAACCTCATCGAAGAGAAGCGTAGGCAGATCGTCGCCTTCATCTCGAAACACTGCACTGACCCAAGAACCGGGATGCCGCACCCTCCGCTCAGAGTCGAACAGGCGATGTCTCAGATACGCCTCTCAATCGATCCCTTCAAAGATGCAGAGGAGCAAGCGAAAGAGGCGATTCAACTTCTCCGCCCTATCCTGCCGCTCAAGATTGAACAGGTGAGAATTGCAGTGAAGATACCGCCCGAGTATGCCGGGAAGGCTTACGGCTCGGCCAAGAATTACGGCGTCATAACCCGTGAGGAGTGGCAGGCGGATGGCTCTTGGATCGCCGTGGTGGAGATGCCAGCTGGCCTTCAAGGACCGTTCTTGGAGAAGTTGGGAAAACTGACCCAAGGTAGCCTTCAAACGAAGATCCTGAGGTAGTAAAGCCTTCTTTCTGTTATGAGAGGTTGATGTGAAGTGTCTATTCTATTTGAGAGAAGACAGTTGGTCACGCCAGGTGAGCTGCTGGCCGAAGGTGACTACATTTCCGGTGACAACGTCTATCGGGATGGTGACAAACTCTACGCCACCCGCATCGGTTTGGCTGACAAGAGCGAGAAGACAGTCTTTGTGGTGGCAATCAAGGGGTGCTTCATCCCTCTCCCCGGCGATTTCGTCGTTGGGAAGGTTGTTGACGTTGGCTTGAGCGGTTGGACGGTCGACATAAACTCCCCGTATGAGGCCATGTTGATGGCGTCCGAAGCTTTCGAGAGGTTCAATCCGAGAAGAAACGACTTGACAGATTTCTTGGATGTCGGAGATGTCATAGCAGCAAAGGTTCTCGCTGGTGACCGCGCCAGATCTCCTCTGCTCACAATCAGAGATATTGGACTTGGGAAGATTAGTCGAGGGAGAATGATGACTATTGACGCGTCAAAGATCCCTCGTCTTATCGGTAAAAAGGGCTCGATGATAAACCTCTTGAAGAGGGAGACTGGCTGCCAGATCACGATCGGGCAGAATGGGATAATCCTGATAAGTGGGAGATCCAGCGAGAATGAGGATCTCGCAGTTCTCGCGATATCAAAGATCGAAGAGGAAGCCCACTTGACGGGACTAACTGACAGAGTTGCCGAATTGCTCAGAACTGAGAAGGAAAAAAGGAGGAGTCAGAATGTTACTGCCGAAACGTCCGGAAAGGCTAATTGACGAAAACGGCCTTCGTCTGGATGGAAGACATGAAGAGGAGCTCAGACCGATAAAGCTTGAAGTAGGTTTTCTCGAGAAAGCTGACGGGTCTGCCTACATCGAACAGGGAAAGAGTAAGGTTTTAGCAGCAGTGTACGGCCCTAGAGAAGCCCATCCTAAGCATCTTGCTCTGCCAGACAGGGCAAGGCTCAGATGCAGATATCATATGGCGCCTTTCTCGACACAGGAGAGGAAGAGCCCGGCGCCATCTAGGAGGGAAGTGGAGCTCTCAAAGGTTGCTGAGGAAGCTCTGCACCCGGTCGTCTTCACAGAATACTATCCGCGCACATGCATAGACATCTTCATGGAAGTGCTGCAGTCCGACGCAGGCACGAGATGCGCAGGAATTACAGCTGCATCACTTGCTTTAGCGGACGCAGGCATCCCCATAAGAGATTTGATCTCGGCCTGCGCAGCCGGGAAGATAGATGGGAGGATTGTCCTCGATCTTGATGACCGCGAGGATCAGGCTGGCCAGGCCGACCTTCCTCTGGCCCTGATGGGTACGCGCGGGGAGATAACCCTCCTGCAGATGGACGGAATATTGACGCCGGAGGAGTTCGAGAAGGCCGTCGACCTGGCTATCAAGGGTTGCCAGAAGATCAATGAGCTGCAGAGAGAGGCTCTGCGAAGGAAGTATTCAGTCGCGAAAGAAGAGGCGGAGGAAGAGAAGGAGGAGAAGTAGATGCCGGGGTCGGAGATAGTCGCCAAGATCAAACAGAAGCAGATTGCTGACCTAATATCGCAGGGGACGCGTGCAGATGGGAGGGGCCTTACAGACTATAGAAAAATCGCAATTCAGTTGGAGCCGATCGCTAAGGCCGAGGGGTCAGCGTTAGTTTCGTTGGGAAACACGAAGGTCATGACCGGCGTCAAGATTGAGATGGGGAGTCCATTTCCGGACACCCCCGACGAAGGGGTATTGACGGTCAACGCTGAACTACTTCCGTTAGCATCTCCTACTTTTGAGCCTGGTCCACCGGATGAGAGGAGCGTCGAGCTCGCCCGCGTTGTCGACCGGGGGATAAGGGAGTCGAAAGCGATAGATGTTGAAAAGTTGTGTTTGATTCCAGGCAAGAAGGTGTTTGTAGTCTTTGCAGATGTTTACATACTTGATTACGATGGAAATCTCTTCGACGCATCGTCAATAGCGACATTGTCAGCCTTGCTCAAGGCTCAGATCCCCGAGTACGAAGTGCGTGACGGCGAGATCTACCTTAAGGAGTCGAAAGTTCCGCTTCCCATGAGAAGCCGACCGGTTTCTGTTACCATGGCCAAGATAGGAGGAAAATTGGTTGTTGATCCCTCCATCGACGAGGAGCAGGTGATGGACGCTAGGGTAACCATGGCGATAGACGAGAACGGTAACCTCTGTGCGATACAGAAGGGGGGTATCGGCACGCTCACTCGGGCAGATGTGATATCAGCGATGCAGATAGCCCTAGAGAAGTCTGAAGAGATCAGAAAGAAGATCGCGGAGGCCGTCGAGCTTGGGCAGAACTAAGAAGGTGGGGCCAGCAGGCCGCTACGGTGTCAGATTCGGCGCAACCGTCAGAAAAAGGATCGTTGAGATCGAATCACAAGCAAAGAGGAAGCATCTCTGTCCGAGCTGTCAGTCGAGAGCGGTGAGACGGGTCAGCGTCGGGATTTGGCGGTGCAGAAGGTGTGGCCACACGTTTGCAGGAGGAGCAGTTCTGCCGACGACCAAGATCGGTGATATGGCCAGAAGGTCGGCGTCTGGTACGCAGTCATCTGCAAAGGTGAAGTAAGAGGTCGGAGAGGCCAGAACGTGGAAGGACGGTCGTGATTCTTCTCACGACTTCGCGCGAGCCAACTGCGAACATGAGATCATTCTGTAAGGAGCTTGCAAATTCCCTTTCTGGAGTCCAGCGTTTGACTCGTGGGAAAACGGGCCTGTCTAGCATAGTCAAGAAAGCGTACGAACTTGAAAAGCATTGGGTAATTCTGGTTGAGCGGTGGAAAGGAGGCCCTGGAAAGATAAGATTCATTGAAGCAAAGCCGGAAGGGCCTCGATGGGTCGATCCGACCCTATTCATCAGAGGCATCCGCCTGAGGAGAGACCAAGGAATGGGACGGACAAAATGGAGTCCGGCAGGCGGGATCCTCTTCGACAGCTCAAATCATCCGTGTTGTGTCTTGGCTAGTCTCATGGCAAGTATCACAGGTCTCAGACCGTCGCCCATTGGATCGCTGGCCCAATCCAAGACAGCATTGATGATCACTAGGTGTCAGGGGTGCTCCGCGAAGATGACCATAGTGAGAACAGATAGCTTTGCAGAGCTTGGCCCGACGATATACATTGATAGACTTCACTACTCCAAGAAGAGTGAGAGCCTTCGCTTTGTCGAAGAAAGCTGAGCTGATGGTCAGAATAGGGCTACCCTCTGTCAAGCATTCCGAGGCCATCTCTCTGTCCATGCGGCCGGACCTCAAAACGATCCCGGAACACCGCGCAAGAATTGAAGTAAAGACTGACGGGAGTGATCTTCTGCTAAGAATCTGTGCACAAGATGCTACGGCCCTCAAGTCGTCCATGAACTCAACGCTCAGGACAATATCTGCCATGATCAACGTTCTTGAACAACTAGAGCGGCTAGAGGGTGAGAGGAGTCCTCGAGGAAAGGCGTTGGACCATTAGGTTATTATTGGGGAGACTGATACTACTCGCTCACTCCTTAATGGCCGGTGAACATATTCTTTGAGTGATGATATTTCTCAGCTGCCCCCTCAGGTTCAGGAGCAACTTCTCAGGCTCCAGCAGCTTCAACAGACGCTCCAGATGGTCATTTCGCAGAAGCAGCAATTGGAGTTGGAGTCTTCTGAGATCGAGAAGGCCCTCTCGGAGCTCCAGAGGGTGACCGACGATGCTACTGTCTACAAGTCCATCGGGTCACTCCTTATCAAGACGCAGAGGGGCGAGATTATGAAGGAGCTGGAAGAGAGGAAGGATCTTGCGAAGACGCGTATAACCGTTCTTTCCAAACAGGAGGAGAGGACGAAGGAGCGTGTGAAGGAGCTCCAGCAGCGTCTACAAGAGAGGCTTCGATCACCAGCCATCGTGGAAGAGACATCGTAGTTTCGGATCTGAAATGTGATTTTGGCTGGCAAAGCTTAACCTGCCCACGGTCAACTTCTAACAGTTAGCTGACCCGCCCGGAAGGGATCCTTCCTCGGATGCCACATGCAAGTGAGACGTCTCATGATTCAGTTTGACATGGCAATGTTGTGAGACAAAGATGGCCAAACTGCGACTTCAGGCGAAACGTTTCTTGTCAATGGTCGCCGATGTCAGACCCAAGAAGATTGCATTTCTTTGTCATCACAACGCCGACCCTGACGCCGTATGCTCCGCTTTCGCTCTCATGAGACTCCTTTCAAGATCCTTTAGATTGCGCGGAACCATCGCTTCGCCGACCGGCGCAAGTAAGCTCTCACGAAAAGTTTCGTCGCAGCTCGGGTTCGCGGTGGGGTCGAGCCTTGGAACAGAGAAATGGGGAGCGTTCGTTCTTGTTGATACTAACGCTCTTTCGCAACTCAGAGAATGGGGAGAGCAGGTACGGTCAAGTGGCAAACCGATAGCAATTGTGGATCATCACGCCCGGCATCCTGACTCGTCTGAGACAGCTGATGTGAATATCTGCGTCGAAGATTCGACGTCTACAAGCGAAGTCGTGTTTATGATCGCGGAGGCCACTGGCTTGAAGATCGACAGGGTGTCGGCTCAAGCGCTGATGATGGGAATGGCGTATGATACAAAACACTTCACCTACGCGAAATCAGACACGATAAAGATTGCAGCGCGTCTTGTCGAAAGAGGTGCGGATGTTGAGAAGGCCCTCGCCCTCCTCCGATCGAGAATGGAGCGTTCGGAGAGGATAGCACGATTAAAGGCCGGGCAGAGAGCTGAGATGCACAGGGTCGGAAAATGGGTCGTCGTCTTTTCGAATCTCGGCTCGTATCAGGCTTCTGCCGCGCGGGCATTGATAGGGATTGGAGCCGACCTAGCAGTGGTAGGCGGAAGCAAGAAAGGAGAGTCGAGGATCAGCCTGAGATCGACCAAGGAGTTCCTCGAGGAGACCAAGATCCATTTGGGTAGAGATTTGGCCAGGCCGATCGGTGAAATGTTTGGAGGAAAGGGAGGAGGCCACTCGACTGCTGCAGGGATCAGCGATATTGAGGACGCGACGAAGGCCGCAAGAAGGATCCTTGATATCCTTTACGAAAAATTGACTCCAGGAATGAGTAGCTACGCTTAAATTGAGTGCCAAGTCATATCCTCGCCGCGTCGTGAAGGTTCTTGCCGATCATTAAGGTGGAGAGCCTTTTCTACAGGTATCCAGAGTCGGACTCACCCGTATTGAAGGATATCAGTTTCGCCGTCGATGAAGGCGAGTTCGTAATAGTCACGGGACCGAGCGGCTGTGGAAAGACAACCCTGTGCAGATGCTTCAACGGGCTTATTCCACACTTTTATGGAGGCAAGATGGATGGTGTGGTCGAGGTTGACGGTCTCCAAGTATCGACCACATCCACAAGCGAACTCTCCATGCATGTGGGATTCGTCTTCCAGAATCCTGAGAATCAGCTGTTCTCATTGACCGCCGAGAAAGATGTGGCATTCGGGCTTGAGAATCTCGGGATCCCGCGCGACGAGATGCGGAAGAGGGTCGACTGGGCCATGGAAACCCTCGGCATCTCGAATCTGAGAGACCGCCTGCCGCAAGAACTCTCGGGTGGCCAGCAACAGAAGGTCGCGATCGCCTCGGTTCTGGCGATGCAGCCAAAGATCATAGTGCTGGACGAGCCTACATCGTCCTTGGATCCCTACTCGGCAAAGAACCTCTTTGAGGTCGTGGCGCGTCTGAACAGGGAGTTCAGGATCACAATCGTCCTAGTTGAGCACAGGCTCGATCTGGCCGCGCAATATGCCGACAGGGTCTTTCTCATGCAAGATGGAGGCTTGGGCATCCAAGGTGATCCACGCGATGTCTTTTCGCGTGAAGATGTGAGGCTCTTGGGTGTGGGCATACCTAAGAGCGTCCTACTTGGTCAGACCATCGAGGCTGAAGGTTTCAAGCTCTCTTCGGTGCCCCTCTCAGCAAGTGAAGCCGCCGAATTGCTCAGGAAGTGCGTTTTCTCTTGATCCGGATCGAAGGTCTGAGCTACACCTATCCGACAGGAATTCAGGCTTTGAAGGATGTTTCGCTTGAACTCCGGGACGGCGAGTTTCTGGCCATAATGGGCGAGAACGGTGCTGGAAAGACGACTTTAGTAAAGCATCTCAACGGTCTGCTTAAGCCCACGTCGGGTCGGGTGTCGGTGGATGGAGTCGATACTAGAGAGGCCAGCGTCGCAAGCCTTTCCAGAACGGTCGGACTCGTGTTCCAGAACCCGGATGATCAGCTCTTTTCGGAGACTTCAGAGGATGAGGTCTCGTTCGCTCTCAAGAACTTCGGTTTCTCCAAGGAGGTGATGGAGAAGAGGGTCAGCTGGGCTCTGAACCTGCTTGGCCTTGAGAGATACAGGAAGGCCTCTCCGTTGATGCTGAGTGGCGGGGAAAGAAAGCGTCTAGCTCTGGCTTCGGTATTGGCATGGGATCCGAAGGTTGTTGTCCTTGATGAACCTACAGTTGGGCAGGACCATAATCAGAAGGAGATCCTGAGGCAGTTCATAGTCCAGCTCAATGCTCAGGGGAAGACTGTCATCATCGTCACTCACGACGTTGAGTTCGTCGCTGAATGCGCTCCTAGGGTGGTGGTGATGTCTAGGGGAAGGGTCATAATGGACGGAGAGGCGCGAAGGGTGTTGTGTGACGAGAGTATCCTCGGTCAGGCATCCATCATCCCCCCACAGGTTGCTCAGGTCTTCTATATGCTGCAGGATTTGGGCTTCCCGAGGGACGTCATCAACGTTGAAGATGCCAGGAGGTTCATCGTTGCGAGGGTGAGGCCCGGATGACTCTAAGAGTTCTGGACGGACTGAAGTTCAGAAAGGCAGCTTCTCCAATTCATACGCTGGATCCGAGAACAAAGATGCTTTCAGCCGCGTTCTTTTTCTTCGCAACTGTACTGTTCAGCGAGTTTCTGCCGCTCATGATTCTGTTCATGGTTCAGCTCCCATTCATAGCGGCTGGGAGGATTTGGAAAGAGTGGGCCAGATCGATGAGAGGTGCCCTCTTTCTCGGCATCATGATTCTTGTGATGAACCTGATCTTCAGTCAGGGGCTCGTGTATTCGATCGCAATGACGACCAGATTCTTGGGCCTACTGTCGTCCTTCTCGCTCTTCTTCCTGACGACGTCTCCAGACGATCTGAGCCTTGCCTTGCAGAAGTGGCACATTCCGTACGAGCTCTGCTTCGCCTTCACCACCGCCGTCAGGTTCGTTCCGGTGCTGGCCAACGAGGCGCAGACGATCGTCGACGCTCAGAGATCTAGGGGGCTTGAACTCGAGAAGGGGAACTTCATCAAGAGGATACGGAACTACATACCCATACTGGTCCCCTTGATAGTGAATGCTATTAGAAGGAGCCTCGACTTGGCTGAAGTGATGGAGTCTAGGGCTTTTGGAGCTATCAAGAAGAGGACGAGTCTTTTCGAACTGAGGCTCGGCTCTGGAGACTACGTCGCCTTCCTTCTCGTGGCAGTCGGCGTCGCCTTGGTATTGTATGCAAGGTTGGGCGTAAAGATTCCCTTCTAGTATCTCTTCAGTCTATCCGTTGCGAGTCTGATTCCCAGGTCGAACGCTGCCAAGTTTGCCTGCAACGTCTCCTTCGGGACTAGGGAGGATATGGCATTCTTGAGAGCCTCTGAGCCGGCTATGGAAGTGATCTCGGACATAGCTCCTAGCATCACCATGTTGGCGTAGGTCTTGCTCTTGAAGGCCTCTTGGGAGCTCCTCGTGGCTGGTATCTTGAAGAGCTTCAGGCCTTGCATCGAAGGTATCTCCTTCACGAGATCTTCATCCACTATTAAGGTGCTCCCGGCGCGAAGGTCTTCTTCATCACCTTTCAGGGTGGATTGATTCATCGCAATCAGGATATCACAGCCACTCAGAAGCGGGTAAGGTATCTTCTGATCGGACACAATGACGTCGCTTCTAGCTGGCCCTCCTCTGGTTTCGGCGCCGTAGGATTGGGTCTGAGAGGCGTACCGGCCTTCATACTGGGTGACGGCCGTGCCCAAGATCACTCCAGCGAGTAGCACACCCTGTCCTCCAAGTCCTGAGAACCTGACCTCCATTCTAGTCATGGATCTTGGTCGCCTCCTTGGCGACTAGTTCGAGATTCTCCAGTAGACCAAGCTTCTCCCTCTCAACTATCTCGCCGATGACTAGTTTGCCTTCGAGCTCCTCCGCGGTCATAGTTTTCGCTCGGGAGACCGTTACCGAGCTGTCCTTGAACCATCTCACCATGTCAACGGAGTTCTTGAATCCAACTCGCCTTCCGTACATTGTGTGGCATTGGCTATAGACTTCGATGAAAGAGAAGCCCTTCTTCCCGAGGGCCTTCTTGATCGAATCTTTCAGGGGAAAGACATGGTGGGTGGTCCATCTGGCTACGTAAGCTGCCCCTGCGGCGGTGATCACGTTGGCTGCGTCCAAAGGATATTCTGTGTTGCCATATGGAGTGGTCGTTGTTCTCCTGCCCTTTGGAGTTGTGGGCGCGACCTGCCCTCCAGTCATTCCGTATATCATATTGTTGACCATAATCGTTAGGAGATCTACGTTCCTTCTAGCTGCGTGTATCAGATGATTGAGGCCGATTCCGGCGAGATCTCCATCTCCTCCGAAGACGACAACTTTCAGGTCGGGTCTGGCGAGTTTCACTCCCATGGCCACTGGGACTGCTCTGCCGTGGGTGCTGTGGATCGAGTCGGCTTTGAAGTGGGGCGACGGAATCCAGGCTGAACAGCCTATCCCGCTGCAGAATACGAATCGATCGAGGTTCTGATGGCCTAGCTCGTTGACCGCCTTCAGGAAGCAGTTGATAATCGTCCCTGCTCCACATCCTGGGCAGAAGGTCGATGGGAGAACCTCTTCTCTTAGGTACTGTCGTGAGAAGTGCTTCAACGGTTGTTGGCTTGTCAACTGCTGACCTCCTTGACCTTTGAGGCGATTTCCTCTGGAGTTATGATGAGTCCGCCGCCGATCTTGTTGAT
>Ga0209314_10000601_pt1 | contig 16013 bp, 14 predicted proteins | sample I19B2metaG_FD_184146 | JGI IMG/M metagenome (GOLD analysis project Ga0209314, IMG submission 184146) | Lake sediment bacterial and archeal communities from Gulf of Boni, Indonesia to study Microbial Dark Matter (Phase II) - ​I19B2 metaG... | ecosystem: Environmental > Aquatic > Freshwater >...
GTATTATGCCCTAACTCTGCCATCGTTTTAAAAGAAGTAGATGGGTCTATAATCGCTGAAATAATTCCTGAACTATGCGACGAGTGTGGCGAATGCATCGAGTTCTGCCTGAGGGGGGCAATTAAGCAAGCTTAAGCCGCGCTAAAAGTAATTGAATGCGTATTCCGCAGATCGTAGGTGACAAGTGAAGACCGAAATCCTGTCTCAGGGCCGTTGTGGTGACTTTGCCAAAAAGGTCAAGGAAATTAGCAGAGAGGACATCCTCTTATGCTATCAGTGTGGCATGTGCTCGGCAGGCTGTCCTATCGCTTTTGCCATGGATATCCTGCCTAATCAAATTATCCAATTGGTGCGGCTAGGGCTAGAGGAGGACATCGCTAAATCCAGGACTATCTGGCTCTGCGCTTCGTGTCTAACCTGTTCGGTTCGTTGTCCTAGAGGATTGGACCTGGCAAAGGTGATGGAGGCGCTGAGGCTTATTAGCTTGAGGAAGAATATCGATTATATCAGATTAGCAGAGATTTCCCATGATGCCCTGGCTGAACTTCCTCAGATAGTTTTAGTCAGTAGCTTCAGGAAACACACTGCTTGAGGGAAAGATGGAATTAAGTTACTACCCAGGGTGCACCCTAAAGACCAAAGCCAGGAATTTCGAGGACTCGGCTATCGCTTTCATGACAGCTTTAGGTATCAACCTGAAGGAGATTACTCGCTGGAATTGTTGTGGCGCAGTATATTCCCTAGCCGACGATGATTTAATACACCAGTTAGCTCCGGTTCGTGACCTCATCCGGGTGAAGGAGCAGGGACAAGACAAGGTGGTAGCCTTGTGTTCCCTTTGCTTTAACACCCTTAAGAGAGCTAATCTGCTAATGAGAAATGACGCAGAAAAGAGAAAAACGCTCAACAGTTTTATGGATGACGAGATAGACTATAACGGGGAGGTAGAGGTAGTTCATCTTCTAGAGGTGTTAAGAGACGATATAGGTTGGAAAACGATCTCCGACAGGCTAAAGGTCCCTCTTAAGCACTTAAAGTTGGCCCCCTATTATGGCTGTACCCTGTTGCGGCCTCAAGAAGTGGCGATAGATCAGGTGGAAAGACCAACCATACTTCACCAGCTTCTTCAAGCCCTGGGTGCTGAGCTAATAGATTTCCCCTTCGCCACTAAATGCTGTAGTTCCTTTCAAGCAGTAGGCAATCGAGAAGTAGCCTTAGAGTCTGCCTGGAACATTTTAAGCTCGGCGGTAAGCTGGCAAGCTGAGGCTTTAGTTGTTAGCTGCCCTCTATGCGACTTCAATTTGGCGGGAAAGCAAGAGGAAATAAAGCAAAAATATCGTGAGTTCAAAGGAATCCCGACACTGTATTTCACCCAACTTTTGGCTTTGGCTTTAGGGCTCGATCGCAAGGTATGCCACTTCGAGCTAAATTATCAGGATCCACAGCCGCTCCTGGAAAGCAAGGGTTTGCTCTGAGGTGTGAATATGGAGAGAAGAATAGGAGTATATATCTGCCACTGTGGGTTGAATATCGCTGGCACAGTCAATGTGGCGGAAGTAGCCAGATATGCCGGGACGCTGGATTCAGTGGTTATTTCTCGCGATTACGGATATTTGTGCTCTGATATTGGACAGGGACTAATCAAAAAGGACATTAAGGAGCTAGGACTCAATCGTGTGGTGGTTGCTGCCTGCTCACCAAGGATGCACGAGCTTACCTTCCGTAATGCTTGCCAGGATGCCGGACTAAATCCTTATTTATACGAGCATGCCAACATCAGGGAACAATGTTCCTGGCCTCATACAGATAGAGAGCTGGCGACAAATAAAGCCAAGGCTCTCACCCATGCTGCAGTAAGAAGGGTTTACTATCATGAGCCTCTGGAGGTTAAGGAAGCTCCGGTTAACCCCAATGTCTTGGTTGTAGGCGGGGGTATTGCCGGCATTCAAGCTGCTTTGGATATCGCCAATGGCGAGCACAAGGTCTATCTGGTGGAAAGAGAGCCATCCATCGGCGGGCACATGATCCAGCTTGATAGAACCTTCCCCACTCTCGATTGCTCTGAATGTATCCTCACTCCGAAGATGACCGAAGTCAGGCAGCATCCGTTTATTAACCTTCTAGCCTATAGTGAGGTGGAGGCGGTCTCAGGCTTCGTGGGAGATTTTAAGGTAAAGGTTAGGAAGAAGGCACGCTTTGTGGATGAGAACAAATGCACTGGCTGCGGTGTCTGTGAGCAAAAGTGTCCCTGGAAAACGGATAGCGAGTTTGAGGCAGGCTTGGCGAAGAGAAAGGCGATTTATATTCCCTTCCCCCAAGCTGTCCCCAATGTTGCTACCATCGATAAAAAGCTATGTGTTTACTTCAAAACGGGAAAGTGCCGTGCATGTGAGAAGTTCTGCGATGCCGGGGCAGTAGATTTTAGTCAGGTCGATCAAATCATCGAAGTCGAGGTGGGCTCGATTATCATAGCCACTGGCTACGATATCTTCGACCCTAGGCTCATGCCTCAATATGGATATGGAAGGTACGACAACATATTAACTGGGCTCGAGTTTGAGAGGATGACCTCTGCTGGGGGACCCACCGGGGGCAGGGTCTTGCTCAAAAGTGGCAAAGAACCAGAGAGTGTAGCTATCGTACATTGTGTGGGCAGCCGAGATAAGAACTATCACGAATACTGCTCCAGGGTCTGTTGTATGTATGGACTTAAATATGCTCACCTGTTACGAGAGCTTACCAAGGCTGAAGTATATGAAATGTATATTGATATGCGCAGCTTTGGCGAAGGCTATGAAGAATTCTATGAGCGCATTTCAAAGGAGGGAGTCAATTTCATACGGGGCAAGGTGGCGGAGATTGCCGCTGACCCTGTAGATGGGAAGCTTATTGTCTCCTGTGCCGATACCGTGATAGGCAAGGCATTGAGGGTCTCAGTTGATATGGTAATCCTATGTCCCGCCTTAAAAGCCCGCTCTGACACAGAACAAGTTGCCAAGACCTTTACCATCAACCGGAGAGCGGACGGCTTCTTCCTAGAGCGGCACGTCAAGCTAGACCCGGTAGCCACCCCAACCGATGGGATTTTCATCGCTGGTTGCTGTGAAGGTCCTAAGGATATCCCTGATACCGTGGCTCAAGCTTCAGCCGCCGCAGCCAAGGTTTTATCCCTGATAAGCAAAGGGAGGATTACCCTTGAGTCGGCTATAGCCACTGTAGATGAGACTCGATGTTTAGGTTGTGGACGGTGCGAGGAGACCTGTAATTTTCATGCCCCTAAGGTCGTCGCTAAGAATGGAGTCATGGTTTCCGAGATAAATGAGACCTTATGCAAGGGCTGCGGAGCCTGTGCCGTTGTCTGCCCCTCAGGGGCTATGTCGATTAGGCATTTTACTCGTCAACAAGTAACCAGTATGGTCGAGGCTCTAACGGAGGCGTAACGTGGCTGAATTTGAACCAAAGATTATAGCCTTCGCTTGCAACTGGTGCACCTATGCTGCCGCCGATTTAGCTGGAACAAGTCGCATCCATTACCCTCACAATGTCCGTGTGGTGAGGGTAATGTGCAGCGGGATGGTAGACCCTAGCTATGTCCTGAGAGCCTTTGAGAAAGGTGCTGATGGGGTTATAGTTGCCGGCTGCCACCATGTAGATTGTCACTACATTGATGGTCCGGTGAAGTGTGACGCCATGTTTGCCAGGTTAAAGAGGCTGGTTCATACGCTTGGCTTAGAGGATGAGCGCTTAAGGCGTGAACTGATTTCCACATCTGAGGGAGTAATATTTGCTCAGGTAGTCCAGGAGATGGTGGAGCTACTCAAGAAATTGGGTCCTTCACCATTTAGAATTGAAACGAGGGTATAGCACGAATCTAGAAGATATTATTCAAGATACCAAAGCCTATTATTGTTTAGAGTGTGGCAAGTGTTCTAGCTTGTGCCCTATTGCCAGGCATGACCCGTTATATTCGCCACGAGCCATGGTAGAGAATGCCTTGCTCCGTCTGGAGGAGGAGATAGTCTACAATAAAAGGCTCTTCTCCTGTCTCACTTGCTATGCTTGTCAGCTTAAATGCCCCTCAGATGTAGATTATTCTGCCTTCATTCAGAAAGCACGGGCTTTAGCCACTACCGCCGGGCAACTGGGGGATTATGCCCATGCGGGTGCCCTGCAATCCATCGTTAAGCTTATGGCAAGGTCACCGCTTAATCAGCACCGATTGGAGTGGCTTAACAAGAAGGACAGATATCACACCTCAGAGAAGAGCGAGGTCATGCTGTTCATAGGTTGTTCCCCTTATTTTGAGCCCGTTTTTGATGACATACCGGTGAAAACCATTGACATCGCCACGGCAAGCTTGAAGGTTCTCAATTCCTTAGGCATAGAGCCTTTGGTGCATCCTGATGAGAGGTGCTGCGGGCACGATGCTCTGTGGCTGGGGGATGTAGAGACCTTTAAGAAGCTGGCAGAGCATAATGCGGCGATTGTAAGGGACAGCGGAGTGAAGAAAGTTATCTTCTTCTGCCCTGAATGCTATCGTACCTTTAAGTTGGATTATCCTAAGTATGTGAAGCTAGATTGTGAGGTTATGCATATATCTGAACTCTTGGCTCAGAGACTGGAAACAAACGGCTTACGCTTTAACGAGGTCAAAAAGAAGGTCACCTATCAAGACCCTTGCCGCTTAGGGAGGCATCTGGGGATTTATGAAGTTCCCAGGAAGGTGCTCTCTGCCATCCCAGGGATAGAACTTATAGAGATGGAACACAGCAGGGAGGAATCCATCTGTTGTGGCACAAGCTGCTTCACCAATTGTGATTCATACTCCAAGCAAGTAAGGGTGGAGAGATTGCTTGAGGCTAAAGCCACCGGTGCCGAGTCCTTAATCACCTCCTGCCCTAAATGTCAAACTCACTTCAGATGTGCTATGGTGAACAAGGGGGAGGAGAAGGGTCCTGATATAGCGATTGAGGTTATGGATTTGGTTAATCTGGTAGCCAGTGCCATGGGAGGCTAAGCAAGAATGGATGGCGAAAATGGACGCGAGTCAGTGTTAGTAATTGGTGGTGGGATAGCCGGCATTCAAGCCTCGCTCGATCTGGCTAATATGGGGTTTAAGGTATATTTGGTGGAAAAGTCACCCAGCATCGGGGGCATGATGGCACAACTAGACAAGACCTTCCCCACCAATGATTGTGCTATGTGCATTCTCGCCCCCAAGATGATAGAGGCAAGTTCTCACTCCAATGTAAAGCTTTATACTTATTCTGAAGTGGAGAACGTCTCCGGAGAGATTGGCAACTTTAAAGTCAAGATAAGGAAGCGGTCGACTTTTGTCGACTGGAGTAAATGTAACGGCTGTGGTCTCTGTGAGGAGGGATGCCCGGTTATCCTGCCAAAGGAGTTTGACCATGGGCTTGGGAAAAGAAAGGCTATTTTTATCCCCTTCCTTCAGGCTGTCCCTAAGAGATACACCATTGACAAGAGAGAAGAGCGTCCGTGTAAAGCAGCCTGTAAGGATGCCTGTCCCGTTCATACTAACGTGCTCGGGTACATTAAGCTTATTGCTGAAGGGGAGTTTCAAGCGGCTTACAAGCTCATAAGGGAGACAAATCCTCTCCCGGCGACCTGTGGTCGGGTATGCTACGCTCCTTGTGAGGAAGCCTGTAATCGAGGTCAAATGGATGAGCCCATGGCTATCCGCGACCTTAAAAGGTTTGCCGCCGATCAAGTGAATATTGAGCAACTTGAAGTTCCAACTATCACCAAAACGGATAAGAAGGTAGCCATTGTCGGTTCGGGACCGGCTGGCCTTACCGCGGCAAACGACCTTGCCCTAAAAGGGCACCAGGTAACTATCTTTGAAGCCCTTCCCCAACCGGGAGGCATGCTTCGTGTCGGTATCCCTGAATACCGCCTACCCAAGGTCATTTTACGGAAAGAGATAGATTACATTCAGAAGCTTGGTGTGGATATAAGGACTGGAGTTCAGGTTGGCAGAGATATTAGCCTACAAGAAATAAGGAAAGACTACGATGCGCTTTTTATTGCCGTTGGAGCTCACAGTGGGATGAGACTCAAGGTAGAGGGAGAGTCTCTTCCCGGGGTGATGGATGGGATAGGGTTCTTGCGAGCCGTAAATCTTGGGGAGAAGGTAGAGGTAGGTAAGAAAACGGCAGTTATTGGTGGCGGGAATACGGCAGTTGACTGCGCGCGAACCGCCAAGCGCCTCGGCGCCGAGGAAGTGACCATTGTGTATCGTCGTTCCCATGCTGAGATGCCAGCGTCTGCGGAGGAAGTGGCAGCGCTAAGGGAGGAGGGGATAAGGATTGAGTTCCTGGCTGCCCCAACCCGTTTCTTCTCCGAGAATGGAAGACTCACCAAGATGGAGTGTATAAGAATGAAGCTCGGGGAGCCAGATGCGAGTGGTCGTCCTCGACCTATTCCTATCAAGGGCTCTGAGTTTATTTCTCCAGTGGATACAGTGATTGCTGCCCTTGGCCAGACTCCGGAAACAGGATTCGTTAAGGAGCTTGGGCTCTCGCTCTCTAAGGGAGGCACAATAGAAATTGACCCTAAGACTGGGGCGACTAACGTTAATGGGGTATTTGCCGGAGGTGACGCAGTTACTGGACCAGCTTCTGTGATTGATGCCATAGCAGCGGGTAAGAAGGCAGCTCGGTCTATAGACCTGTATCTACAGGGCAAGCCTATTGAGGTTGAAGAAGAGGAAACGAAGCCAGAGAAGCTTTCCCAGGAAGAGGTTGAGGATAGGAAGAAACGCTTCCTTTCCAAAAGACGGGCGGAGATGAAATGGGAGCCTATCAGGAAGAGGACCAAGGACTTTCGTGAGGTGGCTTTGGGTTATACTCTGGAGGAAGCTGTAGAAGAATCTTCACGCTGCCTTGCAGGACAAATGGAAGGGTGCATCGAATGCCATGAATGTGAAAAACGGTGCGAGCCAAATGCCATAGCTTACACGATGCACGATGAACACATCGAAGTCAACGTAGGAGCAATAATCATGGCTACAGGTCTTGATTTGTACGATGTCTCGCCGTTAACCGAATATGGCTATGGAAAGATAAAGAATGTAATCACTGCTATAGAATTCGAAAGGCTGACTGCGGCATCTGGGCCTACCTTTGGAGAGCTCAAGCGCCCTTCGGATGGAAAGACCCCTGACAACGTAGCCTTCATTCAATGCGTTGGGTCCCGTGACTTTAGGCATAAAGCCTATTGCTCCAGCGTCTGCTGCATGCACGCCTCTAAGGAGGCAATTCTAGCCTACGAGCATCATCCGGGGACAAAGTCCACAATCTTCTACACCGATTTAAGGGCGGTGGGCAAAAGGTTTCAGGAATATATTACAAGAGCGAAAGAGGACTACAATGTGACATACATCAGAGGTCGCCCGGGTAAGATAGAGGTCAATTCTGAAAACCAAAATCCAATTGTGTGGTATGAGGATACTGTTACCACTGAGATAAAGAGCCTGGAAGTAGAGTTAGTGGTTCTTTGTCAGGCAATAACTCCTTCCCGAGGCACTAAGGAACTGGCAGAGATATTAGGCCTGGGGTTGAATGAATATGGTTTTGTGGAGGTACCAAATAAGCTTGCCCAACCGTTAGATACCACAAGGCGTGGAATTTTTGCCTGTGGCTATGTTCATAGCCCTAGGGATATCCCGGACTCCGTAGTGCAGGGGTCGGGGGCAGCGGCTAGAGCCGCCGAGGCTCTGGCAGGAGGCAGCTAGGATGGGAGAAACTCGCATTGGGGTTTTTGTCTGCCATTGCGGTACAAATATTGGAGCCTATGTGGATGTGCCGCAGGTAGTGGAATATGTTAGGGGGCTCCCCAATGTGGTGCATGCCGAGTGCAATCTGTTTACCTGCTCTGAGGAGGGGATCTCGGCGATAAAGAAAGCAATCGCAGAGTACAACTTAAACCGCGTTGTAGTAGCTTCTTGCACGCCCAGAACGCATGAGCCACTCTTCAGGGCGGCTTGTGAGGAAGCAGGCTTGAATAAATATCTCTTCGAGTTTGTCAACATAAGAGACCAATGCTCTTGGGTGCATATGCGAGAGCCAGAAAAAGCGACCGAAAAGGCTAAGGACCTCGTCAGGATGGGAATAGCCAAGGCAAGCCTTCTAGAGCCATTAGAGGAGGTTGAGGTCCAGGTAACCCCTTCAGCCCTGGTCATAGGTGGTGGTGTAGTTGGAATGAATGCTGCTTTAAATCTAGCTGAGCAGGGCTTAGAGGTTCAGCTAGTGGAAAAGGAAAAACAGCTTGGTGGCATCCTTTTGCATGTCCATAAGCTCTTCACCACTGATGAAGAAGCAAGCAAACTAGTCGGCTCGCTTGTTCAAAAGGTGAAGAATCATAGCCAGATCAAGACCTACCTCTCTACCAAGGTAAAGAGTGTGAGTGGGTTTATGGGGAACTTTGATGCTACTTTAGACCAGAACGGGAAGGAGAGCAACGTCAAGGTTGGCACTATTATTGTCGCCATTGGCGCTGAAGAACTAAAGCCAGCAGGTCAATATGGTTATGGCAAGCTTCCCAATGTCGTGACTCAGCTTGAGCTGGAGCAGAGAATGAAAAGGGGGGGACTCGGTGGGCAAAATGTGGTGATAATCAACTGTGTGGGAGCCAGGGTTCCAGAGCGAACATATTGTAGCGGATTTTGTTGCATGACCGCGGTCAAAAATGCTACCTTAATTAAGCAAAGTAGCCCTGAGGCAAGGGTCTGGGTATTGCACCGGGATTTGATGGCTTATGGGGTAGAGTTTGAAGACTACTATCGGAAATCTATGGAGCAGGGTGTTAGATTTATAAGATATGGTTTGGAAAAGCCCCCCGAAATTATGGGGGATGGAAAGGCTGAGAAGGTAAAGGTATGGCACCAGTTGAGGGGCAGGGAGGTAGAGCTTCCTGCGGATATGGTGGTGCTTACCACTCCTCTAGTCCCTAGAGGCGACAATGAGGAAATCTCCAAGATGCTTAAAGTCCCCTTGAGTGAGCAGGGTTTCTTCCTCGAGGCGCATCTCAAATTGATGCCGATTGAGTTTGCCACCGATGGTATCTACATTTGTGGCTCAGCCCGCTGGCCCACAGATATTGCCGGCGGTATTTCTCAAGCTTATGCTGCTGCAGCAAAAGCGGCGATTCCTATGAGAACTGGCTATGTGAAGCCTGAGGCGATAACCGCCTTGGTTGACGAAGATATATGCTCGGGCTGCGGGACTTGTGAACCTTTGTGCCCCTTCAAAGCTATCGAACTTCAAGCGCGAAATGGTAAGAAGGTATCTCATGTCGCTGAAGCGGTATGTAAAGGCTGCGGCACCTGTGGCGCTGCCTGCCCTTCAGAAGCCATCACTATGAACCACTTTAGAGATGTGGAGATTTTGGCACAAATAGAAGCGCTGTTTAGCTAATTAGAACAGGTGACTAGATGGACAATTTTGAACCAAAGATTGTTGCATTCTTATGTAATTGGTGCTCTTATGCTGGGGCAGACTTAGCCGGCACCTCACGAATCCAATATGCCCCTAATGTAAGGGCGATTCGAGTTATGTGTAGTGGGCGGGTTAGTCCTACTTTTATAATTAAAGCCTTCAGTATGGGGGCTGATGGCGTATTGATTGGTGGTTGCCATTTTGGTGACTGCCATTATATAGAAGGAAACTATAAAGCGGCTCGACGCATTGCTCTACTGAAGAAGATGCTGAAGCAACTAGGGATTGAAGAGGAACGACTATGGCTGGAATGGGTATCTGCGTCAGAGGGGAGCCGCTTTGCCCAGGTCATCAATGATATGACAGCTAAGATAAAAGAACTGGGTCCTTTTCTCTCTCAGAAATGTTCGGAAGCATAACAGAATAGATATTCGCAAAAATGGCAATGCTGAAATGGGTACGGGTGTGCGTTCTATCCCTTGGTAATACAGGGGTAGTTATGGTATAGTTGTCTGCTGGAATGACAGAAAGCGAGATGCCTAATCGGTGGATAGGCTACCAGACCTGACTGGGAGTGAGTATGGCTCCCTTTTGCCTGCTTAGCTTTCCATGGTTTGCTTAGAGGATGACTAAAGATGAGTAACGTGGAAGGAAATCCAGTAGTCACTACCAAGATGGTTCCCGTATTCATAATGGGTAAAAGGTACGAAGTCCCTGAGTCGCTTACCATTATGAAGGCTATGGAATATGCTGGCTTTAAGTTTATCCGTGGCTGTGGCTGCCGCGGTGGCATCTGTGGGGCGTGTGCTACGGTCTATCGCAAGCCGGGAGACTATAAAATCCACGTTGGGCTTGCCTGTCAAACAGTGGTTGAGCCCGAGATTTACTTAACCCAGATACCATTTTATCCTGCCAATCGTGCCAGCTATAGGTTTGAAGAGTTAAAGTCCATTCCCGAGGAGATATTTAAGCTATATCCGGAGCTGTTTCGCTGCGTTGCCTGCAACGCTTGTACCAAAATCTGTCCCATGGATATTGAAGTCATGGATGCTGTGTCAGCCTTAAAGCAAGGAAATATAAAGAAGGCAGCTGAGCTTACCTTCGACTGTATTCAATGCGGACTTTGTGCATCACGGTGCTTTGGAGAACTGCCTAAATACCATATTTTCCAGCTTGCCCGAAGAATTTACGGGGGGAAAATTCTGCCAAAGGCGGAGCACCTTAGGAAGGCTGTTCAAGTAATAACAAAGGAAAACCGTTACGACAAAATACTTAAATCTCTCATGGAAATGAATGAGGAGGAACTAAGAAAAGCGTACCTTGAGAGGGAAATGGAACCGACAACGGCTACCGAGGATTGGATGCCAAGCGAAAAACGCTTTCTCCTCGAATAGGTTTGGTGAGGAAGAAGACATATGCCATATCCTAAAAAATTGGAACGACTCAAAAAGAAGGTTGAAGAGACGAGACCGGAACGCATAGCTAAAAAGAGGCGGGGAGAAGAATTCCCTTCTATGTCCCTGAAGGAACGACACACCTTACTATCAAAGTACCATCCGGACTATAGAGAGGAGGCGAAAAGGGAAATCAAAGTAGGCCCGAACAAAGGCGATAAGGCGGCTCACGAAATAGTTGACCTCTTAGAAGCGAGAAGCAAGGTTGACCCCTTACATGTCAACCTTTCTCAGGTTGACTATGAGACCGATGTTTTGATAATTGGTGGGGGTGGTGCCGGGACTACTGCTGCCCTTCTTGCCCAGGAGAACGGGGCAGAGGTTGTCCTGACAACAAAACTGCGCCATGGCGACGCCAACACTATGATGGCCGAAGGCGGTATTCAAGCCGCCGATAAGCTGGAGAAAGACTCCCCGGCTTATCACTACCTTGATACAATGGGCGGAGGGCATTTCAAGAATGACCCTGAGCTTGTATATAGATTGGTTACTGAAGCGCCGGATGTCCTCCTCTGGCTCGAAAGTTTAGGTGTTATGTTTAGCAAGTTTCCGGAAGGAAGGCTTCAAACCCTTTCTGCAGGGGGATTTTGCCGAAATCGCCTTCATTTTTGCGCTGATATAACCGGTGCTGAGATAATGCGCACTCTTCGCGATGAAGCCAGAAACAGGGAGGGAATCAAAGTCCTCGAGTTTTCTCCGGCTGTGGAGTTAATCCTTAGTGAACATGGACATTGTGCCGGGGCTTTACATTATGATATGGAGACTGGGGAATATTTTGTCATCAAAGCCAAAGCGGTGATACTAGCCACAGGAGGGTGTGGGAGACTCCATGTCCAGGGTTATCCCACCACCAATCACTACGGAGCAACCGCAGATGGACTTATCCTTGGGTATAGGGCTGGGGTAAAACACGCGTTTATGTATACCCTTCAGTATCACCCTACCGGGGTTATTTTCCCGGAGCAGATAGAAGGGCTTCTCATATCTGAAAAATTTAGAGGTGCCGGAGCCGACGTATTGAATGTCGACGGGGAAAAGTTCGTGAATGAGATGGAGCCCCGCGATGTAGAGACCTCTGCTTATATCAGGGAGTGCATAACAAGGGGCAAGGGGGTGCCGACACCTGCGGGGAAATTAGGGATATGGCTTGATTCGCCAATGATCGAGATACTTCGCGGAGAGGGTACGGTCAAGCGAGAATTCATCGGAAAATGGAAAGTATTCAATAGGCAAGGGATTGACATCTCTAAAGAGCCAATGTTAGTTTACCCTGTCCTTCATTATCAAAACGGGGGTCTTCTGTGTAATGCCGAGTGTGAGACCTCAGTCCCCGGCCTCTTCGTTGCCGGAGAAGTAACCGGAGGCGTGCACGGTGAAAATCGGCTTATGGGTAATTCCCTGCTAGATATCCTCGTTTTTGGAAGGATCGCTGGGAAAAATGGCGCTATCTATGCTAAGGATAAGGCCAAGGAGGGGAAATTGACCCTAGACCATGTCACGGCTTATCATAGGGAACTTGAGGATGCGGGAATAATGACTGACAGGGTTGCTCCTATGCTTCTGCCCGATTACACCAATCCAAAAGTTAGACAAAGACAGCTCACCACCCGTTCCATAGGGACCGTGGGATAAAAAATGCTCCTGTGAAAGAATAATGCAAGTCACTTTGCCCTAAACTCTCTTTGTTTTTATCCTCCTTGAGATCTGGCTCAGCCTCCTATTCGTGCCATTTCTAACGCACACTGTAAAGTCCGAGATCCCGAGCCCCTCTCTTCAGGAGAGGACATAAAGCACACTATAAACGCAACTTGCAGAAGACAAATACAAAGTATCCAGTGTTTAGTGGTAAAATAGTGCTAAGAGCATAATTTAGAAAATTTGAAAATGCAGATCAAGCATGGTGAGGAGGTAGGTGGCATGGACAACCCACTGAATAGCGCAACCGAGTTAAAGCCCGTAGTAGAAAAAGCTGTCAAAGCTTTATACGGCGATGCTATGCAAAACATCAAGATACTTAAAGCTGATCGGTTTCCATTGTTTAGGGAACCGAAGCAAGGCTGGCTCGTTCACGCAGAATTTAACAACGATAAATACCAGTACGATGTCCAGATGGATGTTCAGATGGCGGATGGGCGAATCACTAGGGCGGTTGAGCTCCATCGGGTTCCGATGCAGAAATAGACGGCTTATTGAAGACATTCGGGAAGTCTTACTCAATAACTAGTTCATAGAGCAAGCCGCTTCATGGCTTCCAGCTATACAATAACCCACGCAACAACGATAGGCCAGTTTGTTCAAACCAATGTGTTGGAAAGAAATTTCCTCAATCTACTACTAGGCTAGAAAAACAAGCGGCCATTGAGGGAGTTTGCCCAGCGATGGACAGCAAGAGAGTGAGAGAAGAATACCCCAGATTCGTTGTGCCTGGTTTTACGCCGTTTGACCCTGTAGAGCTGATCAAACAGACGGAAAAGATGGTGTGCTCAGGGAGCAAAAGAAAATACACCAATTTCTATGCAACTGGGGTATATGGGGGCATTGCTACCGGTTACACTGTGGGCTGCTGCCTTCGTTGTATTTTTTGCTGGGTTGACCTGAGCCGGGAGTATCCCGAAAGATATGGCCAATTCTATTCGCCTGAAGAAGCCTTCGGCGAACTCACTAAAGCCGCCAGAAAGTATGGAACAGCCAAGCTGAGAATTTCTGGTGCCGAGCCAACCCTCGGCAAAGAGCACTTATTGCGCTTGCTCAGTCTGGTCGAGGAATCAATGTTTAAGCTATTCATCTTGGAGACGAATGGCATTTACTTTGGTATTGACGAGAGCTACGTTCAGGAGGTTTCAAAGTGTAAAAAGGTGCATATTCGGGTATCGCTGAAAGCGGGCACTCCACAGGACTTTGCCAGAAAGACTGGTGCCAAACCTGAGGCGTTCGAAATCTCCTTCAATGGCATAAGAAATCTTATCAAGCATAAAGCCAGCTTCCATGTGGCAGCAATGAGTGCTGACCCACGGATAATGAGCCCTGGCGAGAGGGTCACACTGCTGAAGAAGTTGCGCGCGATTGACCCTGCCTTAGTCAAAAGCTTGGAAGAGGAGATGGTTGATCCCTACAGAACCACTTTGCTTCGTCTGGAAAAAGCGGGCTGTTGGCTGGACTGGGAGGGTCGAAGATGGATTTGAAGGAACTCGGAAGAACTGCCGTAAGAGTGTCGGCTGTAGGGATGGGCACCTGGGGAATCGGTGGCTATTATTATCCTGACACTACTCAGGATAGTGAAGCTATTTGCGCTTTAAGAAGAGGTATTGAATTAGGAATGTATCTCATTGATACTGCTGAAATGTATGGAGCCGGACATGCTGAAGAAATCATTGGTAAAGCCATTAAGCCTTTCTCTCGGGAACAAGTCTTCATAGTTTCGAAGGTCCTGCCTGAGAATCTACATTACGCCAAAGTGCTCAAAGCTGCTGAGAGCAGTCTCAAAAGACTCCAGACGGAGTGGATAGACCTATACCTCATACACTCTCCAAATCCTGAGATACCTTTGAGAGAGACTATGGAAGCCATGGAGAAATTGGTTGAGCGAAATCTGGTGAGGTTTATTGGTGTGAGCAATTTCGATGTGTATCAAATGGAAGAAGCACGAGCGTATCTTTCTAAAAACGATGTTGTTGTAAACCAGGTTGAATACAGCCTGCTGGAAAGAAATGTTGAAAGAGATGTAATTCCGTACTGTATCCGGAATCAAATAACGTTGATGGCTTACACCCCTTTGGCAAAAGGCAAGTTGTCAACGAATAGTTTTCTACGCGAGATAGGCAACAAATACGATAAAACCGCGGCTCAGGTTGCAGTCAACTGGCTTATTGCTAGGCAAAGTGTAATCGCCATACCAAAAGCTATCAGTATACAGCACCTTGAGGAAAATGCTGGTGCCATGGGATGGAGATTGGCTGATGATGATATAGAACGCATATCTTCTTACTTTAGCCGATTCAGAGTGTAATTTGTTTAGCCGCATTGTTACCACGACTTGCCTATCAAGCTGGCTCCAGTCGATTCCCAAAGGCCAGGGGTGAGGCATACCGTGCCCCTCCGGTTAATCGCTACTTGGGGCTTGCCGAGCTAGCGCTGGTAAGTTCCTGTCAGTTGACCCTGGGCAAGGATGTGCCCTCTCATAGCGTCAAGTAGCTGTTCCTTCGTTACTCCCGCCTTTAAGTCAAGCATTTGGTCAAGCACGTAAAGAGTAAACTGGTATCGGTGAGCGGGCCCGGGCGGAGGGCAGGGGCCACCATAGCCAGTCCCTCCGAAGTCGTTCTTACCCTGTAACGACCCATCAGGAAGCTGAGCTTGCGCTGGCACAGCCTCGGGTAGGTCGCGGGTATCCAAGGGAACGTTGAAGAAAACCCAGTGTGTGAACACGCCGCCGGGAGCGTCAAGGTCATCCATTATGAGGGCAAAGGACCGGGTGCCTTGGGGTGGCTCACCCCAGCAGAGTGCCGGTGATACATCCTGTCCCTGACAGCTGTATTTGGCCGGTATTTTGCTTCCTTCCCGAAACGCTGGGCTGGACAAATCCAACATCATTTTGGCCTCCTCTGGCGGTTGCTCTCTAGACTCGCAAGCCGCCGCTACCACGCTGATAACAAGGGACAGGGCCACGGGAACGACCACCTGCCATAGTCTGTATCGCAGTCTTAGACAATTAACCTTCATGACACCTTAACTCCGCCGCTACAGGTAAATCGTAGTCCCTTTGACCCTCGGTGTCAATTCATCGCGGCACTTATACTCAAGCGAGCTGGCTGCGGTAACAAAGCCTGACGCCAGGCGTCGGATTAGTGTAAAATAGGTTGAGCAACAGTCTGTCTCGTTTTTGCTTGGAGGATTCGTTGATGCCGGGTTCTCGGGTTAAGGAAAAGCTTCTCAGCGTGACTACTTACTCTCAGGAGTTCGGGCTCGACCTTTGGAAGGTCGAGGATAGGTTTAAATGGTTTTTGGCTTCGATACTGTTTGCCAAACGCATCTCAGCCAGGATAGCCATGGCAACCTTTAGAGAGTTCGAGAACGCTGGTCTGACCGGTCCCGAAGCTATATTGGC
>Ga0209314_10000602_pt1 | contig 16006 bp, 17 predicted proteins | sample I19B2metaG_FD_184146 | JGI IMG/M metagenome (GOLD analysis project Ga0209314, IMG submission 184146) | Lake sediment bacterial and archeal communities from Gulf of Boni, Indonesia to study Microbial Dark Matter (Phase II) - ​I19B2 metaG... | ecosystem: Environmental > Aquatic > Freshwater >...
GAAAAAGAAGGATGTCTCCTTAACGGGAGAAGATTCTTTTGTTATGAAAAAATTTGGGTTAGGGAAACAGCAGAGGGTAAAACGTGAGGCCGAATTTAAAAAAATTATGAGAAAAGGGAAATCCTATGCTGACCAGTATTTAGTTATGTATGTCCTCAAGAGGACTCCAGAGATAGATTCCGCTACTTGCTCAGCGAAAGGCGTGGCTCCATTCGGTCAGAGTCATTTACCCAGGCTTGGGCTTTCCGTAGACAGACGGATTGGTAAGGCTGTAATTCGCAATCGAATCAAACGCTGGATGCGAGAAGTATTTCGTCTCCACCAGTCTCGTCTAAAAGAAAGCGTTGAAATGATTTTGGTTGCCCGTTCTTCTGCCAGGGAATTAGTTGATTACTATGAGCTGGAAAAGAGAATTCTGAATCTCTGGGGAAGGGCGAGGATAGTTAGGAGCATAGGAGAATGATAGTAAAGATAATTGTAATAGTGATTAAATTTTATCAGAAAATTTCGTCTCTTTTTCCCAGGGTTTGCCGTTTCTATCCTACCTGTTCGGAGTACACGATTGGAGCTCTCAAGAAATACGGCATAGCGAAGGGAGCATTCTTAGGAATAAAAAGACTCTTGAAATGTCATCCTTTCCATCCCGGAGGGTACGACCCCCTAAGATAAATCTCATTCTAATTCAGGAAGGTAATTCGATGGAAAAAAGAACGATACTTGCCGTCCTCATTTCAATGATAATTCTTCTGGTTTGGTCAAGATTTTTTACTCCTCAACGAATCACTCCCGTAAGGAAAGAAGTTGTTCCCGCTACAGAAAAGGAAAAAAGAGTGGAAGAAGTCAGGACGGAGGCAGGGATTTCTCTTCCCTCTGGGAAACTCGACAGAGAAGCCAAGCGAGTAGTAGTAATTACTGACACTTCCAGAATTGTCCTGACCACACAGGGAGCAAGGGTAGAGGAGTGGTCTATTAAGGAGAAAGGAGGGGTGGTTGACCTCGTTCTGGAAAGCTTTCGTAGCCAGGGAATATTACCTCTCGATTTGGAAATAGAGGGCACGCCTTTTTTTTCCCAAGCCTATTTCGAAACTGATAAGGAAGAGCTCATATTGGAGGAGGGACAACAGGGGGAGGTTCTCTTCAATTATCGAGTAGGTGAGGGACTCCTTCTCTCCAAGATATACAAGTTCTCCTACGGAGGTTATCTGCAAGGTCTGGAAGTGAGAATTCATAACCAGTCTAAATTCCCCAAAGAGATGGGAAAGCTGACTCTGTTATGGCAGGCAGGATTGGGTATAGATGAAGTTTTACTCAAAGAGAACATGAAGATGATGAAAGCACAGGGAAGGGTTGAGGGGATGGTTATGAGGAGATTGAAACCCAATACTTACACTGGTAAGATAGACTGGATAGGCGTAACCAACCGGTACTTCCTTGCCGCATTTATTAATAGGGGAGAAGAATTCTCTACAGGTAGAGTGGAAAGCTTCGATAAGTATACTCCTATTGTTGGTCTGGTTGCTTCTCCATCTATTTTAGCGCCAGACCAGGTTAAGAGTTACAAAGTTGATCTCTTGGTGGGTCCTAAGGACTATAGATATTTGAAGGGGCTGAATATTGGGCTGGAGCGGACTCTCGACTTTGGACTCTTTGGATTCTTAAGCGTAATCTTTCTATCTATTTTGAACTTCTTTTACAGAGTGACTTATAACTATGGCTTCTCTATAATCATTTTAACCTGTATATTGCAGGTGTTCACCTTTCCCTTGACCAGGAAAAGTTTCAAATCGATGGAGGCAATGAAGAACCTTCAGCCCCAGATGAATGAGTTGAGGTTGAAGTATAAGAACGACCCCAAAAGACTTAATGTAGAGATAATGAATCTCTATCGTTCCAGAAAAATGAACCCATTTAGTGGTTGCTTGCCAATGCTCTTGCAGATTCCTATATTCTGGGCACTTTTCACCATGCTCAGAAATGCAGTTGAGCTCCGCCATTCACCTTTTATATTCTGGATAGGAGACCTCTCAATGAAGGACCCCATTTATGTTTTACCAATTTTGATGGGAGTCACAATGTTTTTGCAACAGAAGTTGACTACCACCGGTGACCCTGCGCAGTCTAAAATGATGATGTTTATGCCTGTCCTGTTTACGGTTATCTTCCTGAATTTCCCTTCGGGTCTGGTTCTCTACTGGCTAATGAATAACATTCTCACCTTGACGATGCAATTGATTATGAAGAGGAAGTTAGAAGTTAAGGCCTGAATGTAATTATATTCCCTCTCCCCTTGCGGGAGAGGGGAAAATTGTTCCAGAGGAGATTTTTTACATGGAAGAGAGAGAATTTAGTGGTAAAAATGTTGAGGAAGCAATTGAGAAAGGATTAAAAGAGCTTGGCCTTTCCCGGGATGACGTGGAAGTGAAGATTCTGGATGAAGGCAAGGCGGGCTTGTTCGGTCTTATGGGAGCAAGCCCGGCTAAAGTTAAGCTGATAGTTAAACCGGCTAAAGGTTTAGAAACTGGCGAAAAAGGAGAGGTAGTTCGAGAGAAACCTCGCGGTATCGACCTTATTTCTGCTCAGAAAAGAGCAAAGGAAGAACTGGATGAAATCCTGAAATTAATGGGAATTGAAGCAGAAGTATCTACTTCTTTAGAAGGTGGAAAGGTAGTAGCAGACATCAAAAGCGAAAACGGGGCAGTTCTAATCGGGAAGAAGGGGCAGACTCTAAATGCCCTCCAGTTAATTGTGAATCTAATTGTGAACAGAGATGAAAAGACGAGAACAAGGGTGGTTGTGGATAGTGAAAGTTATCGCCAGCGCCGCGAGAAGGCACTGGTGAAGATGGCTAAGGAGGTAGCTGATGAAGTGAAGAGGAAGGGCCAGCCTTGTGAGTTGGAACCAATGAATCCCAATGAGCGGAGAATAATCCATCTGGCATTGAAGAACGATAAGGATGTGGACACTACCTCAAAGGGTGAAGGGAGTTATAGAAGAGTAGTGGTCTCTCCAAAAAGGAAATAAGAGAGAGGTTCGATTTGAAGATTAATACAGAGGATACAATTGTTGCCATCTCCACGCCAATGGGAGAGGGAGGAATTGGCATTGTGCGCTTAAGTGGGAGCCAAGCTATTTCCATTGTGTCCAGACTCTTTATTCCCAAAAGGAAGAAGAATTTAGCCGGAGTAAAGACGTTTACTATCCATTATGGACACATTTACGATAGAGGAAAACTGGTAGAGGAAGTTCTCCTTAGCGTGATGCGCTCGCCCTATACTTACACCCGTGAAGATGTGGTAGAGATTTCTTGCCATGGGGGGATAGTTCCTTTACGGAAGGTTCTGGAATTATGTTTAATGGAAGGTGCCAGGTTAGCAGAGCCGGGGGAGTTCACCCTGAGGGCTTTCCTGAATGGCAGAATAGACCTTGTGCAGGCGGAGGCGGTCTGTGATATAATCAGGGCTCGGACTGACGCTGCCCTAAATTGTGCTCTTCACCAGATGGAAGGGCACTTATCTACAACTGTAAACAGGATTCGTGAAGGGATAATTGACCTTTTAGCCCACATTGAAGCTTGCCTTGACTATTCTGAAGAGGAGATTCCACAGCTTTCCCGGGAAGAAATAGTGGAAAAGATGGAGAAGATATCCTCAGGGGTAAGAGAACTTCTTAAGTCTTCACTATCGGGAAGAATTTTACGAGAGGGTTTGAAGACAGCCATAGTGGGTAAGCCCAATGTCGGCAAGTCCTCCCTTTTGAACGCCCTCCTTGAAGAGGAGAAAGCAATTGTAACCCCAGTTCCTGGAACGACCAGGGATGTGGTTGAAGATATGGTTAATATTCTCGGCATTCCGATGAAGATTATGGATACCGCCGGAATCAGACACGCCAGAGATGAAATTGAAATGGCAGGGATAGAACGGGCGAGAAGGTCTATAGAACTTGCGGACCTTGTCCTTTTTGTAATCGATTTATCTATACCTTTGAGCGAAGAGGACCGCCTTATCGCAGAGAATCTAATGGGCAAGAGAACTATCCTGGTTGCCAATAAATGTGACCTACCTGAGGTATTATCTGAAAGAGAAATAAGAGAACTGTGGGCATCTTGCCTTAAGGGGCTTGGGACTGAAAGAGAACCGTTAGCAGTCAATTCAGCTAATCCTCGCTATAATAGTTTAAACAATCCCTCTATCCTGAAAAATCCGCCTTTAATCAAAGTATCAGCGACCGAAAGGATAAGGATAAACGATTTACAGGAATTAATCTATCATCTATTCATTAAGGGAGAAGTGAGTATCTCTGACGCTATTCTGGTTACAAATGTGAGGCATCAGGATGCTCTGGTAAAAGCCGAAAAATCTTTAAAAGAGGGAATAGAAGCTTGTAAAAGAGACGAGTCGGAAGAATTTATAGCCTTAGATTTACGCCAGGCGCTGGATGCGCTGGGAGAAATTGTGGGAGAGACTGCCACTGAGGATGTTTTAAGCAGAATCTTTTCCAAATTCTGTATAGGTAAATAGAATACAGGAGCTTAATTTGTTCGGCACTGGGAAATTTTTTTACGCTCGAGAACTTCGGCCTCCTGAGGGTGCAGAATCAAACTCCTCCGATAAATCGGAGTCAAACAAGATTCTGCTTGAAAGCGAAATGGTCGGCCTTGTTCTCTCGCTAAAATTTCCAATGTTTCTCACAAATTAAGCCCTCTTGGATGGAGAGAAGTCGTTTTTGCTAAAATTTCTGATGTCATCGCAAATCGGACTTTCTCTCGGGATATTGGGCTCGTGCAGGTATGTTTTTGTAGCTGCAAAGCGAAAGCTTTGCTGTCTTCTCTGTAAGGGCTCAATTTACTTGTAGTGAGCTTGCCGAACCTATTGAGCCCGCTATTTACCAATGGGAGTAGGATATGAGATTGTATCTTAGTTCCAGCATAATGGTAAGTAAGAAGTCGACTGTTTTGATTTTCATTATGGTCTTTCTCTCTTTTGGCTTAACTCTGTTAGAGGGGAGGAAGTTTCCTGAGTCTGTCAGGTTAGTATATCGGCCAGGAGCTGGCACTTCTATCACATACAAAATGGAGGTTAAAGCCTTTGCTAAATTGATTGGCATGGAGAAGGAAATTTACCCGAGTGTTCCTCAGGAGTCAACAACTTTTGGTAAATTTATCTTTTCCGATAAGATTTTAGATGTTACCCCTGAAGGAAAAATTCAGGAAGAACTGACTTATACCGATGTTAAACTGGAGATGGAGGTGGAGGGTAGTAGGCAGAATCTTCCTTTTGCTGATAAACTGAAGGGGAAAAGTATATTAATGGAGATTGATAAGGATGGTCGGGTCGTCTCTACAAAGGGTCTTGACCAGTTTTCAGAAGAATTGAAGGATTTAGAATTACAGAATATGTATATACAGTTGAGGCCAATCTTTCCGGATAAGAAAGTCAAGATTGGAGATAGCTGGGATAATCGGATAGAATCTGTAATCCCCATTGGAGGCATGCTAAATAGAACGAAAGTTGAGGAAAAGTATACCCTTTCTGGCTTTAAAGAAAGGGGGAATAATTTGTGTGTGGTAATCAGAGTTAATCTGGGAATCTATACTATAGGAAGGACAGTAAAGAAAGAGGAAGGAGTTGATATAGATATAGATATGAAAGGCAAGGGAGAAGGAGAAATACTTTATGCATTTGAAGATAGTCGGCTTTTATCCTCCCGGGTAGAACTTAACCTCACCAGCAGAATCAGGAGCTCGGCATACAGGGAAGTAAGGGAAATAGAGATGAAACATAAGGTCGAGATGGCGTTGGAAGAAGAGGCAAGAGTGGAATGAAGAGGCTACTTGCACTCCTTATCGTCCTTGCCATTCTCTTTATTGTATATGATTCGTTCATTAAAGAGCGCTGGTTAATCAATAGGGGTATTAAACAGGCAAAGCAATTGATAGAGGAGAAAAAGTTTGAGGAAGCATTTAATTACGTATCCAGAAATTATCAAGATAGATATGGGAATGATTACGAGGGTTTGAAGGTCAAAGTAAAGGATTTCCTTAATGAATTTGGTGATTTTAAGATTAATATTTTGAGAAAAAGGAAAAAGTTTGAGGGTAGAAAATGTAATCTTTATCTACTCGCTGTCATTGAGGCTTCCCACAGAGAATTTGGTTACCTTAAAGGGGGGGAATTTTTGAAGCTCTCTTTAATAAAAGAGAACGATGGCGTGTGGAAAGTGGTGGAAGGAGAAGCTTTACCCCAGTAGAAATGGTAATGAAAAGCCTGATTCTCTACTATTCCCGAACGGGGAAGACAAGATTTTTGGCAGAGAAACTTCGAGAGAAACTTGGAGCCGATTTAGTGGAGATAAGAGACCTCAAAAAGAGGGGAGGGCTTCTTGGTTTCCTCAGGGGAGTGCGGGATGCCCATTTTGGCTTAAAAACCGAAGTAGTTCCTTCTAGTTTCGACCTAAGTAAATATGGACTGATTATATTTGGCACACCTGTTTGGGCATATAGTCCAACTCCTGCCCTTAACACATTTCTCGATACTTGTAATCTTACGAATAAAAAAGTAATCTTATTTGTTACCTCAAGAGGAGTCGGATATCGCCGGGCTATCAATATTTTGAAGGGCAGAGTGGAAGCAAAAGGGGGGAAAGTAGTCGGAATCGGTGCGGTAAATACCTGGCTGAAAGGTAAAAAACACCTCTCCCGGGCTGGAGGGAAGCTGGCAAAATTGTGGCAAATGGCCATGGAAAATGTTTCACGTGAAACATTTTAGCGCTTTAGTTTGACTAACATTTATCTGGAATCCTCCCGGATGTAGCTGCAGAGCGACAGCTCTGCGTTCATAGGCAAAGCTTAAGCTTTGCTGCTACAAAAACAAAGATGTAGCTGCAGAACGAGAGCTCTGCATCATTGTAGGGGCGACCCTCTCTGGTCGCCCATATAAAAGTGGTCCCGATGTATCGGGATGGCCACCCGATGGGAGGGCATGCCGAAAAATCGGCATAAACTGCGTCCGTCCCCTACAGGATTAATGGTGGTGGCGAACATAGTTAAGGAGTATCCCATGGAAGCTTTAGCCGTCTCGTTTCAAAAGAGAGCTAAAGAAGCAGGCCTGGAACTTCTTGAGGACCGGATAGAAAAGTTTCTACTATTCTTGAGGGAACTCAAGGAATGGAACAGAAAGTTTAATCTCACTGCGATAAAGGATGATGAAGAGATTTTGGTTAAACATTTCATAGATTCTCTCTCCTGTCTCTCAGGAGTTCCATCTAAAATTTATCAAAAGATAAGAAAAGTTATAGATATCGGTTCCGGAGCAGGATTCCCCGGGATACCGCTAAAAATCTATCAGCCAACACTCGACATAACATTGCTTGAAGCCACAAGGAAAAAGGTAGAGTTCTTGCGTTATATCTCTCGTAAACTGGGTTTTGAAAGGAGTTTAGAGGTAATTCACGGAAGAGCAGAAGAATACGGAAGGGATCGGGAATACAGGGAGAAGTACGATATGGCGGTATCTAGGGCAGTTAGTAATCTGGCTATCCTCGCTGAATACTGTCTCCCTTTCGTTAAAATTGGAGGGATTTTCATTTCTCAAAAGGGACGGGAGATTAGTGATGAGCTCAAAAAGGCGTGCAAGGCAATAGAAGTTCTGGGTGGGAGAGTAAGGGAGATTATACCATATAAACTACTATTGAAAGAAGGAGAATTGGAAAGAAATCTGGTGGTGATGGATAAGGTGGAGAGCACGCCAGAAAATTACCCGCGGAGGCCAGGATTGCCGGCCAAAAGGCCGATTAGATAATTTTTGCTATTGTATATTTTTAAATTTTTTGCTAATATTTTAAAAACATCACGAGGAGTATTTGATGGCAAAGATTGTAGCAATTGCAAATCAGAAGGGAGGGGTGGGGAAGACCACAACAGCTATTAACCTCTCCAGCTGCCTGGCACATTATGGTCAGGAGACACTCCTTATTGATATGGATTCTCAGTCGAACGCCACAAGTGGCTTAGGTATAGAAAAGGGGAAAGTTAAACATACTATTTATGAGGTGCTTTTGGGAAAGGCCTCGATTGAAGATATTCTCGTTTCCACCGAGATTGATTGGCTCGATTTAATTCCGGCAAATGTAGATTTGATTGGAGCAGAAGTAGAGCTCGTTGGACTTATCTCCCGGGAGACAAGGCTAAAGAAGGCACTCGATGGATTGAATGACATCTACAGGTATATTCTCCTCGATTGCCCACCTTCCTTGGGGCTTCTCACAGTTAACTCACTGACCGCGGCCCACTCAGTAATTATTCCCATCCAGTGTGAATATTATGCTCTTGAAGGTTTGGGTCAACTCCTGGATACATTGAGGTTGGTGAGAGAGAATTTGAATCATAGATTGGAAATCGAAGGGGTCCTTTTAACTATGTATGATGGCAGAGTTAACCTCTCTTCCCAAGTAGTTGGGGAAGTAAGTAAGTTCTTTAAAAAGGAGGTTTATCACACAAAAATTCCCAGAAATGTGCGACTGGCTGAGGCTCCAGGTTTTGGGAAACCCGTTATTTTATATAGTAGAGATTCGAAAGGTGCGGAGGCGTACCTTTCATTGACTCGAGAGTTCCTAAAGAGAAACGGAGTGAAAATAGAAGAGGAATTAGAAAGTTGAATTTTTGGAGGTAATTAGAATGCGTAAAGCACTGGGTAAGGGCATAGAAGCACTAATTCCCAAAGTATCCCGGGTAACCCCGATGGAGGTTGTAAATATTGATATTAATGAGATAAAACCTAACAAATATCAGTCCAGAATGCAATTCGACCAGGAAAAGTTAAAAGAGTTAGCGAATTCTATAAAGAGAGAGGGTGTAGTTCAACCAATAATTGTTTCTCCTTCAGGAAAAAACTACCAACTGGTAGCCGGAGAGAGGCGTTGGTGGGCAGCCAAAATGGCAGAGTTGAAAGAGATTCCAGCAGTGGTCAGGAAAGTTACTGATAGGGAGATGTTCGAAATATCTCTAATTGAAAATATCCAGAGAGAGGATTTGAATCCCATAGAAGAAGCTACAGCTTTTGAGAGGTTGATGAAAGAGTTCAATCTAACCCAGCAGGAATTGGCCGACCATTTAGGAAAGACCAGATCAACGGTTGCCAATACCTTGAGACTTATCAATTTGCCTGAAGAGATTAAAGAGTTTGTTTCCCGTAATCTCATATCTGCTGGACACGCCAGAGCGCTCCTCTCTATCGAAGGGGAGAAGAACCGGATAGACCTGGCCCGGAAGATACTCAAGGAGAAGTTGACAGTACGGGAAACGGAAGATATTGTAGAAAGATTGAGACTCAAACGGGCTCGTTCGGAAAAAAGAGTTGCCGAGAAAGAAAGGAGCCCGGAGCTCATTGAACTGGAGGAAGAACTCCAGAGAATTCTGGGGACGAAAGTGAGGATTAAATCTACTGGTTCTGGCAGGTTTTCTATTGGAGAAGGAGGAAAAGTTCGGGGCAAGATAGAAATCGAATATTATTCCCTGGAAGATTTGGAAAGGATAGTTGAAATATTGAGAACATAGTATGGTAAATTTCGAGGTTGGAGGAGATTGGAAATGGCGGAAGAAGTTCCCAAGCACGGTGACAAATTTAGAAAGAAAGAGATAAAATTATCACACCCTATTGTTAGTAGAGTGCTATCTAAAATTTCCGAGATTGAAAAGAAGGAAGAAGAGGAGACTTCCCAGCTCAAGACTTCATTGGAAGTGGAACCCGAAACTCCCAAGAAGGCCAAACGCTTTATAAGGAAGAAGATAAATTTTATGGTAAAGATTTTTTCTATTTCAGTCATTCTATTCTTTGGCGGATGGTGTCTGGTGACCAGAAGCGTTCCTTTCAAAACCCGGCTTGTTGACCGTTTTTCTACTCTAACCCATAAAATTATAAAAGAAAAAGATGCTATCTGGATAAGGAGGAAAATTCCGGGCGCACTAAAGGGTAAGGAATCCTCCTTTTTAGAAGGGAAAATTAGAAAAGATGTGAAAGGAATTCCTGTATATATAGGAGCGAGAAAAATAAACATTTTGAACGAGGACAATGTATCCACTCTCAATTTCACTACTTCCGACCCTATGGATAGAGTTGTCACCTTCTACATAAAAGAGATGGGGAAGAGAGGTTATGGGTTAGTGAAAGCCGATTATTTCCCGGGTGCTGAGATTGGGCAGCTCCTTTTCTCCTTGGAAGGTAGAGAGTGCACTATTAGTCTGGTTGAGAACGAAAGAGGCGGCGTTAATGTAGCTATTTCGTATATTGAATAGATTGGTCGCGTAGGGGCTTTATGCCCGTAATTTGGATGAAGGGATAGTTTTCGGAGTCGCTCGCTTAGGAACTTGAAAAATAGTTTGCTCATTCCTGAGGAATTTCTTGACGCCAAAAAACTTCGGACTTTGTAGGGCGCAAATCGAAACTTCTCGCTTCGCTCGTCAGACAGCGATTTGCTTGAAAGAGGAGAAGCCGTCCTCGTTTTTGGGCTGAAATTCCTGAAGTTCTTCGCAAACTATTTTTCAAATTTCGGAGTATTATAAATTTGTAATTTATATTAAGGAATTTTTGATTTTTGATATTTGATTTTTGATTTGTAAGGAGGGTGGGTGAAAAAGCTGATTTTTTGTTGTGCAATTTTGTTTTTGGTTTCAATTTTAACTGGAGGGTGCGCTGGTCCCGGGAAACTTCCAGTAGTTAGTCAGGAAAGAATAGTGGAGAGGAGTTTAGAAGAGAGACCCGATTGGATATACACGCCAATATCTATTCAAGAGGGCATCTTCTCCTTTAGTGGGGGAGTAACCGAGCGAGCCGATTTCTCCCTGGCTCTCCGTCAGGCGAGGTCAGAAGTGATTAAGAATATTACTGAAGGTATACAGGGAACGGTTCATAGAGAATTCAGTGATGCTACCCGTGAATTGAGTATCGGTGATGCTGAATTACGTGAATTTTTGACCGAGACTATGGGGATAATTATGGATATTTATCAGATGCAGGGGATAAAACCTAAAGAAATTTATTACGAAAAAGTGGAAAGGCCGACCGCTAAAGGGATAGAATACTTCTATAACTGCTATAATTTAGTTGAAATCTCCGAAAAAGAGTATGTTGAGTGGAGGAATGGAGCTTTGATGAACATTAGAGATAAAGCTAAGGCAGAAAATAATAAAAAGGTAGAAGAGATAGCTACCAAACTTCTGGAGAAGCTTTCTCCATAGCTACTATGGTTATGAAGGCTCAGGATAGGAAAGGAGGATTAGGTATGGCAAAGAAATTTCTTAGTTACTTTGCGCTCCTATCACTGGTTTTCCTTCTGGGATGTGCTCAGGGTAGGGTGAGGCCTTATGCTGAAAAGTATGAGGGTCCCAAAAAGAGAATTGCTGTTATAGATTTTGAAGTGAAGGTGCCGCGGGCCCACAGGAATATCGGTTCAGGGATGGCGGAGATGCTTACTACCGCCTTACATGAGACTGGAAAGTTTATTGTTTTGGAGAGGAAGGCGATTCAGGATATAATCAAGGAGCAGGACTTTGGTGAGAGTGGGAGAGTGAGAAAAGAGACAGCAGCAAAAATCGGTGAGATATTGGGTGCTCAGGTACTGGTACGGGGAGCGGTCACTGAATTGGAGGAGGGGGTAGGAGGAGCAGGTGTTGGTGGAGTTCTTCTGAAAAAGAAAGCTGGAGCTGGCCTTAGGACGACGAGTGCTCATGTTGCCTGCGATATCCGTATGTATGATGCAATAACAGGAGTAATTCTGGAGTCAAAAAGCGAGGAGGCCAGGGCAAGTTCTGTAGGCGTAGTGCTGGCTGGGGTACTTCGGACGGGCGATATTGTTGGCGCTGGCTTCTCGGCCAAGACCCCATTGGGCAAGGCGACTCGCGAATGTATAGAGAAGATTGTAAATGTAATTGTAGATAAAATGGAAACAATTCCCTGGCAAGCCAGGATAGTCAAGGTGAGCGATGGTAATGTCTATATTAATGTGGGAGCGGATGCCGGAATCAGGAAGGGAGAAGTGTTTAAGGTTTGCACAATTGGTGAAGAGTTAATAGACCCTGAGACAGGACTTAGCTTGGGAGCTGAAGAGACTTATGCAGGAAAGATCGAGATAAGGAAAGTTGAGAAGAAATACGCAGTGGCTACGATTCTGGAAGGAGAAGGGTTCGAGCGGGGTGATGTGGTAAGGCTACCCTGAAATTATGTTTCCAATAGAGACAACAAACTTACTTAAGACCAGATTAAGCGAAAAGGAGTTTAATAAACTTACCAGGATAAACAATCCCCAACTTCTCCAATTCGTTGAAGGGTATATAAAATTATGTAATCCTGATACTGTTTTTGTCTGCACTGATTCACAGGAAGACAGAGAATATGTCAGGCAAGAAGCAATAAGAACCGGAGAAGAGAAGATGCTTGCTATTCCTGGACATACTGTTCACTTTGATGGATATTATGACCAGGCAAGAGACAAGGAGAATACCAAGTTTCTTTTATCTGAGGGCGTTGATTTAGGTCCAAATTTAAATTTAATTAATAAAGAAAAGGGACTCAAAGAAATTAACACCATTCTTAAAGATATTATGAAAGGGCATAAGTTGTATGTGCTTTTCTTCTGTCTGGGCCCTTGTGGTTCTGAGTTCTCCATACCCTGCGTCCAGCTTACCGATTCGAGCTATGTTGCCCACAGTGAACAGTTGCTCTACAGAACAGGCTATGAAGAGTTCATTAGATTGGGCAAGTCTGATAGGTTCTTCAAGTTCGTCCATTCGCAAGGAGAACTTAAAAACAACGTGAGTAAAAATATTGAAAAACGCAGGATATATATTGATACTGAAGAAAACATTGTATACAGTATGAATACTCAATACGGAGGCAACACAATAGGACTAAAAAAGCTGGCTATGCGACTGGCAATAAATTTGGCGTCGAAGGAAGGCTGGTTAACAGAACATATGTTTATTATGGGAGTGCACGGACCCAATAACAGGGTTACTTATTTTACTGGCGCTTTTCCTTCTCTTTGCGGGAAAACGGCTACGGCAATGTTAGAAAATGAGACCATAGTGGGAGATGACATAGCTTATCTCAGGAAGAAAGATGGTATGGTTCGTGCAGTCAATGTGGAAAAAGGAATATTTGGTATAATCCAGAACGTGAATTCAGTAGACGACCCTATAATATGGGAAGCACTGCACAATCCGGGTGAAATCGTATTCTCCAATGTTCTGGTTACTGAAGAGGGGGGCACATACTGGATGGGCAAGGATGGAGAAGTACCCAATCGGGGAGTTAACCATTCAGGTGAATGGACACCCGGTAAAAAAGGTGCCAGAGGTAAGGAGATAAAACCATCACATCCGAATGCTCGGTTCACTCTGGAAATGGAACTTCTTAAGACTATGGACCCAGAAATTGATAATCCAGAAGGGGTGGTTATAGGAGGGGTCGTGTATGGAGGAAGGGATTCAGATACCTGGGTTCCTGTAGAAGAGTCCTTTGACTGGATACACGGGATAATAACTAAAGGTGCATCTCTGGAGTCAGAAACCACAGCTGCGACTTTAGGCAAAGAAGGTGTCAGAAAATATAACCCCATGGCCAACTTAGATTTTCTCTCAATCCCTATAGCCAGGCACATACAGGATAATCTGAACTTTGCTAATGGATTAAAAAGTCGCCCGATTATCTTTTCTGTAAACTATTTTCTTAAAGATTCGAATGGAAATTTTTTGAACAGCAAGTGTGACAAGAAGGTCTGGTTTAAATGGATGGAGCTACGTGTCCATAAAGAAGTTGAAGCAGTGGAAACTCCTACTGGTCTAATACCAAAGTATCAGGACCTTAAAAGGCTATTTAAAGAGGTTCTTAATAAGGATTACTCTAAAGAAAGCTACAATAAACAGTTCGCTTTGAGGGTCCAGGAAAACCTGGCTAAGATTGATAGGTTAATGGACATTTATAAGAGGAAGGTTCCTGATGCGCCGGACATATTATTTAAAGTACTGAAAGAACAGAAACAGAGACTAAACAAAGTAAAAAATAAAAGAATTTCTATTTGAGCATATTCTTATACTTGAGGTATGACTGTCAATATCTTTCTCGCCTGTTCAGGATATTTGGCTATAAAGCGAAGCTCCCCATCGGTGAGAGGCTTCTGGGTGTGGACATTGGCGTAACGGACAAGTTCCAGGATTTTTCTCGCCTCTTCATCGTCCTTGAACTCTACTTCTAATTTTCCGTATACATTTCTGAATCCCTTAATCCCGCTATATTCGCCAGCAGTAATCTGTCTTCCGGTTTCTATTATTTCCGGCTCTCCTCGTCCCAGTTCTTCAAAGTCATAAAGCTCATAATTTCTTCGGTCCTTTAATGCACCGTCAGCATGTATCCCGGATTCGTGGGCAAAAGCATTTGCGCCTACTGCTGGCTGGTTGATGGGAATGGGAACACCAAATGCATATGAGGCGTATTTAGCAATCCTCCAGGAACAAGAGAGGTTTACTCTTTCGTCTAAAATGTATCTATTTTCGTAGCTCTTCGATTTCTTAATAGCCAAAATTACAGAGATAAGGTCAGCATTTCCACATCTTTCTCCCATTCCGTTAATAGTGGTATTGATGTAGGCATCGACTCCGCCATCGATTGCACCCTTGGCGCCAGCCACCGAGCAAGCTACTGCCATTCCCAGGTCATTATGGCAGTGTAGTTCAACTGGTAATCCCACCTCTTCAGCCAGGAGTTTGACCTTTTCATATATACTGAAGGGGTCATCGTAACCTAAAGTGTCACAATAACGGATGCGGCAGGCACCGTGTTCCTTTGCTGCCTGAGCAAACCTGATTAAATATTCGTTCTCAGTGCGGGATGCGTCCTCGGCATTTACGCCAAATGTTTTGATGCCCTTTTCTTTAGCCTTATCACAGGCTTCAGTCATCGTGTTAACGATGTCTTCTCTACTCTTCTTCCCTTCGAATTTGCCCCTGAGCATCTGCTCGGAAGTGGAGATAGAGAGATTCAGATGTTTTACCTTGGTTAGCCGAGTAGCCTCTTCCACATCTTTCCTGATTGCTCTAATCCAGCCGGAGAGGATGATGGGTTTAAGGACTCCCATTTCCGCCAGTTCCAGATTGGCATTGAGATAATTGGTCTCGTGGAAAGTTACAGGGAATCCAAACTCACTCTGATAGATACCCATCTCATTGAGATAGATATTAATCATTGTCTTCTCTAACTTGGCCAAACCGAGCCTGGCAGTCTGGACACCGTCTCTATTAGTTACATCAATAATGTAAATCTTATTTTTAGCCAAATTGGTTCCCTTTCTTAGGTCTTTGAAAAACTATCGTTTTACTTCTTCCACACCCTCTTCTTGACTTCTTTAAGATTTATCTCCTCAATGGGATAGAGGTGGTATATTATTTCATCCGGTTCGAACCAGAGCTTTATTTCCCTCTCAGCTTCTGCTTCATTCGTAGAGGTATGGATTACATTTTCATAGAGGCCACTGGTGGTGATGCGTCCATAAGCACCCCTTATGGAAACAGGGTCGGCTTCCTCAGGATTGGTTGCACCAGCAATCTCTCTAACTTTTCTTATTGCGTCTTCTCCATGGTAGACCATAGCCAGAACTTTTCGCCTTTCGTGGAGTTCTCCCCGGATATATTTGATAAGTTCTTCGAAGAAAGGCTTCCCTTTCATGTGGCAGTAATGTTCTTCAGCCAACTCTTGGCTGACACGGAGAATCTTAGCTGCAGCAATCTCCAACTTTGTTTCCGAGAGGCGAGTTAAAATATTACCGGTTAGAGACTTTTTTAAGCCATCTGGCTTTATGAGAACTAAAGTCTGCTGAATCAATCCATTTTCTCCTTTTCTCTCTATAATTGTATCTATCATATACTAAAAAATAGCCATTATGTCAAGAAAATTCTTGACTTTAAAGACCATTTATTATATTCTACTATAAAAATTCTTCGTAATTTACAAATTTCTATAAT
>Ga0209314_10000603_pt1 | contig 16005 bp, 9 predicted proteins | sample I19B2metaG_FD_184146 | JGI IMG/M metagenome (GOLD analysis project Ga0209314, IMG submission 184146) | Lake sediment bacterial and archeal communities from Gulf of Boni, Indonesia to study Microbial Dark Matter (Phase II) - ​I19B2 metaG... | ecosystem: Environmental > Aquatic > Freshwater > Lake...
CAGGCCGTCAACACCTTTATTCTTTAGGTCCTGTAATTTTGATTTTATTTCTGTATCAGTTGCTTTTCCCGGGCCTCCGGTCCATGCATAGACGGGAATTTTCCTGAATTCTTCACAAGAAAATGAAACCAGCAGGATTGCTGTTATTATCAGTGATAATACTTTTTTCATTGATGTCTGTATTTATTATTTGTATTTTCAAAGATAAGAATCACAAAGAATTTTGGGATAAATAATCTTACTCAGTCGTGGTACCCTTCATTATTATCAGATAATGAGAAGTGATAGATCCTCTTATCCTCGTTATAGACAATGATTTTAATTGTAGTATTATCTCCTGAATAATTGATGGCATTCTCAATCAGATTCTGAAATATCGACAGGATAGGTGATTTCATCTCCGGGGAGGGATTCTGTTAATTAAATGAAATACATTTAAAAAAGAATTTTAAGTCATACGTCAGACATTTTACAGTATTTGTAATAATAACTTCAAAGAAATGTAACAAGAATGCTTAAGATAATCCGGATAGGTCTTGTAATTTTGTAGTGTTCAGAAGATAAGAATTGATTCCTGCAAATGTTTTTATGATCATTTATTCTATCAGGCATATAAATTTTTAGGTTTTTTTAGGTTGTTTTAGTGAGCAGTACTTCTATAGGGAGTACTGTTTTTTTTTCAGTCAGGAGTCGAATTTTTTTTGTGATAAAGTATCTTTTCAATCATAACCTGGAATAAATGTTTAGGATCAAAATTACTCTGTTAATGTATTAACAATAAAATGTATAATAATTAATTCAATAATTACGATTTTGTTAAATGATAAGTATTTGTTGAAGGAATCTGAGATTTAAAGATTAATTTAGAATTAATGTTTCTGAAAATGATGTTAATAAATGTAATCAGCCTTTTCTGACAGATTGATTATAATTAAATATTCTATGGAAATGATTTCTGATAAACAAGCAAAATCCGGAGATTTAAAAACCGAAAAATCCCTTCGATTACTACCCGGTATCATTATAATAATAATCCAATCGCTGGTACGATTTGCGTTACCTGCTATCATACCAAGCGATGAAGCTTTAATGATAGCTGTTTTCGGAGGAGTCGTTGGTGGATTGGCAGTCGTTGTTTGGTGGTTGTTCTTTAGCCATGCACCAAAGCTGGATAGATATGGCACCATAGTGTTGATGGTCGCAGGCTTGTTCCTGGCATCGCGCTTGCTGGATAAATCAATAGCGACCGCAAACATGGGATTGATGTTCATCTTGAATTCTATCCCGGTAATGAGTCTTGCCTTTGTTCTCTGCCTGGTGGCAAGTCGTCATCTATCAGTCAGGATCCGTCGGACAGCAATGATTGTCACTATCCTGCTTGCTTCCGGAGTGTGGACCCTCCTCCGTACAAATGGCATGTCAAGCAATCTTCATTACTATTTTACATGGCGATGGGCAAAAACTCAGGAGGAGATATTTCTGGCTCAGACCTTAAATGAAAAAATGATACCGGACCAGGGAATATCAGACGGCAGGGACTGGCCGGGTTTCAGAGGACCCGACCGCGATGGCATTGTCCATGGTTCAACGATCAAGACAGACTGGATTTCTTCACCACCTGAAGAATTATGGCGCCGGCAGATCGGTCCCGGTTGTTCATCATTTGCAGTTAAAAGTGGACTTCTGTTTACACAGGAACAAAGAGGTGATGAAGAGGTTGTAACATGTTATAACTTAAGTAATGGAGAATTAGTTTGGATACATAGCGATAAGGCACGGTTCTGGGACTCTCATGCCGGCGCTGGTCCTCGCGCAACGCCTACCTTTCACAATAATCGTATATACACATTTGGTGCTACCGGAATCCTGAATGCGCTTGACGCAATGAATGGCTCTGTGATCTGGTCCAGGAATGCTGCTAATGATACTGGTGCTAAGAACTCAGGATGGGGTTTCACCAGCTCTCCCCTTGTAACAGACAGTTTGGTTTTTATAGCTGCATCCGGTATTCTTGCAGCATATGATCTGGCTACAGGCCGGCCAGAATGGTTAGGACCTGATTATGGTAAAAGTTATAGTTCACCACATCTTATTACGATTGATGGAGTAAACCAGATTGTTTTGATGAGTGACTCAGGTGCAATCAGTCTTGCCCCATCAGATGGAAAGCTTCTCTGGAAGCATCTATGGCCGTTACAGGACCGTGTGTTACAACCAGCAATAACAACTGAAGGTAATATCCTGCTGAACGGAAGTATGACTAATGGCACCAGATCGATCACAGTGGTGCATGAATCAGACAATTGGAAAGTTACAGAGAACTGGACAACAACTGGGCTTAAACCAAACTTCAATGATTTTGTTGTACATAATGAATACGCTTATGGCTTTAATGGCCGCAGCCTTACATGCATTAATATTAAGAACGGGAGGCGCACATGGCAGCAGGGACGATACGGTGGTCAGTTATTACTTCTGGCTGACCAGGATATATTACTGGTGTTAACGGAAACCGGCGAACTGGCACTGGTCGCTGCAGATCCTGAAAAGTTTACCGAATTATCACGGGTACCTGCAATAAAGGGCAGAACATGGAACCACCCCATACTTGCACAGGATATACTTGTAGTTCGCAATAGCGAGGAGATGGCTGCATTCAGCCTTTCACCTGAAGGCAGATGAGAATAATCAGGATCTGGGACCAGACTATTCAATCTGCTTGCTGTGATTTTGAATTTGATGATTATAAAAACATATTTATTCAAACTCTGATATATGAAAACAATACTGCACTGGAATAAAGGATTTTTAAATCAGGACTACAAGATATATTCAAATGATACTCTTGTTGGAACACTAAAAGGACAGACATGGTCGCGTAACGCTGAAGCTAAAATAAATAGCAGGAAGCTCTGGTTTAAGGTTAATGGTGTTTTTAATCAGGATATTCAGATAATTGATGCTGAGAATGATCTGGTTATCGGAACTATTAAATACAACACATGGATGACAAAAGCTACAATCGATTACCCGGGAGGAGTGGCAAACTGGAAATACAATAATTTCTGGTGTACAAAGTTTTGTATTACTGATAACGAGGGTAAAGAGATAAACTATCATGGTTCATCTTCCGGTGGAAGAATTGAATTTGACAATCATAATGATTTAATGATTTTATCAGGACTTTATCTTCTAAATTATTACTGGCAAAAATCAGTGACACTATTGTTAGTCATTTTATTGCCTGTCTGGATAACAATTTTCTGATAATATGGAATTTGAGTATCGGCAATCATAAACAAATTTCCTGATATGTTTTGGAGATTCCTCGCTAACGCTCGGAATGACAAGCCATTAGTATGCAGGGGTGAGGGGGGTGAAAAGCGGCGATTCGCCTTCATACTTTTAAAGTTTTATTGAATATTGCACGAATCGCCGCTTTTCACCCCAATAAACTCAAAAGAATCTGTCATTCCGAACGAAGTGAGGAATCTCCAGCCAAATATCACCAAATATTTTATGTTAATCATTCCCGACACTCAGAATATGGAATCAGAACATTTCCGATTACATGTGAGTCAGTTTTGGGAATAAGTTATAAAACTGCTATTGAAATAATCCAGCAGCATAGATCTCAGGCATATCTTCCAGATCAATGAAAGCAGTGTGCACACCTGTGGCTTTCATCACAAAAGGAGTTTCGGACACAAAATGAATTTTCATTTTGTATTTAAATTATCGCCAATGATTATTTCGATTACTAGGGAATTGTGATTGTATGATTCAATTCTGAATTTTCTGAAAAATCTCCGGTAATAAATACTCTATGATGTGAGTGATAATTTTTTATCACTGTAAGCAACAATATATTTACCAATTATATCAATCAAATGTCTGATTTGGATGGGTTTTGAAACATAGTTGTCACAACCTGCCTCAATGCATTTTTCCTTTTCACCCGAAATTGCATATGCAGTTGTTGCAATTATCCTTATTGATGAATTGATATTCTTTATACGTTTTGTTGCCTCATATCCATCCATTACCAGCATTCTCATATCCATCAGAACAACCGGAATATCGGGATCCTCAGCTATGATATTTACAGCTTCCTCTCCATTTACTGCTCTCAATATTTTCATTTTATATGGTTTTAACCCTTCCCTGAGGAACAGGTAATTGAATTCGACATCTTCAGCGATCAACAGTTTTACTCCCTCAAAGAGTTCAGATGTACAAGCGACTTGCGGTATTGATACTTCCTCCTCAATGACGAATGAATTGTTTAATAACGGAATCTCAAAGCTGAATACCGAACCTGTACCAGGAATGGAATCAACCCAAATCCTGCCTCCCAGGAGTTCCACAATACTTTTACAGATTGATAAACCCAGCCCGGTTCCTTCATATTGTTTATTATTTACCTCCTCAACCTGGGTAAAACGTTCAAAAACAATATCAATTTTATCCGGAGGGATTCCTATCCCGGTATCCTTCACAAAGAATTCAAGTATTTTTTTATCGCTTATTCTGTAGCCAACTTCAATTAAACCCTGGTGAGTAAATTTAATGGCATTGCTTACCAGATTGATCAGAACCTGTTCAAGCCTGTGCTGATCTGAATTTATGCAAAAATCCTTGTTTTCATAATACTTGAATACCCTGATAGCGATATGAGACTTATTTCTATTTCGTTTCATTTCATTGGTCTGGACAGCTATTTTGTTCATAAGCATATTCAGGTTAAAGTCGGAGTATGATACCTTAAACTGGCCTGATTCTAATCTGGCAACATCCAGAATATCATTTATGATTTTCAGCAGCAGGTCACTGCTGTTCGAAATATAACCTGCATACTCCTGCCTGCTTTCCTGATCGAGGTCGGGTTGAGTCAGAATCTGTGAGAAGCCTACGATAGAATTCATCGGGGTTCTGATTTCATGCGACATGTTTGCAAGGAATGCCGATTTTAGTTTATCTGCCTGTTCAGCCTTGGCTTTCTGTTCTTTAAGTTCTTCAGTATATCTGATTTTTTCTGTAATATCTACAATAATTCCGCGCATTCCTTCCAATTCATCATACTTTCGGATGCTTGTGACATATAATAAAACCGGGAATTCTTCGCCATCTTTTTTCCGTGCAATGAAATCCGTTCCTGAGGAAGAGTGCTCCTTATTTAACAAGGTTTCACAGTCTGTATTCAGAATATCAGTGATCTTGAGTCCGCTGACTGTAACAGATTCATTTAAGCCAAACGTGTCAGCCATTGTCCTGTTATAATAGGTAAGGACACATTCTTTATCGGTTTCGAATATGCTTTGCGGTAAAAGATCGGCAAGATTGCGGTACTTAGTTTCATTTTCACGCAGAGCCCTTTCTGCTTCATCACGTTCAGCTTCCCTGGCGTAAAGGTATTCCATCATTTTACTGAACTCTGACAAAAGAATTTTGATCTCATGATCAGCATATCTTATCGACTGCAATTTATCGGAACTGAAGTTATTTCTTGTTATGTTCGATACAAAAACTGTCAGGTCCCTAAGGGGATTTGTAATAAATGTTGAAAGAAATACACTGATCAGAACATTTACAAGGATCAGTAATGAAAAAAACCAGAAAGCATTTAGCTCAAGTCTCCTGATCATTATATCCTTTTCAAGGTTTCCTTTCTCAGCGATCCTGTTTATTACAGTCTCCGATTTACTGAAGATAGATTCCAGGTCCTGTTTTATGCCGGAATTTTTATACAGGCCTATTTTCTCTTCAATAGCAACAAGATAGTTAAACCTTTGAATATAATTTGTCGCCAATTCAATCAATGAATCCTTATAAGGCGGTACCATTTTTTCGGTTGATTGTATCCGATTCATAAGCTCAGATCCTGACCTGTTTAATTTATCAATATATTGAGGTTCCTTACGGATTATGTAGTCTTTTTCATGTCTGCGCATTGAGAGAAGAAGTTCCTTGTTTGTCCCCGAGCTTTCCAGTAAATGAGCATACTTCCTCATTTCACCTTCTACTCCATAGTCTTTGAATCCTCTTATTCTGATATTTGTTACTATTTCGTCGAATTCCATTTTCATGGCCTTTCGGAGGTACTCCAATGAATCAAGATCTGACTGAATATTAAGTCTTGAGGTAAATCTACTTTTTCTGATGGAAGCCAGTATTTCGTCAGTCCTTTTATTGACTGATTTATGAGCCTCGAGATTTTTACTTGTCCCCATAATATGGAATGAGGTATCCAATGCATCAAATCTGATAAAATCGCTTAAAAGCCTGATATCTTGTATATAGCTTACTTTGAGATCAGTGAACATCATCAGACTTTCATTGATTAAATCTTTCTTCCTTAGAAAATACAGACAGTAAATAATGATTGTCAGGATTGTGAAGGCTGAAAGTAAAAGAAAACTCGTCAGAAGCTTTCCCCTGAAGGTATTGCCAATTTTCATTCAAAAAATTTTTTCTAAATTGACGTTTTGAGATATTATTTCAGGGCTTCCTGCCGTTAAATTATTGTTAAGATTTTAATCAACGAAAAGAATTCTTTCAGGAGCAGGTCTGTGCTTTATTTAGGTAGTGTGAACAGAAACTCTGTCCCGCCCCCTGCTCTGTTTCTTACAAGTATATCTCCCTTATGAAGAAGAACAGCGTTTTTTACAATGGCAAGGCCGAGGCCTGTTCCTCCGCTCTTGCGGGAACGACCGGAATCAATCCTGTAGAAGCGTTCAAAGATCCTGCTCATATGTTCTTCAGGTATCCCTACACCATTATCAGATAATGAGAAGTGATAGAACTTCTTGTCCTCATTATAGACAATGATTTTAATTGTAGTATTATCTCCTGCATAATTGATGGCATTCTCAATCAGGTTCTGAAAGATTGAAAGAATAAGCGATTTGTTACCCTTTACAACAACTTTGCTTTCTATATCAATATCTACAATTATATTTTTTGTTTCAATAGCAGATTTGAAATTTTCAGCAACCTCTTTTATTGTTTTCCTGATTTTAACCTTTTCATCAGTATAAGTTGTTCCCGCCTCTTCTATTTTGTTCAGAACAACAATATCATTGATCAGACCGGTTAATCTGTCAGTTTGTGCAAGAGCTTTCTCCAGAAAATACTTCTTTTGTTTCTCCTCCATCGAAGGATCATTCAGAAGAGTTTCAATATATCCTTTAACTGATGATACGGGCGTCTTCAGTTCATGGGCAATATTGGATGTCATCTGTTGTTTTATCAATTTGCTTTTTCCAAGTTTGGTAACATCGCTGAGTATAACTTCGAAGCTCTTGTCATTAAAAATAACACATTGAACTCTGAAAAACCTGCCGTCTTTGGTAACCTGGTACTCGGTTTTAGGAAGGTCAGGACTTATAATATCTGTATTTGAATATTTGTCAATAAAATCAATTATTTCATAGAATTCAGGAATTTCAAAGAAGTTCGAAGTGAATATTTTGAGCTCACCTGAAATCATATTCATCAGCTGAATAAAATGGTCGTTGTTAAGAATAATTGATCTGTCCTTTGAAAAGAAAGCCACTCCCTCATTCAAGGCATCAAGATGGCTGAAAAGTTTTTCTCTTTCTGTAGCAAGGTCATTCTTGGTCTGCAGCAGGTTATTATATATCGTCAGGATCTCTTCACCTATGAAACCGATCTCATTTTTAGGAAATTTTGACTCAAAGTCGAATGGTTCATTCTTGCCAACATGCTGAGCAAAATCGCGAAGCCTGGTAATCGATTCACTGAATTTGTTGGTTATGATGAGCATAACGAACCAGATTGCTATGAAAGCTGATAGAATTATCAGGAGAAAATTTTTCTTTGCAGCAAGAAAATTCTCAATGTTGACATCATATAATACAGCGGCTCTTATATAGTAGCCTTCAATATATTCTGCATAGTAATAATATGGTTGACCTGTTGATCCTGAAAGTCTTACCGATGTACCGAACTGTTCCTCTGAAGCCTGAATTATTTCAGGTCTCTGTGAATGGTTTTCCATTGATAACCAGTTTGGAACAGAACTGTCGTAAAGTACGACACCTGTCTTATCAACAATTGTAACCCTGAGATTTGCCTGGGGAAGAAGCTTTACAAGGGAATCAAGTATTATGTAATTTTTCTTTTCATGGATAGAGTTTGCTGAGATATATTTTCCTGTGATTTTTACTATGTTATGAAGTTCATCATTAAGTGTGCCTGTACGGTAATCCTTTTCCCTCTTATAGAGATAGGCAAGCATAAGGAAAATAAATACAAGGAAAACTATCGAGTAAAAGAGAAGAAGATTATTTCTGAATGATCCGCGAACAGCATAGCTTTCAGAATTCAAAAAAGTAACCATAACCGGTTTTATTCTTAAGATTATGACCATATTTTCCCAGCTTGGTCCTCAGCCTGGTGACATTCACATCAACAGTACGGTCAGTCACAATTACATCGGTCCCCCAAATGATTCTTAAAATATCCTCTCTTGAATATACCTTTGTAGGATTCTCGAGAAGGAGTTTGAGTATTTCATATTCCTTTTTTGTGAGTTCAATTTTTTCATCGTTAACTATTACTCTTTTACGGGCTGTATCAAGCTGAATTTCGCCGAATTTTGCAATAGGCAGGCTTTTTTCTTTTGCAGAGTTTGTTCGTTTCAGAACAGCTTTTACCCTTGCTGTTAATTCATTAACAGAGAAAGGTTTGGTTATATAGTCATCAGCACCAATACTGAATCCTGTAAGTATGTCATTTTCTGTATCTTTGGCTGTCAGAAAGATCACAGGTACACTATTCCCCATCTCTTTTCTTAACTTATCTGCGAGCTTAAACCCCGAAATCTGGCCCATCATTACATCGAGCATGAGTAGGTCATATTCCTCAAGCTGCATTTTCAGAGCATCTTCAGCAGAATGAGCTATTTCAGTTTTATATCCCTCATTGCTCAGATTATATTGAAGAATCTCACACAGATCCTCTTCATCATCAACAATCAGAATGCGTTTTCCTTTTAGATCCATTTGTATTCACAGTTAATGTCTGATTTTCTGTCTGCTGCAAAGGTAAGTGCAATTATTGTTACAAAAAATATGTAAGTGTTACTTAAATGTTACAAAAAAAGGCTGATCTTTCGATCAGCCCCGGGCAAACAAAACATTATTTTAAAAATAATGGATGTTAGTAATCAGTATTCTGAGGGTTAAAGTTGCACCATCCTGAAGTCCAGTCTGTTGTTCCGAATGCACCCCTGTATGCTACCTGTGTAAAGAAAGCATCAGTCAGTCTGGTATTTGTAAATGAAGCGCCTGTGAGCAAGGGTGATCCTGCTGCCGGAAGGAATTTCGGAGCTGTAAGATTGAAAGGATCTGTAAGCATCAGCAGGTCATTTGTTGCCTTAATTTCATTACCTCTGAGGGCATCGAGATACCATGCTTCGGTTCCCGGCAGACTTGTTAAGACATAATTTTCTGTCATTCCGCTCATAACAGATTTCTCAATCTGCAGGACATTAGCAGTTGCCTGTGCAGGTGAATCGCCTTTGGCGCCATCGATGAACAATCCCTTTGGCCATCCTGCCAAAACTGTATTATAAATAGATGTGCGGGTACCTCTGCGGAGCTGCATGGAATGACGGTAAAGTGCATGTATTGTTGTTGTTGACGTTGCAAGTGGGCCGAGTACAGTACCGTTAACAAACAATGGCATAGTAACAGGAGTAAGAGTTGAGCCGTCAGCGTCATTATCTGACTCAAATCCGTTCGACTGTGACTGGTCTGCAACTGCAGGATCGCGAAGGCTGACAAAGAACTGTACTTTACCGGTATAACCGTTATCTGTATCCCAGTCATCATCCCAGCCCCTGTGGGCAACAAGGTATTTACAGTTCACACTACCACCGAACCATTCAAAAGAATCATCACCAGAGTAAGATACCTGGATGTGATCAATAGTGGTTGCTGATCCTACTGCATAAAGGGTAAGTCCGTTAATTTCGCTGTTAGATGTTGAAGTAAGCGGAATTCCGGGGAATTCAATCCTTACATACTGAAGTATACCTGAATTATCAGCAGAATTTGTTCCTCCATAAAGTGAACCTATTCCGCCTTCAGCTTTTCCTTGTCCGGTCACTCCATCGTCATGCTTGTTAGTCAGTGCGTTACCGCATATAACCAACCCGCCCCAGTCACCGTAGGTACGCTGTCCTTTCGGCTTATCTGATGTGAAGACTATCGGTGCAGTAGCAGTTCCCTGGGCCATGATTTTAGAGCCTCTCTCAATAATAAGGGTGCCTTTTGTACCTGAAACCCCTTTAATTATGGTACCTGCCTCAATAGTAAGAGTTGCATTGTTTTTTACATAAACAAATCCATTGAGCATGTATTTTCCTGCCGCATACCATTTGGTATCTGTAGTAATATCTCCTGATACATTTATTACCTGACCTGTTGCAGGAGTAACAACAACCGAACATGTTGCCTGGATAGTAGTATCCGACTCGGAGATTGCAGTTATTGTGGCTGAACCGAGTGCCACACCTGTAACTGTTCCATTGGCTACTGTAGCAACAGCCGGACTTGACGTACGCCATTTAATGTTCTGGTTATCAGCATCTACGGGTGTTATAAATACTGAAAGGGTTGATGTTGCACCTACCTGTACCATCATGGTTGCCTTGTCGAGTTCAATAGCAGTAACCGGAATCGGGTCATCCTCACATGAGGCCACAATTAATAATAATCCCGTTAATAAACTCAGCATTTTTGCTGATCTGTAAAGATTTCTTTTCATGGTAATTGTTTTAGTTTTTGATTTTATTTTTACTGTCCTTGTTTATCAGAATTTATATGTTAATCCAAGTGTAAAATACCTTCCTGGCTGATAGGATTTTACTATCTGTTCCCTTTCAAAATGTTTTATACTGTTATCAGCTCCGCCTGTCACGTCAGCCATGTTTACAGTAGCGTTTACTGTCTGAACGGTTTTAAACTGTTCATTCAGAAGATCTTTCAGCCCCAGTTTAACTTCGAAGTGGTCATTTATTTTTTTACTTATTGCCAGGTCGATAAGATTTCTCGGTGTTTCATAGATGTTTGGAATATCTTCCCATTCATTTGGAGAAGGCCTTCCTACTGCAACAATCCTTTTTCCTATAATATTGTACATAGTTGTAATCATCAAACCATTATTGTCATTATAATAGAACAACCCGGCATTGATCATAAATGGCGACTGTCCCTGGAGAGATCTGTCCCTGTTGAGATCTCCATCAGGGAATTGAACCTTGCTTTTAATTAAGGCTGCATTCAATATAAGGGAAAAGTTTTCAGCTCCGGAAATGAATCCAAGAGATTTCCTGACATCTGTCTCCAGTCCGTAGCTGTATGCCGAAATGACATTCTTAAAGGAATATTGAGTAGGGCTGTTCCCCGTTATTGTCATCTCAATGGGATTTTTGAAATTCTTGTAGAAAAGCCCTATATTGAAAGTCTCATTGGGTGACGGGTAGTGTTCAAATCTCAGGTCAATATTATGTATATATGACTGTTTGATATCAGGATTACCATAGATACCGGCATTAAGATCAAAATCAACGAAATAGAAAGGTGCCAGTTCCCTGAATTCAGGTCTGTTAACCGATAATCCGTAAGCAGCCCTTATAAGGTTCTTTTCATTGAGGTTTACAGCCAGGTTTGCTGAAGGGAATAAGTTGAGTGTATCCCTCCTTACATTTACAGGAATAGTTGTGCCCTGCCTGTAGCTGTCGAGAGTCTGTATATTTTTCTCTACCCGGAGGCCTGTATATAAGCTGATGAATGAAGTTATGGGTAATTTTGCTGACAGATAACCTGATATCTGCTTATTTGATGCATTATATGAATCGGATGGTGAAGTTATTTCAGCAAGTTTTATTCCGTCAGTAAGATTTATATTGTTATCAACAAATACCATATCTGCGGGTAAATATGTCATGCTAAAATCAGAAAGGTTTCCTGCTGTTGACCATCCGAAATTCCTTGCATTGAATTCTCTTACCTTATTCTCGAGGTAGATACCTGTTCTGATCTCTGGTTTAAAGCCTGAGAGGTCAAGCTCTTTGGTGAAATTTATTGAAGCTGTCATCAGATCTTCCCTGAGTTTCAGCCACATTTGCGATTGAGAGGAGAGGTCGGCATTATCGGCAAACAGCATAAAGTATTTTGTAGTGTCAACTTCATCCCTGATATACCTTGTGCGTTTGATGTCAGGTTCATTTTTGTTTGAAAATGCATATCCTGCAACCCAGTCAATTTTTGATGTTCCGTCACCAAATGTATGTTCTCCGGCAAGCTGTCCTGAGTATATGGTTCTGCTCATGTACCTGAGCTCATTTGATCTTATGTACCTTCCGTTATTATACCATTCACGTCCATCTCTCTCACTATACCTGTTCATGCCAATCTGGTTCAGAAGGTTACGAAACTCCAGCTTTGTATTGTTTGAAGGAAACCAGGTCCAGTTGTGCATTACTCCGGCTTTAACCGTATTTGTGTACTGGTCATCATAGAATTCGTCGAGATAAGATGGTTTATCATCCCTGAAATTGTATATTGAATAGCTGTTATTATTTATGTAATCGTAGTTGGTAGTATTGCTGTATGTAACAGATGTTACATTTCCAAAGGTTTGTGAGCCGCTTTTGAACCTTTTATTGAACCCGACTGCAAATCGCTGATCAGGGATTGCAGTACCTTCTTGCTGAGCCCATGTTTTATTGAGTGACCTTCCCAGGTCGGTAATCCTTTTTTTAATCTGGGGATTGGTGGCATTTTCATACTGGTTCAGGTGGGAAGGCATGTCAGCAGGAAGATCTCTGTATCCGTTGTCAAATCCCAACCAATCGGTACTTCCGGGTTGATATCTGGCCGATGCGTCAAATGTTGCTCCCTGTGCAAAAGCTGTACCGTAGGTAACAAAAGCAGAGTTTTTTTCCGGAAGGTTGACTGTGGTTATCTTGACAAAGCCACCTGAAAAATCAGCCGGCAGCTCTGGAGCCGGTGACTTTATGATCATCATATTTTCAATCATAGAAGCAGGTATAACGTCAAAAGAAAACGCTTTAACATCAGATTCCGAGCTTGGAGTTGCAGTATTATTGAGCCAGACTGAATTATACCTCTGTGCCAGTCCTCTTACAACGATAAACCTGTCATCAATTATTGTTGTTCCCGGGAGTCTCTTTATTACTTCAGATGCATCCCTGTCCTGTGAACGAAGGATCTGTTGTCCTGAAATGCCGATTGAAACAAGCGGACTCATCCTGGTTGTATTTATCATCGATACATCGGTGTTGGTTTTTTTAACACCTGTTATTGTTACTTCCTGGAGTGCAACTGTATTCTCTGACATTACAACCGGAACAGAGGTAGTCTTGCCTGCCTTCACTTCAACCCCTTCAAATACAAGCGGATCAAATGAAATATATGAAGCTCTGAGTTTATATTTCCCTGGCTTCACATTAGTTATTATGAATTTCCCGTCAATATCGGCAGAAGCTCCCATTGTTGTACCATCAATCGTAACCATTACTCCCGGCAGTGCTTCCCCCGTCTTCTTATCAGTTGCTTTTCCTTCAATTGTACCTGTCTGACCTGTCAGTGCAAAAGCAACTGATATGATCAAAAACATTGTAATAAATACCCTTTTTAGCATTGAAAAATTTGTTTCCATTATTCTTTAATTATGTTCATATGTTTGCCGGTACAAAAATCCTTTGATATTGTTACGGCGATGTTAAGTGCGGATTAAGAAAATATTACTAAAATGTTACAAAAGAAAAACAGTGTTTTAGTAGATCAGGGAGGATTTCTTATACAGCATTATTGGGGTCAGTAAATATGAGTTGTATCACCACTATGAAGTGATATCAGGTACTGTAAAGATTATTACCTTGCAAAGACAATAAAATATAATTATGAAACTGAAAAGATACTTCGCAGGCTTGTTGTTCATTACCTCATTTGTCCACGGATACTCACAGACTACGGTTAAGCCGAATTTTGGTCTTAAAAGCCATGAGACCCTCGATATTGCTAAAGTTGAGATTACAATAGAAAAGACTGTAGTAAACTTTACAATTGAGAACCGTATAGAAAATGGTACATTCTGTGCCGACAGAAAAATTTACATAACCGATCCTGCAGGAAACAGATACAAAGTGATCAGCGCAACCGGAATTCCGGTTTGCCCTGACAATTATACTTTTAAGAAGCCGGGAGAGAAGCTCAGTTTTACACTCACATTTCCTCCCCTTACCGGAGAGTATGCTTATATCGATTTAAAGGAAGAGTGTTACGAAAACTGTTTTTCTTTTTACGGTGTAGTGCTTGATGAATATATCAACAGCAGGCTTGATGAAGGATTCTCCCTTGCTGAACGCGGGGAATCGCTGAAGGCTCTTGACAAGTTTACAAAGATGGTTGATATGGCAGGAAAGTTCAATGGAATTAAAGCCCTGGTATATTATAATATAGTAAAGCTGGCAACTGATACCGGTCACACGGTTCAGGCCGGTGAATATTATAAAAAGCTGATTTCCATGAGTTCAAGAGGAGGGAAGATATATATTGAACAGCTTAATCTGCAGGGTATAAGATATTGACCCCCAAACCCCCCATAGGGGGGCTTTTTGAAATCAGAATTTCAGACTCCTTAAATCTTTTGTACGATTGTTCTTAATTCTAAAGTCCCCCCTGGGGGATTTAGGGGTGGATTTATTGGAGTAAAATTGATGTAAAAAAAAGAGGCCGTATTGCAGCCTCTTTTCTATTGAGTATCATTTAAATCTTCTATTCTGTTTTTCCGAAATAGAAATCAAGACCTAAAGCAACAACCCATGTCTGTTTACCATATGTTTCGGTATATGCACCAAGTGCTCTTGTATAGTCCTTTGTAACATCCTGGTACATGGTATACTGACCGCCGATGTTAAGATCGATCATTGGGGTGATACGATAACCTATGCCACCGCCAAACGAATTGGTATTGGCGCTGTATCTCATATCGCTCTGGTAGTTCTCATTGACTCCTGTTGAAGTCGCTACCCAGCCAAGACTTGCCCTTAGTTTTTCTGAGAAGCTATATTCTGCCCCAAGTCCATATTCAAGGAAATTATTGTCAATCATATCGATATCTGTTGATTCGCTGCCATCGTAATCGACATTCTTGTCAAAATAGGTGTTGAATGTGGCACCGACCAGAAGTTTATCCATAGGCTTGAATTCACCTCCGATTGCAAGCAGTGCAGGCATATCCGCAATTGTTTTTTCACCGTCTGTATATAATCCGCCGCCATCCATTCCGTTATTAACTTTTGCTGTAAGTTCGAGGTTGGTTTTGAATTCGTACCTGATTGAAATATTTACCTTATCAGACGGAGAATAATTGGCACTCAGTATAGGAGTATAGCCTGTTCCTGTCTCCTCAACATCTACAGTCCTGTCCTGTGTCTGAGAAGACAGACCTGCCATTGTTGCTGATTTAGTTGCGTAAGTAGTTGAAGTAGTATTGAAAAATGTCTGAGTTTGTGCAATGGTCATACCAGCCGGATTGCCACCCAAAGCCGTAATTGTTGCCTGAAGTGTTGCAACCTGAGCTGGGGTCATTCCAACCGCTGTCCCATTTGACAGAGGAACACTGCCACCACCACCTGTAATTATTGGTTGTAATGCAGTAGCTGTATTAGCACACAGAGTAGAGACTCCGGCTAAATAATTGGCTCCGTCAGTAAAGAATCCGGGTGCCGGATTCATTACTCCGGTATATTTTGTCCCGAAAGCAGGATAATTTGGATTTATCTGAATATTCCTGATGTATCCGTTATATGTATTTTTGGCTGTTACAAGCCTGAATCCGGCACCTAATGAAAGCTGATCATTGATTTTATAAGCGACGTTAGCCTGGTAGCCGAAATAAACTGATGTTCCCTCAAAGAAGATTTCTGCATCATAAGCAGTTGTTGGT
>Ga0209314_10000605_pt1 | contig 15997 bp, 13 predicted proteins | sample I19B2metaG_FD_184146 | JGI IMG/M metagenome (GOLD analysis project Ga0209314, IMG submission 184146) | Lake sediment bacterial and archeal communities from Gulf of Boni, Indonesia to study Microbial Dark Matter (Phase II) - ​I19B2 metaG... | ecosystem: Environmental > Aquatic > Freshwater >...
GCCGTGGTCAAGGCGGACGCCTACGGCCACGGCTTCATGGATGTGGCCGGGGAGCTGGAGAAGCTGGGGGTTACCGCCTACGGGGTAGCCTTCCTCGCCGAGGGGATACAGCTGCGCAAGAGCGGCATCGACCGGCCGGTACTTCTCCTCGGTGGCATATACCCGGGGCAGGAGAGGAAGTGCGTCGGCTTCAACCTCTCCACCACCATCTTCGATCTGGGGCAGGCAAGGGCTCTGGACGAGGCCGCAGCCAGGCTCTACCGCAAGGCGAGGGTCCATGTGAAGATCGACACCGGCATGGGGCGGCTTGGCATCCCCTTTGCCGAGGTGGAGGGATTCTTCGCCGAACTGGGCAGGTTGCCCAACCTGGAGATAGAGGGGATGATCTCCCATTTCGCCTCGGCCGATGAGCTGGACAGCTCGGGGCGGGAGTACACGCAGCGCCAGGCTGGGCTCTTCGTCAGGTCGGTGGAGATCGCCAGAAGGGCCGGTTTCGACCCCCGCTACCTGCACATCGCCAACAGTGCCGCCGCCTTCGGTCTCGATCTCCCCTGCTGCAACCTGGTCAGGCCGGGGATAGCCCTCTACGGGGCCCTTCCGTCGGCCGATTTCGCCGGGAAAATGGAGCTTAGGCCGGTCATGGCCCTGAAGAGCAGGGTGGCCATGCTCAAGTGGGTGGAGCCGGGGACCAGCATCAGTTATGCCCGCAGGTACACCGCCGGGGAGAAAACACTGGTGGCCAGCGTGCCGGTGGGTTATGCGGACGGATACCGCCGCTCCCTGACGAACCGCGGAGAGGCTGTGATAAGGGGGGTGCGGGTGCCGGTCATCGGCACCGTCTGCATGGACTGGATCATGCTGGACGTCACCTCTGTCCCCGGGATTGCCAGCGGCGACGAGGTGCTCCTCATGGGGTGCGACCGGGAGGGCAACTGCGTCCGCGCCGAGGAGATCGCCGACTGGGCCCAGACCATACCCTACGAAATATTCTGCGGCATCAGCAAGCGGGTGCCGAGGATTTATCTGTCATGACCCGGTTGAGCAACCAATGCACTCCGGGATCTGTCCAAGGGGGAGGAGGTGAGCGTCATGGCTGAAGAGATAAGGTTGACCCAACTCGTCAGGGCCGCTGGTTGAGCTGCAAAGCTGGGCCCGGCGGGCCTGGAGGATGCTGTTGGAAAAATCAGCCTGTCGAAGGATCCCGCGCTTCTGGTCGGCCCGCACTCCGCTGACGATGCCGGGGTGTATCTTGTAGCTCCTGGCCTGGCGCTGGTGGAGACCGTGGACGTGATCACCCCCCTGGTGGACGATCCCTTCACCTTCGGCCGGATCGCCGCGGCCAATGCCATCTCCGATGTCTATGCCATGGGGGGGAGGCCGGTGACCGCCATGAACCTGGCGTTCTTCCCCGCCTGCACCCTGCCGGCGGAGGTGCTGGTGGATATCTTTCGCGGTGGAGAGGCGGCCATGGAAGAAGCCGGGGTCTGCCTGGTCGGAGGGCATACGGTGGAGGACGATGAGCTGAAGTACGGCCTGTCGGTCACCGGCCTTATCGACCCTGCAAGGGTGGTGCGCAACAACACTCCCATGGGGGGGGACAGGCTGATCCTGACCAAGCCCCTTGGCAGCGGCATAATCTCCACTGCTGTGAAGGGGGAGATGGCAGCGGTTTCCCAGCTGGAGGAGGCAATCGCCTGGATGACCACCCTGAACCGGGGTGGGGCAGAACTGATGCTGGAGTGCGGCGCCACGGCGGCCACCGACGTGACAGGATTCGGCCTGATCGGCCACGCCTGCGAGATGGCCGGACAGGGGGATGTTTCCCTACGGATAAGCCTCGACCGGGTGCCGCTCATGGAGGGGGTGGGCTCCCTGGTGGCCGACGGCATGGTCCCGGCCGGCTGCTATCGCAACAGGGATCACTACACAGCGCAGCTGGCCACGGCAATCGGCAGGGGCGACCTGCTCCTCCCCCTCTTTGACCCCCAGACCTCAGGGGGGCTGCTCATCTCCCTCCCCCCCCAGGGGGCGCAGGATTTTCTCCGCCTGGCAGGGGAGAGGGGTATCTTCGCCGTGGAGATCGGCCAGGTGACCCCCAGGATGGAGCGGGCCATTGTCATCGCCTGAGCGCCTCGGCGTAGCCATAGACCTTGGAACCACCACCATAGCCGCCGCCCTGGTGGAGCTGACCAGCGGCGCCATCCGCGGCCGCTGCGGCACCCTCAACCCCCAGCGGGGCCGCGGCCTGGACGTGGTCTCCCGCCTGGAGTACGCGGGGCGCTCCCGGGAGAACCTCCTGGAGCTGAAGGAGTTGGTTAACCTGGAACTCTGCGGCGTGGTTCGCCGGCTGGGCATGGAGGCCGGTGTGGATCCCGCCGGAATCGAAGCGCTGTCAATCGCCGGCAACCCCACCATGAGCCACCTTTTACTGGGTCTGGAAATTGACACCCTTGCCAGGCCCCCCTACCGGCCGAGGGACACCTCCTCCCACCGGCTGTCAACCGCCGAACTGGGGTGGGATCTGGACATCCCAGCCTACATCTTCCCCTCCCCGGGCGGTTTCGTCGGCGGAGACACGGTCGCCTTCCTTTACGGCCTCGGGATAAATTCAGGAGCGAGGAGCGAGGAACGAGGAGCAGGGAGCGGGGCGGGTGAAAATGACGAACATGCCTCTTTTCGGACCTCGGACCTCGGACCTCGAACCTGCCTCTACCTTGATCTTGGCACCAACGGCGAGATTGCTCTCCTGGCCGGCGGCAGGCTCTACGCCACTTCGGCCGCCGCCGGCCCGGCCTTCGAGGGGGGGAACCTCTTCTGCGGCATGGCCGCGCTCCCTGGGGCCATCCACAGGGTATATCTAGATGCCGGGCGGCTCGCCTATGACACCGTGGGGGGGGGGATTTGCAGGGGGGTATGCGGCTCCGGGATTCTCGACAGCGTGGCCATGCTTCTTGGAGAGGGGCTGGTGGATGCAAGCGGCAGGCTGCTCGACCCGGCGGAGGTGGGCTCTCCACTTGGGAACAGGCTGGTTGAGGTCGGCGTTGAACGGCATTTTATCATCTACCGGGATGCCCGCACCCTGGTCTCCATCTCCCAGTCGGACATCCGTCAGCTGCAGCTCGCCAAGGGGGCGGTGCGGGCAGGGATCGAGGTCCTCCTGGCAAGGGGGGGGGTATCGGCGGAGGATCTGGAGGAGGTGGTCATTACCGGATCCTTTGGCGCCGCCCTCCGGCTGCAGAGCCTAAATTCCATTGGTGTTCTGACGGAAAACATGGTAAAAAATGCCCGGTTCGTCCGGGAGGGGGCGCTGGCCGGGGCCATCCGCCACCTTTTGGCCCCTGACGCCGGTATGGGGGTGGAGAGTCTGGCCGCAGGGCTGAAGATCATCCCCCTTTCAGGCACCCCCCTCTTCGAGCGGCATTTCCTGGAGCAGATCAACTTCCAGCAATAATCAGTCAAAGGAGCAGTTTTGAAATGGCAAAAATCACCCGTGCGCTGATCAGCGTTTCCGACAAGACCGGGATTATCGAATTCTCAAAGGAGCTGGCCCGTCACGGGGTAGAAATCCTCTCCACCGGCGGCACCGCCAAGCTTCTCCGCGAGGCCGGCATGACAGTAAAGGATGTCTCCGACTTCACCGGTTTCCCGGAGATGCTCGACGGCAGGGTCAAGACCCTTCACCCCAAGGTGCACGGCGGCCTGCTGGGGATGCGGAGCAACCCGGAGCATCTCTCCACCATGGAGGCCCACGGTATCGAGCCGATCGACATGGTGGTGGTGAACCTTTACCCCTTCGAGGCGACGGTTGCAAATCCGGAGTGCACCCTGGAGGATGCCATCGAGAACATCGATATCGGCGGTCCCACCATGCTCCGCTCGGCCGCCAAGAACAATGCCGATGTGACCGTGTTGGTTGACCACAAGGACTACCGCGCCGTCCTTGCGGAGATGTCCGCCGGCGGCGGATCAGTCAGCAGGGAGACCAACTTCCGCCTGGCGGTGAAGGTCTACCAGCACACCGCGGCCTATGACGGCGCAATCTCCAACTGGCTGGGGAGCCGCCTGGGGGAGGGGGTCGACCAGTTCCCGGCTACCCTGACCCTGCAGTACAAGAAGAAGCAGGAGATGCGTTACGGCGAGAACCCCCACCAGTCAGCGGCTTTCTACGTGGAGCGGGGGTGCACGGAGGCGTCCATATCCACAGCCAGGCAGCTGCAGGGGAAGGAGCTCTCCTACAACAACATCGCCGACACCGACGCGGCCCTGGAGTGCGTCAAGCAGTTCATGGAGGGTCCGGCCTGCGTCATCGTCAAGCATGCCAACCCCTGCGGAGTGGCTTTCGGCAAGACTCTGCTGGATGCCTACGACAGGGCCTACTCCACCGACCCGGAGTCCGCCTTCGGTGGGATCATTGCGGTTAACTGCGATCTGGATGCGGCCACCGCCAGGGAGATCGTCGAGCGCCAGTTCGTCGAGGTGATCATCGCCCCCAAGGTTGCGCCGGAAGCGGCGGAGATAATCGGGGCGAAGAAGAACGTCCGCCTGCTTGAGTGTGGCATGTGGCCGGCCAGGCCTGGGAAACGTCTGGATTTCAAGAGGGTCAACGGCGGCATGCTGGTGCAGGATACGGATCTCTCCCTCTGCGGCGAGACCAGGATAGTCTCCAAGAGGGTGCCGACGGAGGAGGAGATGCAGGACCTGATCTTCACCTGGCGGGTGGCCAAATTCGTCAAGTCCAATGCCATTGTCTATGGCAAGGAGCGGATGACCGTTGGTGTTGGGGCCGGGCAGATGAGCCGGGTGAACTCGGCACGCATCGCCGCCATCAAGGCCGAGCACGCCGGCCTCCAGGTCAAGGGGGCGGTCATGGCTTCGGATGCCTTCTTCCCCTTCCGTGACGGCATCGACAGCGCCGCCGCCGCAGGCATCACCGCCGTAATACAGCCCGGCGGGAGCATGCGCGACGCCGAGGTGATCGCCGCCGCCGACGAGCACGGCATGGCAATGGTGTTCACAGGCATGAGACACTTCAGGCACTAGGCTTGGCGCATCTCGCAGAAAAGTCGCATCCAGCGCTAAAGGATTCAAAAAGGAGCTTTGTTATGAAAGTACTCGTTATCGGCAGCGGCGGGCGCGAGCATGCCCTCGTCTGGAAAATAGCCCACTCCCCCCTGGTTGAGGAGGTCTTCTGCGCCCCGGGAAACCCTGGCATAGGCCGGATCGCCACGAACGTTCCCCTGTCTGTTGATGACCTCCCTGGGCTTTTGGCCTTTGCCAAGAATGAAGGGGTAGGCCTGACGGTGGTAGGGCCGGAACTCCCTCTCTCCCTGGGGATAGTCGACCTGTTCGAGGAGCACGGCATGAAGATCTTCGGCGCCCGGCGCAACGCAGCACTAATCGAGGCGAGCAAGGCGTTCTCCAAGGACCTGATGAAGAAGTACCATGTGCCGACGGCCTTCTACGAAGTGTTTACCGAGATCGATCCAGCGGTGGCGTTCATCGAGAAGCACGGCGCCCCCATAGTGGTCAAGGCCGACGGCCTGGCCGCCGGCAAGGGGGTGATCGTTGCCCTGACCGAGGAGGAGGCAATCGCCGCGGTTAGGGAGATGCTCTCCGGCAACGCCTTCGGCGACGCCGGCTCAAGGGTGGTGATAGAGGAGTTCCTTCGCGGCGAGGAGGCATCCTTTCTGGCCTTCACCGATGGCAGGAACATAATCCCCCTGGCAAGCGCACAGGACCACAAGGCGGTCTACGACGGCGACACCGGACCCAATACCGGCGGCATGGGGGCCTACTCTCCTGCTCCGGTTGTCACCCCGGCTATCCACGCCAAGGCCATGGATGAGGTGATGCGCCGCACTGTTGACGGCATGGCCGCCGAGGGGCGCCCCTACCGCGGCGTCCTCTACGCCGGACTGATGATCGACGGGGAGAGCGTGAAGACCCTGGAGTTCAACGCCCGCTTCGGCGACCCGGAGTGCCAGCCGCTCCTCATGCGGATGAAGTCGGACATCGTGCCGATCCTTATGGCCGTGGCCGACGGGGACATCTCCGGCATGGAGATCGAGTGGCACGACATGGCAGCAGTCTGCGTAGTCATGGCCTCCGGCGGCTACCCGGGAGATTATCGCAAGGGGGACGAAATCAGCGGGCTCGATGCTGCTGCCGCCATCGACGACCTGTTCGTTTTCCACGCAGGCACGGCGGAGAAGGGGGGGCGATTTGTCACCAGTGGCGGCCGGGTGCTCGGCGTTACCGGGCGCGGGGGTACGGTGGCTGATGCAATCGCCAAGGCTTATGAAGGGGTCGAGTCAATCAGCTGGGAAGGGGTCCATTATCGCAGGGATATCGGCAAGAAGGCCCTGGGACGCTGAAAAATGGCAAAGCTGACTGCAGGAGATACCTGGATAAGATGCTTAACTCCAAGAAGATAGTGGTGGTCCTGCCCGCGTACAACGCGGCCAAGACCCTGGAGATGACCTACCGGGAGATCCCCTTCGAATTCGTTGACGAAGTGGTGCTGGTGGACGATGCCAGCCGGGACGAAACCGCCGAGGTTGCCAGAAGACTGGGGATACGGACCATTGTTCACGAGCGCAACAAAGGGTACGGCGGCAATCAGAAGACCTGCTACCGTAAGGCGCTGGAGCTGGGTGCGGACATTGTGGTCATGCTGCATCCCGATTATCAGTACACCCCCAGGCTGATCACCGCCATCAGTGCCATGATCGCCTACGGCGAGTTCGATGCGGTCCTTGCCTCCCGCATCCTGGGTACCGGCGCCCTCAAGGGGGGGATGCCGCTCTACAAGTATGTGGCCAACCGTTTCCTCACCCTGGCGGAGAACATTCTCCTCGGTCACAAGCTCTCCGAGTACCATACCGGCTATCGGGCCTTTTCCCGGGAAATCCTGGAGAGTATACCCCTTGATGCCAATTCCGACGATTTCGTCTTCGACAACCAGATGATTGCCCAGATCGTCTGGGGTGGTTATCGCATCGGAGAGGTTAGCTGTCCGACGAAATATTTCCCGGAAGCGTCTTCTATAAATTTCCGTCGCAGTGTAAAGTATGGCTTCGGCGTTCTTGCCACGGCCATGCAGTATCGTCTGGCCATCCTGGGGATTTCATCCCCGGCAATATTCAAGTTCAGGAGAGGTGACTGATGAATCCCGAAGTGTTGATTCTCATGGGGAGTGACTCCGACCTGCCGGTCATGGAGGAGTGCTCCAAGGTTTTGCAGGAGTTCGGTATTGGCTTCGAGATGCATGTCTCTTCCGCCCACCGCTCCCCTGCCAGGACCGGAGATCTTGCCCGCACCGCAGCGGCCCGTGGCATCAAGGCGATCATTGCCGGTGCCGGCATGGCAGCCCATCTGGCCGGAGTGGTGGCCGCCGAGACCGTCCTGCCGGTGATAGCCGTACCCCTCCCAGGAGGGGCGCTGAACGGCCTGGATGCGCTCTATGCCATGGTACAGATGCCGGGAGGCATCCCGGTGGCAACCATGGCCATCGGCAAGGCAGGGGCAAAGAATGCCGGCCTCTTCGCCGTGCAGATGCTGGCGCTCGGCAATCAGGATCTTGCTGGGCGTTTTGCAGCCTACAAGCAGGGGATGGCCGATGATGTGGCTGAGAAGGATGCCGCTCTGCAGCAGCGCCTCAAAGGTTGATGGGCGGGGGTAGGGGTGCTTTTTGCTTGACATGCTCGAATCCCTGTATTAAGTATTTCTCTAATTTTCAACCTATTAGGAACAGGAGGAGTGTCAGATGAAAAAAGCCATAGTTGCTCTGATGATGGTTGCGTTCGCCGGTACCGCTTTCGCTGCAGACGTGATCGAGATGAAAAAGGGTGTGAAGTTCAACCACAAGGCGCACCAGACCTCTGTCGGTGACTGCAAGAAGTGTCACGAGGCGGCTCCCGGCAAGATCGAAGGTTTCGGCAAGGATTTCGCCCACAAGAACTGCAAAGGGTGTCACACCGACATGAAAAAGGGGCCCACGGCCTGCAAGGATTGCCACAAGTAAACATACTTGCACGGGAATGACAAAAAGGGCGACGGAAGACCGTCGCCCTTTTTGTTTTTCATTGATAGAATCTGCTTTTTTTGCAAACTGAATTTATATATAATAATTTGCTTGGTGCGGTCGGACATCCGGGTCTTGATCGGCCCGCCTTCAAAACATGGATAAGGAGAGAGTCTTGTCTACTAGCAAACGCGGCTTTGTGGAGTCTTTGTGGGAGTTTTTCTGTTCGCTGAAGCTGTCCATCGTTCTGCTGATCGGTCTTGCCCTGACCTCGATCATCGGCACGGTAGTCCCCCAGGGGAATATCCCCCCCGAGTACCTGCAGACGATCAGCGAGGCCAAGTTCAAGCTCTACCAGAGCCTTAGCTTCTTTGACATGTACCACTCCTGGTGGTTCATGCTTCTTCTCTACCTGCTCACGGTAAACCTGGTGGCCTGCTCAATCAAGAGGCTCCCCCGCGTGTGGAAGATGGTCTCCGAACCCCAACTCGTCATGGAGGACGGCCTGGAGAAATCCCTTGCCAATACCTATGAATTCAAGGTCAGCGGTGACGAGGCTGCGCAGAAGGAGAAGCTGAAGGGGTTCCTCAGGGCCGAGATGGGGGAGCCGGTGGTTACCGAGAAGGATGGGGCCACTCATATCTTCGTGCAGAAGAATCCATGGTGTCGTCTCGGCGTATATGTGGTTCACTTGAGCATCATCGTCATCTTCGTAGGCGCTCTTATCGGCTCCTTCTTCGGCTACAAGGCGTTCGTCAACATAGTCGAGGGGACGAGCGTAGACACGGTCTTCACCCAGAAAGAGAAGCCGATCAAGCTCGACTTTGCGGTCATGTGCGAAAACTTCTCGGTCTCCTACTACAACACAGGTGCTCCCAAGGAGTTCAAGAGCATTCTCACCGTTCTTGAGAACGGCCAGCCTGTCAAGGGTTACGAGAAGATCCCGGTGATTGTCAACGACCCCCTTACCTACAAGGGGATCACCTTCTACCAGTCCAGCTACGGCCAGGCCGGCGAGGGTGCGGCGTATCACTTCAACCTGCGTCGTCGCGGCGGCGGCGAAGCGGTTCATCTCGACCTGAAGAAGGGTGAGGCGGCAACCCTTCCGAACGGTGCCAAGCTGGAGGTGCTCGAATCAACCCAGGATGTGCGCCAGTTTATGCCAGAATTCTCCGGCCCGGCGGCAAAGGTCAGTCTGACATCACCCGGCAAGGCGCCCGAGTCCTTCGTCGTCTTCAAGAATCACCCGGAAATCGAGGAGCAGCGCGGCGGAGACGTCTTCATCCAGTATCTCGGGGCTGACGAGAAGCTCTATACCGGCCTGCAGGTCGCCAAGGACCCGGGTGTGTGGGTGGTCTGGTCCGGCTGCGCCCTGATGGTCATCGGCATAATCATGGCGTTCTTCATGTCCCATAATCGTGTCTGGATCCGTATTAGCGGCGGTCGGGCAGTCATGGGCGGCACAGCCAGCAAGAACCCGGCTGCCTTCGAGCAGAAGTTCGAGTCCTTGGTGGAGAAACTCAAGAAACTGTGAGAAGTGAGAAGTGAGAAGTGAAAAGTAGGAAGCCGATTCACCATTCACCGTTCACCATTCACAATTCACTTTTTATGGAGGTTAAATAATGACCAGTTCCATGCTGTTCAACGCAACAACCTTTCTTTTCCTAATATCCACGATCCTTTTCATTGCCTTCCTGGCAACCAGAAGCAGCCAGGTAGGCCTTAGCGCCAGCATCACCGCCTTCCTCGGCTGGGGTGTTGAGACTGTGGCGATCATCCTGCGCTGGAAGGAGTCCTACGACATGGGGCACGGCCACGCTCCCCTGTCAAACCTGTACGAATCGGTGGTCTTCTTCGCCTGGACGATCATCCTCATCTACGGCATCATAGAACTCAAGTACAAGTACCGGGTTGTCGGCGCATTCGTCCTCCCCTTTGCCCTTTTCGGCATGGCCTGGGCCCAACTGGGGCTGCATAGCGGCATCGAACCCCTCGTGCCGGCACTGCAGAGCAACTGGCTCCTCTACCACGTCATCACCTGTTTCCTCGGTTATGCGGCCTTCGCCGTTGCCTGCGGCATCTCCATAATGTACCTGATCAAGGCCAAGGCCGAAGGTGACTCCAGCGACGCCTCCGCAGGCGGGGTGATCGGCATGTTCCCCTCCATACGCGTTCTGGATGACCTGAACTACAAGGCGATCATGATCGGCTTCCCCCTCCTTACCCTGGGGATAGTAACCGGCGCCGCCTGGGCCAATTACGCCTGGGGAACCTACTGGAGCTGGGACCCCAAGGAGACCTGGTCACTCATCGTCTGGTTCGTCTACGCCGCATTCCTTCATGCCAGGATAACCCGCGGCTGGGTAGGGAAGCGCGCAGCCTGGCTCTCGATCATCGGCTTTGCGGCAACCATCTTCTGCTATCTAGGGGTGAACCTGTTCCTCTCCGGTCTGCACAGCTACGGTGGCGGCAGGTAACCATTACGGCGGATTGCTGATGGCACAGGTTAGGGGAAAAAACTGGAGGAGCATTCTTGGCAATGGGGCGCTTTTGGCCGCCATGCTCCTTGCGCACCCTTCTCTCTCCTCTGCCGGGGTGACCATGATCTACCCCCAGCCAGGGTCGTCGGTGGCCGACTCCCGTCACCTGGTCCTCAAGCTGGGGAGCGAAAATCTCAGCACAGTGGTGGTGAGCGTGAACGGCGTGGCCAGCGACCCCCTCCCCGTTGGGACTCAGGAGTACAGGAAGGCCTTCAGGGATTTTCTCATCCTCCAGCCAATGTGGGACAAGGGGAAAAACCAGCTTACGGTTGACATCTTTGAAGGCGAGAAGAAGCTGGAGAGCTTCAAGGCGGAGATCTACTATGCCCCGAAGGGGGAGCAGGCCGACATCCCGTCAGGCTTCTTGCAGGCGGTGATGCACCGTACCGAGGCCGACAAACTCTGCGCACCATGCCATAACATGCGTCCCGCCATGAAGCAGGTAATCGATGTGGCCGACAAGGATAACGCCTGCTACTCATGCCATCGCAGGATGGTCAACCAGAAGTACGTCCATGGCCCGGTCGCCACATACTCCTGCGCCTACTGCCACTCTCTGCAGGGTACCCCTCTCTATGCCACGCCGAAGAGGGAGACCGCTCTCTGCTATGAGTGCCACCAGGAGAAGGCCAAGGAGATCAGGGGGTTCGCATTCGTTCATGGTCCCGTGGCAGGGGGGATGTGCGAGATCTGCCACGACCCCCATGCCAGCGACAACCCGTCCCAGCTCCACCTGCCGGTCAACAAGCTCTGCCTCTCCTGTCACGAGCAGGTGGGGAGGGGAATCCATGTAACAACTCTGGGGGGAGGCGAAAGCCACCCTCTCGACGGCAAGACTGACCCTTCCGACCGGGGGAGGGGGAGGGAGCTCTCCTGCGTCTCCTGCCACGACCCCCACGGAGGCAAGGTTCGCTACTATTTCGTCACTGGCAGCGACAGCAAGATGGATCTCTGCCAGATGTGTCACCGCAAGTAAGTAAGGGAGGATGGGTTTCGCGCCAAACTTCCGCTAACGGATCAGCAACAGATGAAGTCTATTGGAGGTTCATGACATGAAAAGTCGTATACTCAGCGTTGCCGGTGTAATAATCCTCAGCGCATCGATCCTGCTCGGAGGCTGCGCTGCACAGCAGCCGCAGACGACCAGGCGCTATCTCTGGCCCCGTCCGCCGGACCAGCCTAGGCTTGAATGGCTCAAGTCCTATTACAGCCAGCACAGCTTCCCCAAGAGTGGTTTCACTCAATTCCTGGAATCAATTGTTGGCCAATCCGTTCCGATAACATTTGAAAAACCAATCGATATTAAGTCAAACGGCGAGGGGTTGGTGTATGTAACCGACGTCGTGATACCCGGCATAGTTGTCTATGATCTGAATGCAGAAAAGGTGGTGCTCTGGGCAAAGGGGACCGATTCCGAGAACAGTCTGGCAATCACACCCTTTTATATCTCCCTCGATCGAGACAACAATGTCTACGTCGTGGGTTCAGGCCAAAAGAGGATCTTCGTGCTCAACAGAGATGGTGCGGTTATCCGGAAAATAGATTATACCGATACAGTGAAAGCTCCAGGCGGCATTCTCGCCGACAGCGACAGTGGCAGAATCTACCTCGTCGATTCGAGTGAAGACAGGGTGGCGGTATTTGATATGAACGGTAAGCATCTCTTCTCCTTCGGCAAGACAGGCTCTGGTGATGGCGAGTTTAATAGGCCGGTTCCGATCGCGCTCAACCACAAGGGGGAACTGGTAATCGGCGATGTCATGAATGCCAGGGTGCAGTTCTTCGACAAGGACGGGAAGTTCCTGCGCAAGTTCGGCGAGAGAGGGGACACTCGTTCCGACTTCCAGATTATCAAGGGACTCTCTGTGGATTCTGATGACAACGTCTACGTCACCGACGGCAAGACCCACCAGGTGAAGATATACAGTGCCAAGGGCGACTATCTTATGACAATAGGGTCTGCCCACTCGGTAACAATGACCATGAAGGAGGCTCCCGGCGGATTCCTTCTCCCCCAGGGGATATTTGTCGATAAGAATAATAATATCTACATCGCCGATCAGGCGAACATGAGGTTCCAGGTTTGGCGCTATCTAGGCGACAGTGAGGCGAAATCACGGCAAAAGACGCAGGGGGACGCGAAATAGCCGTTTACCCCGCGGACCCCATCATGAAGGGATGTGGTCGATGATCTTTGCCAAGCTGCGTGAAATGACGGTAATAGCTGCCGGCTTGGGGAAAAACGGCAATATGTTTGCTGATGCTCCACGCAAGCTGCTTTTTTATAAGTCGTTTAACTATCTGTAAATACACGGTAATTGCTTTGAAGCTGTTCGTCCTTAAAAATTTGGCACAAAGAATGCTTTACGAGTGATTAGGTATTCACAGAAGCCTGCCAGACAGGCAAATTAGAAAAGGAGAAAGTCATGAAAAAAGTAGTATCCCTACTCGCAGTGGCAGGACTCATTGCTGCAGCAGGCGCGGCGTATGGTGAAACCATCGTCAACAGCAAGCACAACCTCACCAGGGCCTCTACAGTATCAGTTCTGGCCGGTGGCAAGCTTGGCACCAGCACCCAGATCTGCATTTACTGCCACGCACCGCACGGCGCCAAGGAGTCCCTCCCCCTCTGGAACCGCAGCAATCCGTCTGCAGCCGGCTTCACCCTCTACTCCGGCGTGGGGATGGCCAACGTCTCCTTCAAGAGCGGCTTCACCACGGACAGCACCTCGCTGTTCTGCATGAGCTGCCACGACGGTAACACCAACATGAACAATGTCCACAATGTGGGTAACATCATCACTAATCTCGGCGGGACTCTGACATCTGGTACAATCAACTCCACCGCCAATCTGACCACTGACCTGAGCAAGACCCACCCGGTCAACTTCCCGGTCACCCTCAATGGTCAGAATGACCTCTACCTGGGCACCGGCGCCACCATGGGTACTACCAACCAGTTCCCGCTCTTCAAGGCCAACGCAGGCGTTGGCCCGCGCGGAACCACAAACCGCTCCCTCGAGTGCGGCAGCTGCCACGCTGTTCATGACAACGCCAACCAGCCGTTCCTCCGCGGCACCATGACCGGCTCGGCACTCTGCCTCGGTTGCCACAACAAGTAGTACTGCTGGCATAATCATTAAAAGCGGGAGGGGGAAACCCCTCCCCTTTTTTATATGGGCGCAAATCGATTGGAAGCTGATAATGTGTTTGGTTCAACGATTTAAAGCGGTGCAAGTTGCACCTGCAAGGGAAGGGGGCGAGGTAAGCCTTGGCTAACACCTCTCCTAAGATAATCGCTCTATTGGGCACTGCCCTCTGCTTATGCGTGACTTCCGCAGCGAATGCGCAGGGTTCTTTGAGCGGCGCCGCCGAGCTCTCCTATGTCAATTATAAGGCCGAGTCGAACGGCGAGCATCTCTTTAGCGGTAACACCCTGGCGCAGAACTATAACTTGAACTGGAACGCGACCAATCTTGTCTACCGCAATCAACCAACCTACTACGATGTTACCCTTGGCTATGACTGGACCAGCTTTACCACCGAGGTGAACGACAATGGTGCGAAGTCGGAGATCAGTCAGGTTTACGGAAAGTTCCGTTACAAGGGAGATGTGAGCTACAATTCATACAATATTCCAGTCAGGTTTCGAGCATATGCCAACAACGGTGAAAAGGGGCGGCTGGAAAACAATATCTTCAGCGGTCTGCTGGAGGACGGCCTGACCCGCGGGATGTCCGGGCTTTCCGATGGTCATGTTGCCGGTTTTTCCTTATCCTTCCTGTCTGATCAGGCTGGGTCTCAGTCATTGCGCCAGCTGCCCAGTATCTACATTGACTACCGGGAGACGTTGAACAGGCCGGTAGCTGGTTACTCCTCAAACGATGACAAGACATCAGAGCTTTCCGTCGCCGGACTGAACAAGGAGAACAACTGGCTGCTGTACAGCAGTACCAAATATGAAAACTTCCGTGACCCTCTTACCAGTTATCTGCAGCAGAAGATTCAGTTAGGTCTGGTCGATCAGGTCGGGAAGCGCAAATGGGCGGCACTGACCAACTGGATAAATGTGTCGGTTGACGGCTCCTATCGCAACAAGAACGGACTAAACGACGGGAGCTATGAGGAGGAGTACGACCTCAATTTCATGGCCAATGCCAAGCGCAGAAACTGGGAGGCCCGGACCATGATGAATTACAACCGGATGCTGACCGGTGACAGGATTGAAGAGAATGCCAGGCTACCCATCTATCTGAGGGGTATCTGGAGCTCCGATGCCGACTGGCATGCCAGTGCCGCGATGGATCGTGGTCGGCAGCTACAAAACGATGGAAAGGTCCTCACCTCCTACAATAACAGCGTATCAGTCGGCGCAACCATGAACAAGCGATCTAGTTTCACCTTCTCGCCGTTGCTGCGTGCGGAAACGTCCCAGCTTAAAGGTGGCGGAGACGGATATCTGCTTGAGGTGGGGGCGGATACCCAAAGTACCAGGTATTACAGCGACAAGACTTATATCCTTGCCGGTTACAGGCTCAGGTTCAAGGATGATGGCATGGGGACTACAGCAAGTTCCTCATGGAGCAACAAGCTTAATCTTAGCGTCGACTATAGAGCAAATGCCAAGTTCCGTTTCAATCTGAACGAACAGGCCGAATTCGGCGAGGGGGCTGGTTTCGTGGAGCAGTCAAGGCTCGGTAGCTCATCCCTCTCCTCGGACAGTATACAGCAGTATACCCGCTTCATGACTGTCGCATCAGCGGGGTACATTGCCTCCTCGTCGTTCTCATTGTCCCTTGTGGGTGAACATGACTTGATCATGTCCGAGGGTGTGCAGGACGAATCTGTGCATATCGGCACCAACCTAGTTTATGTGCAGAAGGATATTGATGTACGACTCGCGGCCAAATACTCCCGGAGGAATACGGGAAGCACTATGTATGGCGATGGGAGGCTGTACTACAGGCCGAACAGATACCACGAGGCATATGTCAAAGCAAAACTGGAGAAGCGCATAGATCATGACGTCACTTCAGCCGATTATGAGTTCACCCAGGGTTACAACTATAACCTCTTCTCCTTTAGCGGCAGAAACAGAGTCCTGGCTTCTTTGCTGGAAGAGTCCTCTTTCAACCGCAAGGATTACAGCTCAAGCCAAAATGATATTTACTATTTCCAGCTGAAGGGGCGCTACTTCCCAACGGACAAGATATCCCTGTACGGCACGCTGAGATACCAGAAGGAGAAAGGCTTTATTACCGCAAACACCATTTATTACAGCCTTGGCACCACCATGGATTTCAGGCTGCTCACCACCTCCCTCGACTACACCCTGGCCAAGAGGGACAGCGACAACAGGATAGAGCGGCGGCTGAGCGCCTCGGTGAAAAGAACCTTCTAGTTACCGATCCTTTCAACACAGACCCCTTCTGTT
>Ga0209314_10000609_pt1 | contig 15953 bp, 16 predicted proteins | sample I19B2metaG_FD_184146 | JGI IMG/M metagenome (GOLD analysis project Ga0209314, IMG submission 184146) | Lake sediment bacterial and archeal communities from Gulf of Boni, Indonesia to study Microbial Dark Matter (Phase II) - ​I19B2 metaG... | ecosystem: Environmental > Aquatic > Freshwater >...
TTCGGCAGGGTCGCCTGCATCGGCGGAGGTGTGGGCACCGCCGTCCTCTACCCCCTGGCAAAGGCCCTTGCCGCTGCCGGCAACCAGGTTACCACGGTAATCGGCGGCCGCTCCGACCGCTACATCATCCTCAAGGAGGAACTGGCTGCCCTTTCCACCGAGCTGCTGGTGACCACCGAGGACGGCAGCATGGGGAGGCAGGGGTTCGTCACCCATGCCCTGGCCGATCTCATCGCAGACTCCGAGCGCACCCCCAGCCTGGTGGTGGCAGTCGGTCCTGTGCCGATGATGCGCGCCGTGGCCGAACTGACCAGGCCCCACGCCATCGAAACCCTGGTTAGTCTCAACCCGGTGATGATCGACGGTACCGGCATGTGCGGCGGCTGCCGGGTCGTGGTGGACGGCGAATCGAAGTTCGCCTGCGTCGACGGGCCGGAGTTCGACGGGCACAAGGTGGACTTCGCCCTCCTGATCGACAGGTTGACCACCTACCGGGAATTCGAGGAGAAAGCGCGCTGCGCTGCAGACGAATGCCGTATCGCCGGGGAGGTGGCCAATGCCTAACAATATCGCCATGAAGGAACGCCTCGCCATACCCAGGGTGCATATGCCCGAGCTGGATGCTGCGGAGAGGAGCGCAAATTTCGCCGAGGTCAACAGAGGGCTGACAATGGCCGAAGCGGTTATGGAGGCCAAACGCTGCATCCAGTGCAAGCACCGCCCCTGCGTTGACGGCTGCCCGGTCGGAGTATCCATTCCCGAGTTTCTGGACGCCCTGGCCAGGGAGGACCTGCCTGCCAGCGCCCGAATCCTCCAGGGGGACAACGCCCTCCCCGCGGTCTGCGGCCGTGTCTGCCCGCAGGAGACCCAGTGCGAGGCGAAATGCGTCCGCGGACTTAAGGGTGATTCAGTTGCCATCGGCTACCTTGAGCGATTCGTGGCAGACTGGGCCATGGCCAACCCGTCGAGGATTGCCGCCGGTAAAGTGCCACAGGCAAGCGGCCGCAAGGTTGCCGTGGTCGGAGCCGGGCCGGCGGGCCTGACCGCTGCCGGCGAACTGGCCCGGGCTGGTCACGATGTCACGGTATTCGAGGCGCTGCACGACACCGGCGGAGTGCTACGCTACGGCATCCCAGAGTTCCGCCTCCCCAAAGATATCATCGACGTTGAAGTCAGCCGCCTGACCGAGCTGGGTGTAACCATCGAGTGCAACGTCATCATCGGCAAGACACTGACCCTGGAGCAGCTGCGCGCTGATTTCGATGCTGTCTTCATCGCCAACGGCGCCGGTCTGCCGGTAATGCTGGACATCCCGGGGGAGAACCTCAAAGGGGTCTACTCAGCCAACGAGTTCCTCACCCGGGTCAACCTTATGGAGGCGGGGCGCAACCCTTCAGCCACCACACCGATCATCAGGGGAAGGAACGTGACGGTAATCGGCGGTGGGAATACCGCCATGGACTGCGTCCGCACCGCCCGCCGCCTCGGTGCCGAGCGTGCCATGATAGTCTACCGCCGGAGCGAGGCAGAGATGCCAGCCAGGGTTGAGGAGATCAAGCACGCCAAGGAGGAGGGGGTGGAGTTCGTCATGCTCACCGCCCCGCTGGAAATAGTCGCTGACAGCAACGGCTGGTCCTCCCACCTGCGCTGCCGCAGGATGGAGCTTGGCCCGGCAGACGAATCGGGACGGCGCAAGCCGGTTCCCGTGGAAGGGTCGGAGTTCGACCTGCCGGCGGACGTTGTGGTGAACGCCATCGGCACCAGGGCAAACCCGCTCCTCACCGCCACGGCGCCCGACCTGGAACTGAACAGATGGGGGAATATCACCGTGGACGATAGCGGTGCCACAAACCTGCCCGGAGTATTCGCCGGTGGCGACATGGTCCGTGGCGGAGCCACGGTCATCCTCGCCATGGGTGACGGCAAAAGGGGTGCAGCGGCAATAAACTCCTACCTGAACTGCTGACCCACTGCCACCCGGATGCACGCGGTTAAAGCCGGGATTAACCCCATCTTTACCCGTGTGCATATCTTCCTTATGTGTTAAATATTGGCGCAGACCCTTTTTTCATGGAGCTGGAAATGAGCGTACCCGCCACCGCAGAGCTTTTCATAATCGGCAACGAACTCCTCATCGGCGAGATCCGGGACAGCAACAGTCACTGGCTCTGCCGCGAGATCCACTCCCTCGGCGGGAGGGTTACCAGGGCCACCATCCTCAGGGACGAGCTGGACGTCATCGCCTCGGAGCTCCGCTCAGCCCTAGGCCGGGGCCCCAGACTGATCATCACCTCCGGCGGGCTTGGCCCTACGGCCGACGACATGACCCTGGTGGCCGTGGCCCTGGGCACCGGCTGTCAGCTTGGCCTCAACCAGACCGCCCTGGCAATGATCAGGCAGCGCTACGATGAGCTCACCTCCCGCGGGGTACTGGGAGAAGGCGGTATCAACCCGGCAAGGGAGAAGATGGCCTGGCTCCCCGCCGGAGCAGTGCCACTGGAGAACCCGGTGGGTACAGCCCCTGGGGTGCTGCTCGGCCATGGGGAGACGACCATAGTCTGCCTCCCCGGGGTGCCGTCGGAGCTGGAGGGTATCTTCGTCACTTCCCTCCAGCCGCTGCTGGGAAGCATTTTTGCCGCCGGCCTCTCCCGCTTGAGAACCATCACCGTGAGCTGCAACGACGAGTCCATCATGGAGCCGGTGCTGAGCAGCGTCAGCAGGGATCACCCGCTGGTGTACATAAAATCCCTGGCAACCACCATTGACGAGACCAGGGAGATCGACATCCGCCTCACTGCCAGCGGAGACGTCGAAGCGGAAGTCTGCGTCATGCTGGAGGCGGCGGTGAGCGACCTGCAAGATGGGCTGAGCGGCCTCGGCCTGGCAAACTGGGAAAGAATCGATTCAGAGTAAAGGAGACAGCAGTGAAAAAGGATATGGTGAACAAGGGGGCAATACTGCAGCGGGACCGTGAGACCTATGCCATTGCCCCGCACATCCCGGGGGGTATCACCGACACCGCCACCCTGCGCAAGATCTGCGACGTGGCCGACAGGTACAACCTGAGACTGAAACTGACTTCGGCGCAGCGAATCGCCCTCTTCGACATAAGGGAGGATGACCTGGACAGAATCTGGGCTGAAATCGACGAAAAGCCCGGGGCGGCCATCGGCCTCTGCGTCAGGAGCGTCAAGATCTGCCCGGGGACGACCCACTGCAAGCGTGGGGTGCAGGACTCCATATCCCTCGGGCTTAAGATCGACGAGCGCTACCACGCAACCCCGCTCCCCAACAAGATGAAGATCGGCGTCTCCGGCTGCCTCCTCTCCTGCGCCGAGGTATGCGTCAAGGACATCGGCATCATGGGGACCCCCAAGGGGTGGCGCATCTACGTCGGCGGCAACGCCGGCCCCCGCCCCCGCCTGGCCGACCTGCTGACGGAGGTAGCTGCCGACGAGGAGACTGTTCTTGCCGTTATGGAAAAGATCATCTCCTGGTACCGGGGGTGCGGACGGGAGGTGCGCATCGGCGCCATCGTCGAGGAGATGGGTATAGACGAGTTCCGCTCCGTGGTGCTGGGGGAGCAGAGAAACATGGTCTAATGTAAGTATCCGCAAGAAATGAGGGGGAGCATCGCTCACTCCCCCTTCCGCCTCCCCCTCTGCTCCGCCTACTCCATAGACTTCCTCGACACTGCCCTGGCCAGCCTCAATTCGAGATCGATGAAAACCGTCACCTCTCGAAGCAGCTCAAGGAATAACCTCAGGGTTGCCTTTCTCTTCCGAGATCCCGCCATACGATTACTCCGATGTACCCCTCTTGAGAGGTTGAGCGGCGACAAGTAGCCTCTCCCCCTCCTCGGCAAACCGCCACCAGGGGAGCGGCACGCCGCTCTCGAAAAAATACCGGACCGCCAGCAGGACATGGAAAACGCAAGGGTCGTGGCGGCTACCCATGACCTCTGCCAGACGACGGTAGGTGGCAAGCGGCTCCAGGCCGGAGAGATCCCCGCTGTTCATGATGCCGATGCGCCGCAGATCTGCGGCAATGGATCTGCCGATGTTCGGCAGCTCTTCCAGCTGCATTTCCATCAAGGTACCGAAACGTCTCGTCGACCAGTCGGAGCTACAACTGGATGAGCGGCTCACTGCCGGACCCGGGCACAAAGCACGGGATCTCCGCCCCCCGGGTGCTGATCGTCGGCAAGCCCCCCCTGTGATCCCCCCCCTACCCTTTCCGCTTCTCCATGAACATCGACAGCAGGTCGATGGGTACCGGGAAGACGGTAGTGGAGTTCTTCTCGGCGGCAATCTCGGTAAGGGTCTGCAGGAAGCGGAGCTGGATTGCCGCGGGCTCCGCTGCCAGAACCTTCGCAGCCTGGGCAAGCTTTTCCGATGCCTGCAGTTCCCCCTCTGCATGGATCACCTTGGCTCGCCGCTCCCGCTCCGCCTCGGCCTGCCTTGCAATGGCGCGCTGCATCTCCTGGGGCAGATCGATATTCTTCACCTCCACGTTTGAGACCTTCACCCCCCATGGACCGGTATGCCGATCGAGTATCTCCTGCAGCTCCCTGTTGATCTTCTCCCGGTTAGCCAGCAGTTCGTCCAGCTCCACCTGACCCAGGACACTGCGTAGCGTGGTCTGGGAGAGCTGGCTGGTGGCGTAGAGGTAGTTCTCCACCTCGCAGATCGCCTTATCGGCGGCCATGACCCGGAAGTAGATGACCGCAGAAACCTTGACCGTCACGTTGTCGCGGGTGATGACGTCCTGGGGCGGGACGTCGAAGGCCACGGTCCTCAACGATACCCGCACCAGCCGGTCGATTCCCGGAATGATGAAGAAGAGGCCCGGCCCACGCAGGCCGGCCAGCCGACCCAGGCGGAAGAGCACCCCCCGTTCGTACTCCGGCAAAATGCGGACCGCGGCCGCGGCCACCATGACGAGCAGACCCACGACAAAGATCAGCGGAATAAAGTTGAATATGTTGAGCATGTAATCCCTCCTAAGATGGCTTTACCGCTTCCGGCCCCCCGGAAGCGTCGTACACCGTCCGAACCCTGATCCGCATCCCTTCCACGGCAGTCACTGTCACCTTTTCCCCCTTCGTGATCCGCTCCGAAGCAACGGCATCCCAATACTCGCCCCGCACGAAAACCTTCCCCTCCGGAGCAATGTCCGAATCGGCGATCCCGGACTCCCCCACCAGCCCTTCGGTGCCGGTGACCGGCCTGGCCCGGTGGGCCTTGTACGCCCGGGAAGCGGCAAAGGCGAAGAACAGGGTGGTCATCAGCACGGTCAGCAAAATCACCTGCCAGGATACCCGCAGATAGGGGGCCGGCGACTCGAACAGCAGCAGTGACCCGAGGACCATGGCGATCACCCCGCCGACGGTGAGCATCCCCTGGGAGACAATCTTGATCTCGGCGATGAACAGGACGATGGCAAGCAGGATAAGGAGTACGCCGGTGTAGTTGACCGGCAGGGTCTGCATGGCGAAGAGTGAGAGGATCATGGAGATGCCGCCGATGACCCCCGGCAGGATCACGCCGGGGTTGGAGAGCTCGAAGAACAGACCGAAAAAGCCGAGCATCATGAGCAGGTAGGCCACGTTGGGGTCGCTGATGGTATTGAGAATCTTCTCCCTGGTCCCCATGTCATGGCGGACGACCTGCGCCCCGGCCAGCTGCAGGACCGTTTCCCACCCGTTCCGCGAAAGGCTCCGGCCGTCAAGCTGCTTCAGCAGATCCTGCCGGTCAGCCGCCACCAGGTCGATCAGCTGCTCCTCCAGAGCCTTCACCGCCGGCAGGGAGATGCTGTCGCGCACCATCCGCTTCGCCACCCCGGCGTTTCGGCCCCGCCTCGTCGCGATCCCCTCCACGTAGGCCTCGGCGTCGTTCACCAGCTTGTCCTGCATCACCTTGTCGGGCTTTTCCCCCATCCCCATGGTCACCGGATGGGCCGCGCCGATGTTCGTCCCCGGCGCCATGGCGCAGATGTCGGCCGCCATGGCGATAACGGCGCCGGCCGAGGCGGCACGCGCGCCGGAGGGGGCGACGAAGACCGCAACCGGCACCGGGCTGGCAAGGATATCCTTCACGATCACGCGCATGGCGCTGTCCAGCCCGCCGGGGGTGTCCATCTCGATCAGCAGCAGGCGGTCGCCGCGACGGGCCGCCTCCGCCAGGTTCTTGCCGATGAAGCCGGCGACCACCGGGTTGATCGGGCCGTTTACCTCGACCAGCGCCACCGGAGGGGGTGCCGCCAGGGCTCCGCAGGAAGCAAACAGGAGCAGTATGAGAAAAACGAGTCTCAGCATGGCACCCCCGACACGATTACTAAATAATATAACCTGTTCTCCTCCCCAGTCAAAGGACCAGTCCATTCTGTCCAGTTCCCTTTATTCCCCTGACTAAATAGTTACGGCCAGAGTAGTTTCTCTCCCGTCGAGTCCAATGATTTACGGAGCGCAAATCCGTTCCATTCTGTTACATTATGTTCCATACTGATACAGATGAATGTTCCAAGCTGGAACGGCACATGAAACCGGATTCCCATGGAATCTGAATGATTAAAGGCTGTAACACGGATTGCGCACGGGTATTGCATTCGTATACACGCATACAAAACAGTAATGTGAACCGGCCTCGACAGTCCGGTTATGGGGAGCCGTCATGAATATCAGCAAGTTTGTCGCACCTGAAATAATCTTCGGCCGGGGATCCCTCAGTCAGCTGGGGGAGAGTGTGCTGCGCATCGGCGCCTCTAAGGTCTTCCTTGTGAGCGACGCGGATGTCATCAAGGCTGGATGGGTCGACCTGGCGGTGCACTATCTGAAAAGTGCCGGACTGGAGACGGAGATATTCTCATCCCTGACCACCAATCCCAAGGACTGCGAGGTGAGCGAGGGTGCACTGCGCTACCAGGCTTCCGGCTGCGACGGCATCGTCGCCGTCGGCGGCGGCAGCCCGACCGACGTGGCAAAAGCCATCGCCATCCTGGCCACCAACGGCGGCATTTTGCAGGAGTACGAGGGGATCAACAAGATCAGGCGCCCCCTGCCACCCATGGTGATCGCCCCGACCACCGCCGGCGCAGGCTCGGAGGTGAGCCAGTTCACCATCATAGTCGACACGGCCCGCAAGCTGAAAATGTCGATAATCTCCAAGTCACTGGTGCCGGACATTGCCATCGTCGACCCGGAACTGGTGCAGACCATGGACGTTAAACTAGCAGCCGCCACCGGACTGGACGCCTTCACCCACGGCATCGAATCCTATGTCTCCCTGGCCGCCACCCCCCTCACCGACATCCATGCACTCAAGGCGATCCAGTTGGTCTCCCGTAACCTGCGCCTTGCCGTGGCAGACCGCAACGACATGGAGGCAAATACCAACATGTCCATGGCAAGCCTGACTGCCGGCCTGGCCTTTTCCAACGCAATCCTCGGCGCAACCCACGCCATGACCCACCAGGTGGACGGGCTGATCGACCAGCACCACGGGGAGACCAACGCCTCAATCCTCCCCCATGTCATGGAGTTCAACCTCTCCGCCTGCCCGGAGCGCTTCAGGGATATCGCAGTTGCCATGGGTGAGGATGTGACCGGCCTCCCTGTCATGGAGGCGGCCATGCGCTCGGTGGATGCCGTTCGACGCCTCATCAGCGACATCGGCCTTGCCAAGGGGCTGGGGGAGATCGGCCCGACCGAGGAGTTCATCCCCCTCCTGGCGGAGAACGCGGTCAAGGATGCCTGCCTGGTGACCAACCCCCGCCCAGCCAGCAGGGAGGATATCGCCAACATTTTCCGCAAGTGCATTTGAGAGGCTTGGTGACCTTGGGAGAGAACATGATGGACAGGGGAAAACTTCTCGAACAGCTGACCGGCGTGGATTCGTCAAAACTCAACTATTATGTTGAGCTAAAGAAGAGGAGCCAGGAGGTGCTGCGCCAGAACAGCCGCCTGGAGATACTCCACCAGCTTGCCAGGGACATCAACATCGACATGTCGATCCAGGAGATCTTCGAGCGCACCTTCTCCAGGCTCCCCCAGACTCTGCCGTGCGACTTCCTCGGACTGGTGGCGGTAAAGAGCGGTGGGCTCGTACTGAAGGCCCTTATGCCCAAGGATTTCTGCCGCATCGACAATTTTCCTGCCCACTCCCCATCCATGCAGGTAATTCAAGGGAAAAAAGCCGGGATCTTCAACCTGACCCCCGATGAGCTGCATCATGTGTGGATTAACCCGAACTATCCGGGCCACCTCCGCTCCCTGGCAGTCGCCCCCATGTTCAAGCGCGATGAGGTGATCGGCGCCCTGATCGTGGGCACCTCCGCGGAGGAGGTCTACGACGGGGCGGACCTGAGTTTTGTCGAGCACCTGGCCAACCAGCTCTCCATAAGCATCCAGAACGCCCGTCTCTACAAGCAGGTCACCAGGGCGCAGAAGGAATGGGAGGCAACCTTCAAGGCGGTGACCGACCCGATCTTTCTCATCGACACCGACTACAACGTGCTGCAGCACAACGATCGCATCCCTCCGGGGCTGAGCGAATTCTGGAACCAGGCCCTGAACCGCAAGTGTTTTGCCAAGCTCCACGGCAGAAGCGAGCCCTGCCCAAACTGTCCGCTCCGAGAGGTTCAGCGGACCGGCAAACCGGTCTACCAGAGGTGGCAGACTGATGGCGGCATGGTGCTCGACCTCTCCTACTACCCGGTCCTTAACGAAAAGAAGGAGCTCTCCGCGGTAACCATCATCCTCAAGGACGTGACGGAGAAGACCAAGATGGAGGGGAGGCTTGTGCAGACCGCCAAACTGGCTGCCCTCGGGGAGATGGCAGCGGGCGTGGCCCATGAGCTGAACAGCCCCATGACCGTCATTATCGGCACTGCCCAGCTGCTTGCCCGGGAGCTGCAGGAGGAGGGGGAAGTAGAAAGGGCAACTGAACTGGAGGACATTATCAACTCCGGCCTGCGATGCAAGAGAATCATCCAGAACCTTCTCACCTTCTCCCGCCAGGACCAGCAGCCGGCAACGGAGATCGACCTTAACGCCGAGGCCCTGAGGGTCCTGGGGATGATCAAATACCAGATCAACCGCAGCCAGATAACCATTGTCGAAGATCTGGCCCGGGACCTGCCGCTGCTCACGGCCAACGGCCCCCAGATCCAGCAGGTGCTCACCAACTTCCTCATCAATGCCCGGGACGCGCTCACCGAGGTGGAGCGGAGCGAGAAGATCATCACGGTAAAAAGCTGTCTGCGCAGGGATGGGGAGAGGAGCTGGGCCGTACTGAGCGTAAGCGACAACGGTATCGGCATCCCGGGGGAGAACATGGCGAAGATCTTCACCCCCTTTTATACCAGCAAGGAGGCTACCAAGGGTACCGGCCTCGGCCTTTCGGTGAGCCTCGGCATTGCCGAGTCACACAACGGCACAATAGAAGTGGACAGCACACCGGGGGTCGGGAGCACCTTTTCCCTCCTGCTGCCGGTAAACATAGCGGCAAAGGGGTGAATCCATGGAACCGACCCAGGTACTGATCATCGACGACGAGGCGGATGTTTGCGCCTTCTTCCGCCGGCTCCTCGTCAAGAGGGGGTACGGGGTAACCACAGCCACCGACCGTGAGAGTGCCATGGCAGCGCTGAAAGGGACCAGCTTCGGCGTCGCCATGGTCGACCTGAAGCTGCCGGATACCGACGGCATCACCCTGCTTAAGGCGATAAAGGCTCGGCAACCGGCCTGCGAGGTTATCATCATGACCGGCTACAGCACGGTGAAGACCGCTGTGGCAGCCATGCAGCAGGGTGCGTACGAGTACCTGGAGAAACCATTCGAGGATATCGGCGAAATCGAGGCCCTCATAGCCCGGGCGGCTGCCCATGGCGACCCGGCTCGCCGTGGAGGGAACGCCACGGAGGAGTGGGAGGATGTGGCTGCTGGCGTAGGCTTCCAGGTGGGGAGTTCCCCCCTGATGAGACACCTGGTCTCACTGGCGTACAAGGTGGCCGGGAAGAACATCAACGTCCTCATCCAGGGGAAGACCGGCACGGGCAAGGAGGTCCTCTCCCGCTTCATTCATGCAGCCTCAAGCCGTGCCGATGCCCCCTTCATCCCGGTCAACTGCGGAGCCCTGCCGGAAAACCTGCTGGAGAGCGAACTGTTCGGCCACGAGCGTGGCTCCTTCACCGGGGCCAGCCAGACCCGCAAGGGGATTTTCGAGCTGGCCAACCACGGCACCCTCCTCCTTGACGAGATCGGCGACGCCAGCCCGATGATCCAGGTGAAGCTCCTGCGGGTGCTGGAGACCGGCGAGTTCATGCGGGTGGGGGGTGAGAGGCCGATCCGTACCGACGTGCGGGTCATCGCCGCCACCAACGTGGACCTGGAAGAGGCGATCAGGGAGAAGACCTTCCGCGAGGACCTTTACTACCGCCTCAACGTGGTGAGGCTGGAGATCCCGCCTCTGCAGCAGCGAAGCGAGGATATCCCCATGCTGGCCGAACACTTTGCCCGCACCTTCAACCCGAGGGTGAGGCTCTCTCCAGGGGCGATGCGCCTGCTGCAGAACTACCCCTGGCCGGGGAACATCCGCGAACTGGCAAACGTCATGCGCAGGGCAGTGGTCATGTGCCACGAGGACACCATCCTCCCCGGCCACCTGAACGACCGCTTCCGCCCGCCTGCCGGCGGATTGCCATTAACTGCTGATGATGAACCTTTGACTGCGGATGGCTTCCTCCGCGTGTGCGAACTCTTTCTGGAAAAGGTAGCAAGTGCCGGCGCTGCTGGCGGACAGGAGGGGGAGCGTCTGCTGAAGGTCATCAGGGAGATCGAGGCTTATCTGATCGGAGCCCAGGCCGGGATGGACAGGGTCCCGGCTGCAAGAGGGCTGAAGGAGACCGAGGCTGAGGCCATAAAAAAGGCCCTGGAGCTGCATCACGGCAACATTACCGAAACGGCCATTGCCCTGGGGATCGGCAGGAACACCCTCTACCGGAAGATCAAGCGCTTCGGGCTGGAAGCTTAGCTCAAAGCGCCCACCCATGGCCATGACATTTTCAGGAAGCAGATTCAATGCTGCTGATGCAGGAGAAACTACTTACCTGCCAGGTGCAGGCCAGCGCGACACCATGCCTCCCCTTCCGCCTCGCAGCAGCTGTCGCCCAGTACCCCTTCAGGACTCTTGAATCGGTAGCAACCCGGCTTCTCCCCATCTGCCACCACAATGTAACCAGCCTGCTGCGCCCTCTCGATATGCAGATCGATCATGGCGGCAACCCAGTCCCAGTATTCGAAGGCCGTCTCATTGCTGTACACGGCCTGACGCCAATCACTCCTGGTGAAGAGATGGTACTCGCTCCGCCCCCCGCCGCACATATTCCTGATGGTTGCCACGTACTCCTGCCACTCCCTGGAGCCGAACATCTCCGCTGACGGATAGGCAGGCGTCGCGGCCGGCGGCTGCTCTGGCTCAGCCGCGGCTTCCAACCTACGGGGAGCATCCGCACCCTGCGCCTGATCGGCTGTTGCAGGAGGCACTTCACCGGACAGCCCGGCAACTGTTGCCAACAGAGACGACACCTCAGCCCTTACGGCTGTAGACGCCTGATCCAGATCAGCCAACAGCCGCCCCAACCTCTCGCCGCAATCCTTGAGGGAATCCAGACCCGTGCTCAGCTCTGACGAAAGTGGTTCACCGGCATCTTCGGCTGGCAACGCCCAGTAATGTACCCTGCTCCTGTCCGCCAGGTCGAGGGAAGAGATAAACTCCCGCGCCGAAGGGAAGGATTCGCTATCCACGCCCCTCCCCTGGCAGAATGCCCCATAGGAGTTTGCCCAATATCTCTTGACGAACTCCACGTATGCGGCCCTGGCCGCTACCTCGTCAGAATAAACCTGCGGCGTCTCCACATTGCCATGCAGCACCAGCTGGACTATATGCACCACTGATTGACCCTCCTGATTGAGACTAGGCTCCATGTAATGACAAACCGGGATCAGCGGCTAATCGATGATGATGCGGTACTCCGCATGCAGTGAGCAGCACTCGTCTCCCGGAGCAAGGTGGCCGCTGCAGTAAAGGTCGCCGTGGGACCTGGACTCGCCGTTCCTTACCATGGAATCCACCAGCGGGGCGAAGTCAAAACCGCCGCATGTGCAAGCGGGCCGGGAACAATCAAGCCTTAAATCCGCCCCGCTTTCCGGGGTAAATATGATCTGCTGATAATTCGCCTCGGACTCCGGATCAGACTGCTCAAAGGCAACGAACAGCATGATCCTGCAAAGATCCGGATACAGCTGGCCAATCGTGGCATCACTGCCGCACAATGAGTTCTGCTTCGACATACGATTTCCTTGGGCTTAAATGGACAAATGCGCATTAAAGGATCGGGGGTGCATCTACGGCAGTTCCCCTCCGAGCCTGCGGCTGAGTTCAGCGGCACTGCGCAGCAGCACCGGGATAATCTCCCCCTCCAGCCTCTCGTCACCCAGGCGCGTGGCCGGGCCGGTTACGGCGACAGCCCCGGCGACCTGCATGGTTTTGTCGTAGACCGGCACGCTCACGCAGCGCACCCCCTCCTCCATCTCCTCGTCATCCAGGGCATAACCGCACTTTGCAACCTTATCCAGCTCCTCCAGGAGGAGCCACTTGTCGACAATGGTCCTGCTGGTGCGACAGGCAAGCTCGCCTGAGAGGAGTTGGCGCCGCTCCTTGTCGTGCATTCCGGCCAGGAAGACCTTCCCCGGGGCAGTGCAGTGGAAGGGGAGCCAGACCCCGGGGCGGCTGACCACCCGCACCGGCAGCGGGCTATCCACATCAAAGATGGGGATCATGTTACCCCCCTGCATGATGATGATGCTGCTGGCCTCCTTCAGGGCGGCAGTCATCGTCTCCAGCACCGGCCTGGCCAGCTGGCGCAGCTCCATGTGACGGCTATACAGCTGCCCCATCTCCAGGTTCTTCGTGCCGAGGCGGTAGTTGCCGGTGGAGCTGTTCTGCTCGATGAAGTTGCGCGACTCCAGGGTAGCCAGGAGCCTGAAGACATTATTCTTGTGCAGGGCCAACCTGCGACTCAGCTCCGTCACCCCCAGCTCGGCGCGGTCACAATTGAACTGGCCGAGCAGATCCAGGGCATGGCAGACCGTCTGGATCAGGTAAGTTGACTTGTTTTCCCGTGCAGCCACTTTCATCACCTCATACCCCAGTTTCGTGGAACTCCATGGCATGGAGATCCAGGGAGAGAATCCGCCCCCGCAGGTGCCGCTCCTCGCCGATGAGGAGCTTGCAAACCTCGGCGACCTGCATGCTGGCGACAACGGCAGGGGTGAAAGAGGGGTTGCCAAGCTGCTGTTCAACCCCCTTGCCGGCGCTCCAGTTGCGGTATATGGACTTGACCAACTCTTCACCGGGGAACTGTGTGGCCAGATGCCCGTACCAGCCGCCGATGGCCCCGTGGACGAGGGGGATTCCCAGCCTGTTGCATATTTCGGACAGCTCCAGGCGTGCGGGGATGTTGTCCAGGGCATCCACAACCACCAGGGCCCCCTGCAGCAGTTCAGCGCCGTTGCTTGCAGTGAAGGCGATCCTATGGGCGGTTACGGATACCGCCGGATTGATCGAGCCGATCCGGGCGACGGCCGCTGCCACCTTGCTCTTCCCCAGCTCGGCAATGGAGGAGAAAAGCTGGCGGTTCAGGTTATGCTCCTCGAAAACATCCGGATCAACAGCTACCAGGTTCCCCACCCCCAGGCGGGCCAGCTGCTCGACCACGTAGCCACCGAGCCCGCCGCAGCCGATCACCGCGACACGGCTGCGGAAGAGGCGCAGCTGAGCAGAGGTGGAAATTGTCTGGCGGTTGCGTTGATAGCGGGCAGGCAGAAGATTTAAAGAGAGAATCCGCTCTTCCACCTCGGCACAGCTGCATGAAAACATCTCCATGGCCGATACCTGCACCGACCAGGGGACGAGATCGCCAACGGCACCTTTTGCCAGATAGTCGTCAAGACTCTCCATCTCACCCTCCGCCGACCAGGGGAAATATGGCCAGGGTATCTCCATCCACCAACTCCCGGCCGAGCTCCACGTGACGATGGTTCACCATGACTATCCCCAGGGAGTCCCTTGGGATCTCCAATTCGGTGATGATGTCATCCACAATGATGCCCTGTGGGTACTCCCGGGCCTCCACGGTAAATCGACCTTTCTGGAAGGTTGCAAACAGCTTGACTGTTACCTTCATGGATCTTCCTCGAATTCGACGTTAAGCAGGAGCTCCTCGTCATCCATTGCATCCAGGGCTGCGGGGAGCTCGCCGACTGGAAGCGTTGCCCTGTTGAGAACCGGATTAGCGGTGAAATCGGCACCGGAGAATTCGCCGCTGGTTATGAGAGAAAAAATATCAGCAGCCGCAATGATAACCCCCCGGGAGAGGAAGCCGGGACCAAGCTCTTCGAGAAGAAGGTTGAACAGCTTGACCCTCACCCGGTCGATCCCGACACTACTTACGCCGGCATCAGTGCCATAGGTCATGGCGCCGCGCATGGCCGCGTAAAATCCACCCCGCCGCATGGTTGCCCCCACCAGGCCGGGCATGGCGCCGGATAGGGCCACCACCCCGCCGCCGTTAACCATGGTCGTGGCGACACTGTCCACCGCCCTGGAGTTGACGAAAATCGTGGTGATCCTGGAGGAGACGTAACCGGCGTCTATCCCCCACTGATTGACCAGCAGATCCTCAAGGGGGACGCCGACCCGGCAGGGGACCCATACCCCCTGCTGGAAAAGTGGGTAGAAGGCATTTAGCCTCGCCCTCTTCAGGGTGACGGCCAGTGTGTGCAACGGCTTCTTCTCCATGGGATCGTTTCCTGTGGCTACGTCATGTAGATGAGTTCGCAACTCCGGCACTTGCCGTACTTTGCCGGGAGGAAGAGAATGTTGACCGAGAGGCATTTCTCGCAGAGCCAGAAGCGGATGTCGCTCACCTCCCGGCCGGCGATGGCGCTGTACAGCCAGCGATAGTAGGATTCCCAGTCGTAACGGGGAGGCTCCTTGGCCTTTTCCACTAGCTGTTCCAGCAGCATGGAGTTTCCCCCTCCCCCTGTCCACAACCGTCTTCACGGCATCTTCGACCCGTTTTCGCTCGGTCGATCCTCGACGTAGCGCTGCTACGTCTGCGGTCATCCTTACTCAAGCCATGCCGAACCTGCCGCAAATCCGGCCGTGGATCATGTAATTCCTATATGATTCCAGATCCATATCCCATCAATAAAAATGAAGAAATGTTTTGCAGCGAATGCAGCGGCGGCGTCCAGATTTTCGTCAGGTCGGTTCAGCCCGGAAGGACTCCGCGGAGGCGTAGCCACCCTCACCCTATCCCTCTCCCAAAGGGAGAGGGCAATGTGTACTCTCCCCCTCAGGGGGAGAGATAGAGAGAGGGACTGCTACGCCGCACAAGGAAGTCCTGAGGACAGGGCCGAGATGGCGGAAATATGGACGCCGCCCCGTTACTACCAGTTGAACAGCTGATCCATCTCCTCATCCGGCACCGAGAACACCTGGTTGTGCGGCGCAATCGGGTCGGTGTAGAAGAAGCGCGGCAGACGGTCGTGGTGCTTGGTGAACCCGGCCCGGGCGTTGAAGTCCCGCTCGGCGGAGAGCACCTTCTTGCCGAGGGCAACCACGTCGTCGCCGGTCATCTCGGTACCGTAGAAAGAGCCGAGCATGTCCAGGAGCGCCTGGAAGGTCTCCGGCTGGTCCATGATGGCGAAGGCGATGAAGAGGCACATGCCGGTGGAGTCGATGGCCGCCGTGGCGATCTGCAGGTTGCGGGAAAGCTCCACCTGCCCCTCGGTCTTGAGCGGATCCACGTCGCCGCCGACTTTGAGGATGTTGGTGGCGATGGCATAGCCTGCCGTGTGGTCAGCCCCCTGGGTGGTGGTGGCGTAGGTA
>Ga0209314_10000610_pt1 | contig 15935 bp, 13 predicted proteins | sample I19B2metaG_FD_184146 | JGI IMG/M metagenome (GOLD analysis project Ga0209314, IMG submission 184146) | Lake sediment bacterial and archeal communities from Gulf of Boni, Indonesia to study Microbial Dark Matter (Phase II) - ​I19B2 metaG... | ecosystem: Environmental > Aquatic > Freshwater >...
CTCCTCGATGGAGTAGAGGTCCAGACCCTTCTCGTAGGAGGCGTAGAGAATCTCATCCGCCAGCTCCTCGAGGGAGATCTTGCTGTCCTTCAGCACTGCCGCGTCGATCTCCAGCCCCTCGGCCTTGGCCAGGGCGAGGAGTTTCTCCCGCGTGGGGTGCTTCTTAACCAGGGTGCGGGCAGTGACGTTGTTGATGCCGGGGGTGACGCTCACCCCCACGGAGAGGGCGGTCCGCTTGGCCTCGTCCTTCTTGCCGGCATCGGCCTGGGTGCGGGAGTTGGGGCCGATGAAGGTCAGGCCGGCATTCTCGATGGCAGCGACGAACTCCTCGTCCTCGGCCATGAAGCCGTAACCGGCGAAGATGGAGTCATAGCCGTTGTCCTTGGCGATCTGGATGATCTGGCCGATCCGCTCGACCCGCTCCTCCTTGCTGGCGCCGGTGTAGTCGGGAACGCGGTGGACGCGGTTGGAGTCGGTCAACTGGCGCAGCTCCGGTGCCAGGGCGTTGGCATAGACAATGGAATCCTTCTCGGAGAGGAGGATGCCATAGTGGTTCATCCCCATCTCCTCGAAGACGTCCATGGCCTCCTTGCGGATCGGGCCGCGGCAGACGATCAGGGGTTTCAGGTCCTCGCAGGCAAAGGAGCGAACCCACTCGGATCCGGAGTTCCCGAGCCGGCGGTCGCGGTGAATCAGGGGGTTGTTCATGTAGAGGTCGTTCATCTGTATCTATCTCCAATTCGTTCGAATATTTTTAGTGGAACTCGCGCTGCGGACCACCCATGGGGCCAGGCTTGTAGTGGCGCATGAGGAAGGCGATGTTCTCCCCCAGTACCTGGCGCAGGTCCGTGGGCATGACGATGGAGGAGATGGAGCCCAGAGCCAGGCCCTCCCTCGGGTTCATCAGCTCCTTCTCGTAGCGGAGGTTGAGTGCGCCCTCCTCGCCTTTCAGCCAGTCGGCGGCCTCCTTCTCCGCATCCTTCCTGGCGGCTCCGCCTTCCATGCCGGCGGCGGTCCGCTCCTCGGTCCCCTTCCTGACCATGTCGGCCGCCACGCCGCGCACCTTGCGCAGCTCGTCCTTGTAGACGAACTCCTTGCCGGCCGGCCCCATGACCGCCAGCCGGGTAGTGGGGAGGGCCAGAACCAGGTCTGCGCCGGTGGGGTAGTTGTTGTAGGAGGCGTAGGCGCCACCGAAGGCGTTGCGGATGATCAGCAGGATGCGCGGGGTGCGGATGTCGACGATGGAGTCGAGCATGGAACGGCCCGCCTGGACGATGCCGCGGGACTCCTGCTCGCGGCCCGGGAGGAAGCCGGTAGTGTCCTCCATGAAGATCATCGGGATATTGTACAGGTTGCAGAAGCGGTTGAAGCGGGCGATCTTCAGGGCGGAGTCGCAGTCGATCTGGCCCGAGGCAACGGCGGAGTTGTTGGCGACGAAGCCGACCACCTGGCCACCGATACGGCCGAAGGCGGTGACTGCCTCCTTGGCGCGGTCAGGCTGCAGCTCGAAGTAGTCGCCGTGGTCGCAGATCTGCTGGATGATGATGGAGATGTCGAAGGGGGTGTTGAACCCTGTCGGGGAGTTGAACGCCTTCTTCAGCAGGGTGTTGATCTCCCAGGTCTTGCGGTCAAGCGGGTCGCTGGTATCCTGGAACGGTGCGGAGGAGAAGTTGTTGTCCGGGATGTAGGAGAGGAGCCGCACGGCGGTGCGCAGGGCCGCCACCTCGTCGGCCACGGTCAGGTCGGCAACGCCGGAACGGCCGTGAACCTTGGGGCCACCCAGCTCGTCCGGGGTGATGTCCTCGCCGAGAACCGACTTGACTACCCCCGGCCCGGTGAGGCCGAAGAAGGTGTCTGCCGGTTGGATGACGAAGGAGCCCTGGCGGGGGAGGTATGAGCCGCCGCCGGCATTGAAGCCGAACATGCACATGATGGAGGGGACAACGCCGCTGATCTTGCGCAGGGCGGTGAACGCCTCGGCATAGCCGTCCAGGCCGCCGACCCCGGCGGGAACGAAGGCGCCGGCGGAGTCGTTCATGCCGATGAGGGGGATACCCTTCTCTCCGGCCATGTTGAAGAGGTTGGCCAGCTTGCGGCCGTTAGTGGCGTCCATGGAGCCGGCGCGCACGGTAAAGTCATGGCCGTAGACCGCCACATCCCGACCGCCGATGTTGAGGATGGAGGTTACCAGCGATGCGCCGTCCAGGTTCTTCCCCCAGTTCTGGAACAGTACGTTGGGGGACTTGTCGGAGAGCACGCTGAGCCTCTCCCAGACGGTCATCCGCTTCTTGAAGTGCTGCTTCTCTATCTGGTCGATCTTGACGGACTTGATCGGGCGCTGGATGAGGTCATGCCCCTCCTTCATCGCCTCCTCGTAGCCGCCGGTGGTGCGGGAGATCTCTCCCGGGATGGTGAACTCCACCTTCTCGGGCGGATCAAACGGGTTCTTCAGCAGTGGCTTGACAGCGTTTTTTGACATCTCCATCTTCCTTCCGATTTTTGGATTTTTTCCTACACTCTTTGCAACCGTGTATCTGTAATGCGTGTTGGGGTATGAAGCTGAGGTGATGCTAACGGGTGACAACTGCCAGCACGCGCACCTCGTCGCCGTTCTTGGAGAGGAGGCGGTGGCGGAGGGATGAATCAAAATAGACGCAATCCTCCTCTTCGAGGGTGATCCGTTCGTCCTCGAGGAGAAGTTCGGCCGTACCCTTCATGACATAGAGGAACTCCTCGCCGTCATGGCTGTAGGTGTTCTCCTCGGCCACCTTTTCGGTCACCGAGAGGAGGAACGGCTCCATCTTCTTGTTCTGCTTGCGGAATGAGAGGGACTCGTAGGAGTACCCCTGGCTGGTGCCGGCGCGGGAGATGACCCGTGGGATGAGTTTGCGCTCCCCCTTGCGCACCACCTCGTAGCGGTACTCCTCCTCATCCTCGGTGAAGAACATGCCGATCTTCACATCGAAAAACTTGGCGATCTTGGAGAGGGTGGCAATCGGTGGGGAGACGTTGTTGTTCTCTATCTGGGAGATGAGGGCGGGAGAAAAACCGGTTTCCCTGGCTACCGCCTGGAGGGTGAGTTTCTTCGCCAGTCGTAGCTTCTTTATCTTGGAACCGATATTGTATTCTGACATTAGCAGCCCGCCCTGTTGTATACAATAGAAATAGAACCAATTTTTACTGTGGCTAAAAATACTGATTTGGGAATAAACTGTCAATAATTATTTACAGATTGGGGGGGATTGGAGGGGTGGTTGACTCCGTCATACGCCGGAATCAACCACTTTTATATGCGGGAATGGGTCAGTGTCGCAGCTTTCGGGCAAGCACTTCAAGGGTGTGGATGACCTTGACGCTGCTGCCGTGCTGCTTGAGGCCGTCGGAGAGCTGCATCATGCACCCCGGGCAGCCGGTGGCCACGGCCTCGGCCCCTGTCCTGATGATGGCCTCGCTCTTGGCGGCGTTGATCTCCATGGACGCTCCGTAGTGGTAGACGTTGAAGGTCCCCCCCAGGCCGCAGCACCTGTCGGCCCCCTCCATCTCCGCCAGCTCCACCCCGCCGGTGCCGCGGAGGAGCTCCCGGGGCTGGCTGGTGATGGAGCGGGTGCGCAGGTGACAGGGATCGTGGTAGGTTATCTTCACGTCGCGGCCGGCGCCTGTCTCATCGGGTTTGAGCCCCAGCTTCTGCAGCAGCTGGGCGGCATCCACGGTCTTGTCGGCGATGGCCTTCAGGCGGGCGGCCAGCTCGGGATGGCGCTTACCCACCAGGTTGGGGTAGAACTTGTGCAGCGCTCCGCCGCAGGTGGCGCAGGCGGTCATGATGTAGTCCGCCTCATAACGCTCCAGCTCCGCCAGGTTCTTCTCCGCCAGCCCGCGCACCGTATCCAGGTCGCCGCCGGACATCCCCGGCAGGCCGCAGCACTGCTGATCTTTCGGAATGATCACCGTGCATCCCAGATGGCGGAAGAGAGCCAGGGCAGCCTCCCCAACTTGGGGGTAGCAGAAGTTGGTCATGCAGCCGACAAAGTAGACTATCCGCGGCTTGCCAGGCTCACCAGATATCACCTCCGGGTGCCGCTCAAGAAAAGGCTTCTTCGCCAGGGGGGGGATGTGCCGGGTGCCGCCGATGAATGGGAGGGGGAAGCGGAGGCGAAGGCCGGACGTTTCCGGCACCTTCCTGAAGAAGATCGGCCCGAGGATGCGTCCGGCAGCTGCGCCGAATTTCATCAGGGAGCGGTTCTTGATCACCTGACCCACTGCGGCATGGAATGTGGTCAACCCCCGCTTGCGCGCCAGCGCCTCCCTGGCAACCATGACGATCTCGTCCGTCGGCACTGCATTGGGGCACTTCTCGACGCAACTGCCGCAGAGGAGGCACTTGGACATGGCAGCGTAGGTGGCGTCATCCAGCTCGATGTCCCCCTTGAGGAGATGCTGGCAGAGGGCGATCTTCCCCCTGGCCACGGCCGGCTCCTTGCCGAAGGAGGCAAATGCCGGACAGTTGGCCCGGCAGGCGCCGCACTTGACGCATTTCTTCAGTTCCTGTTCGACTCGCTTGAGCGCGTCCTCGTGATCTGTTTTCATTTTCTTTTCCACGCCGATAACCTTTTCTTAGGCCGTCGATTTTTCGCAAGGTCAAGGCGACCAAGGGATGACGCGGAGGCGTAGCAGCGCTACGCCGCACAAGGAATCCCGCAGGTCAACGCCGAAATTGCGGAAAAGCGGCGGCCTTTACAGAGGGAACATCTTCCCGGGGTTTAAAATATTGTTAGGGTCCAACGCCTTCTTGATTGCCTGCATCGCCATCACCTGCTCCGGTTTCAGCTCCAGGTGGATGTACGGCTGCTTGGCCAGGCCGACGCCGTGCTCGCCGGACATGGTGCCGTTCAGATCCAGGGCTGCCTGGAATATCTCGGCTATGGCTGCATGGGCCTTCTCCTCCTGGCCGGCAACGGACCTGTCGATCATGACGTTGACATGGATGTTGCCGTCGCCGGCATGGCCGAAATTGACGATGGGGATGGCGTACTTCTCCTGGATCTTCTCGATCACCCGGATCACGTCCGGCACCTTGCTCCGGGGGACGACGATATCCTCGTTGAACTTGTCAGGGTTGACGTCGCGGAGGGACGGGGAAACCAGGCGGCGCACCTTCCAGAGAGCCTCCGACTCGGCCGCATCCCTGGCGATCTTGCACTGCACCAGCCCCAGTGGGGCGATCAGCTCCTGTATCCGGTCCGCCTGCTTCTCGATCAGATCCCGGTCGCCGTCCACCTCTATGAGGAGCACCGCCCGGCCATTCTCGGGAATCCCCAGATTGAAGCGCTTCTCCACGCACTGCAGGGTGGCGTAGTCCATGAACTCCAGGGTCGTGGGGATGATCTTGTTGCCGATGATGGTGGAGACCGCCTTGGCCGCCCCGTCGATGGAGTCGAAGATGGTCAGCATGGTCTTCTTCGCCTCCGGCAAGGGGAGCAGCTTGAAGATGATCTTGGTGATCACCCCCAGTGTCCCCTCGGAGCCGCAGAGAAGCCTGGTCAGGTCGTAGCCCACAACCCCCTTGTAGGTCTCGCCGCCGGTGCGGATGATCTCCCCCGTGGGGAGGACCACCTCCAGCCCCATGACAAAGTCACGGGTCACCCCGTACTTGACGCAGCGCGGACCGCCGGCGTTCTCCGCCACATTGCCGCCGAGGGTGGAGAACTTGAGGGAGGCCGGATCCGGGGGGTAGAAGAGCCCCAGCTTCTCCACCGCAATCTGGAACTGCTCGGTCACCACCCCCGGCTCCACCTCGGCGATCAGGTTCTCGGTGTCGATGCGCAGGATCCGGTTGAGACGGGTCACCACCAGGACGATCCCCCCGCCCTTTGGAAGGGCGCCGCCGGTGAAGCCGCTCCCCGCGCCCCGGGGGAATACCGGCAGTCTCTCCCGGTTGGCCAGCCTAAGCACCGCGGCCACCTCATCGCTTGATCCGGGGTGGACTACCGCGTCGGGGAGGAACTCCATCTGGGTGGCGTCGTAGCCGTAGCAGATCAGGTCCTGCCGGTCGGTGGCGACGTTGTCGCTGCCGACGATCCTTTTCAACTGTTCAATGATATCTGTCGAAAGCATATTATTTTCCTTGATTAAAGCTGACCAAGGGATCAGGGCTAAAGGATTAAGGGGAAAAACCTTGCGCCATTAGCCTTGGGCCCTTAGCCGCGTAGTACCGGCAGCACCGTGCCCCCCTCGGGGATGATGTAGGCGCTGTACTCCCCGGGCAGCATCTCTTCGGCCAGCTCCAGCGCTTCGTACAGGTCGCCGGCCGGGGTCATCCCCATGGAACTCACCTCCTCGCGGGGGAGGCGGGAGACGAGGATGATCCGGAAGCGGAGCGCCTTCTGCCTGAGGGAGTAGGCTGTCTGGCCGTTGATTTCGTAATGCTTTCTCAGGGCTGACTCGAACTCCTCCAGCCCGGAGTTCTTGAACCAATTGAAGAATGTGGAGTTGCCGTAGCCGTCGCGGCACTCGGCAAGGAGAACCATCACCCCTCCTTCACGCAGGGCATGGGAGGCGTACTCCATTGACTTGTGGGCCTGGATCAGGTTGATATCCTTGGGGAATCCGCCGCAGGAGACGATTACCAGGTCGCTCCTGGCCCCGATGGCGAAGGAGAACTCCCTGGCGTAGTAGCCGCACCCCTCTTCATGGGCTGCGCGCCAGTCACCGGCAAAGGCGGCCAGTATCCGTTTTTCAGGGGAGAGGACCGTATTGAGGATGAAGAGCGGCTCCACCATGGCGCAGGCCTCGACCATCGCCTGGTGCACCGGGTTGCCTTCGAGGACGCCGGTGGATGCCCGGGGATTCTTGCCGCTCCCCTCCCCCGGATTGAGCACGGCAAAGTGGCTGGCCATGCAGCTTTTGCGGCTGGCAACCCCGGGTAGGATGCTTTTTCTGCCGCCGCCGAATCCGGCGAAGTAGTGGAAACCGATGGTGCCGGTGAGGATGACGTGGTCCGCCTCGGCAACCGTCCGGCTTACCTCCACCTCGATGCCGTTCCCAGTCACCCCCAGCATCACCAGCTTGCCGGGGTCGTCGCAGTCGTGGTCAAGGACCCTGATCCGGCCGTGGAGGAGGCCGAGGATCTTTTTGTGCTCCCCTTCCGTCTGCTTGCGGTGGATGCCGAGGGCGATGACGATGGTGATCTGCTCGTCAGGAACCCCGGCACCATTCAGCCGCTCCACCAGGATGGGGAGGTAGATCTCGCTCCCGGTGTAGCGGGTGATGTCCGAAGTGACGATAACGACGCTGTCTCCGGGCGCGACCCGGCCGAACTGCTCCCCGCAGGCGTCGAGAGCAACAGCGACGATCTCCTCCGGAGCGGAAGCCTGAACGGTGGGCTTTGACCTGATGACCGACCCTTCACCCCCCTCCGGGAGCTCGATGCTGAAACTGCTGTCGCCGTAAAGAAGTTCCATAATTTTTCATGATACCCGAGCAAAGCGGGATGGTAAAGACAAGAAAAGGGGGGCCAAGCCCCCCAAAAAAAGAATACCAGTAAGTTCACAGGACCGTGAGATTTTCGCAAGGTCAAGGCGACCAAGGGATGACGCGGAGGCGTAGCAGCGCTACGCCGCACAAGGAATCCCGCAGGTCAACGCCGAGATTGCGGAAATATCGCGGTCCTCCTACCCCTCGGCCTTCCAGTGGCCATGCAGGTTGCAATACTCCCTCGCCACCACCCTGTCCGACGATGAGCAGAAGGTCGCCTCAGGCGCCTCGCCTGGCTTGAGCATCCTGCGGCTGACCCTGTCGCCGTCGATGATCTCGATCCACTGGATGTAGTGGGCCTCCTCCATCGGGTGCGGCACGGAGCCGACCTTGACAGTGACCTTGCCGTCGCTCTTCTCGATCACCGGCACATGCTTCTCCTTGGAGGCATCCACCGTATTCTCCGCAAGCAGCGCCATGGGGGCACCGCAGCAGGCGAGCGGGCCGCCGCCGGAGATGAACAGTTCGACGATGTTGCCGCAGACATCACACTTGTAGACTTCGAGAACCTTTGCCATGTTGGTTTCCTCCCTGTTGATGTTATGCCATGTCAGAATGTTTCATGGTACTCTTTTACCCGGCCGGCAAACGAACGGCCGAACTGGAAGCAGCTCTCCACATCATCCTTGGAGGGCTGATAGAGGATCTGCAGCCCGGGCTCCACCGCCTCCAGCCCCATCCGCTTGAACTCTTCGTAGATCTCCTTCACGGCCCCCCCGCCCCAGCCGTAGCTGCCGAAAGCGCCGACCAGGCGATTCTTCGGACGCAGGCCGCGCAGATGGGTGAGGAACTCGGCCACGGAAGGATAGGTGATATTATTCAGTGTGGGAGAACCTATGAGTGCACCCCGCGATTTCCAGAACTCCTTGATGGCCACGCTCATGGGGGTCGCCCGCAGCTTGATCACCTTGACGCCAACCCCCTCGGACTTGATCCCCTCGGCAATGGGTACGATCATCTTCTCAGTGCTGTGCCACATGGTGTCGTAGATGATGGATACGGACAGCTCGCTCTTGCCGTTTGCCAGATCAAGGTAGGTGGAGAGGACATCTCCAGGGCTGCGCCTCCAGATTATGCCGTGATCCGGGGCGATGATATCGATGGCCAGTTCCATCTTCTGCAGTTCGGCGATCTTGTTCTTGATCATGGTGCCGAAGGGCATGAGGATGTTGGCATAGTAGTCGACCACCGAGTCGTGCAGCTCCACCTCGGAGAAATCGGCAACGAACTCGTCGTCGAAGCGGGCCGCCGAGGCGATGTGCTGGCCGAAGGCATCCTGGGTGAAGAGGATCCTCTCCTCCTCCACGTAGGTGAACATGGAGTCCGGCCAGTGGAGCATGGGGGTCTCGATGAACCTCAGCGTCCGCTTGCCTATGTTCAGGGTCTCACCCGTCTTCACGACCTTAATCTTCCACTTGCTCAGGTCGTAGAAACGGTCCAGACCCCGCTTCCCCTTCTCGCTGATGAAGATGGTGGCATTGGGGGCCAGGGCCATGATCCGGTCCAGGCTGGTAACATGGTCATTTTCGATATGGTTGATGACCACGTTGACGATCTTTGCCGGATCCACCAGGGAAGTAATGTTCTTCACGGTGATGTCGGAGAAATCGTGCTTCACCGTATCGACGAGCGTCACCTGCTCATCGAGAATGAGATAGTTGTTGTATGATGTGCCCCGGGGGGTCTCGTAGCCGTGAAAATCGCGCACCGCCCAGTCGAGGGCGCCTACCCAGAAAATGTCCTTCTTCAGCTCTACCGGTTTCATTATCTACCTCTCCAGAAGTCGAATCCTACTAAATCCCCCTGGCCGGCAACCGTACCGACGGCGCCGGGCAGGGGGAGTGTCAGAAATCAGCAAACTCTGCTGCAACTGCCGTAATTAACCGGCAACCTCTTCGAACTGGTCGCTGCCTGCGCCGCAAACAGGGCAGCTCTCGGGGGGCTCTTCCCCCTCGTGAATGTAGTCGCACAGGATGCATCTCCACTTTTTCATGAAACAACTCCCCTCTCTGTAATATGGGCCGCCCCCCCCTTTGCAAGACAGTTGCGGCAGATTCCGGTGAAATTCACCGAATAGTCGGTTACCTGGAAGGCTTGACCTACATCGGGAATGGCAATCGAGTCCAGATCCGGGGCATGGACATCTATCACCTCTTCGCAGTTGACGCAGATGGCATGGTGATGCCGCCTGGTATCAGCATCGAAGCGGGCCTTGGCCTCGGGATTGCTGATCTTCTGGGCAAGGCCGAGCTGCACGAAGGTCTCCAGCACGCGGTAGACGGTGGTGCGGGAGATGCCGGTGATCTTCCCCTGGATGGCGGCGTAGATCTGATCCGCGGTGGGGTGGTCGCTCCTGGAGGCGAGGTTTTCCAGTATGGCGCGCCTCTGCACGGTCAGGGAGAGCTTGTTTCTCCTGCAGCGCTCCTCCATGAGACTGAGTTTTTCCGAAATAAATTTATCCCTTTGTTCACACATGGCCGGAAGCTTATTGCAACAATGTATTATTGTCAAGAGTTATCGCCTGATAATTATAACCGTCACCCTCTGGCTTACAAGCATGGTGAGCTAAATAGCTAAAAAACATCTCAGCACATTTAAGATGTTGACAAAAAAGCCTTTTTCCATTAACAATTTTGCGTTTTTGCCCATAAGCCTTAAATTACAAGGCACAAAATAAAGGAGGATTTTGTAAATGGAACAGTATGCAGTCTATTTTGCCCTCGTCTGTGCGGCAGCCGCGGTTGCCTACGGGCTTCTGTCGGCAAACTGGATTCTCTCGCTCCCCCAAGGTAACGAGCGGATGAAGCAGATCGCCGCCGCCATCCAGGAAGGGGCCGGCGCCTACATGAAGCGTCAGTACCGGATCATTGCCATCGTCGGGGTGGTAATGTTCATCGCCCTCTTCGCCACCCTCGGCGCCAAGACCGCCGTCGGCTTCGCCATCGGCGCCCTCTTCTCCGGCCTGACCGGCTTCATCGGCATGTTCGTCTCCGTACGGGCCAACATCCGCACTACCGAGGCTGCCAAGAGCGGCATCGAGAAGGCCCTCAACGTCGCCTTCAAGGGTGGCGCCATCACCGGCATGCTCGTCGTCGGCCTCGGCCTCCTCGGCGTGGCCGGTTACTACCTGGTGTTGACCAAGCTCATGCCCGGCGCCCCGGTGAAGGATATCGTCAACCAGCTGGTGGGACTCGGCTTCGGCGGCTCCCTGATCTCCATCTTCGCCCGTCTCGGCGGCGGCATCTTCACCAAGGGTGCCGACGTGGGCGCCGACCTGGTGGGCAAGGTCGAAGCCGGCATCCCCGAGGACGATCCCCGCAACCCGGCCGTCATCGCCGACAACGTCGGTGACAACGTGGGCGACTGCGCCGGCATGGCCGCCGACCTGTTCGAAACCTACGCCGTAACCCTGATCGCCGCCATGCTCCTCGGCGCCATCGCCTTCAACAACTTCGCCGGCGCCGTCAGCTACCCGCTGATCCTGGGCGGCATCTCCATCATCGCCTCCATCATCGGCACCTTCTTCGTCAAGCTGGGCAGCAGCAAGAAGATCATGCCCGCCCTCTACAAGGGTCTGATCGCCTCCGGCGTGCTGGCCTGCATCGCCTTCTACTTCGTCACCGTGCAGATGTTCCCGGAAGGTAACCCGACCGGCCTCTCCGCAACCAACATCTTCATCTCCGCCCTGGTCGGCCTGGTGGTCACCGGCGCCATCTTCTGGATCACCGAGTACTACACCGCCACCGAGTACGCCCCGGTCAAGCACATCGCCCAGGCCTCCACCACCGGCCACGCCACCAACATCATCGCCGGCCTCGGCGTCTCCATGAAGTCCACCGCCCTGCCGATCATCGTCATCGCCGCGGGGATCATCGTTGCCTTCAAATGCGCCGGGGTCTACGGCATCGCCATCGCCGCCGTCTCCATGCTGAGCCTCACCGGTATCGTCGTCGCCATGGATGCCTACGGCCCGATCACCGACAACGCCGGCGGCATCGCCGAGATGGCAGAACTGGACGACTCGGTCCGCGCCGTCACCGACCCGCTGGACGCGGTCGGCAACACCACCAAGGCCGTAACCAAGGGTTACGCCATCGGCTCCGCCGGCCTGGCAGCCGTAATCCTCTTCACCTCCTACGTTGACGAGCTCAAGGCCGCCGGCCAGGCCATCGACTTCAACCTTGCCGACCCCTACATCATCGTCGGCCTCTTCCTCGGCGGCATGCTCCCCTACTACTTCGCAGCCCTCTGCATGGAAGCGGTCGGCACCGCCGGCGGCTCCGTCGTCGAAGAGGTTCGCCGCCAGTTCCGCGAGATCAAGGGGATCATGGAAGGTACCGGCAAGCCGGACTACGCCTCCTGCGTCGACATCGTCACCAAGTCCGCCCTGAAGGAGATGGTCATCCCCGGTATCATCCCCATAGCCGCACCGGTCCTGATCGGCTTCACCCTCGGCCCCAAGGCCCTGGGCGGGGTGATCGTCGGCACAATCGTCACCGGCATCTTCGTCGCCATCTCCATGACCACCGGTGGCGGCGCCTGGGATAACGCCAAGAAGTACATCGAGGACGGCTACCACGGCGGCAAGGGTGGCGACGCCCACAAGGCGGCAGTTACCGGCGACACCGTCGGCGACCCCTACAAGGACACAGCCGGCCCGGCGGTCAACCCGATGATCAAGATCATCAACATCGTCTCCCTCCTCATCGTGCCGCTGATCAGCAAGATGTAGGCAGGACGGCACAGGCAATAAAAAAAGGGGCGCCGACCGGATGGTCGGCGCCCCTTTTTTTGCCTTGAGATGGGCTCTTTACGGATACAGCCTGAAGAGCTGCTCCGCCACGCAGGCCGGCTTGTCGACCCCATCGATCTCAACGGTTATACGGTAGGCGACCTGCACCCCCCCTGGCACCTCCTCGGCGCCGATGACCACGCTCCTCGCCCGGACCCTGGAGCCGCAGAGCACCGGAGAGGGGAAGCGGACCCTCTCCAGGCCGTAGTTCACCCGCAGGCGCATGCCGGGGTAGTTCCTCTCGAAGCTCCCCGGGGCGTTGCTCTCGGTGAGGAGGGGCAGGAGCGACAGGGTGAGGAAACCGTGGGCAATTGTCGTCCCGTAGGGGGATTCGGCGGCAGCCCGCTGCGGGTCGGTGTGGATCCACTGACGGTCTCCGCTGGCAGCGGCGAAGGCATCGATCCTCTCCTGGTCTATGGTCAGCCACCCCCCCAGGTGGACCTCGCCCCCCACCATCTCCCTGTACATCCCCAGCAGGGCCTCCACCGGCGTCATGACCCCACCTCCACCAGGAAGCTCCGGCCGGCAAGCTCGACCCTGTCCCCGGGGCGGAGCTTCCTACCCCGCCGCAGCTCCACCTCGCCGTTGACCCTGACCTCACCCTCCGAGATGAGGATCTTAGCCTCCCCCCCCGACCCTACCGCATTGACCGCCTTGAGAAAGCTGTCCAGTTTAATGTATTCTGTGGTTATCTCCATGTTGCTCCCCCTTGAATGTATCTGCGCCGAGTATATGTTGAACCTTTTTTACTGGCAAGCAGAGCATCTCTGCCATTGACAATATCTCGTCGTCGGGGCATAAACTGATTGCCATGATATCAACCTAATGGAGGCCGAGATGGGCTTCGCCATCAATCCCGCCCTGAACCACCTGGAGATACCCGAAAAGCATGTCGTTGAGATCTACCAGTCCACCGGGGAGATAGTCCTACCCGATGCACGCTTCCGCGGCCACCCCTGTGAGGCGTTCATCTGCATCTCCCGGGTCGAGAAGGAGATGAAGGCCAACGTCGCCCTGATCAACAACGCCCTGAAGAGCACCCTGATTTACAGCAGCGACCTGGTTGCCAGAACCCCCCAGGAGTATCCCCGGGTGCTGGCCGAGGCGGACGAGTTCGTCAAGGGGATGGGGTTCTCCATGACGAAGGTCAACCTGGATTTCAGCCCGGCAATGCGCGAGGTTATCATCAAGGGGCTGAGGATGATGCGCCCCCCCTCTCCGCAGCGCAAGGTCACGGTGAGGCAGCCTAAGGTCGACATCCCGGAAGATCTGGCTGCCAGCACAGGGGTGCGCCAGGAGGAGTCAGGCACGGGTGACCTGACCGAGCTCCTCAGCCTCCGCACCGAGTTGGCCTCCGCCAGGGCTGCCCTGGAGCAGGTGACCAGGGAGAAGGTGGCAGCGGAGCAGAAGGCTGGGAGCGAGAGGAGCTCCCTCAAGGCATCCTGCGAACAGGCCATGGAGTCGAAGAGGGTGGCGGAAGAGCGTCTCGCCCAGACAGTAGCCGAGCTGAAGAGGCTGAAGGAGGGGGGAGCACCCCAGGCGGGCAACGAGGAGCTGCAGAGAGTCCGTCAGCAGCTGGACAAGGCGGCGGCGGCCGCCACGGAACTGGAAAAGGAGCGGCAAAAGCTGCAGGGGGAGCTGGACGGCGAGAGGAAGCGGGCCTCCCTCCTGGCCGAGGAGAAGAGCCTGGCCGAAGGGCTCCTGGCCGGAGAGAAGAAGAGGCTGGAGGATCTCCACGCCGAGAGTACCAGGGCGATGGAGCAGATGGATGGCAGGCTGTCAGCCGCCAGCGACGAACTGGCGGCGGCAACGGCAAAGCTGGCGGTCATCCCCGGCTACGAACAGGCCCTGCAGGAGGCCAGGGAGCGCGGGGCGGAGCTGGAGCGGCAAGCTGCAACTGCCGAAAGGGAGCTGGAGGAGCTACGCCTGCAGCTGATCCGCTCCGGGGAGTTGCAGCAGCAGCTGGCCCTGAAGGAGCAGGAGATTGCCTCCCTGAAGGGGGAGATGGCGTCCACGGAATCGGAGCTTGCCAAGGCAAGGGGGGAGCTGGAGAGAGTTACAAGCGCCCCACCCGCCGCGGCGGAGGTCGGCGCCGACCAGGGGGAGATGGCGAGAATCGTAGCGGAGAAGGAGGCCGTAGAAACGGAGTATGTCCGCCTGGCCAACTCCAGCAGGGAGAGGGAGACCGAGCTCAGCGAGAGCCTGGCAGCGGCGGAGGCGGAGGTGGAGCGGCTCGGCAGCGAGCTGGAGATCCAGGCTCAGGTTGCCGCTGTGGAACAGGCCGCCCTGCGGGCGGAGCTGCGCCGCATCATCGTCGAGGGTGGAGCGGCACTCCTCGTCCCACCTGCCATAGCGGAGGCCCCTCCACAGAGGATCGTGCCGGCAGCGCCGGCTCCATCCTTTGCAGCGGCTATCCAGACCCCTCCCCCGGCGGTACAGCAGCAGATCCCCCCCGAGGTGGAAGAGATAGTGGAGATTGCCCCGGAAGAGGAGGAAGAGGACGAAAACGCCGATCTCGCCATAACTCCCCATACCGACATCTTGCAGGAGTTCAGCAGCGAGCTCGGCGGCCTCTACTCCGGCTCCGGAGCTTCCACCACCCAGTTCAGCATCGACCAGTCGGTCACCTCCATCGCCTACAGCGACCCGGAGGAGGTGGCGGCCGTCTTCTACTCCAGCAATTCGGTTCAGGCGGTTCCTGACGGCAAGGGGATACAGAAGTGCAAGGGGTACATCGTTGCCATGCAGTACCCGGAGGGGTACCGGGTATACATCGTCTGGCACCTGACGGAGAGCAACAGGGTGGTGATCTGCCTGCCTGAGCAGCAGCCGGCGGACAGCGCCGAGTGCGTGCAGGTGCTGAAGGATGCCATCGCCTATTTCGAGATCGTCGGCTTCATGATGGAGATCACCGACCTGGGTGGGACGCGGCGCAGCTACCGCAGGGCCCTGGGGAAGATCCCCGGTCTCAAGCGGAGTGCAAAGGAGAATTGACCGGGCGGAGGCCGCGCAGGGCCTCGATCCGCCTGGTGAGGAGGAGCTCCCCCCGCTTCTCCGGCGGCAGTTGCCCCAGCCTCTCGGCTCCTATGCCGAGCTCCGCCACGGTCATGCGCGTCACCCGCAGGAGCTGCTGCCAGAGCTGCATCTCCATCCCCCCGGGGGAGTCGGCCGCCGAAACCAAAGGCAAGATCGACTCCACCCCACCCTTGACGGCCTGCTCCGCCACCCCTATCCCGGTGGAATCCCTCAGGGTTGCCAGCTTGTTGGCCTTGCCGTGCAGCCGGCTCACCCAGGAGAGGGCACGGCCGTACTCCCGGGGTAGGCGGAGCCTCTTCCCCAGCTCCCGGGCATGGGCAAAGCCGGCCTCCTCGTGGCCGTGATGGCTGGGGTGAAGGAGAGGGTCGGTGGCAAGCTTGCCGATATCATGGAAAAAGGCGCAGTAGCGGGCCAAAGGGTCGGGGGTTGCCAAGGCGACCGCGGCAAGTACCTGGCATGAGTGGCGGAAAAGGTCCCCCTCGGGGTGGTGCCGTGGGGGGCCTGCGGGGACGGCTGGCATGGCGAAAACCTCCGGGAGGAACTCCCACCCTGCCCCGAAGCGGAGCATCAGGCGGAA
>Ga0209314_10000611_pt1 | contig 15874 bp, 17 predicted proteins | sample I19B2metaG_FD_184146 | JGI IMG/M metagenome (GOLD analysis project Ga0209314, IMG submission 184146) | Lake sediment bacterial and archeal communities from Gulf of Boni, Indonesia to study Microbial Dark Matter (Phase II) - ​I19B2 metaG... | ecosystem: Environmental > Aquatic > Freshwater >...
CTATTAGCTATTCTGACTCCCGCTCTTCTTAGAACGTCTATTTTACTTTGAGCTGTGCCTCTTCCATGTAAGATCATTGCGCCTGCGTGGCCCATCCTTTCCCCTGGGGGCGCCACTCGGCCTGCTACATACGCGACGACTGGCTTTGTCATCTTCCCAATGAATTTCGCAGCTTCCTCCTCCTGAACTCCCCCTATTTCGCCCACTATCACCACAAGTTTCGTATGCTCGTCTTCTTCAAACAACTCCAATATATCTGTCATGTCAGTTCCGACCACCGCGTCGGCGCCGATTCCTACACAGGCGCTCTGCCCTACACCGGCCAACGTGAGATTGCCTGCGATCTCATATAGCAAGGTTCCACTCCGAGAAATCATCCCAACACTGCCCTCCATGAAGACGTTCGCCGGCATTATTCCAATCTTTGTTTTTCCTGGGCATATGATTCCTGGGGTTGTGGGACCTACTACTCTTGCCCCCATGGATTTCGAGTATTCCTTGATATAGATTACATCATGGACCGGAACGTGTTCAGTGATGATCACAAGCAACTTTACAGCGGAGCCTATGGCCTCAACAGCAGCATCCTTTACGAGGGTAGCGGGAACGAATAATATTGAGGCATCGGCGGGATGTTCTGAAACTGCCGCTTTGACCGTGTCATAGACTGGCACACTGTGGACTATTGTTCCACCCTTTCCTGGGGTTATCCCAGCGACTATCTTAGATCCGTAATCTAGCATGAGCTTTGTTTGGATGCTTCCTACTCTACCGGTTATCCCTTGAACGATGATCCTAGTTTTCTCATTTATAAGGACGCACATTTATCTCATTCAACCAAGCATGCTCATCAACTTTCTAACGGCAACTTCAGTTTGAATCTCCTTTACAACAGGGATACTGGCACTTTCAAGTATGCTCCACGCTTCCTCCTGTTGATTGCCAACCAACTTCACGAGAATTGGTATTTTTGGTCTCAACTTTTCAAAGGCTTTCACGATGCCTTTCGCGGCTTCAGGCATAGGGTTGATGCCTCCATAAAGGTTAATTAAGAGTGCCCTCAGCCGCCTATCTCCCAGCATCACCTTAACTGCTCCTTCCATCAGCTCCTCAGTTATGCCCCCTCCTGTTTCAAGAAAATTCGCAGGCTCCCCTCTGAAATCCTTTATGAGATCAATGGTGGCCATTGTCAACCCCGCACCGGATCCAATCACCCCTATGTCCCCCTCGAGCCTCACGTATGAGAGCCCCTGTTGAATCGCCTCCCTCTTCATTTCGTCCTCCACCCTTCCACTCAAATCCAGCTTGATGTCCGGGTGTCGAAAGAGCGAGTTATCATCAATCTCCAGCACCGCATCCACAGCATAGATTGCATCTTCGTTTGTCACAACAAGAGGGTTTATCTCAGCTACTATTGCATCGTACTGATCGAATACACTATATAACTGGTGGAGAATGCTGCTCACCTTCAAAAGAAGAGCGCCATCCAACCCTAATTTTTGACACATGTCCCGAGCTTCAAACTGGAAGAGTCCACGGGATAAGTTTACGTGTCTAGAGATAAGGGTCTCCGGTCTCTCCTCCGCGATGGTTTCAACATCAATTCCTCCTTCTGTTGAAAACATGAGGATGGGCTTTCCAGAAAGTTGATTGATGGTTACGCCCAAGTAGTACTCATGTCTAATGTCTAGCTTTTCTTCGATTAGGGCTCTCCTCACCCTATGCCCCATGATCCTCTGGCTCATCAACTCTTTAGTCTTCTGTATAGCCTCCTCTAAGCTATCAGCAAATTTGATCCCACCAGCCTTCCCTCTGCCGCCAACCAACGTTTGAGCTTTTATTGCTACAGGGAGGCCCACCTTCCCGACAGCAAAATCAACTTCATCTGGAGATCCTGCAATAGCGCCATTAGGTACGGATATACCAAACTTTCTAAAGATCTCCTTTGCCTCGTACTCGAAAAGCCTCATGTCTTTACCCTATTCCAAGATGGGGGTTATAAGGCGTAATGTAGGCCTATCGTCTTCTCGATGTGTGAACACACGTATACTTCATGGGGGAGGAGCCAACACATTTCTGTATTTTGGAGGTTGCGTTTTCGTGCTGGAGAATGAAAGAGAGTGAAATGGGTTAGAGGGGGACAAATTCGTAGGTGGGCGTGCCTTCTGGCCCGACTTTTCCGACGAGCTTTATCTTCATGCCCACTCGCATGTCCTCACGTTTAATCCCGGTCAGCCAAGCTAGTGTTCTTACACCCTCTTTGAGTCTGCCTATGGCAACGATGTAGGGTTCATACTTTGTGAAGGTGGCGGGTCTAACAAATATTTGGGTAAACGTTTCCAGTTCTGCCTCGCCGCTTATTTCCACCCAATCCATTTCTGCCGACAAACAGCTGGGACAGTCGCCGCTGGGTGGAAAATAGAGTTCACCGCATTTTTTGCATCTTGTAGTGAATATTTTGTTTTCTTTCAGTCCCTCCCAGAATTTATTTGTCTTGCTGATCGGTATCTCGTAGGTTAGTGTCAGTGTCCTAGCCGATTTTAGCGTGGGGGGTGGTGGAGCTTTGGTCATGTTTCTTCACCTCCCCAGTATTGTTGTGTAGCAGTAGTGGCCGGTGCCACCGACGTTATGCGCCAAGCCTTTTCCTTCTTTTATGGATGCTTGTCTTTTTCCTGCCTCGCCTCGAAGTTGTCTTGTAATCTCAGCGACCATCGAACAGCCAGTAGCTCCCAGTGGGTGGCCCTTAGCCTTTAGCCCGCCGTCAACATTCACCGGGATCTTCCCGCCAATGTAGGTTTGTCCCTCCTCAATCAGTCTACCGCCTTCACCCTTTTTGCAAAAACCGAGGTCCTCGTAAGCCAGTATCTCCGCTATGGTGAAGCAGTCGTGAACAACGGCTACGTCAATATTCTTGGGCGCTACTCCGGCCTGCTTATACGCTTTTTCTGCAGCTAGAACCGTAGCTCTCAAGCCCGTATATCCTGATCTTTTGCTTAGACTAGCACTATCGCTGGCTAAGCCCATACCGAGGATCCATACTGGGGTGTCCGTTATCTCTTTAGCTCTCTCCTCTGAGGCAAGGATGACGGCTGCGGCTCCATCACTTAGTGGACAACAATCGTAGAGCTTTAGCGGCCACGCCACCACAAAGGACTTGAGCGCCTCCTCTAAGGTTATCTCCTTCTGGAAGTGGGCGTAGGGGTTCATGGCACCGTATTTATGATTTTTGACCGCGACCATAGCTAGATGTTCCTCCTTAGTTCCGAACTCATTCATGTGAGCTGTTGCATGCATAGCATAGTAGCCGGGGAACGTCAGTCCAAATTTTTCAAACTCCCATAGGTAGGACCCAGACCTACCTATGATCTCCACGGCTGTTGGCGTGTCGATCTCCGTCATTTTTTCAACCCCCACCGCCATCGCAACGTCTGCTTCGCCGCTAGCAACTGTCACGTAGGCGAACCTGAAGGCTGCGCTTCCCGTGGCGCACGCGGCTTCGCATCTGGCAAGTCCAGCTGGGTACAGCTTGGCATACTCAGTAACCGTCACAGCGGGCAGCATTTCTTCGTACCACATTCCGTAACTTCCCACGGACACAAACTCAATGTCCTTTTGTGTCAACCCAGAATCTAATAGCGCGCCTTTTATCGCTTCAAACGCTAATTCGTTAACGTTAACGTCTGTTCTTCTTCCAAATTTGGAATGTCCTATACCTACAACAGCTACCTTTCTCATACTTATCACTCCACTTCAAGTTTGTGTGGATAGATTTCTGTTTTTCGATGCTCCATTTAAATATAAAGTTTGGGGCAGTTTGGAGCCTGGAAGCAACGGCGTCCAAACAAAACCCTTGCCTTCAACGTAATTAAGGAGATAATCGGCCAATTTATTCGTATATGGGCTATGGACTATACGTAAGTAGAAAAGGTTGACTTCTCTTCTTTAGCGTTTAATTCAAACATGTACTTCTTACGTTTAAGTCGATGAATAAAGTCTAAAAATAAAAAAGTCTTTTAACGACTGCGACAAATTAAAGCGAAGGTGATAGGGTGTCGGTGGCGCAGAGGAAGTTTTTCGGGGAAGTTGCTGCGTTGCTCGACAAGTCGGTCGCGGTGGCAACAACGGATGGAAAATCCTACAGCGGTACCCTCATCGGAATCAACCCGGACACGCTAAGCCTCTGCTTGGCGGATGCGAGGGACGAGAAGGGAAGAATCATACATAGGGTTTTCTTAAATGGCAGTGTAGTTGCCCATATTTTCGCTGTGGAAAAGCCCTTCGACCTCAAGGCGTTGGCTGAGCGACTGGAGAAGGTTTTTCCAACCTTGGTGAGACTCTACGAGGACAAGGGTTTCATCTGGGTTATGGACAAGATCAAGGTTACGGAGAAGGGTGTGGTGGAGGGAACGGGTCCAGCTGCCGAGCGGGTTCAGAAGGTCTACGATCAGTTTCTCAGCGAAATAACAAAATAGTCTTCATTTCCCTCGGCTTGTCGTGGGGTATTGTTCGCCCCGTTTCAGCTAGGATACATGAGCACTGCCATCAGTGTGAGGGCAAGGAATATTACGGCAATAATCCCGATAAATCGCCAAAAGCCCATTTTGTTGTGAATGCATCGATCGAAATTTATTTATCCAACTCGCTGGCCACGGCAAATCTTGTAATGTTTTTCGTATACCTTTTTAAAAGCAATTGAAAGATTCTCTTCTTCCATGCCTTCTTCACCTAATCTACTTTGTCTAATTGTTTCTTCAGCCATAGAGGAGTAGTGTGCACATCTGCAGACGCAATAGAAACCGAATGCCGCAGCACGAGATACGCGAGTATTAAAAGACCCACTATCCAGTCTAATCATAATGTGCGAATCAATTCTCCTATCATATCGATTAAGAACCGCCAACATGGCTTCGTCTCTTTCCATAACAAACACCTCAATAGAAGATTCTATAATGTGAGTATAAAATATATTAAATGATAATATGAAAACTAACCCCCGTCCACCATTATGCACGGCAAAACATAGAAACAGGGTAATTTCGTATTCGATACAGACGATCCTTTCACAAAAGAAACTGTTATTCTCGAGTTTATTCTCACAAAAGACGGAGTAGAAGAACCATCTAACTCCCTGTTTTAATATCCGAGAACAACTAGTACCTGTTCCATATGGAAAGTGAAAATGCATGCATGCTACTCTGATTCTGAAATAGTGAAAATAATCGGTGAAAATGCGTTGAGACTACTCAGAACGGTTTGGTACCACTGACAATAGCTACACAAAGATAGAGAATTAGACAAAGAGCTATGTCGGGACTCGCTTAACATGCTAATTTATCTCAAACCCATGCTTTTTGCATATCATAACACATGCTACAACTGGCATTATTTCTCAACTATTACACACTAACTATAACCAACAACTTCTAGATGAGCCAGCGGAATCGAGGTTCCTTCCTTGCTTCTTCGGTTGGTTGAGTGATTATTCCGAAGGATTCTAGGATACTGCGGGTGGCTTCGGCAGCTATGTCTAGCCTGCTCAAGTCCACGTTTAAGTGTAGCATTTTGCATACCACGCTTAGGACCTCTCGTGCAGCCACCGCGTCTGGGTATCCGAGTGTTTCCGCTAGGAGACATAGGCCCTTCATGCCCCTAAGCCCGCTCAACCCCACGAGGAGCCCTGCTACGCCGAAGATTTGTCCCCCGATGATTTCGGCTCCGAGGCTTATTGCTTCACGTAGGGTTTGGAGGTCAGATGCGGCGCAGTACAGTTTAGGCTTGTCGATTTTTTCTTCTCGCTTCAATCCGCCGAGGGTGAGGACATGGCGACACCCCAGCTCCTCTGCAACGTCTAAGATGCGTCCACATAGCTCATATTGCCCGACTGTGGTCAGGGCTTGGGTGTTGCCGTAAAGGATGATAAGGTCGCGTTCACTGTTTCTTCCCTTATGGTAGTATAGTTCGTTGATGGGGAAGCGGGTCTTTCCGTTCTCCTCGGTGATGGCGAAGTCTTGGAAGGAGGAGGAACGAATTTCTCCGAAGAGTTTTGCCTTCAGCTCTTGGATAAGGTGTAACGCAGCGATGTTGGCGACGAACCCGATGCCGGGCAGTCCCTCGATGAGGATGGGGTCGTGTAGGACCGGCTTTTCATACACTTGGACGATGCAGACCATGCTGGCTTTTCTCCTGGTTTCGGTGCGACTTCTTTGGACTAGCATAATTAAAGAGACGCGCTGCAATATTAAGTATGTCTTGGCGGTTGTTACCTATGTCGTTTGAGGTGCGAGACCGGGACTTGCTGGCCAGGGTGGGTCGGCTGGAAACGAAGGGCGGTGCAGTGGAGACCCCGCTGTTACTACCGGTGATCAACCCCACGGTTCAGCCGGTCTCCCCTAAAACGATGGGGGAGGCGTTAAGCTGCACGGCACTCATCACGAACGCCTATATTGTGAAGAAGCATTTTGGGAGTGAGGCGGTTCAGAAGGGGATACACCGCCTCTTGGATTTTAACGGCGTCGTGATGACTGACTCCGGAGCCTACCAGATTCTCGTGTACGGGGATGTGGAGGTTACGCCTGAAGAAATCGTGCAGTACCAAGAGGAAATCAACGCGGACATCGCCACCATACTGGATGTTCCGACGGGCTGGGGGGTCTCCAAGCAGTATGCACGGCACACGGTCAACGAAACCTTACGGAGAGCAAAAGAGCTGACCAAGATCAAAACTCGTGAAGAGATCGCTTGGGTTGGACCGGTTCAGGGTGGGCAGTTTCTCGACTTGGTAGCTCGGTCAGCGAGGGAGATGGGAAAACTGCCCTTCCAGATTCATGCTTTGGGCAGTCCCACGCCGGTGATGGAGCAGTACCTCTTTGACACACTCGTGAACATGATCATGACGGCGAAGATGAACCTGCCACCGGATCGTCCTCTCCATCTTTTTGGGGCTGGTCACCCCTTCATGTTTGCCTTGGCAGTCTCGTTGGGCTGTGACCTCTTTGATTCTGCCGCTTACGCGCTCTATGCTCGGGAGGACCGCTACATGACAGAGCATGGAACTGCCAGGCTGAGAGAGCTGGAGTATTTTCCCTGCTCCTGCCCAGTGTGCGTCCAAAACGATCCGAATGACGTGATGGGTGTGCCGAAGACGGAGAGGCAGGCAATGCTGGCTCAGCACAACCTATACGTTTGCCTTTCTGAGCTGAGGAGGATCAAGCAAGCGATTATGGAAGGGCGTCTCTGGGAACACTTAGAGTTGAGGGCTCATGGGCATCCTTCTCTGCTTCAGGCTTTGAAGAAGTTGGGGAAATACAGCGAGTATCTGGAGAGGCACAGCCCCGTCACGAAGAGAAGTGGTCTTTTCTTCTTCAGCCATCTTGGACTGATTCGTCCGGAGGTGGTTCGCCACAGAGAGAGGCTCTTTGAAAGGTACTCTCCGCCGGAAGGGGCGAATGTTCTGATTTTGCTTCCGCAAACTAGGATGAAACCCTTTCACAAGTCGAGGGACCATCAACGATTCTTGAAGGAAATCGAAAGAAAACTGGGCGACAGGATGGGCGAGGCTCATGTGTGCACGTATGCGGCTCCCTTCGGAATCGTGGCCACAGAACTGGACGAGGTGTATCCCCTATCCCAGCATGAGGTGGCGACGCCGCTAGATATGGAGACCATAAGCTACGTGGCGAGGCAGGTCGCCAACTACATCACATCAACCGATTATGATGAAGTTATCTTGCTCCAAGATGTGGAAACATGGAAAAGAAAAATAGAAACGGCTTGCAGAAAAGCTTGCAAAGAAAAGGGAATCCCCCTCACAATATTGCGAACGAAAAAGCTTGGGGAGAGCATACGAAGCAGTGGAAGGTAAACTTTTTCTATATCGAACACCACTTTTTTATGATTTTATTAAAACAGAGCAAGAAAAGTTGGTTCAGATTTCTTGTATTAATCTATGGCATGACTTTGTGTTTTCTTCTTGTAGCGGCTTTCGTAACTGCTTATGTAGTGTTACATCGCTTAGCTTAGTAGAAAGGGATCCTTTTGTACGTGTTGATATATCACATCAATACAAATGGAGCAACATTCGATCTTCTCCAAAACATTAGTATCCCCACCCCTAGTAGGGGTGTCTCTACTACGTACTTTGATCCTCAGCCGAAGGTGAAATTTCTTCACGCAAGACGCAAGAACTTGCGCAAAAAAGCGCCAAAACCAGACTGCTCCACACCTTCAGAACCTTCAAGACAAACCCCTACAGCATGGTGATGGTGAACAAATTCAAATCAGCACACCACCAAGAAATCTATTTTCCCTCCAAAATTTTCCAAACAACACGAAGCATAAAGGGTCTAAAAAGAGAGGAAACGTCTCCGTTGTCTATGACGGTCTAGTCCTCTCTCCCCCCGGGGTATAGGGGTCTTCAAAATTCTATTAACCGTAACAAATAAATGTTAAACCCACACATTCATGGAAAGAAGGCCTAAAAACATGCCACAAGAAATCTTTGATGTAGACCAGTTTATCCAGATCTCTGAAAGAGCCGAATACTGCAACATCAAGCGACTGAAAAAAATAGTAAAACTTAAACTACGAACTCCCCAAAAGCTATACACCCTGAAAACCGAACCCACCAAAGCTGAAGAAATCGTCAAAAAACTACGATGCGAAATCCGAGAAGTATAACACCGAATCTCAAGTCCTTCCCGAACGTGCCATCACTAACGAAGAACACTTCTCACAAAAACCAACATTCTTTCGATCCGTATCCAAAATAGAATTGGAGAAAAACATCACACACGAAGAATCACGACAATGATCCAACCCCAACGTATGCCCCAGCTCGTGGACCGCCTCCTTCACCGAACGCTCAATAAAAAGTTCCCTATTCACCGGTCGACCATAAAACTCCGGCCTAAGCCTACACAACGATATGATTGCAGCTCCTCCTAGATACTCCGCCTCTCCAAAGACAAAGTTTAAACGTGGCACATAAAGATCCACATTGGTTATTCCCAGAACATGATCCGACCCAGATTTTTTCACATACTCGCGAATCTTCATTAAAAGGCTGGTAGAATGATATTGGCGCCTGATAACGTTGTAGGCATCTCGAGGAACCAACATTACCTCGTCGAGGATTACGCACTCAGTTGTAGGAAAAACCTTAGACAAACCACTTTTGACCCTCTCCACAACTTCCGAATCCACTGACCCAAGCCGCAAAATCGCGATTTTCACTCTTTTCCCTCAAATTGTGCAGATGTCTCCCGCTTTCGGAGCTATTGCCTCAAGCCCGGTCTCTTTTTTTATCCACCGGGCGAACCTTTCACAGTTTCCATCAGCGCCGTGTATGACATACACCACCGGGTTTCCTTCCACCCTTTTTACAGTGTCTTGAAGTTGGCTGGCTCCACAATGAGACGAAAAGTCAAAGTGTTCAATTCTTCCCTTTATCTTACGCATCTTTCCGTCAATCACGCATCTTCCTTTTTCAAGGAGTTCTCGACCAGGCGTTCCTGGAATTTGATAGCTCACTAGAAAAACAGCACTTTGTCGTTTTTTCCCCAACTTTTGTATGTAGAAGGCAGCTGGCCCACCTTTTAACATCCCTGCAGGAGATATGATCACACCTGGTTTCTGGACTGCCATTCTTCGATCTCTCCACCCCTCAATCCACGTTAAGGCGTGGATAGCGTCCATGAATAACCGAGAGTCTCGCAAGTACGTTGTATGGCTCATAAGTATTCGATTCGCTTCACGAGCCATACCGTCTACAGTGATAGGATACTCGAAATGGTAAGCGGCAAGTATACAAGCGATTTCCTGCGATCGCCCAACGCTGAAAGCGGGGATGAGGACGGTTCCTCCATCCTCCACCACCTCGTTAACGCGTTCCACAAATTCCTTTTCTAGAGTTGTTCTTTCAGGGTGATCTTCGTTAGCGTAGGTACTCTCGATAATTAGTGCATCAAGCTTTCCGTATTCCGTGTCCGCGCCATTAAGGAGGCGAGTTTTTATGGTGTTGTAGTCACCGGTGTATAGTAGCCTCTTTCCGTTTGCCTCCACCAGAACTTGTGCGCTTCCTGGTAGATGTCCTGCGTCTAAAAGCTGGAAACAAACATCTCCTACGATTTGTTTTTTCTTGTAGTCGAGATGAACGCAGTTTCTCATGGTAGATTGCAAATCGATGTATTCGAAGGGAAGATAATAGCCTGATAAATGGATAAAATCCGAGATCAGTAGATGCGCCAATTCGAAGGAAAGCCTTGTTCCATACACGGGGATTTTCTCTTGAATATGGAAGACTGGAATTGCGCCTGTGTGGTCGAGGTGGCTATGGGTTAGAATTATCGCGTCCACCTCTTTAGGCGGGATGTGCATGGGAAAACCAGGTTCGTGATTAACCATGACGCCATAGTCTAGTAATATCTGAGCTTTCTCGGTTTTGAGCGTTATTGATATTCTTCCGATTTCCCTAGTGCCTCCGAGGAATCCTATTTTTAACAGATTTTGTGCACCATCCGTTGTTTAATAGGGCTCATATGCATACTTAGAATTGGCGCTTTTTTGCATTTAAATCATAATCTTGCCGATATCGCTTTACCCTTACTAAACCCTTTTTTATCGCATTTAAAACTTCCTCGATGTTTAGTCCCGTGTTCACTTCTGTGTACGCGGTCCACATTTGTCGTGGTTGATGGGCATCACTTCCGCTAACTCCTGGGAGGTTTTTTTCCTTCGCTAGTTCTTCTGCCATCATGTTTTCCTTATGTGTAGAGCGGGGGTTTAAGACTTCTATGGCGTCTGCTTGTATGTTCTTTGCTGTGTCGCCTATGCCGAGTTCTCGGTATGGGTGGGGTATGACGATGATTCCTGCCCTCTCTTTTGCAAAGTCAACGAAGTCTTCGATGGTAGATGGATAAGGTGGTTTTTCTTCGATTCCTAGCAGGGTAATGTGGCCTTGCTGGGTGGTGACCTCGATTCCGGGGATGATAAGGATGTCTTCGTATATCGTAGCTAGTTTTTTGGCTTGTTGGTATCCTCGGAGGTTGTCGTGGTCGGTGATGGCAACTCCTTTGATAGTTGGGTGGGCGTAGAGCTGGTCAACTATGAGTTTCGGGGTGATTGTGGCATCTCCGGAGAACTTGGTGTGGATGTGTAGGTCGATTCGCGTGGTATGGTTCGGCTGGGTTTGTTTCTTTTTTCTCATTTTGTTTTCTCTTTGGTTCTGGTTTGTGGACGATTACAGTAAGATGGTGAGCAAGCAGATAAATTTTGACTGATCTATACCGGGGAGGATTGAAGCGTTTGTAGATAAACTTTCTTGGCGGTCCGCTGAGAGGAATTTTCCTCGTTAACACCATGCTGAGGCGGGTTTGTTTCTGGTTTGTATTGGTTGCACAAAATTGAGCATTTCGCATGAACATGATGAGGCTGGAGTGTTTGGGCTGGATGGTGGGCTGGGTCAGCTTGAGCTCTTTTTTCTCAGTATTCAGCACAACTCTTTCATCAGAGTTATGTTCTTGTCCACACCCCACCTATTCTTTGAAACATTGGGAATGGTAGCTTTCTTGCCAAATCAAGTGAAGTTGGGCTTCTTAATTGTGAACTATGGCAAGATATAGCATATTGGCAACGGCCAGAGAATTAGACTTAGATCTTTGCAAACTGCTCGGAAACAAACTCAAACAAATAAAATTACATGATTTGTAAATCCACCTTTTACTGGGTGAAAAAACAAGAGCATCAACGCTCTCGTTACGTAAATGTTGGGAAATTGAGAAAACACGAAAGGAATGAGTGTTTTAAGATGATTTATTTTTTTCGGGCTTTGAATTCGCTTTGACAAGAATGCTAGTCTAGCACTTATTCGTTGAAAACAATAAATATCCATGTGAAAATACTTTCAGTGGGGTGTACCTTGTCGATAGTTAGATTGCCCAAAATGGAAAAGCGTGAGATAGAAGAATTAATTCGAGAGCAAATGATTTGTCGGATCGCTTTCAAGGGAGATGAATACCCTTATATGGCTCCGTTTCAGTACGTTTTCATTAACGGATCTCTTTATTTTCACTTCACAGATTACGGTAGGAAAATGAGGTTGCTTGAGGGAGACAAGCGGGTTTGCGTTGAGATAGAAATGTACCAACCAGATCTGAGTGAATATAGCTTTGTTGTCTTAAGAGGCAAGTTAAAGGTTGTCACAGATTCTCAAGAAAGAGCAAAAGTTATCAAAAGGATGGCGGAAGTAGGGAAACAAAAACTTTCAACAAAGTTCCTTGCCGCTCACGGCTTCAAAAAGGAGGAAGGCTGGTCTTCATTCACTCCAGAAAAACCAGTAGTCATAGTTAAACTCGCGGAAATAGCTGAAGAAATAGGCCTCAAATCCCCGAAATGAAAACGGACGCTTTCATATGATGAGACTTTTTGGAGTGTCTCATCGGGAGTCGCTTTTTGGACGCTTATGGAGGTAATAGTTCAAAGAGCCAATTCGTTTCAATAGGCGACTGATAGAAATAACCGATTCTCGAAAGGAGGGATGGAAATTGTAAAAAGACGGCTTGTAATCGAAAATGATGATAGAAATTATGAACTGGAAGATTGCATCAAGGTAAATGCCGAAATAGGAATTCCTGCATTACTTGTTGTTTTCCATCACGAAGTCAATAATTCCGGGGAAACAATAAGGGAAGCTTTTGAGTTATTTACAAAACATGGAAAGAAAAAGACGGAATACCCATGTTGATTACGGTTTTCAAAAAACGGGTAAACTAAGAAGTAAACACGCTGAATCGATTACCCCTCATTTAGGGAGGAGTGATTTTTATGGCTTGGACGGGGCATTGAACTTCACATGCAAGACATTGTATGCAGTCTGGCTCTCTGGCTGGATCAGACTTCCTTTCGGAAGTTAGATGCCCAGGAGTATCCGCCCAGTCAAACAGACCCACGGGGCAAACATCGATGCAGACGCCGTCTCCTTCGCAAATATCCCAGTCAACTGCTACGGTGGTTCCGTGTATACCAAGTTTCTTAGGAGGCTCTATGGGTCCCCAGACATTATGACCTTTATGTTGACCCACAACTGTTCGATTTTTCTGAAACTCTGGATCTATTGGCAAAACAATTTCACCAATTCACATATTGATGGGTGAAAAAATATTAGCTTTTCTTATCTTTAATCATCTAATAATTTTTCCTATTCCAACTTAATAATTGATTACCACTTCTTGTATTGGAAACAAGATTCTTTCAAAATGTTTATTTGATATTTAAATTAAATTTCACATAAATATCTGAAGTGATTTTATGGAAAAATATGATGTTCTAGTAATTGGTTCGGGTTCAGGAATGATTGTTGCTTCGAACGCGGTTGGCAGTGGTATGAAAACGGCCGTGGTTGAATTCGGTCCTATGGGTGGAACCTGTTTAAACCGTGGATGCATTCCTTCAAAAATGCTAATTTATCCAGCGGATTTAGTAAGCATCATTCGAGAAGCAGAAGGATTAGGCGTAGAAGCCGCAATCAATTCAATTGACTTCCAGAAAATAATGAAGAGAATGCGCCAACTTGTCACTGAAGATTCCCGGAGACAAGCCGAAGCGGTGGAAGCTACACCAAATCTAACATGGTTCAAAGATGTAGGTGAGTTCGTTTCAGACTATACAATGAAAGTCGGGAGTCATGTAATAAAAGCAGACTGGATATTCATTGTTTCGGGTGCAAGACCGGGTATTCCTTCTATTAAAGGTATAGAAAAGTTGAGTTACTTGACAAGCGATACCGTTTTGGAACTTGAAACACAGCCCAAAACCATTATTATCATAGGGGGAGGATACGTCGCCGCGGAGTATGGTCATTTCTTCTCGAGCATGGGGACCAAAGTTACAATAATTCAAAGGAACCCGAGGCTACTACCTGAAGAAGAGCCAGAAGTATCCGAGTTATTCAAGCAAGAAACGGGAAAACGGATGGGGATCTTCACAAATCATGAAGTAGTTGAAGCTAGGGAAAAAAACGGCGCCAAAACTATTATGGCTAGAAACCGAGATGATGGCAGTCTTAAAGAATTTTCAGCTGAAGCCTTACTGATAGCTGCAGGACGAGTTCCCAATTCTGACCTGCTAAAACCAGAAAAAACTGGTGTAAAACTTGATGAGAAAGGATTTGTGAAGGTAAATGAGTATCTCGAAACTGGAAAGAAAAACATATGGGCCTTCGGAGACGCAATAGGCAAACAAATGTTTAAACATGTAGCCAATTACGAAGCAGAGATTGCATGGCACAACGCTGTCCACGAACATAAAGTGAAAATGGACTATTCCGCTGCACCTCACGCCGTTTTCACTCATCCGCAAGTTGCTTCAGCAGGCCTGAAGGAAGCAGAAGCAAAGCAAAAAGGCTACAAGATTTTGGTTGGCAAAGCCTTTTACAAAGATACGGCGCAAGGAGCTGCAATGGGCGAACCGGAAGGGTTTGTTAAAGTCATAGTAGAACAAGAAACTGGAAAAATTTTGGGAGGACACATAATAGGTCCCTTTGCATCCATACTTATACAAGAAATTATCAATGCAATGGCTGCTGAAGATAAAACGTTTATTCCGATTATTAGAGGCATGCATATTCATCCTGCAATGTCTGAAGTCGTTCAAAATGCCTTTGGCAACTTAAGAGAAGCTTAAGAGGTTAAGCAAATTTGCCTAAAACCAAATATATCAAAAACCAACTGTAAATTGGTAAGTGAGAAAATGAAAGTGGTTAAAGTTCTCGGCAAAAACAAAAAGCATAGAGTTTTCATGTATGCGATAAGCACCTGCGCGTGGTGTAATCTAACAAAGAAATTTTTTAGGGACAATAGCATTGAATACGAGTACGTCGATATCGACCTCTGCAACGAAGAAGACAAGGGAAAAATTAGAAGAGATATTCAGAGCAGGGGAGGAAGCCTTAGCTATCCCACAATCATTATAGATAACAAAAATTTGATTACTGGTTTTCGTAAGGACAAGATAATGGAGGCTTTGGGAATCTGATAACTTTAGAAAAAGTGCGGCAAAGGGCGGAGGCCGATGCAAAAACCTACGGCTACTATCTAAACCCAGACCCTGAATTTCTTAGAGATCTTCTTGAAGGGATCAAACGGAACGAGGAGCGCTACGGTTATCCTTCATGCCCATGTAGACTTGCCTCTGGAAAGTTTCAGCTTGACAGAGACATACTGTGTCCGTGTGATTATCGAGATCCAGATGTTTTGGAGTATGGACACTGTTACTGCGCACTGTATGTCAGAAAGGATGTGTCTGAAGGCAAAATTCCTATAGTACCTATTGCTGAGCGTAGACCCCTTGAAAAACAAGCTAAAGCTTACGTGGAAGCTGTGAAAGCGCCTTCGGAGACTAAACTGAAATTGTGGTATTGCAAACAGTGTGGCTATGTGGTCTTCCGCGAAGATCCTCCCTACGTTTGTCCAATCTGCAAAGCGAAAAGGGAAATGTTCGCTGAAATAAAAATACACAGAGGCATGTATGGATAAGATTTCGTTAAGTAGTCACCATTTACCTTGTTACCTTTATCTCAATTTCTTTCCAGTCCTTCTTTATTCCTCGCAGAGAAGTAACTGCACCAACAATAGTTCCGCTTAAGATCTTTACAGTAAACTCGTTAAGGTCTATTTGTTCGCCGTCAACAAGAAGTTTAACATCCAAACGTCATCACCTCAAAATGTGGAGGGTGCTGGAAAAGTAAAAGCTTTTTGTAAACTATATAGCAGAGAGGGTTTCCTATAGATGGGTAGGTCTCTAATTGGGAAAGAGTCCTTTCGATAAAAATCCTAACAACAAAACTAGGTATTAAAGATAATACTACGAATTAAGTAAGGAT